>Ga0137409_10005186_pt1 | contig 13611 bp, 8 predicted proteins | sample CZODoug1_16funga_FD_122059 | JGI IMG/M metagenome (GOLD analysis project Ga0137409, IMG submission 122059) | Vadose zone soil fungal communities from Angelo Coast Range Reserve, California, USA - CZODoug1_16fungal (Hybrid Assembly) | ecosystem: Environmental > Terrestrial > Soil > Vadose zone...
AGCAGCCACAGGTCGTCCGGCTCGCCGATCAGCACGGCGGCAAAGGTGGCGCCGTCCGGAGGATCGACGGTGCCGGACAGCGGCTCGCCGTAACCGCGCGCGGCCGGCAGCTGGTGGGCATCCAGGCTGTAGGCCCGGCCCGTCGAATCGATGAACACGGCTTGCTGCAGGTTGCGGCCGCGGGCGGCGGCCTGGAACTCATCCCCGCTCTTGTAGCTCAGAGAGCGGACATCGATGTCGTGCCCTTTCGCGGCGCGCACCCAGCCCAAACGGGACAGCACGACGGTGGTCGGCTCGCTGGTGAGCAGCTCGGTCTCGGAAATGGCTTGGGCGGCCTCGCGCTCCACCAGGCGGGTGCGCCGCTCGTCGCCGTACTCCTCCGCATCGCTCAGCAATTCGTCGCGGACCAGCCGCGTGAGCCGCGCCTTGCTCTTCAAAATGCCTTGGATTTCATCGCGCTCGACGCTCAGCTCCTTTTGCTCCTCGCGGATCTTCATCTCTTCGAGGCGCGCGAGGTGCCGCAGCTTGGTCTCGAGAATGGCTTCCGCCTGCTCGTCCGACAGCTTGAAGCGCTTGATGAGCACGGGCTTGGGCTGATCCTCGGTACGCACGATGCGGATCACTACATCGAGGTTGAGGTACGCGATCAGCAAGCCGTCGAGGATGTGCAGCCGGGCATTGAGCTTGGCGAGCCGGTGGTTCAGCCGCCGGGTGACGGTGGATTTGCGGAACTGCAGCCACTCGAGCAGCAATGCCTTCAATGGCATCACTCGCGGCCGGCCGTCCAGGGCGATGACGTTGAGATTCACCCGGTAGTTGCGCTCGAGATCGGTGGTGGCGAACAAATGCGCCATCAGCGCCGCCGTGTCCACGCGATTGGATTTGGGCACGATGACGAGGCGCGTGGGATTCTCGTGGTCCGACTCGTCGCGGAGGTCCTCGACCATCGGCAGCTTTTTCTGCTGCATCTGGGCGGCGATCTGCTCCTGCACCTTGGCCCCGGATACCTGGAACGGCAGCGCATCGATCACGATCTCGCCGTCCTCGATCTTATAAGTCGCACGGGCCTTGAAGCTGCCCGATCCCGTCTCGTACATCTGCACCAGCTCGTCGCGCGGCGACACGATTTCCGCGCCGGTCGGCAGATCGGGCCCCTTGATGTGCGCCATGATCTTGCGCGTGCTCAAATCCGGGTCGTCGAGCAAGGCGACGCAGGCTTTGACCACTTCGCGCAAATTATGCGGCGGGATGTCGGTGGCCATGCCGACCGCGATTCCCGAACCGCCGTTGAGCAGCAGATTCGGCACCCGCGCCGGCAGCATGGTGGGCTCTTCCAGTGAGGCGTCGAAATTCGGCGCCCAATCCACCGTGCTAGACCCCAATTCCTGCAGCAGCAGCGTGGCGTAGCGCGTCAAGCGCGACTCGGTGTAGCGCATGGCGGCGAACGATTTCGGATCGTCGGTCGAACCCCAATTGCCCTGCCCGTCGACGATGTTATAGCGGTACGCGAAATCCTGCGCCATGTGCACCATGGCCTCATAGCAGGCGGTATCGCCGTGCGGATGGAACTTGCCGATCACGTCGCCGACCGTGCGCGCCGATTTCTTGTGCTTGGCGCCGGCGGCCAGGCCCAACTCGCTCATCGCATAGACGATGCGCCGCTGCACGGGCTTCAAGCCGTCGCCGAGGTGGGGCAGCGCCCGGTCCAGGATCACGTACATCGAATAGTCGAGATAGGCGCGCTCCGCAAACGACTTGAGCGGCTCCTTCTCGATCCCTTCGAAATTGAGTTCTTGATCTTTCAAGGTTGCAGCTTCGCCGGAGTTCCTTCGAAATTGAGTTCTTGGTCTTTCATGACATTGTCTTCGCGGCGCTAAATCTGCGCCAGATTACCCTTGCTCTCGAGCCATTCGCGCCGATCGCCGGCTCGCTTCTTGGCCAGCAGCATGTCGAGCATCGGGTCAGGGCTGTCTTTCGCGTCGATGGTCATCTGTACCAGCCGGCGCGTCTGCGGCGCCATGGTGGTTTCGCGCAATTGCAGAGGGCTCATTTCGCCCAAGCCTTTGAAGCGCATCACCACCGGCTTGGCGCGGGGATTTTCCGCGGCAATGCGCTTCAGCGCCTTCTCGCGTTCCGCCTCATCGAGCGCATAGACCACTTCCTTGCCGACGTCGATCCGAAACAGCGGCGGCATACAGACGTACACATGTCCGGCCATCACCAGCGGCCGGTAGTGGCGCAGAAACAAGGCGCACAGGAGCGTGGCGATATGCTGCCCGTCGCTGTCCGCGTCCGCCAGTATGCAAATCTTGTGATAACGCAAACCCGACAGATCGGCGGCGGAGGGGTCGACGCCGATGGCGATGCTGATGTTGTGAACCTCTTGGGATTGCAGGACCTCGCCGGTGTCCGCTTCCCAAGTATTCAAGATCTTGCCGCGAAGCGGCATGATGGCCTGGGTCACGCGGTCTCGCGCCTGCTTGGCCGATCCGCCGGCCGAATCTCCTTCCACGAGGAATAGCTCGCTGCGCGCCGGATCTTGGCTCACGCAGTCGGCGAGTTTGCCCGGCAATGCGGGGCCGGCGACGACGCGTTTACGCGCGATTTTCTGGCTGTCCTTGAACCGCTGCTGCGCATTGGCGATCGCCAGCATGGCGATTTTCTCGCCCTGATCGGGATGCTGATTGAGCCAGAGGGCGAAGGCGTCCTTGATCACGCCCTGCACGATCCCGGCCGATTCGCGCGACGAGAGCTTCTCTTTAGTTTGTCCCGCGAACTGCGGCTCGCGCATTTTCATCGAGAGCACGAAGCTCACGCCGTCCCAGACGTCCTCGGGCGTCAACTTCAACCCGCGTGGAACCAGGTTTCTGAATTCGCAGAACTCACGCACCGCGTCGGCGGCTCCCGACCGCAAGCCGTTGACGTGCGTGCCGCCCTCCACCGTGGGAATCAGATTGACATAGCTCTCGGTGATGCCGTGCTCGGACTCGAGTACCCAGGCGAACGCCCAATCCAGCGAACCACCCTCGATATCGCGCTTGCCGTAGAACGTCTCGGCGGGCAGCCATTCGCCCTTGCCCAGCTCCTCCGCCAGGTATTGATGCAACCCGCCCGTATAGAACCATTCGTCGCGTTCACCGGTGAACTCGTTGGCAAGGGTGACCCGTAGGTTGGGACATAGCACCGCTTTTGCCCGCAGCACCTGTTTGAGCCTCGGGATCGCGAATTTATCCGTATCGAAGTATTGCGGATCGGGCCAGAACCGAATGGTGGTTCCGGTCTTCGATTTCGGCACGTCGCCCACGACCTCGAGCTTGGACTTCAGGCGCCCGCCCGCGAAGCTCACGTTGTATTCCTTTCCGCCCCGGCGCACCCAGCACTCCAGGTGCTTCGACAGTGCATTGACCACCGACACGCCCACTCCGTGCAATCCGCCGGCATGCTGGTAGGTCTTGTCGTTGAATTTTCCGCCCGCATGCAGGCGAGTCAAAATCAATTCGACGCCGCTGATCTTTTCCTTGGGGTGAATATCGACCGGCATGCCGCGGCCGTCATCCTCGACTTGCAAGGAGCCGTCCTTGTACACCGTCACATTGATGTTTTGGCAGAAGCCCGCGAGTGCTTCATCGACGCTGTTGTCGATGACTTCGTGCGCGAGATGATTCGGCCGCGTCGTGTCGGTATACATGCCCGGCCGCCGGCGAACCGGGTCCAAGCCGCTCAATACCTCGATATCGGAGGCCGTATAAGAAGACGCTGCCATCGTTACCTCTTCAAGCGCTGCGCGCTGAATCTACGGGGTCGAAGCGACCCCGGCCTTGTTTGTCTAAGACCATGCCGAGCTCCCCGGCCGGGGCGGCGGAGTCTACCATGCGCATCCTCGGCGAATCAGCTGGCAGCCTACTCGCGATTCGGCTATCTTTCGAGGACCATGGGAATCGCAAACGTTCAGAATCTGGTGCGCACTCTGCCGGTGCTGCCGCGTCCTTACGGCATTCGCGTGCGCCTCAAACCGGGAGATCCGTTTGCGAAACTGCTGGGCACCGACTGGCAGAAGACGCACTGGTTTTTCACCGCGGCAGAACGCGACCGCGTCATGGAAGACATGTCGCGTAAGCATGAATATTCGCGAATCGGCGACCAGCCCGCGCTGGTGTTCGAAAAAGTAGAAAAACTCGCCGAGAGCCGAAATTTCTAGTTACTAAAAACTCCGGCCCAGGAACAGGTAGAACGCAGCGCTTCCGGACGTGTCGTACCCAGATCCGAGGTATACGGGCCCGAGAAAGGTGTCGAACGCCACGAACAGCGACGCATCCTTGTGCGCCGACGAAAAGCTCATGTCGCCGCGGTGCTGCCAGGTATTGCCGAGCTCGAGCGACGCGCCGAGATAGGCGGGAAACTCGAAGAAGCCCTCGCCGCCGCGGCCGATTTTGCGAAAGTAGATCGCGCGGGCGATCGCGTAGTGCGGGCCGATCAGCGAACCTTGGGCAAGACCCGACAAATTGAAAAATCCACCCAGGGAGTAGAATTCGGGCAAGGCGTTCGGTTTGTAATTGCCGTCCAGCGTGGTCCCGGCCGAGGTCCAGAACAATATCGTGTTGCGTCCGCGCGAGCTCGCCACCAACCAATCGGCCGTTACCTTGTCGGACGCGATGTCTGCGCCCAGATTGGTGCGGTTGGCGTCCCACTGCAGGCTGAACGTCTCGCCTTCGCGCGGGAAATGTACGTTGTCCAGGCGATCGTAGCTGAACTTGAAAAAATACTCGCCGTTGTTGTACTGCTGTTCCACCAGTGTCGGGTCGCCGAGGCGCACCCGGGTCAGGCCGTTGGTTCTGTGGAGACCTGCGCGGATTTCGCCCCAATTGCCGAGGTTGTATCCGACGTCGAGATCGGCTTCCACCTCGCGGTCGCGAAAGTCGGCGACCAGGAGATTTTTGGTGTAAATCGGCAGATCGCGCGCCTCGATGCGCGCGCTCGGCGCCACGAACCACGTGCGCGATGCATTGAGCGGCTGATAGAACTCGCTGACGATTTTGGGGTCGCTGCCGATCTGCAGATCCGTCAAGTTTTCCGCGCCCAGATCGTTGATTTCGGTCAAGACGAAGCGCACCGCGGCGTTGTAGCGGCTATTGCCCTGAAAATCGTCCTCGAGGTTCAGCCCGAACCGCACATAGTTGGGGCCCCAGGATTTGCGCCGCGCCCGCACTTCGAGGCCGGTTTCCTCGCCGGCGCCCTGGCCTTGCTCGACCAGGCTGTAGTCCAGAGTCTCGAAATTCCCCAGCCCGTACAATTCCGTGATGCGCTTGCCCACTTGATCGAGGTCCAGCGGCTTGCCCAGGAGCGGCTGCATCTCGGCCATGATGGTCTTTTCATAGCGCTTGGATTGCTCGTCAACCCGCACGAACTGGATGGGCGGCAGGCCCGGCTCGCGCGCGGCGCGCCGCGCCAGGTAGTCCCGATACGCATTGTCGCCGACCGCGTACGCCGACAGTTTGGCGATGGCTGCCCGCGCCGCTTCCTCGCCGCGGGCGATGACGGCGCTCGGCGAGGCAAAGTCGGTCGCGGGCGCCGAGCCCAGATTGGGCTCGATCAAGATATCCTGCGGGCTCAGGCTGGCCCGCTGACGGTCGGAGTCCTTGCGCACCAAAATCGCCAGCATCTGGTTGGAAATCGATATCGCGGAATCGAGCGCCGCGCGCTGCTGCAACGGGAAGCTCACGTCGGACACGATGAGAATATCCGCATGCATTGCGCGCGCCACGTTGACGGGTAGATTCTCCGCCAGTCCGCCGTCGACCAGCAGGCGCCCATTCAATTCGACCGGCGCGAACACACCCGGCGCCGACATGCTGGCGCGCATGGCGATCGCGAGATCGCCCTTGTCCATCACCACGGCGTTGCCGGTCTCCAAATCGGTGGCCACCGCGCGAAATGGGGTGGGCAGCAAATCGAAATCCGTGCTGCTGCTGAACGGCAGGGTCAGTTGGCGCAGCGTCTCCTGCAGCTTTTGCCCTTGAATGAAGCCCTTCGGCAGCAAGATTTTCCGGTGCTGCAACCCCAGCGGCAGCCGCACCAGAAAGTTGCGGTCGTCTTGTTTGCGCCTGAAGGCGAGGTCCCGGCGCGGCGGCGCATCGCGAAACGCCTCCTGCCAATCGAGCGAGCGCATGGTGGCGTCGATGTCAGCCGCCGTCATGCCGCTGGCGTACAGGCCGCCGACGATGGCGCCCATGCTGGTGCCGGCGATGCAGTCGATGGGAATTTTCAGATCCTCGAGGATCTTGAGAACGCCGATGTGCGCCATGCCGCGCGCGCCGCCGCCGGACAGCACCAGGCAGATCCGCGGACGGGTCGCGGGCTCGGCCGCCCACGATCCGGCCGGCCACAGCCAGCCTGCGCCGAGGGCGCAGGCCAATCCGAGTCGTACAATGAGCTTCCCCATGTTGGGGAGCTAGTTTAGTTCACGACGTCGATACTGGAAGCAGTAAAGATGTTGGTGCCCCGGTTGTAGACGCCCGCGGCCACGAAGTGCAGGGCCGGAGTCGCCGCGACGATCGACAGGGGCGCCTGCGTCACGAAGCCCGAGAAGGTATTGAACACGGCAATGGCGGTCGTGTTCGCGGTCGACGTGAGGTTGCCGATGGCAAACGAGGGCAGGAACTTCGCCGGCAAGCCGGCGTCTCCGATCGGCGTCGCCGGAACGATCTGCGGAGTCCCCGCCAGGGACTTGAGGTCGATGCTCTCGGAGCCTATTCGGATCACCCCGGAACTGTAATTCGCGTTGTTGAGGTCGATCGTCAGGCCGGCGTTCGCCAAGGTGGCGAACGGTGCCGTCGTCCCCGCGCTGGTCCAATCCACCTGCAGGCGGGCCGGAACGGACAACTCGGCGTTGATGGCGACGGCATTGAAATCCGGCGGTGCGGAACCGAAGGGAGCGGTGGTGCCGTCGATCCACAGCGGCCCGCCGGCTGCCACGCCGGCAGGTATCGCGAGGCTGCCCGTGTTCACGGCGTAGCTGGCCGGCGCCACGGCGCCCGCACCATTACCGGTGAAGTTGTAATTGCTGACCGGCCAATTGTCGATGGTTTGCAGATTCAATACCGCACTACCCGCGGCCGACGACACCAGCGAACCCCAGAGTTGCGTCGACACGAGGCGCACCGATCCGGTGCTGGCGCTGGACGCTCCTGTGGCATCCAGCGTCGTAACGTTGGATGCCGGCAGCTCGCTCGACTGACAACCGGGCAGGACGCTGTGACAGATACCGCGGGCGATGATGTGCTGGCCCACCGACACCGAATTGTAGTCGAGTCCCTTGAGCGCCGCGTTGTCGTCGGCGGTCACGATGGTGCTGGGTCCGAGCAGGACCACGGCGTCAGGAGTATCGATGTAAGTGATGTAAGGGATCACTCCGTTGTTGAACTGCAGAGTGGCGCCGCGCACGGTCAGGGTGTTGCCGCTGCGCGCGATCACGTCGCCTTCGAGACCCCAAGTGTAGAATTCCTCGAGCGTGCTGCCCGCAATCACGTAGATTGAATTGAACTTTCCCGCCGTCACCGAAGCGTTCAGCGTCGGGGTTGGCTGGTAAGTGGTGTAAGCCGCGGTCATGGTGCTGCCGGCGGACGTTTGCGACAGCACGCTGAGGCCCTGGGAGCCGACATAGGTGGTTCCATTGATGGTGTACACCGTCGCGTTCGGGTCGTTGAAAATCGACAGCGATCCCAAACTGTTTGCTTCGTCGAAGAGAGGCCGCACTTCCACCGAGTAAGTGCCGGCACCGATGCTGGAGTTGATCAGCGGGCCGCGCACGCGGACCGGCTTGGTATCGGGTGCGCTCACGGCCATCGTCATGAATGGTTTGATGGTCACGGTCGGGGGACTCGTTGCCGTGTTCACCACATTCGAGGCGGCAAGGTCGAAATTGATGGCCATGCGCACGGCACTGCTCGACCCATAGGTCGGTTGGATGACCGGGCGATAGTTCGCATCGAAGGTAATGTTGATCGTCTGAGTGGTCACGGGCTTACCCGTCGTATCCACGACCTTCGCCTTCGTCGGCACGCCGTTGACCATGACGGAAATATTGGCGTTCGTATAATCGAGAACGATGCTGGCCGCGGTGTAGGTGTCGTTCGGGATGCTCGCGGAGCTGATCAGCTCGGAGACATTATTGAGCTTGGTGAAATCGACGATTTCAGCATTTGCAGGTGCAAAGGCGGTTATCCCCCCGTTGACGTTGCCGGTCAATTGCAAGGAATTGACGTTGACGATGTAGCTGGTGAAATCGCCAGGCGTGCTGCCCAAGGTGAGCCAGCCGAGGCCGAAACCGCTGTTGAGATTGTTGTGATGGCAGCCGGCCGCGAAAAGCGCGGCGGCGCAGAGAAGCGCGCGGGAATGTTTGCGAGCAAATCGACCGAACGATGGGTGCACTACAGCTTCCAATATTGTGGGAGGTTAGGAGGATTTAGGCCGCGTAGGATAAAGGCTTTCGAGAGTGTCCGCGCAGCAAAGTTCCATTTGCGCGCATCAACGGGCCGTTGGGCGGGGGACTTGCTGGGTTATGCAATGAATATTGCCCCCGCCGAGAAGCACTTCGCGAGTGGCGACTCCCAGCACTCGGCGAGTGGGGAACAGCCGCCTGAGCGTGGCTCGCGCAGCCGCGTCGTGGCGTTTGTCGTACAGCGGCATGACGACGCATTTATTCGCGATATAGAAGTTGATATACGACGCCGGTAAGCGGTCGCCTGCCTTGCGCGGGTGGCTGCCGGCGCGCGCGTCGATCCCCGCCGCTTCCTCGGCAGTCATGTACAGCGGCCCCGGCTGGTGGATTTTGTGAATGGTGAGCTCCCGGCCCCGCGCGTCGCGCGCCTTCTTCAAGCGCTGGTAGGCATCGTGGGAGATCTCGTATTGCGGATCTTTGCGATCCAAAGTCCAGGTGAGCGCGACATGCCCGGGACTCGTGAAACAGGCAAGCTCGTCGATGTGCCCGCCGGTCTCATCGAGGTACACGCCCTTACCCAGCCAAATGACCGTCGTGACGCCGAGATAGCGGCGCAGCTGTTCCTCGACCTCGGAACGCCCGAGCTCGAGATTGCGATTCGGATTGAGCAGGCATTCTTCGGTGGTCAAACAGGTGCCCTGACCGTCCACGTGGATGGCGCCGCCTTCGAGCACGAACGGCGTGCGGTACCGATCGGCGCCCTCGATTTCCAGTACCTTTTGCGCAACCTCGTCATCGCGGTCCCAGGGGAAATACAAGCCGCCGCGGAAGCCCCCCCAGGCGTTGAAAGTCCAATCGACGCCCCGACGCCGGCCCCTGCCATCAATGACGAAAGTCGGCCCGCAGTCCCGTATCCAGGCGTCATTGCTGGTGATTTCGACGACCCGCACGTCGGGCGGCAACCGGGCTCGCGCATTTTGGAATTGCGCCGCCGAGACGCCCACGGTCACCGGCTCACCGCCCGCGATGGCGGTCGCGACCGCCGCGAATGCCGCCTGTGCCGGCTTGGCTCCGGAGCGCCAATTGTCCGGGCGCTCCGGCCAGAGCATCCAACAGCCCGAATGCCGTTCGAACTCCGCAGGCATGCGGAAGCCATCCCTAGCGGGGGTTGATGTGAGTGTGCGCAATCGTTGAGTCTCCGGTCGCGCATGCTAGCATTGCGATTGAATTTACAGGAGCGATGAATGTCAGACGCAAAACCGGTGCACGTGCAGGTCCCCGCCGGGGGCGAGAAAATCACCATCTCGAACGGCACACTGCATGTCCCGGACCAGCCCATCATTCCCTTCATCGAAGGCGACGGGACCGGCCGCGATATCTGGCGCGCGAGCGTGCGGGTGTTCGACGCGGCCGTGCAAAAAGCCTACGGCGGCAAGCGCAAGATTCATTGGATGGAAGTGTTCGCCGGCGAGAAGGCGAACAAGGCCTACAACACGTGGCTGCCGGACGAAACCGTCGCCGCCTGCCGCGACTACCTGATTTCTATCAAGGGTCCGCTCACGACGCCCGTGGGCGGCGGCATTCGCTCGCTCAATGTGGCGTTGCGCCAAATGCTGGATCTTTACGTGTGCTTGCGGCCCGTGCGTTGGTTCAAGGGCGTGCCCTCCCCGGTCAAGGCGCCGGAGAAGGTCGACATGGTCATTTTCCGCGAAAATACCGAAGACATTTACGCCGGAATCGAGTTCGAGGCGGGCACAGCCGACTGCAAGAAATTCCTCGATCTCTTCAAGCAGAATTTTCCGAAACAATTCGCCAAGATCCGCTTCCCCGAGAGCTCAGGTATAGGCCTCAAGCCCGCATCGAAGGAAGGCACGGAACGATTGTTTCGCGCCACCGTGGCCTACGCCGTCGCCAACAAGCGCAAGAGCGTGACCATCGTGCACAAGGGCAACATCATGAAATTCACCGAAGGTGCGTTTCGCAATTGGTGCTACAAGCTCGCGGAACAGGAATTTCCCGCCGAGGTGTTCACCTGGGAGCAATGGGAGCGCATCAAGGCCGCCAAGGGCGACAAAGAAGCCAATGCACAGATGGACGCCGCCAAGAAGGCGGGCAAGATCATCATCAAGGATGCGATCGCCGATATCACCCTGCAGCAAGTACTGACGCGCCCGGACGAATTCGACGTAGTCGCCACCATGAACCTCAACGGGGACTACCTGTCGGATGCGCTGGCCGCTCAAGTCGGCGGCATCGGCATCGCGCCGGGCGGCAACATCAATTACATGACCGGTCATGCAGTATTCGAAGCCACTCACGGCACCGCCCCCAAGTATGCGGACCTCGACAAGGTCAATCCCGGATCGGTGATCCTGTCGGGCGAAATGATGCTGCGCTACATGGGCTGGTTGGAAGCCGCCGACGCCATCCTCGGCGCGATGGACAAGACCATCGCCCAGAAGACCGTAACCTACGATTTCGCGCGCCTGATGGACGGCGCGACCGAGGTCAAGTGCAGTGAATTCGGCGACATCCTGATCCGCAATCTGTAGCAGATTGTGTTCGGCTCGGTAGCGCTCGTCCGGTGGGGTGGGGAGCCTGCGGGCAACGGGGGAGACAGTTGCCCGCAGGCTCCCCACCCCGCCGGACGAATACTGGAACCGGTCGACACATACTGCCGAAAGCACGAGCGAGGATGGCCGCTCGCAAGTCGTTCATCGGGCACCGTGATGTTGCGCGGCCCAGCGTGAACGGTCAGGGGGGATGGGGAGCCTGAAGGCAACTGTGTCCTTCGTTGCCTTCAGGCTCCCCATCCCCCCTGACCCTCCGAGCCGCTCACATTCACCGTGCCTAAGTGCTAGTTTGCGGCGTGCGCGAGCTTGAGGTGTGCGGCGTGCGGCACCGACCGCTGCTTCAGGACGTCGAACGCGGCGATCCGGTAGGCTTCGGTCATGGTGGGGAAGTTGAAAATTTGCTCGATGAAGAAATCCGCGGTCGCGCCCGTGGCGATCGCCGCCTGCCCTAGGTGGACGAGGTCTGTGGCGCCTTCGCCGATCGCCTGACACCCTAGAACCCGCGCCGTGCTGCGATCGCAGAGGAGCTCGAGAAACCCGGTGGCCTCGCCCGCAATGTGGGCGCGCGCAACCTCGCTGAAGTCGGCCCGGCCGACGATCACGTCGATTTTTTTCGAAGCCGCGCCGCTCCGGGACAGGCCGACGCAGGCGATTTCCGGGATGGTATACACGCCGCTCGGCACCAGACTGGTGTGCGCCGGCGGCGGCAGCCCCAAGGCCGCGAGCGCGGCGCGCCGCCCTTGATCCGCGGCGGCGCATGCCAGCGCCGGCGGACCGATCGTGTCGCCGGCGGCGAAAATACCGGGAATATTGGTCTGGTATTGTTCATCCACCTGCACGTGCCCGCGGCTGCTGATGGCGAGCTGCAGCCGGTCGAGGCCGATACCCTCCAAGTTGGCCACGCGGCCGAATGCGGCGAACACGATGTCGGCGCTCAACACCTCGCCGCCGCGCAACTGCACTTCGACCTGCGAGAACCCATCGAAGCGCGCGCCGGCAACCTCGACACCGCCCCGATACTTGCCGCCCATCGCCTGAAAAGCGGTGAGAAATCCGGTGCGCAGCGCCGGGTCGAGAAATCCCAGCGGCTCCGCCGCCTTGTCGATCAGCGTCACGGCGCAGCCCAGCGCGGCGAAAATGGAGGCGTACTCGCAGGCGATCACGCCGCTGCCCAGCACCACCATGGAGCGCGGAATATAAGGCAGGCTCAAAATGGAATCGCTGTCGAGGATGTGTTCGTGATCGACGGCAAGCTCCGGTGGCTGCCGTGGTCTCGACCCGACGGCAATCAGGATGCGCTCGCCTTCAATTGCAAGACGCGTCCCGTCGACGCGCAGAATGTCGAGTGCCGTGGGCGAACGGAAGCTGGCGCGGCCGCGGATGCAACGGATGCCGTTGCGTTCGAGCTGGGCGGCCATGTAGCGATCGTGCGCGGCGACGATTTCCTCGACGCCCGCGAGCAGCGCCGACAGGGGCACGGATGCCACAATTCCGAGTTGAAACGCGTTGCCCGCCTGGCGTGCACGCGTCAGCTGCAGCGCCTTTTCACGCAGCGCCTTGCTGGGAATCGTGCCGCTGTGCACGCAAGCGCCGCCGACTTCGCGCTGCCGTTCGATGAGAGCGACGCGGCGGCCGGCCTTCGCGGCCTGGATCGCGGCTTTTTGCCCGGCCGGGCCCGAGCCGATGACGACGTAGTCGTAGGCGTCGCCGGCCATCGTCAGAACTGCGCGATGCTGGCGAGCACGTTGTCGCGCCGCGCGCGCAGCGCCTCGAGTTCATCCGGGTACACGTCGAGTTCCCCGAGCGCGCCGTGATCGGCGAGCAGCGACAGATTGCCGAGCTCCGGGTGCAGCAGGTCGATCGCGAGGAGATGCCCGACGTAGGTCTGCAGCACTTCAGGCGTGACGCCTGTCGTGCGTCCGGCGTTGCGCCAGCCGTGGATGGCTTCGCAGACTGCGGCCGGCAGTTGCCACTGGGAGGCAAGCTTGCGGCCGAAGTCCACCTCGAATTCATCGGCGAGTGCCGAGAACGTCCGCGCGGCCACCGTGTGACGGCCCGCAACCTCGATGCGGCTCAGCGTTCCGATGGCCGCGGCGCGTCCGATCCGATGCAGCAGCCCGCACAGGTACGCCGATTCCACATTGCGTTTCTTGAGGCGCGCCAGTTCGCACGCCCAGCAGGCCGTCGCGACCGATTCGCGCCACAGCTCCTGGATTTCGGGCTCGTGGCCCGGGACCACGAACAACTGGCCGCGCACGCAGACGGCGAGCGCGATGTTGCGGATCTCGCCGATGCCGAGCCAGGCGATGGCCTGCTGCAGCGAGACGATCGGTGCGCGCGGCCGATAGGCCGCCGAGTTCGCGATGCGCATGACGTTCGCGGCGAGCGCCGGATCGCGCTGGATGAGCTGCGAGAAGGCGGCGGCATTGCGCGGATCGGCCGTGCCGCTCGCGACGACCTCGCTCGCGACCTGCGGGAGCGGCGGCAGCTCCACCTGGTCTGCGTCGAGCGCAGCGCGCAGGCGTTCTTTCAGTTCGGCGGGTTCGGCATTGAGCGTGCGCAACGCCATTTTCGTAACGGCCATCAGTCTTCATATCGGCC
>Ga0137409_10005187_pt1 | contig 13605 bp, 9 predicted proteins | sample CZODoug1_16funga_FD_122059 | JGI IMG/M metagenome (GOLD analysis project Ga0137409, IMG submission 122059) | Vadose zone soil fungal communities from Angelo Coast Range Reserve, California, USA - CZODoug1_16fungal (Hybrid Assembly) | ecosystem: Environmental > Terrestrial > Soil > Vadose zone...
ACTTACCCAGGTGGATCTGCTCTACCCCGATCCATGGCCGAAGCGTCGGCATTGGAAACGACGGTTCGTGCAAGATCGCACGATTGCGATGCTTGCGCGCGTATTGCGGCCCGGCGGCCTCTTTCGCTTTGCCACCGACATTCCGGACTATGCCGCCTGGACGCTCGAACGCTTGATACGCACGCCGGATTTCCTTTGGACCGCGGAACGCGCCGACGACTGGCGCGAGCGCTGGGCCGGATTTCATGCCACCCGGTATGAGGCGAAGGCAAAACGTGAGGGGCGAACGCCGTGCTATCTGGAATTTCGCCGCAAGGCGTGAAGCCTTCTCGGGCTAATCCGCGGATTCCCTGAGGACCCAGAAAACAGCAAGAAATTGCAATATTTCCCGTGCGCGGTTTTGGCGCCGATGAACGGCGTCCTCGTACATTGATGACGACCGCCGCGAAGTAGTTCAAAGAGGCGGGCTTCCGGTATACAATGCAGTTGCAATCGGCTACATCCACGAAAACGCGTAGATCTTCTTAAACAGCTTCGCTGGGTCGTGCGCGCGGGAGGAACGCTATGGGCAAAACCGTCACAGTAGGATTGTCGTTGGCGATGGGACTGGCCATCGGGGTCGCGGGGGGCAGCCGGCTCATAAACCCGCCGGCGGAAGCTCAGACAGCGACGACACCGGCTTCGTTCAGTGCCGTGCCGGGCGCCATCGGGGCGGAAGACATTTCCGGCCCCTACGAGGTGCAGGAGGGATGGCCGAAAGATCTCAGCACGCTCCCGGGCCACGAGAAGTGGACGTATGGAGGCGCCCGCGGCATCTTCGCCGAGAGCCCGAACCGCGTGTTTCTGCTCGGCGGCGGCGAGCTGCCGGCCATGCGGCGTCCGCCGACGCGACTGCTGCCCGATATCGGTCCGAACGTGCAATTCCCGGTTCCCGGGCTGCCGTGGCGCAACGCCAACACCGCATCGCCGCCGGGCGCCGGAGGCTCGCGCCAGGATCCCGCAAAGGGAATGGAGATGTGGCGCGGCGATAAGCCGCCTTACCGCGAGATGGGCGTCGATTCACGCTGGCACCACAGCATCGTCGTCGTCGATGCGCAGGGCAACTTCATCGAAGATTGGACGCAGTGGGACAACATGTTCAAACGCCCGCACGCCGTCTACATCAGCCCTTACGACGCGCAGAAGCATGTGTGGATCGTCGACGATCACACGCACGCAATCTACAAGTTCACGAACGACGGCAAGCAGCTGGTGCAGACGATCGGCACGCCCAATGTGCCGGGCGCCGATGGAACACATTTCAACCGGCCGACCTTCATGGCGTGGCTGCCCGACGGGACCTTCTTTGTGGCCGACGGGTATAACGGCACGCGCGTCGCGAAGTTCGATGCGAGCGGTAAGTTCCTGCTGGACTTCGGTAAGTCTGGTGAACCCGAGAAGGAGACGCGGCCCGGTTACATGAACAACGTGCACGGCGTCGCTGTCGACGTTGAGACACGGCGCGTGTTCGTCAATGATCGCGACAACCACCGCATCCAGATCTTCGACGAGAACGGCAAGTACCTCTCCGAATGGAAAATTGCCGTGAAGCCTTCGAGCCTCCACTTCGTCGTAATCGGCGCTGATCGGACGCTGGCGGCATTTGATCGCAACACCCACAAGATGCTGAAGTATGACCTGGACGGACATCTTCTGTACGCGTGGGGAACGGTGGGCGACTTCCCGGGTACGCTGTGGGGCGTGCACGGCATGGCCACGGACCAGGAGGGGAACCTCTACGTCGCCGAGGTTGACGCCGGCCGCTTCCAGAAATTCCGTCCACGCCCGGGCGCCAACCCTGCAACTCTGATCGGCAAGCCTATTTACTCGGCTTGGCAGTGACTGCTCGCCTTTGGGGCGAGTCTGAGTTTGCGGAAACGCCCCCTCACCCCGCAAGCGGGGAGAGGGAGCATAGGCGCCGTGCGAAATGCGATGCGCCCCGCCACCTCAATCTCGCGAGAATCCGTTTTTTAGCCTCCGCTTTCGCCTGGAGAGGGATGTGTCATGTCAAAGGCAAATCGAGTTGGATGGATAGCGTTGAACGGCATGGCAGCGCTGCTTGCCACTGGCGTGCTGTGCTTCGCCCAGGCGCCTGCCGACAACCCCTACCGCCCGGTGAGGGGATTGGCGGACGGAGGTGGCCCCAGCGTTCCGGGAGGCGAATGGGCGAAACTTCCAGGCGGCCGGGAAATGGGCCCGCCGGCTTCAGTGCAGGTTGACGTCGACGGAGAAAGTATCTGGGCCCTTATCCGATGCGACGAGACGAGCCCGGTGCCCGCCGCAAGGGGCGGCCGGTTCGGTCTCGATTGCATGTATCCGGACGGCAAGCTCAAGCCTCACGACACGATCTACAAGTTCGATTCGAAAGGCAACGTGGTCAAAAGTTTTGGCGCCGGGATGTTCATCTGGCCACACGGGATGCATGTCGACCGCGACGGCAATGTGTGGGCGACGGACGGAGCCGCGGAGGACGCCGTCGCAACCGCGGCCAAAGCCGGTGTGAAGGCGGGGCACATCGTCCGCAAGTTCAGTCCCGACGGAACGGTGTTGATGACGCTCGGCGAACCTGGGGTGGCGGGAAGCGATGAGTCTCATTTCCGCTCGCCTGCCGGCGTCGTGACGGCGCCTAATGGGGATATCTTCGTCGCGGACGGCCACGGCTCGAACAACCGCATCGTGAAGTACTCAAAGGACGGAAAGTTCATCAAGGCCTGGGGGAAGACCGGATATGCGCCGGGCGAGTTCCGGACGGCGCATTGCATCGCCATGGACAAGCGAGGCCGCCTGTTCGTGTGCGACCGATCCAATACCCGCATACAAATCTTCGATCAGGACGGCAAACACCTGACGACTTGGCACCAATTCGGAATGCCAAGCGGAATAGCGTTTTCCGTCAACGACGAAGACCTCATCTATGTCTTCGACTCGGAGTCGGACAATGTGGACAATCCGGGATTCGAGCAGGGCATCCGGATCGGCGACGCCCTTCACGGCTGGGTGAGATATTTCATTCTGGATCAGGGCGGCAATCCGGGCACCACAACTGGCAGCGGCGCCGAGTTCGGCACCGTCGATAAATTCGGCAACGTTTTTGCTGGAGAACCCAGGCCGCGCGTTCTGCGCAAATACGTCAAAGTGAGGTAGTCATAACGTTCAAGACCCTGCACCTTAGAGCGGATTTTCGATCACGTTGAACACGACTGGCGTCGTCGCCGGCCCGGCGCCGGCGGCCCCTCCCCCGCCTGTGGGGAGGTAGGGCGGGGGCACAAAAATAACGAAGTCGGCAGGGACCAAGCCCAGGAACAAGCTCGGGCCACTCAATTTTAGGTCACTGCTCCAATTGCGCGGATGCGCCGCAGTTTGGTCGGGCCCTCCGGTTTGGCCCTGGTCGGGGCAACAATCAGGACGCAAAATTCAGGGTTGAACAGCCCTTGCATTAGGGCCGTAATAAGCTATATCTAGGTGCGTCATATGGACATCTCATAACGATCGAAACACGCGATCGGCTTGTGAGAGTGGGCCCCGCCCGGGACCCGCTCTTTTTTATTACCTGCGTCGTCCGACCGCGAATAGGCGATCCGGCGGCGTGATGAAAGGCAAGCAACACGTACCATGACGACCGAGGCGACCCCCGTTATCAATACGGGTCAAATCGATTCAGCTGTCCTGACGGAGCCGCGCTTGATCGCGGAAACCGGAGTGGCGGCGCGCATCGCCGCGATCGTTGCGCCGGTTCTCATCGATCTCGGGTTTCGCTTGGTGCGCGTGAAGGTCTCGGGACTGGACGGTTGCACCGTGCAGATCATGGCGGAGCGGCCCGACGGCACGATGGCGATTGAGGAGTGCGAAGCGGTGTCGCGCGCAATCTCGCCGGTGCTCGATGTCGCCGATCCGATCGATCGCGCCTACCGGCTCGAAATTTCCTCGCCTGGCCTTGACCGGCCGTTGGTGCGCCGCTCGGATTTTGAACGTCACATCGGCGAGATCGTGAAGATCGAGCTTGGGGTCGCGTTGGAGGGACGACGCCGATACCGCGGCAATCTTGTCAGTGTCGATGACCTTGCCGCGCGCGTTAGGATCGAAGATCATCCCGATGGCGCCGCCGATGTGCAATTGCCGTTCGACGACATGACGGACGCCAGACTCGTTCTCACCGATGACCTGATCGCCGCAGCGTTGCGCCGCGGCAAACCCCCTCCCCCGCAAGCGGCGGAGGGTAGGGAGGGGCCGGAGGGAAGGGTGGCGGCGGCATCGCGCGGGCGCGGCGGCCCCGCGCCTCGTTACGATCACGCTTCGCGTCAACGCATGAAGAATAAACGCGCTTCCGGGACCCCTCCGGCAGCGTCTCAGCCTGAAGGAGAATGACCGATGGCCGTCAGCGCCAACCGGCTCGAATTGTTGCAGATCGCCGATGCGGTCGCCCGCGAAAAGGCGATCGATCGCGGCATCGTCATCGCCGCCATGGAGGATGCCATCCAGAAGGCGGCGCGCTCGCGCTACGGGAGCGAAACCGAGGTGCGCGCCGAAATCAATCCGAAAACCGGCGAAATGCGGTTGTCACGCCTGCTGCTCGTCGCCGATCAGGTTGAAAACGATGCGATCCAGATCAGCGTCGAGGATGCACGGCGGCGCAATCCGGCCGCCCGGGTGGGCGACTACATTGCCGAACCTCTGCCGCCGCTTGAATATGGACGCATCGCGGCGCAGTCGGCCAAGCAGGTGATCGTACAGAAAGTGCGCGAGGCCGAGCGCGATCGCCAATATCAGGAATTCAAGGACCGCATCGGCGACATCGTCAACGGCATTGTCAAGCGGGTGGAGTACGGCAACGTCGTCGCCGATCTCGGCCGCGGCGAGGCGATCGTACGGCGCGACGAGCTGTTGCCACGCGAATTGTTCCGCAACGGAGATCGCATCCGCGCCTACATTTACGATGTGCGGCGCGAGCCGCGCGGTCCGCAGATTTTCCTCTCGCGCACGCATCCGCAATTCATGGCCAAGCTTTTCGCCCAGGAGGTGCCGGAAATCTACGACGGTATCGTCGAGGTCAAGGCGGTGGCCCGCGACCCGGGCTCACGGGCCAAGATCGCGGTCATCTCGCGGGATTCGTCGGTCGATCCGGTTGGCGCCTGCGTCGGCATGCGCGGGTCGCGCGTGCAGGCGGTGGTTAACGAGCTGCAAGGCGAAAAGATCGACATCATCCCGTGGTCGCCGGATGTCGCGACCTTCGTGGTCAATGCGCTGGCGCCGGCCGAAGTCGCCAAGGTGGTGCTCGACGAAGACCGCGAGCGCATCTCGGTCGTGGTTCCGGACCAGCAGCTTTCGCTCGCCATCGGAAGGCGCGGCCAGAACGTGCGGCTCGCCTCCCAGCTTACCGGATGGGACATCGACATCCTCACGGAGCAGGAAGAATCGGAACGCCGGCAAGCCGAATTCGAGAAGCGCACCAAGATATTCATGGAGACGCTCAACGTCGACGAGGTGGTCGGCCAGCTCCTGGCCTCGGAGGGTTTCAACTCGGTCGAGGAGCTTTCCATGGTCGACCAGAAGGATATCGCGTCGATCGAAGGCTTCGATGACGACACGGCGGGCGAACTGCAGGCGCGCGCGCACGACTATCTGGCCAAGATCGAGGCCGAATACGACGCGAGGCGCAAGGAGCTTGGGGTTTCGGACGAGGTCAAGGAGGTACCCGGAGTGACGGCCAAGATGATGGTCGCGCTGGGAGAAAACAGCATAAAAACCGTTGACGACCTTGCCGGTTGCGCCACCGACGACCTCGCCGGCTGGACCGAGCGCAAGGACGGCGAAGCCACTCGCAACCCCGGATTTTTCGATGGCTTCGACCTCACGCGCGAGGAATGCGAACTGATCATCATGCAGGCCCGCCTCAAGGCCGGATGGATCACGCAAGCCGAGCTCGCCTCCCAATTCGCGGCTCCCCAGGAGGCCGAAGCGGCGGCCGAGCAGCCGGCCTAAACGCGTTGTGACGGAGCACCATGCAAAAACTGGCGGAACATGCCGTAACGGTCCATGAGGCGCACGCCGCTGCGGCGCCGAGGGAGCGATTGTGCATCGCAACCCGCCAGGTGCGCCCCCTCGGGGAGCTCATACGTTTTGTCGTCGGTCCAGACGGCTCCGTGGTACCGGATCTCAAGCGTCGGTTGCCGGGACGGGGCGTTTGGATCACGGCCCGCCGCCATCTCGTCGAGGAGGCGGTTCGGCGGCGCATGTTTGGGCGTGGCTTTAAGGCCGACGTCAGGGTCTCTGCCGAGCTTGCGGACGAGTTGGACGGGCTTCTGGAGCGATCGGCGCTGAATGCCCTGTCGATTGCCCACAAAGCGAAGCTGGTCATCCTGGGCTTTGCAAAAGTGGAGACCGCCGTTGCGACAGCACCCCTGGTGGCCCTTATCAGGGCACGCGATGCAGGGGAGGAAAGCGGTCGCAGGCTTGCCGGCGCCCTGAGGCGCCGTGCGGACCATGGGGCAGAGGGAAAAATTGTCCAAGCCTTCCCGTCCGCTCAATTGGATTTGGCATTAGGCCGCCTAAATGTGGTACACGCTGCATTGCTGGCCGGTCGGGCGAGCGAGACGTTTCTCGCACGTTGGCGGTTTCTCGAATACTTCCGAGCTGATGACCCGGGCAACCGGGACCGCGGCTCACGGCAGCGAAATGGCACTATTCTGGAACCAGGATCGTAATGACTGAAACCAAGAATCCCGGCGAGAAGACCTTGACGGTCACCCCAACCAAGACGTTGACGCTCAAGCGCAGCGTCGAACAGGGGGTGGTGCGCCAAAGCTTCAGCCATGGCCGAACGAAGCAGGTCGTGGTCGAAAAAGTGAAGCGGCGGACCATGGGTCCGGGCGATGGCAAAGTCGCCGAGACTGCGCCGGCGGCAACGCCGGCATCGGCGCCGCGGCGGGGAGCGCCCGGCGGCAGAGGTGCGGCTGGGGGTGCCACCCAGCACGCGCCGGGCATGTCCGGCGGCAAGCCATCGGGTCTCGTGTTGCGCCAGTTGACCGAGGAAGAGCGCACGGCTCGCGCTCACGCGCTTGCGGAATCGAAGGTCAGCGAGGCCGAGGAGCGGCGGATCGCGGAAGACGCTGCCCGCCGACGCGAGGAAAAAGAGTCGGCCGAACGGGCCGACCGCGAGGCCGCCGAGGCGCGCAAGCACGACGAGGACGAGCGTCGCCGCCACGACGAGGAGGCGAAGCGCAAGGCCGAGACCGAGGCCAAGAAACGTTTCGGAGATGACGAAACCAAGCCAAAAACCGCTGCGCAGCCTCCCGGTACTGCGGTCACGCCGATCAGTGCGCGCCGTATCGTTCAGGAAGCCGAGGAGGAAGAGACGCCGCGGCCGGCCCGTCGCGGCGCCGGCGCCGCCCGTCCGGCACCGGCCGCCCCCAAGCCGGCTCGAGGCGGATCGGAGAGGCGTCGCGGGCGGCTCACGCTAGTGACCGCGCTGACGGCCGACGAGGTGCGTGAACGCTCGGTCGCATCGTTTCGTCGCCGCACCCAGCGCCTCAAAGGCCATGCCGCCAATGAGGCCAAGGAAAAACTGGCGCGGGAGGTCACGATCCCGGAGGCAATTACCATCCAGGAGCTTGCCAACCGCATGTCCGAACGCGCGGTCGACGTGATCAAGCTCCTGATGAAGCAAGGCCAGATGGCGAAGATCACCGACACGATCGATGCCGACACAGCCCAGCTCCTCGCCGAGGAACTCGGCCACTCCGTACGACGCGTCGCCGAATCGGACGTTGAAGAAGGTCTGTTCGATCACGTTGACGATCCGGCCATGCTGCATCCGCGGCCGCCGGTCGTGACCATTATGGGCCATGTCGACCACGGCAAGACCTCGCTCCTCGACGCCATCCGGTCCACCAACGTGGCGGGCGGAGAGGCCGGCGGTATCACGCAGCATATCGGCGCCTATCAGGTCACCTCGCCGCTCGGCTCGAAGATTACCTTCATCGATACGCCGGGCCACGCGGCATTCACGTCGATGCGGGCGCGCGGCGCCAAGGTCACCGACATCGTGGTGTTGGTGGTTGCGGCCGATGACGGCGTGATGCCGCAGACCGTCGAGGCGATCCAGCACGCCAAGGCCGCGAAGGTGCCGATGATCGTCGCAATCAACAAGATCGACAAACCGGATGCGAAGCCGGAGCGGGTGCGAACCGAGCTGCTGCGACACGAGGTGCAGGTCGAATCCCTCGGTGGAGAGATGCTTGACGTAGAAGTTTCGGCGACCAAGAAAATCAATCTGGACAAACTGTTGGAAACACTCGGGTTGCAATCTGAAATCCTCGATCTCAAGGCCAATCCGGACCGGCCGGCCGAAGGCACTGTAATCGAGGCCAAGCTTGACCGTGGTCGCGGCCCGGTGGCGACCGTACTGGTGCAGCGCGGCACGCTTCGTGGCGGCGATATCGTGGTCGCCGGCGCCGAATGGGGTCGCGTGCGGGCCCTGTTGTCGGATACCGGCGCATCCGTGAACGATGCCGGCCCGTCTACGCCTGTCGAGATTCTTGGCTTCAACGGAACGCCGGAAGCCGGCGACCGTCTGGCCGTCGTGGACAGCGAAGCGCGTGCCCGCGAGGTGACCGACTACCGTGCCCGCCAAAAACGCGACAAGATCGCGGCGCGGGCGAGCGGCAAGCGCGGATCGCTCGAACAGATGATGAGTCAGCTCAAGACCTCCGGACGCAAGGAGTTCCCGCTTCTCATCAAGGGCGACGTGCAGGGCTCGGTCGAAGCCATTGCGGGTGCGCTTGAAAAGCTCGGAACCACGGAGGTGGCTGCCCGCATAATCTTGGCCGGCGCCGGTGGTATCAGCGAATCCGACGTCACGCTCGCTGAGGCCTCGGGCGCCGCGATCATCGGCTTCAACGTGCGCGCCCACAAGGAAGCGCGCGAAATGGCCGAGCGCGATGGCGTGGAAATTCGTTACTACAATATCATCTACGATCTCGTCGATGACGTGAAAAAAGCAATGTCCGGCCTGCTGGCGCCGATATTGCGCGAAACCATGCTCGGCACTGCCCTCATCCTGGAGATCTTCAATATCTCCAAAGTGGGCAAGATTGCCGGCTGCCGGGTCACCGAGGGAACGGTCGAGCGCGGCGCCAACGTGCGCCTCATCCGCGACAATGTGGTGATTCACGAGGGCAGGTTGTCGCAGCTCAAGCGCTTCAAGGATGATGCCAGGGAAGTGGTCGCCGGCCAGGAATGCGGTATGTCTTTTGAGAATTACCAGGATATGAGGGGCGGCGACGTGATCGAATGTTACCGGGTGGAGACGGTGCAACGCACGCTCTGAGTTAAAAGACCATGTCGCGCGGCCATGCCCGTGAGCCCGCCAAGGGGCCTACACAGCGTTCACTGCGCGCAGGTGAACTCGTTCGCCATGCACTGGCAGAAATTCTGGCACGCGGCGAAGTCCACGATCCGGTGATCGAAACCCATCTCATCACGGTTCCGGAGGTCCGCATGTCGCCGGACTTGCGAATCGCGACCGTATATGTCCTTCCGCTTGGCGGCCAGGACGCCGCAGTCGTGCTTGCGGCGCTCGACCGCAACAAACGCTACCTTCGCGGGGAAATCGCCCGGCGGGTGAACCTCAAATTTGCGCCTGACATCCGCTTTCGCATCGATGAGCGCTTTGAAGAAGCCGAGCGAGTCGAACGGCTGCTGCGGTCCCCACAGGTAAGACGTGATCTCGATAACGACTCAAGCGAGCAGGAATGAGTTCCATCATAGCCGATCCACGTCCCGTTGACGCCGCAACCGATGGGCCGATGGTCGTCGACGGCGTCCCGCCGTCCGCACCCGAACCGTCCCCGCCGGTCGACCGTCCCCGTCGAGCCGGCAAAGCGCAGCAGTTCAAGCGCGAAAAATACGATGTCCATGGCTGGGTCGTGCTCGACAAGCCGATCGGCATGACGTCAACCTACGCGGTGTCGGTGATAAAGCGATTGTTCGCAGCCAAACGGGCCGGTCACGCCGGCACTCTCGACCCGCTTGCGTCCGGGTGCCTGCCGATTGCTCTGGGGGACGCCACCAAAACGGTGCCGTTCGTGATGGACGGGCGCAAAATCTATCGTTTTGTGGTTCGCTGGGGCGAAGAACGAGATACTGACGACGCCGAGGGAAGGGTTGTAAAGTCGAGCGATACGCGTCCGACGCCGGACGCAATCGAGGTGCTTTTGCCAGGATTCGTCGGCGCTATCGAACAGGTGCCGCCGCGGTTTTCCGCGATCAAAATTGATGGCGAGCGCGCTTATGACATCGCACGTGACGGCGAGGAGCCTGAACTCAAACCCCGGGTCGTGAACATCGACCGCCTGACGCTGGTCGACATGCCGGATCCGCACCATACCGGCTTCGAGGCGGAGTGCGGCAAAGGGACGTATGTGCGGGCGCTGGCCCGTGATCTCGGCCGCGCCCTTGGCTGCGGCGGGCACGTCGCCGCCTTGCGTCGAATAGCCGTCGGCCCGTTTGCGGAGCGGGACATGATTTCTCTGGAAGAACTTGAGGCTTTGTGCCATAGAGCCGCTGCCGGTGAGGGTAGCCTTGCCGATGCACTATTCCCGGTTGCGACTGCGCTGGACGACATCCCGGCGCTAGCCGTCAGCAGGGCCGACGCGGCGAGGCTCCAAAGGGGCCAAGCCGTCTTGATGCGCGGACGGGACGCCCCCGTCGTCCGTGGCACGGTTTACGTTACGGCCTCAGGCAGCTTGGTTGCCCTAGCCGAAGTCGACCGCGGCGAAATCGTCCCCAAGCGCGTGTTCAACCTCGCCGGACTGCAAGGCAGAGCCGGCCGACAGGAAGGTCGTTAACGATGTCGATCACTGCCGAGCGTAAATCGGAAGTCATCAAGGCGCATGCCAAAAAGGCCGGCGATACTGGGTCACCTGAGGTACAGGTCGGGATCCTGTCGGAGCGCATCACCAATCTCACTGAGCATTTCAAGAAGCACGTTAAGGACAATCACTCTCGACGGGGATTGTTGAAGCTTGTGTCCCAGCGTCGCCAGCTTCTTGATTATCTCAAGCGCGCCGATGAAAGCCGCTACAGGGCTCTGATCCAGATACTTGGTATCCGTCGTTGAGCAGAACTCGTTCGTTGACCCGTTTTCCGCCGCTATCCGTCATCGAGGACGCCGGCCCCCTTCCTACGCTCCCCCACAGGCGGGGGAGCGTAGGAAGGGGCCGGTTGCGCAATTTTCAGCGGAGGCATGTGGTGCATCCGCTGTATTCGCCTCCACCCTACCCTCCGCCGCAGGCGGGGGACGGTAGGGTTGGGGGGTGTTGGGCCGGGCGAAGAATGCCCGGCAGCCCCAGGCCAGAACGCCATGGCAGGATTGCCGGACACTGTCACTGAAACAAAGCCCCGCCGGGCAGAGCCCCGGGGGGTGATGCGCGCAGTCTCCCGCTATCTTGCTCATGGCATTCATGGCGAAAACCATGAAAGAAGTCGAAACCAATGTTTAACATCCATCGTGAGGAACTCGATTGGGGCGGGCGCAAGCTCGTTCTCGAGACGGGCAGGATAGCCCGGCAGGCCGACGGCGCGGTATTCGCCAGCTATGGCGAGACCACCGTCCTCGCCACCGTTGTGGCGGCGAAGAAGCCTAAGGAAGGCGTCGATTTCATACCGCTGACCTGCAACTACCAGGAAAAATTCTTTGCGGCCGGCCGCATTCCCGGCGGCTACTTCAAGCGCGAGGGGCGCCCGACCGAACGCGAGACCTTGACGTCACGGTTGATGGATCGCCCGATTCGTCCGTTGTTCGCCGACGGCTGGCGCTGCGATACGCAGGTCATCGCAACCTGCATGTCGCACGATCAGGAAAACGATCCGGACATCCTGGCAATGGTGGCGGCGTCTGCCGCCCTGACGCTCTCCGGCGTGCCATTCATGGGCCCGGTGGGCGCCGCCAGAGTCGGCTTCATCAACAATGAATATGTCCTCAATCCGCAAGTCGACGAGATGACCGAGAGCAACCTCGACCTCGTGGTCGCTGGTACCGGGGAAGCGGTGCTGATGGTTGAATCCGAAGCAAAGGAACTTCCCGAGGAAGTCATGCTGGGCGCCGTGATGTTCGGCCACCGGCACTTCCAGCCGGTGATCGAGGCAATCATCCGTCTTGCCGAAAAGGCCGCCAAGGAGCCGCGCGATCTGGGGCAGGTCGACAATACCGAGCTCGAAAAGGAAATGCTCGGCCTGGTCGAGCCGCAACTGCGATCCGCGTACGCGATCCCCGACAAGATGGCGCGCCATGCGGCCGTGGATGCAGCCAAGGCGACCGTGATGGCGCACTTCTACGAGGACGGCGTGGAGAGTCGGCGCTACGACACGGAGCGGGTCGCCGCCGCATTTAAGGAACTCGAAGCCAAAATCGTGCGGTGGAACATTCTTGATACCGGCCGCCGCATTGATGGGCGCGATCTCCAGACAGTGCGGCCGATCGTTGCCGAGGTCGGCGTGCTGCCTCGCGCCCACGGCTCCGCGCTGTTCACGCGCGGCGAGACCCAGGCCTTCGTGGTGGCGACGCTCGGCACCGGCGAGGACGAGCAGTTCATCGACTCGCTGACCGGCACCTACAAAGAAAGCTTCATGCTGCATTACAATTTCCCGCCGTTCTCGGTGGGCGAAACCGGTCGCCTCGGTGCGCCGGGGCGGCGCGAAATCGGGCACGGTAAGCTGGCGTGGCGCGCCGTGCACCCGATGCTGCCGCTCAAGCACGAGTTCCCCTATACGATCCGGGTGGTGTCGGAGATCACCGAGTCGAACGGTTCGTCGTCGATGGCAACGGTGTGCGGCGCATCGCTCGCTCTGATGGACGCCGGCGTGCCGGTGCGCTCGCCGACGGCCGGCATCGCCATGGGCCTCATCCTGGAAGAGCAACGTTACGCCGTGCTCTCCGACATCCTCGGCGACGAGGACCATCTCGGCGACATGGACTTCAAGGTCGCCGGCACCGAGAAGGGCATCACCTCGCTGCAAATGGACATCAAGATTTCCGGCATTACCGAGGAGATCATGAGGGTCGCGTTGACCCAGGCCAAAGACGGCCGGCTGCATATTCTCGGCGAAATGGCGAAGGCGATCACCTCGGCCCGCGCCGAGCTTGGAGAACATGCGCCGCGAATCGAGGTGCTTACGATCCCGACCGACAAGATTCGTGAGGTGATCGGCTCCGGCGGCAAGGTGATCCGCGAGATCGTCGAGAAGACCGGCGCCAAGGTGGATATCTCCGACGACGGCACCATCAAGGTCGCCTCTTCGTCCGGCGAGTCGATAAAGGCTGCCATCAACTGGATCAAGTCGATTGCGTCCGATCCGGAGGTCGGGATGATCTACGACGGGACGGTCGTGAAGGTGATGGATTTCGGCGCATTCGTGAATTTCTTCGGCTCGCGCGACGGCCTCGTGCACATCAGCCAGCTCGCGCCGCGACGGGTGCAAAAGACCTCGGATGTCGTCAAGGAAGGCGACAAGGTGAAGGTCAAGCTGCTGGGCTTCGACGAACGCGGCAAGGTCCGGCTGTCGATGAAG
>Ga0137409_10005188_pt1 | contig 13603 bp, 8 predicted proteins | sample CZODoug1_16funga_FD_122059 | JGI IMG/M metagenome (GOLD analysis project Ga0137409, IMG submission 122059) | Vadose zone soil fungal communities from Angelo Coast Range Reserve, California, USA - CZODoug1_16fungal (Hybrid Assembly) | ecosystem: Environmental > Terrestrial > Soil > Vadose zone...
AAGACGGTGAAGAAGGTGACGCTCGAGCTCGGTGGCAAGTCCGCCAACATCGTGTTGCCCGACGCCGACATGGACTCCGCCGTCGACGGTGCAATCCTCGGATCCTTTTTGCACTCGGGCCAGGTGTGTGAGTCGGGCACGCGCTTGCTGCTACCCGATTCGCTGTATGACACGTTCATGCAGCGCTTGAAGGCGCGCGTCGAGACGATCCAGGTCGGCTATCAGCTCTCGCCCAAGACCAAGATGGGCCCGCTGGTCAGCAGGAAGCAACTGGCATCCGTCGCCGAGTACGTGCGCATCGGCCGCGAAGAAGGCGAGCTCGTCACCGGCGGCCACGAGGTCGCGGTCGAGGGCTTCGCCAAGGGCTGCTACTACGCGCCGACGATCTTCGGCAACGTCAACAACCGCACGCGCATCGCGCAAGAAGAGATCTTCGGGCCGGTGCTGAGCGTGATTCGCTACAAGGACGAAGCCGAAGCGATCGCGATCGCCAACGATTCGCCGTACGGCCTGGCGGGCGGCGTGTGGTCACGCGACATCGCGCGCGCCGAGCGCGTCGCCGCGCAGATCCGCACCGGCACGATGTGGATCAACGACTATCACGTGTTCAACGACCTGACTCCATTCGGCGGCTACAAGCAGAGCGGCATCGGTCGCGAGCTCGGGACGTGGGGTCTGGAGGAGTACACCGAGGTCAAGCACGTGCACGTCGGCTCCGAGGGCCATCCGGCGCTGCGTCCTGGCAATCGCTTGCTCCTGAGCTATCCACGCACCACCGGATTTTCGTGGGCCGGCCCCACCAAGCTGACCATCGGTCCGGGGAGGGCGGCCGCAACGATTCCAACACCGCCACCAGAAGGCGGAAAAACCTTTCGCTGGCCTCCGCCGAGGGCAACAGAAGATCCGTCGCTTCCGCGAAGTAATCCAGCGCAATACTCGAATCTGCAAGTACTACCCTTTCCGCCGATGAATGCGAGATGTCACGTTCGTGCCAAAGGGCCACGTTTTCTAAACCCACGATACTATACGCCCGCACCACGCGCGCCAAGCCACAGATGCGTTCCGACAGAATCGGGTTTCGCTTATGCGGCATTGCGCTTGAACCCTTTTGGCCCTGCTTGAATTTCTCCTGGGCCTCGCGCACTTCAGTGCGCTGCCAGTGGCGAATCTGCAAGGCAAACTTATCCAAAGAGGAAGCGATCACCGCCAGCGTGCAGAGATATTCGGCATAGCTGTCGCGCTGCACGATCTGAGTCGACACCGGTGCCGGTCGTAATCCCAGACGGGCACAGACTTTTTCTTCGACCTGCGGATCCAGCAGCGCGAAAGCGCCGACGGCGCCGCTGATCTTGCCGACAGCGACGGCCGCGCGCGCACGCGCCAGGCGCTCGCGGTTGCGCTGCATCTCGTCGTACCAGAGTGCAAAGGTCAGGCCGAATGAAGTCGGCTCCGCATGAATGCCATGCGTGCGACCGACCTGCGGCGTGTGTTTGAACTCGAGTGCGCGACGCTGGAGGACGGGCAAGAGTGCATCGATCTTCTTGAGCAGAATGTCGCAGGCATCGCGCAGCAACAGCGCGTTGGCCGTGTCGACCACATCGGACGACGTAAGACCGTAATGTACGAAACGCGCGGCGTCCCCGATCGATTCCGCCAGATTGGTCGTAAACGCGATGACGTCGTGGTCGGTGGTCTTCTCGATTTCGTTGATGCGTTCGACGGAGAACTTTGCGCGGCTCTTAATCTGTTCCAGCGCGTCGCGCGGGATCGTGCCCATCTCAGCGTGAACTTCACAGACCGCAAGTTCCACCTCCAGCCACTTCTGGAACTTATTCTCCTCTGACCAGAGCGCGCCCATTTCGGGCAAGGTGTAGCGAGCAATCATGATTCAGTTATCTATCCACAGATTACGCAGAACTAAGAAACCGAAAAATCCTTCATAGGCCGAAAGAGTCGAAATGTTGCAACCCTCTCTTTGCTGCTATCTGTGTAATCGGCGTAATCTGCGGACGTCTACTTCAGTTGACTTGAACTGGCGAAGTATCTCGCCAAATACCATTGGCCACCGTGTTCCAGCAGCGTGAGGGTTTCCATGCCTTCGCCACGCTCGAATGTAGTTTGATAAACGATCACGACTGAATGTCCCTTGATGGGCGCGGTCGAAGTTTGCTCTTCGCGAGCGCTTTGCAAATTCCGCGTGCGAACGTTTCCGAGTTTGTCGCGCAGCCGTTGAAACGTAGCTTTGGATTCGTCGAGCGTCGTTTCGTTACGCCACTCGTCGGCAGCTTCGTGATAGAGCTTTTCGTAGCGACCCGCGTCGATGTCTTCCAGAGACCTGTCCAGGGCCGCCTGCGCGCCGGCCGGGACACCGCTGCGACGGGTACCCTGACTACAGGCCGCCGAGATCACAATCAGGACTAGGGTGACAAAGAGCCCGATATTCCTCATCAATTGTCCTACCACTTGCAGCGCTTGCTTACCCGCGGGCTTCCGCCACGTTTCATACTTCGATCCACGGGGTCGGCTCTTTCGGAAATGAAAGGGTGACCTGCGTGTCGTTGGCAAAAAGCGGAGAACGCTCCTGGAGCGCGCTTTCGGCCGTGATTTTCGCCAGATACGGATTGTTAGCGCGCTGCGAAAGATGAGCCAGCACAATGTGACTCGCCTGGCCATCGAAACCGTCCAACAGCCATTCGGCGACATCTTCGTTTGACAGATGGCCGAGTCGGGAAAGTATTCGTTGCTTGAGTTCCCAGGGATAGTGTTCGACTGTCTTGAGCATGTCGCGGCTGTGATTTGATTCCATCACGATGGCCGCGCAGCCGCGCAGCCGTTCCGTAATCAGGGTGGTCACATGGCCAAAGTCCAGCAGCGTCGCCACCTTGACGCCATCATGTGTCGCCGTAAAACCAAAGTTGTCCACCGCATCGTGGGGCACGGTAAACGGATGAAAATCGATCTGGCCGATCTGAAAATCGCGACCTGAATCGATTTCTACAGCGCAGTTTTTAAGCGCATCGGCACGCCGGCGCGGCTCGTCATTGGACACGTTGCGCCGCTCGCTGATATAGGCGTCGCGAGTTTTGGCAGAAATGTAAACGGGACAGTCGAGGTCTTTTGTCAGAACGCGCAAGCCGCCCGCGTGATCGCCGTGCTCGTGCGTGATCAAAATGCCGTCCAGCGCATTTGGATCTTCGCCGAGCAGGGACATGCGGCGCGCAATCTCGCGCGCGCTCAGGCCGGCATCGACCAGCACCCTCGTGCCATTGGCGACCAGTAGCACTGCGTTGCCGGTTGAGCCGCTGCCAAGTACAGAGATTTTCATTTCAGGAGATTCTACAACGGAAACGGGCCACAGAGACGCAGAGTCACAGAGAAAAAGCAAGGAAGACTAAAAGGCGGCTGGACGACGACTTTGATGACCGGTACCAATTGCTTCCTCCAGGCTGTTCTGATTTGAATTTCTCTGTGTCTCCGTGTCTCGGTGGCAATTTCAAATTTCCAAGCGGGCCCGGTCCGCCGAAAAGCCATTCAAGTTGCCCAGCGCACCCAGCGCCAGCGTCGGCGTCGTAAAGCACTCCTGGGCGACGCGCTGCGCATCTTGCGCGGTCACGGCTTCGATTCGACGAATTATTTCTTCGGGAGAAAATCGCCGTCCGTGAATAATTTCCTGGCGCGCCAAAGCGCCGACTCTGGAACTCGACGATTCCAGACTCAACAGCACGGAAGAGACAGCCTGCTCTTTTGCCAGTTGCAGTTCTTCCGAAGTAACCGGCTCGCGCACTGCGCGGCGCAGCTCCTGAAGCGAGAGGTCGACGACTTGATCCAGATGTCCCGGCGAGGTGCCGGCATAGATGGTGAACATCCCTATGTCAGTAAAGGTGTTGCCGCCCGCTCCGATTGAATATGCCAGCCCGCGTTCTTCGCGAATTGATTGCCAAAGGCGGCTGGACGTGCCGCCGCCGATTATTGTTCCCAACATGCTGGCCGCGTAACGATCCTGGCTTTTTGCCGATGGCCAGGGTGCGGCGATGATCAAATGCGCCTGCTCCAATTCGCTCTTGCGCTCGACCAGAATCGGAGCGGCAGGTTGCGGCGAAACCGGCCCGGCCAATGCTGGTTCTATTCCATTGCTTTCCACGCCAAACATTTGGCCGGCTAGTTCTACGAGTTGCCGGTGATTGATATTGCCGGCTGCGGCGATGACCAGATTGCGCGGTGCGTAGTTGCGCTCATGAAACTCGGCGATCGTGGCCCGTCTGAATGACGATACGGTTTCTGCAGTACCCTCGATTGGCCGGCCCAGCGAATGATTAGGAAAGTAAGCAGCGTGGAAAAGTTCGGTGAGCAGCTCGTCGGGTGTGTCCTCGATCATCTTCATTTCTTCGATGATCACTCTTTGCTCGCGATTCAGATCTTCTTCGTCAAACCGTGGATTGGCGAGCAAGTCTGCGAGCAGATCAAATGCCTGGGGCAACGCCGTATCAACCACCTTCAGCGCAAAGCCGGTAATCTCGTGGGCGGTATAGGCGTCCAGGTGTCCGCCTAAACGATCGGACTCAGTGGCGATCTGGTGCGCCGATCGGCGATGCGTGCCTTTGAATAAGGCGTGTTCGATGAAATGACAAATCCCGTTCAGCGCCGGCGATTCATGGCGCGAACCGCGGCGCACCCAAATTCCCAGACTCACCGAACGAAGCCCGGGCATGTGTTCGGTCAGAATTGTGAGGCCGTTGGGGAGGCGGGTCGTTTGTACTTGATCGATCATCGTTTCGGTGAAAACTAATCACTGGTCGCTAGGTAGTCCATCGTAACACGGAGAAAAGACGCGGCAAAATCGTCGTCAGACGGCGGCTATGGCTTGACACGAGTCCGGCCGGTGGCTAACAATTGGAGCATTCAAACGGGTGAAGGTCTCCCTCGCCCGGGCGGGACGATGGATCGGGACGAGAGAATCCCGAACTACCGCTCAGGCATCTGATGTACAAACCGGAGAATCGAACGAACTTGAGATTTACTCTCCGCTTTCGTTCTAAAACTGAGCCACGCAGAACCGCGCGAGCTTTGCCCGGAGGTTCGGCCGCAATGAGAACAATTTTCAGATTTACCGCACCGCTGGTGGCCCTTGCTGCGCTGGTAGGGATGTCTGTTTCGGTACAGGGCAAAGGCACCCGCGGTCTGGCAACCATCAGTGGAACAGTCCGAGACAATAAGGGCATGCCCCTGGCTGGGGCCGTGATTCAGTTAATTCGCGAGGGTGCGAACCAGATCGTCAGACAGACTCGCACGGGCGCCGATGGCAGCTTCTCAGCGAAGGTTCCTGCCGGCCGTTACTCGTTGAGGGCGATTGCTGAGGGCTTCAACGACGTCCTTTTTTCGTCAGTGCAGGTGAACGCGTCAGCCGAGATTGCCTATCGATTCAATCTGGAACCCGCCAACTCGCCGAACACGCTGGTCAATCAACGCAAAGATAAAGAGAACGTTAAGTGGACCCTGCGCTCAGTGCAGGGCCGCCGTTCGATCTTTCAGGCGAATGAAGGTGACGACTCGGCCATCGCCGCGGTCGAAGGCGACGATGTGTCGGCAGCGGCAGAAGAAAAGCGCAGGGATGAACACGGCCGAGTTCGCACCCAGGGAATCCTCGAGACCTACTTTGCAGCTTCCACGAATCCGTTTGCGTCAGCCTACGAGGGGGTGAACTTCGCGGTTGCGTTGCCGGTCTCAGAAAGTATTGATCTCATTTTTGACGGCCAGAGCGGTACCGCCGGCGCCCCGCAGCGATTCGAAGCCAGTGCTCGCTGGCGAGCCAACGAACGACATCGCTTGAATCTGACCGCCGGCGCGGTTCGTCTCTCGACCTTCACGCCGAAGGCAAAGCCGGGAGCGCCGCGCTCACTTGGCCAGATGTCTGTGCGCGCGGTTGACGAATGGATTGTGCGCGACGGCGTCGTTGTAGTTTTGGGAGTTGATTACTCGCGTTTCATGGGCGCGGGCAATGCGTCCGCGATCAGTCCAAGACTGGGAATCCGATTTGACGCTAATGCCCGGACGCGCGTGCATGCGGCGTATGCACCGGGCGGGCAGGAAACGGAACAGCAAAGCTCAGCAAGTTTTGAATCCGGTGACGTGGTTTTCAAACAGCCGAACACCCAGCCCATCGCATTCGTCGGCGGACGCGCGGTCATGGGTCAAAGCCGGCGTCTGGAATTCGGAATCGAGCGTGTGCTGGACAATCGCTCTCGCGTCGAAGCTACTACCTTTCTGGATCTGACCAGTGGTCGCGGGGTTGGCTTGATGACCACGCCGCTATCGGCATTCTCTGGCGAAAACGAAGCCGCAATTCAGCGGGTGGCCAATCAGGAAGGCTCAGCGCGCGGTGTCCGCATGGTTTACTCCCGTCGGTTGAGTCATGGATTAAGTGCCTCGGCGGGTTATTCATTCGGTCGCGGACAGAAACTTTCGTCAAATGGGCTGACGAATCCGGCCGAGTTCTTTAGCAATAGTTTCTTCCAAACTGCCGCCTTGCAGGTTACCGGAGATTGGTCCACCGGCACGCACGTGCAAACCGTGTTTCGGTTCTCCCCACAAGCGACCGTGTTCGCGATAGATCCTTTCGCGGGTCGTTTGGCGGTTTACGATCCTTCGCTCAGCATTCAGGTCACGCAAGATCTGCCGACGTTCGGTTTACCTGTCCGCGCCCAGGCGGTCGTCGATGCGCGCAATCTGCTGGACTTCCAATCGCGGACCCGTAACGGCGAAACGTTGCTCGAATTTGGACCGAATGGCCGCTCACTGCGCGGAGGCATTGCGGTCAGATTCTGAGCCATAAGGCGGCACGGATCCTTCAGCCTTTCGTTCCCGCCCTCTTCAGTTACAGGCTCTGTGTTTCTCCAAAATCTCGGACGACTACGAAAACTTGGACATGCTGACTTACTCGAAATTGTGTCACAGATTTCTGCGGAGCCCTGAAGTGGCGCGCAAACTCAAGAACTTTGTCAGACGTCCCGAATTGAAGACCATTGAAGGGAGTCATCCGAGTTGGAACATGGGTTGCTTAAATCCAGAGCGCTGGGGTGTGCGCGGACGTTAAGATGCACGTGATCTGAGATGAAAGGTTCAGGGTTAACAGGAAGGACGTGGTTGTTGCTCGTAGCGGCGGCATTGTTGATTGCCGCCGGAGCGCTAAACTTTTCGCAGCGGTTGCAGCGTCAGCCGCCGCCCTGGGACGGCGTCACCTGGGTTAATACTTCGCAGGGTGTCATCGCCAAAGCTGTCGAACCGGGTTCCGCCGCAGCCAGAGCCCGACTGGTTCCCGGCGATCATCTGCTGGCGATCAGTCCTAACGGTCGCAGCTGTGCGAATATCACGCGGGGCCCGAAGTGCGAACAAATCGCCGACGCCAAAGATGTCCAAATCTACCTCGACAACGCGCGGGTCGGTGGAGAAATTCATTACTTTATCGAGCGGCCCTCCTACCCGTCGGAAACGCGTAACTATTATGCCGACCTCGATAACCTGGGATCGATCCAGAATTGGACGGCACGCGACCTCTACGTAAACCTGATCGGCCTGGTTTACCTCTGTGTCGGGCTGTTCGTGATTTTCAAACAGGGCGGACGTTCGCCGTTTGTGTTGCACTTCGCTTCTCTTTGCCTCGCCGCTTTCGTTTTCCATTTCTATACGCCTATCGGAACGTACAAGGATCTGGACCTGGCGATTGCCTTCCTGCGCAACGCGGGCTTCATCATGTTCGCGCCCTTATTTTTGCACTTCAGCGCGATCTATCCCGTTCGTTATCATTTGTTCGAGGCGCGTCGCTGGCGCAGCGTACTGCTCTACCTCCCCGCTTTCGTTCTGCTCGGCGTTGCGACAGCCGTCTTTTTTAACGGCGAACTCACTCGGGTACTGCCCTCTGCAGGTAAGTTGATTGGCTATTCGCCGGAATTCGTGGTCCGCTTTTACAAGGCGTCGTTCATTCATTTTGCGATCGCCCTGGTGGCCAGCGCCGCCTTGCTTGTCCGGCGTTTCGTGATCAGCAAGAACACCGTTGCTCGTCAGCAACTGAAGTGGGTCGTGTGGGGTTCGTTACTCGCGATCCTGCCCTTCATGTTGCTTTATGGGACGGGCTACCTCATCGGCGAGGACACAGCCGGATCGTTAACTGACGCGTCGTTCCTACCGCTCATTCTGATTCCGCTGTCGCTCGGCTATTCGGTTGTGCGTTATCGCTTGATGGACGTAGAACTGGTGGTCCGGCGCGTCGCCGTTTACGCGTTTACGACCTTGGCGATTGCGGTAGCCATCGGCGCCATCGTTTACTTCACGGGTCTCTTTGCCTTTAGCGGGGACGTGGCTTCAACGGGCGAAATCACTTTGCGCCTGATTCTTTCGGTGGCGGCGATGGCCTGCATCGTGATGATTGCCGCGCCGGTAAAGAATTTCCTCCAGGAACGGGTGGACCGGGTCTTTTACGGCCAGCGCTATGATCTGCGCCGCAGTCTGCTGGACTTCGGTCGCACCATTTCCGCGACGGCGTTCGATCCCTTGATTGATTCGCTAATCACGCACCTGCGCGAAGTAATGAACGTCGAGCGGCTGGCGATTTTTGTCGAGGACCCTCTTGATCCCTCAGGATACCGAGTGGCGCGTGCTGCCGGCCTGGGACAAATCAACGTCCCAGCTGATTTTCGCGACATGATTCGCACTCGTTCCTCTGAAACCGGCGTAGTGCGTGCCGACGACCTCGAGATGGTGCCCGAGGGTGATGGTTTCGTGCGTCGCGTGCTGCACTACTATGTCCCCTGCGTGGTGCGCGGCCGGATGGTGGCCGTGATTGGACTTGGTCGTTCCGCCGATGGCGCGCTGCTTTCGTCCGAGGACGTCGAGATCTTGCGCACCGTGTCGGGCTACATCGCGGTGGCGATCGAAAACAGTCTGCTTTACCAGGAACAACAGCATCGCGCCGCGGAACTCGAGCTGCTGAAAGAATTCAACGAATCGATTGTCGAGTCGATCAATGTCGGCTTGATGGCCGTAGATCTCGATGGGCGCATCACACGTCTGAACTCAGCCCTGGAAGAGATCTTTTCGATTACGCGGGATGAGGTAATCGGGAAAAAAGTCGAGGAGCTGTTCGCCGAGGATTTTGCGGACACGCTTCATCAGGTGTTGGGCCCCGACGGCTGGCACCTGCCTCAAACGCGGCAGATTTATAAGCTACACACCGCGACCCGCGCGGGTCGTTCTCTGGTTCTCAATATTGCGTTGGCCCCACTCTGCGCCGATTCGGATGAGCAGACTGGAGCGCTCGGGGTGTTCGAAGACGTCACGCAACGTCTGCAACTCGAAGAGCAACTGCAACAGCGTGAAAAGCTTTCGTCCATCGGCTTGCTCGCGGCCGGCGTCGCCCATGAAGTCAACACGCCGCTGACCGGCGTTTCGTCGTATACGCAAATGCTTCTCGGGATGTTGTCGGAAAGCGATCCAAAGCATGCGCTGCTGTTAAAGGTCAGGCGCCAGGCCGAACGGGCCACCGACATCGTCAATAACCTTTTGAATTTTTCGCGCACCGGCAGCGCGGCCGAGTTCGATGCGGTCGACATTCACCGCGTGCTTGATGACACGCTGCAACTGCTCGAGCCACAATTGCGCCGCAGCCAGATCGAGATCGTTCGCGACTATGGCGATAACCTGCCACCGGTGCATGGCAACTCGGTCAAGCTACAGCAGGTCTTTACCAATCTGATTCTGAACGCCCGCGACTCAATCGCTAACGGCAACGGCCGGGTTTCGCTGTCGACCCGAAATGGCGACGATGGTTCCCTGGTGGTTGAAGTTGCCGACTCCGGCGTTGGCATTGCGCCTGACGACGTCGCCAAGATCTACGACCCCTTCTTTACTACGAAAGGTGTCGGTCGCGGCACCGGCCTGGGGCTCGCCGTTACCTACGGAATTGTGCAAGAGCACTCCGGACACATCAGCGTCTCCAGCACGCCCGGCCTCGGTACGACATTTCGTATCACCCTTCCAATCGAAGATCCACGGCTGCGCCTGCAAGCCGCTGCCAGATAACCAGGTACGCTCGTCCTCATTCGCTTTTTGCTCTTCTTATCGGTAATAATCTCGCTTTTGTTACAGGTTTACCTTCTCCCTTTTGCGAGAGGGAGCAAACTGTGCACTCCAAAATGGCTAAAAAAGGCTCAGTGCTCGTCGTTGACGACGAAGAGATCATGCGGGACGTGCTCGAGACGGTGCTTTCCGCGGAAGGCTATCGCGTAGATCTCGCGAAGACCGGCGAGGAAGGTCTGGACGCGTACACCAAACGCCCTTACGACGTAGTCTTGCTCGACGTGTCGATGCCCGGCATTGGCGGGCTGCGCGCTCTGGAAGAGTTTCTGAAGCTCGATGCGGAAGCTGTCGTGGTCATGATCACCGCCTATGCCACCTTCGACACAGCTATAGCGGCCTGGGAGAAGGGCGCCTTTGGCTGTATTCGCAAGCCCTTTCAGAATGAACACGTCACCGCCAGAGTGGCCGCGGGCGTCAAGCGACGGCGAAAAGAAGAAGAGCGCCGTTCGTTGCGACAGGCGATGAGTCGCGAAGTCGATCGCGGCGCAATCGTTGGCCGCTCAGACATCATGCAGGAAGTTTTTCGCGTCGTGGAACAGGTGGCGCCCGCGCGCTCGACGATTCTGATCACCGGAGAGAGCGGTACCGGCAAGGAGCTGATTGCCAAGGCAATTCACGAGGCCAGTTTGCGCGCGACTAAACCATTCGTCACCGTCAACAGCTCGAACATCCCGACCGAGTTGCTGGAATCCGAACTGTTCGGACACACGCGCGGCGCTTTTACCGGCGCCGTAGCTGCCAAGAAAGGCCTGTTTGAAGTCGCCGACGGAGGCTCGATCTTTCTTGACGAGATCGGAGACATCCCTCCCGAAACGCAGGTGCGGCTGTTGCGCGTGATTCAGGAGCGCGAGTTCACGGCACTCGGCGACACCAGCCCGCGGCGCGTCGATGTGCGGATCATCGCGGCCACCAATATCGATTTGAAAGAGGCAGTGCGCCAGGGAATGTTTCGCGAGGATCTTTACTATCGACTGTCCGTCGTGCCAATTGAACTGCCGCCGTTGCGGGACCGGCGTGAGGATGTACTGCCGCTGGCGCAGCATTTCATCCGAAAGTACAACGAAGAAAATGGACGCCGGGTGTCTGAGCAGATCGCTCCGGAAGTGTTGTCGTTGCTGGAAAACTATTCGTGGCCCGGGAATGTGCGCGAGTTGGAAAACGCGGTCGAGCGTGCAGTGGTGATCGCTCCGGGCGACGAGATCTCGCGCGAATGCCTACGACCGGAAATCGCCGATCCGCAATCGGCGCGCGCCGTGGTGCGCGAAGGAGCCGGCGCTTCCTCTGGTATCGATGTCGGCCGCGGCGTCAACTTCTACGATGAGGTGCGGCGCTTTGAGATCGATCTGATTCGCCGAGCTCTGGATCAAACCGGCGGCCATCAATCGCGCGCCGCGCGTTTGCTGGGCATGAACCCGACCACCTTGAACTCCAAGATCAAGACCTACAACATCAACCTCAGACCGTAAGAGAGTAAAGCGCGAATTGGCGTATGACTTTGCCCTACGCGCTTCGCACTTAGCCCTTCCCAATCGCGGCTTTCAAATCCAGCGAACGAATCAGGCGGTGCAGATTGTTTGGATGCAAGCCGAGAGCGTTAGCCGCTTCCGTATAGTTGCCTTTAGACTGCCGCAGCGCGTTAAGAACCAGCTCACGCTTTGCCTGCTTGACCGCTTCATGATATTTCGTTCCCGGCTGTCCCACCTCTGCGGCCTCCAGAATGCGCTCGGGCAAATCTTCGCTATCGATCACTTCGCCCGAGCCCAGGACCACGGCGCGTTCGATAGCGTTTTCCAACTCACGCACGTTGCCCGGCCAGTCGTAACTCTGCAACAGCGAGCGCGCCTCAGGCGAAATGCCGGTTAAGTTTCGTTTGCATTCCTTGGCGTATTTAGCCACGAAGTAGCTGGCCAGCAGCGGAATGTCTTCGGGCCGTTCACGCAGTGGCGGCATAGTGACTTGGACGACGTTGAGCCGGTGATAAAGGTCGGCGCGGAATGTTCCTTTGGCGATTGCTTCGTCGAGGTTTCGATTGGTGGCCGCGATCACACGCACGTCGAGTTCAATTGATCGCGTCGTGCCCAGCCGCTCGATCTTATGGTCCTGCAGAAAGCGAAGTAGCTTCGCCTGTAAGTGAGCGGCGAGCTCTCCGATCTCGTCGAGAAAGACAGTGCCGCCGTGCGCGACCTCGAGCTTGCCCTGTTTTTTCGCGACGGCGCCGGTAAAGGCGCCTTTCTCATGTCCGAACAACTCACTCTCTAACAGCGTCTCTGCCAGCGCCGCGCAATTGATCACTACAAACGGCTTGGCAGCCCGCGGACTATTCGCATGCAGCGCGTGCGCGGCCAACTCTTTGCCGGTACCACTCTCGCCGCACACCAGAACCGCGCTGGCGGCCGGAGCCACGCGCTGGATAAAATGGTACACCTCGCGCATTGGCCCACTCTCGCCCACCATGTTGTGTTCAATTGCCAGACTCGATCTCAGTCGTTCATTCTCGTCTTCGAGCCACTCCATCTGGCGCGCATTCTCTAAAGATACTGCCGCGATGCCGGCCACCCCAGCCAGCAGTTGCAGGTGACCCTCGTCGAATTGAACGACCGGATCGGCGGTATCGAGATAAATCACGCCAATGATTTTTTCGAAGACGATTAACGGCACGCACATCAGCGAGGTGATTTGAGCGACCAGTAGGCTCTCAGCAGTGCGCAGTGTCTCGCTGGTGCGGATATCATTGCTGAGAATTGCGACACCTTCTCTCAGCACGCCATCGACAACGGTGCGGCTGATGTGGACCGGTTTGCCCTCGGCTCCTCGATTGCGGCCGTAAAGCGAGGCAAATTCTTTCTGTCCCTCGCTCATGAGGATGGCCCCGCGATCGGCGGGCACTACGTCAAAAATCGAATCGAGAATCTCTCGCTCCAGTTCTTTTGTGTGACGCAGCAGATTGATCCGCGATCCAATCTTCAATAGCGCAGCCAGATCGCGCCCGACACGTTCATTTTCATGCGGTTGAAGCCAAACCTGTTCCGTTTGATGTAAGAGCGCCTCAGGCGTCATTTGTTTGGTCGGTTGTGTCAATACCTTCGAGTCATCCAGATGAACCAGGCTGGCTACGGTCTGGTCCTCCTCTTCGCGCAGGAAAAAAAGTAAGGCAATACTTCCGACTCTAACCTGGTCAGAATGAGCCAGCGTATGTTCCTTTATTGGTATCCCATTAACAAAGGTGCCGTTGTAGCTATCGAGGTCTACAATCGTGAATTCGTCGCCCTGCCGTTTGATCAGGCAATGCCGGCGCGACACTGATCGGTGGTTCAGGGACACGAGGTTGGCTGACTCACGCCCAATCGAAACCTCATCTGCGGGCAAAGAGAAAGTAGTTCCCTTTAACGAGCCATTAATGACGACCAGTCTGGGATTCATCAAATTAATTCTGACTAAGTGTCGGTCGGATTGCGATGTTGCCGGTGTCGGAAGC
>Ga0137409_10004912_pt1 | contig 13602 bp, 15 predicted proteins | sample CZODoug1_16funga_FD_122059 | JGI IMG/M metagenome (GOLD analysis project Ga0137409, IMG submission 122059) | Vadose zone soil fungal communities from Angelo Coast Range Reserve, California, USA - CZODoug1_16fungal (Hybrid Assembly) | ecosystem: Environmental > Terrestrial > Soil > Vadose zone...
GTCGGATCGCCCGTCAGGCGGCTCATCAGGAAGATGATCATGGAGAGGGCGAGGAGTGCCAGCACGGACTGGAACAAGCGCCTCAGGATGTATCGCTGCATGTGTGTCTATCTCTCCTGGCCTCGTTTCAATCCACGCCCCACTTCAGCAGCGGGGCGAACATAGGAGGACCAAGGGTACCTTCAGAGGACCAGGGTGTCAATTGTTTCAATCCACGCCCCACCTCATCACGAACATCTCTTAAGCGCTGGCCTGCTATGGCCTGTTGGTGCGCCGACATCACCGGATTATTAGCACCGGGTGGAGATGTCTGATAGGATGAACAACTGCATAGGGGAGAATATTTGCGCAGAAAGTCGAAGGGTGGCTTATGGAGCAAGGATCTTTTGAACAAGCGCTGCTTGCCCTGATTCGCAAAGTGCCAGAGGAGCAACGGATGGCCATCTTACATACCGTGCAGCTCCTTGTGGGGAGGCATCTGGAGCCCGACTGGGAGGATGGGCAGATGCCGTATAGCATTGAGCGGCACCGGGAAGTGCGCCGGCTGACCGCGACTATTCGGGGTAGCCTGGCTGCAGCCATTGCTGCGGAGCGGGATGAACGTGGCTGAGGGGGAGACCAGCTACTTCCTGGATACAAGCGCTCTGGCCAAGCTGTATCATCAAGAGCAGGGCAGCGAGATGGTGGAGGGATGGGCCGCCGATCACACTATCCGGCTCTGGCTTTCCGATCTCGCCAGGGTAGAACTCCACTCTGTTTTTGTCCGCAAAGTCCGGGAAGGCGAACTTGCCGAAGCAACGCTCCAGACAGTCCTAGAGTGTTTCCGTGAAGATCTTCGCAGCCGTTTTCACATGGTGCTGCTTAGCAAGTTGCTGCTCAGGGGCTGTAGAAGCATGACCCTTGAAAAACGAGTGGTAACCACTCGTTTTTCAAGGTAAAATACTCGCATGTTACTCGAACGCTCCCGACACCTGTATCGTCTCGAAGACCTCCTCACACGCCACCCGATTGTTGGGCTACTCGGCGCTCGTCAGGTGGGGAAAACAACCCTGGCACGCCAACTCGTAGCACGCTCCAGCGGTCCTACCACCATCTTTGACCTGGAGAACCCTGCTGATCTGGCACGGCTGGACGACCCTCTGCTGGCGCTGCAAGGACTTGCTGGTTTTGTGGTACTTGACGAAGTGCAGCGGCGCCCAGAACTTTTCCCCGTGCTCCGCGTGCTCGCTGATCGTCCACAGAATCCAGGGCGGTTTCTGGTGCTCGGGAGTGCTTCCCCAGCCCTGCTACGCCAATCTTCCGAATCTCTCGCAGGGCGCATCTATTACCACGAGCTAGGAGGCTTTGCGCTTGACGAGGTGGGGGTAGCAGCCAGAGACCGGCTCTGGTTACGCGGTGGATTTCCCTCGGCATTCCTCGCCGAGTCGGATGCGCTAAGTGCTGAATGGCGGCACGGTTTTGTGCGGACCTTTCTCGAACGCGATATGGCCCAACTCGGCATTCGGGTGCCAGCGCAGACCTTGCGTCGTTTTTGGACTATGCTGGCCCATTACCATGCGCAGGTCTGGAACGGGGCTGAGCTCGCCCGGGCATTTGGCATCGCCGCTACGACTGTCCGACACTACCTCGACCTCCTGACATCCGCCCTGGTGGTACGGCAGCTTCCACCCTGGTTTGGCAATGTCGGGAAGCGCCAGATTAAGGCACCAAAAGTCTACATTAGCGATAGTGGTGTGCTGCATACCCTGCTGAACCTGCCGACACACGATGATCTGGAAGGCCATCCTAAAGTCGGTGCATCGTGGGAGGGATTTGTGGTCAACGAGATTATTACGCGCCTCGGAGCCCGCCCTGAGGAGTGCTTCTTTTGGGCCACGCATGGCGGTGCGGAACTTGACCTCTTGATCGTGCGCGGTCAACGACGCCTGGGATTCGAGTGCAAACGCACTGTCGCCCCGCGCCTAACGCGCTCGATGCATACAGCTCTTGCCGATCTGCAGTTAGAGTGCTTAGACGTGATCCATGCCGGTGAGCACACCTTCCCTCTCGCGCCGCACATACGTGCCGTGGCCTTACGACGGCTGCTTGAGGATGTAGCGCCTCTCCCATAAGCCGTGTTGCGGCATAGCTCGTTGATGGCCATGGAGCCACTGTTACGCGCGTACCATCGAGCCGCTCGGCTGGACCAGTGCGCATCCCGGATGTCGACGTGCGATCGCTCCAGAGCCCCTCACCCCCAACCCTCTCCCAGAGGGAGAGGAGGGGAGGAACAAGCCAGGACTATTCCACCGTAACAGACTTGGCGAGATTGCGCGGTTGGTCGATATCACAACCACGCTCGATGGCACAGTAGTAGGCGAAGAGCTGAAGCGCTACAACGGCGGGGATGGGCTGCAGAAAATCAAGATTCGGCGGGGTATAAATGACGTCGTCAGCGATCTCGGTGATCTCGGCATCGCCCTCGGTGGCGATGGCAATCATCTTGCCGCTACGGCTCTTGATCTCTTGCATATTGGAGATGACCTTGTCATACGTCATGTCCCTGGTGGCCAGACAAATCGTCGGGAAGCGCTTATCGATCATGGCGATGAAGCCGTGCTTCATCTCGCCGGCAGCGCAACCCTCAGCGTGGATGTAGGAAATCTCTTTGAGCTTCAGAGCGCCTTCCAGGGCCATGGGATAGTTGTACTTGCGGCCAATGAAGAGAAAATTGTCGTAGTGCGCGTACCTGGCAGCTATGGACCGAATGGCATCGGCCTGCTTGAGCACCCGCTGGATCTGCTCGGGCAAGCGCTCAAGGCCGGCGACGATTTCCATGCCATCGGTCACCGCCAGGTGTTTGAAACGCCCGAGGAGCAGGGCAATCATCGCCAGAATACAGCACTGACTCGTAAAGATTTTGGTGGAGGCCACCCCGATCTCCGGGCCACCGTGGTTATAGACTCCCGCCTCCGTGAGGCGGCTCATGGTGGAGCCGACGACGTTCACCAGCCCCAAGAGGAGCGCGCCCTTCCGACTCGCTTCGTGCATCGCCGCAATGGTGTCCGCGGTCTCGCCAGACTGGCTAATCCCCAGCACCACAGTGCCAGGCCGGATGTTGGTTTTGCGATAGCGCATCTCGCTGGCGATCTCGACTTCAACAATGAGGTCAGTCAAGCGCTCGAACACATACCGCGCATACAGACCAGCGTAGTAACTCGTGCCACACGACACAATCACTAAATGATGCGCCTCTTTCAGGTGGTTGAGCACTTTATCCAAGCCACCGAGATGCGCAATGCCCTCACCGCCAATGAGCCGGCCGCGCAGGGCGTTCTCCCCCGAGCGGGAGAAAAACATAGAGCGTGGAAGTCGGCGGCTGGTCCTCGCGCTTGGGCAGATCCGGCCGGTCGCCGTAGACCGACGACGACGACGCGTAGACGACCCGCGGCACGCGGCAGCGGCGCGCCGCCTCCAGCACGTTGAGCGTGCCGCTCACGTTGTTCTCGTTGGCGCCCAGCGGGTCCTTCACCGAGCGCGGCACCGACCGCATGGCCGCCTGGTGGAAGATGACGCGGGCCCCGCGCGCGGCGCGCAGCACCGTCGGCAGGTTGCGAATGTCTCCGCGGACCACCTCGAGCTGGCGCCGGTATCGCGCCGCGAAGGGCAGATTGGCGCGCGCTCCGCTCGAGAAGTTGTCGAGCACGCGGACGCGCGCGCCAGTCATGAGGAGCCGCTCCACGAGGTGCGAGCCGATGAATCCGGCGCCCCCCGTCACGAGCGCGAGGTCTTGCACGCGTCGATTGTATCACCGCCGCGCGGTCGCCATGCGTGGTGCGTCGCTTGACACTCCGGAAACTGCCGCGCTAGGGTTGGCGACGTTCAGATGACTCCGCGCGGCTCGGGCCTCCTGTCGGTGATCGTTCCAGTCCTCAACGAGGAGGACAATATTCCCGAGCTGGTTCGCCGGCTCAAGGCGGCGCTCGACGACGGCCTGCCGTTCGACATCATCTTCGTGGACGACGGAAGCACCGATCGGACGTGGCGCCTTCTGAAGTCGCTGCACGCGGAGGACCCCCGGATCAAGTCGGTCCGGCTGGCGCGAACGTTCGGCCATCAGGCGGCGATCTCGGCCGGGCTCCGGGCCGCCACCGGCGACGCCGTCGTCGTGATGGACGGCGACCTGCAGGACGCGCCCGAGGTGGTGCCGGAGTTCGTCAAGCGCTGGCTCGACGGCGACGATGTGGTGTACGCCATACGACAATCGCGGCAGGCATCGTGGCCCAAGCGCGTCGCCTACCGCGTGTTCTATCGTCTGCTGGCGCGGATCAGCGCGATCGATCTTCCGCTCGACAGCGGCGACTTCTCGCTGATGGACCGCCGCGTGGTCGACGTGCTGAACGCGATGCCCGAGCGCCCGCGATTCGTGCGCGGGATGCGCGGCTGGGCCGGGTTCCGTCAGAGCGGTGTGCCGTGCGACCGCGGGGACCGCTTCGCCGGCCGGACCAAGCACACGTACCGGATGCTCGGGCGCCTGGCCCTGGACGGCTTCTTCGGCTTCTCGAACAAGCCGCTCCAGCTCGCGTCCGCGCTCGGCATCGCGGTGTCCGGCGCGTCCTTCGCCCTCGCGCTGGCGCTCGTATTCCTGAAACTCGCCGCCGGTGTCCCCTTGCCCGGAACGACGGCGCTCCTCGTCGCGGTCCTCTTTCTCGGCGGGGTGCAGCTGATCTGCTTGGGGATTCTCGGCGAGTACGTCGGCCGGATCTACGACGAGGTCCGCGCCCGCCCGCCGTTCGTCGTCGCGGCCATCGTCGGCGAGACACGGCTCCCGCCGACCGCCGGCGAGCCGCAGATCTGAATCGTCGCGCGACGGCGCAGTCTCCGTTTACAGTGGCGAGCCGAGCCCGTATAGTAGCGTTCGCTAGTAGCGTAGTAGCGTTCGCTAGTAGCGTCCGCGATTCCGTCGACCCCTGATCGAGGAGAACATCGATGCCGTCCTCAGCGTTTGTCGCCGCCGACTTCAAAGTCTTCGACGTGAGCGGGTTCAAGCCTCGCATGAGCGAGATCCGTACCCGCGTCCGGCCGAAGCTCGACGCGATCGGCGAAACCCTGGCGCCCGCGGTCAGTCGCTCGATCGGCGGCGAGGTCTTCGTGCACGTGGCCAGGCACGCCCGGCGGACGGTGATCCCGCCGGACGACACGTGGGTCGCGTTCGGGCCCGACGCGCGCGGCTACAAGAAGCACGGTCATTTCAAGGTCGCCGTCTCGCGTGGCGGCGTGCGGTTCCTCTTCGAGATCGGCCCCGAGCACGCCGAGAAGCAGCGCTGGGCGTCCGCCTGGAAGAAGAACGCGCCGAAGGTGGGTCCTGTCCTGCGGCGGATGCGACACCTGGGGTGGTTCAAGAACGAGCACGACGACGAGCCGGCGTCGCCGCTGGCCGATCTCACGCTGGAGGGGCTCGCCGAGCTGGCCGACGAGCTGACCCGGACTCGCGACGGACAGTTCGTCGTCGGCCGCGCGGTGCCCGCAGACGAGGCGGCCCGCTGGACCGCGGCGCAGTACCGGTCCGCGGCGCTCGACACGTTCCGTGCCCTCGCGCCACTCTACCGCTTGCGGTAGGCGGTGGAGACCCGCGCCGTCATCTTCGACATGGACGGCGTGCTGCTGGACTCGGGGGCTCATCATCGTCAGGCCTGGCGCGCGCTCCTGGACGAGCTGGGCGTCACGCCGAGTCAGCCCGAGTTCTGGCGCCTCACCATCGGCCGGCCGAGCGTCGAGGCGGTACCGCTGCTCCTGGATCGTGCGACCCCCCTGCCCGAGGCCCGGCGGCTCGCCGAGCGCAAGCAGCACCACTACCGGCGGCTCTCCCGCGAGGGCTCGCCGCCGGTTCGTGGTGTCGTCGCGTTCGTCGACGACCTCGCCGCGCGAGGGGTGCCCCGCGCGGTGGCCACCTCGGCCTCGCGGGCCGACGCCGAGCCGATGCTGGAGCGAATCGGCCTGCGGGACCGTTTCGACGTGGTCGTCACGGCCGAGGACGTTCGACGGGGCAAGCCCGACCCGGAAGTCTATCTGCGCGCGGCGCGCGGCCTGGGACACGAGCCCGCGCACTGTCTGGTGTTCGAGGACGCGCTGGTCGGCGTGCGGGCGGCGCGAAGCGCCGGCATGCGCGTCATCGGCGTGAGCACCGCCCACACCCAGACGGAGCTCTGCGCGGCCGGCGCCGAGCGCGCGATCGACCACTTCGAGGGGTTCACATGGCCGGCGTGAGCGGAAGCCGGCCGCGGGTATGCTAACGTACGGCGAACCGGAGCAGGGCGGCGATGGCTGACAAGGAGCCCTCAAGAGAAGCGAAGGAGCTGGCGGCGCAGGTCGACCGCGACGGCGGCCGGGTGCTGGCCTTGTACCAGGAGCCGGTCGGCGAGCACTGGCAGATCTTCTGCCTGCTCCCGCGCGGCAAGTGCGAGGCGAGCCCGTATCAGCGCGACCTCTCGCCGACCCACGTCAAGCGCCTCACCGAATCGATCAAGCGGCTCGACCGCTTCGTGGACCCGATCGTGGTCATCTCGCCCCGGCCGGGAGTCTACTGGACACCGAACGGCAACCACCGGCGCACGGTCCTCGACAAGCTGAAGGCGGACTTCATCCCGGCCATCCTCGTCGTCGAGCCCCAGATGGTCTTCGAGGTCCTCCCGCTCAACGTCGAGAAGGCGCACAACCTCAAGGAGAAGTCGCTCGAGGTCATCCGGATGTACCGCGCGCTCGCGAAGGAGGAGGCGGACACCACCGAGGAGTCGTGGGCGTTTCAGTTCGAGTCCCCGCACTTCGTCACCCTGGGCCTTCTCTACGAGGAGAACAAGCGGTTCGCCGGCGGGGCGTTCGCGCCCATTCTCCGGCGCGTCGACAAGTTCTTGAAGCAGACGCTTCCCAAGGGCCTCGAGACGCGTACCGAGCGCGCCGAGCTGGTCCGCGGGACCGACGCGGCGCTGGCGGCGGTCGTCGCCAAGGTCAAGAAGCGCGGGATCAATCACCCGTTCGTGAAAAACTATCTGCTCGCGCGCACCACGCCGCTCACCCGGGCGCGCAAGACGCTGCCGTCCTTCGAGCAGACCTTCAAGAAGCTGCGCGAGAACCTCGAGGAGTTCGACGTGGCGAAGGTCCGCTACGACGACATCCAGCGCTCCTCGATCATGGGCGCCCCCGCCGGAGAGTGACCGTGCCGGGACCGCTGGCCGGCCGCGTCGCCGTCATCACCGGCGGGACCGGCGCGCTCGGACAGGCGGTGACGCTGCGCTTCCTCGCTGACGGCGCGGTCGTCGCCGTGCCGTACGCCGTCCCGGCGGAGCGGGACCGGCTCTACCAGCGGGTCGCCGCCGCCGACCGCGATCGCGTGGTCATGGAGCCCGTCGACGTCGCCGATCTCGCCGCGATGACCGCCTTCGCCGCGAGCATCGCCGCCAGCCGCGGCAAGATCGATGTCCTCGTGGCCGGCGTGGGCGGCTTCGCCGGGGGCTCGCTCCTCGAGACCGACGCGGAGACCTGGAAGCGCATGCTCGACCTCAACCTGACGACGGCGTTCAGCGCCGCGAAGGCGGTGGTCCCCCGCATGGTCGGGGCGCGCTACGGCCGCATCATCATCGTCGCGTCGCGCGCGGTCGTGCCCCCCGCCGCCGGCTTCATCGCCTACACCGTCGCGAAGGCGGGCGTCATCGCGTTCACGCAGGCGCTGGCCCAGGAGACGCGCGAGCACGGGGTGACGGTGAACGCGGTGCTGCCGAGCACCATGGACACGCCGGCGAATCGGGCGGCGATGCCGAACGCCGATCGTTCGGGCTGGGTCCCCGTCGAGTCGGTCGCCGACGCGATCGCGATCCTCGCGCGCGAGGCGTCCGGGTACATCACCGGCACGCTGCTCGCCATTTGACGAAGCCCCGCTGACGAAGCCCCACGCCGGGCTTCCGGAAGCCCCCGTCCCCGTGTCCCCACCGGCCGTCTCCCGGTAAACGAAGGGCCACCCGCTCCGTCCAATCAAACAGTGGTTGTGGCGGTCAATACCCGATGCGGAGGAGACCGATCACATCCGCCAGGACCGGCGCGAGCTCGCCGGCGACGTGCGACAGTAGGGGGAGCTTGCGGCCCGTGAGCCGGGAGTGACAAGGTGGAAGGCGAGAGGACGACAGCCGAGTGGAGCCATCGGACGAAGCGCTCTGCGAGCGCGTGGCCAGGCGGGACGAGGCGGCGTTCGACCTCCTCGTGTCCCGCTATCAGGAGCGGGCGTACCGCCTCGCCTGGTCCATGCTGCGCAACAGCGAGGACGCCCGCGATGTCTCGCAGGAGGCGTTCATCCGCCTCTTCGAGGCGGCCGGGAGCTTCGGCGGTCGGTCGAAGTTCTCGACCTGGTTCTACCGGATCCTGGTCAACCTCTGCCTGGACCACAAGCGCAAGCATCGCTGGTGGAAGCTGTGGGCGCGTGACGACAGCGACGAGCGGTCCGAGCCCCTCCTCGAGCGGCAGCCGGCGCCGGTCACCGACCCGGTCGACAAGCTCAGCCGGGAGCGGACGATGAAGGAGCTGGGCACCGCGGTGGATCGACTGGCCCCGCGCCAGCGGGCCGCCGTGCTGCTCAGGGTGCAGGAGGACATGGCGACCTACGACATCGCCCGGGTGCTCAAGTGCTCGGAGGCGACCGTGCGCGTCCATCTGCACCGTGCGCTCGCGACCCTGAAGAAGACGATGGAGAAGCGCTGAGATGGCGAAGCATCCCGATACCGATCTGGTGCCGTACCTGCGCGGAGAGCTCGCGCCGGCCGAGCGAGAGCGCGTCGCGCGACATCTGGAGGAGTGCCCGGACTGCCGGCAGGACACCGAAGAGCTTCGAGACCTGCTCGACCAGGTCGCTCGCTCGATCGGACAGCCGCCGGACGTGAACTGGGCCCGCTATCGGGCCGAGCTCCGCGAGAAGCTCGAGGCTCGCCGCGCGCGGCGCGCGTGGTGGTGGAGCCCCGTGCCGGTGGCGCTGTCGGCGAGCGTCGCCGGTGTCCTTCTCCTCGTCGCGGTGTGGACCGGATTCCAGATGAAAACGGGCGGAGAACCGTTCACTCCCGAGGAGGCGTCCCTCGGAAGCGAGCTCGGCTTGCTGCAGGAGTATCAGGTGGTCGAGCAGCTCGATCTCCTCGAGGACCTCGACGTCATCGGAAATCTCGACGGGCTCGCCGCGGGGCGCCCGAGCTAGCGATGCCGCGCACGCCGGTGTGGCTGGCGGTGGGGCTCCTGGGAACGATCGGCCTCTCGGCGGCGCGCACGGGGCGCGCGGCCGACGGCGCCCCTGAGCCGCCCGACGCCCAGCTGCTGCTCGACCTCGACCTCCTCACGGAAGCCGACCTCGCCCGCGACCGCGGTCTCCTGACGCGCATGCAGATGCTCGAGCGCATGCGCCTGCTCGAGGCCCTGCCCGTGCTCCAGGCGCCGCTGCCGGGCGAGGCGCCGGCGCCCAGCGAGGCGAAGGATCGATGAGGCGCCGGCTCCTGTCGACGCTGCTGATGCTGGCCGTCATCCTGGCGACCGAGGTCGCGTGGGGCCAGACGGCGCCCATCCAGGGATTGGACCGGCTCACACCCGAGGAGCGCGCGCTCGCCGAGCGGAACCTCGAGCGGTGGCAGAAGCTCACGCCCGAGGAGCGGGCCCGCGCGCTCGAGAATCATCGCCGCTGGAAGTCCATGACTCCGGAGGAGCGGGAGGCGGCGCGCCAGAACTACCGGAGGTTCCGCCAGCTCTCGCCGGAGCAGAAGGCGCGGATCCTCCAGGATTTCCAGCGCTGGAACGAGCTGCCCGAGGCGCGGCGCCAGGAGCTGCAGAAGGCGTACGATCGATTCCAGCAGCTGCCGCCCGAGCGCCGCGAGCGCATCCAGCAGCGATTCGGGCAGTGGCAGTCGCTGTCGCCCGAAGAGCGCGAGCGCGTCCTGCGCAACCAGGAGCGCTGGCGCCAGATGACTCCGGAAGAGCGCGAGCGGATCCGTGAGCGCTGGCGCCAGATGCCCCCCGAGGAGCGCGAGCGGCTGCGCGAGCAGCGGCAGCAACGGAGGGGCCAGCCGTGAGGGCGAAGGGAGCGCTCGCGCTGCTCGCGCTGGCCGCCCAGGCGGGCTGCAGCGAGGCGGGACGCGGCGGCGCCACGGCGGCGCGGCCGGGAATGACCGACGCGGCGCCGAGCAGCGCGGCGCGCGCCGCCGATCGTCAGATCGCTCACACTCTCAACCGGCTCACCTACGGGGCACGGCCCGGCGACCCCGAGCGTGTTCGCGCGGTCGGCCTGTCGGCCTGGATCGAGCGCCAGCTCCGCCCCCAGACGATCGACGACTCGGCCACCGAGCATCTGCTCGCCGAGCTCACGACGCTCCGCATGCCCATCGCCGAGCTCCTGCGGGAGTACCCCCGGCCCGATCCGAAGCTCCGCGAGATGATCGCCGGCGGAACGATGACGCGGGCCGAGATGCAGGAGCGCTATCCGGCCGACAAGCGGCCGGCGCGGATCGCGGCCGATCTTCAGGCCGCCAAGGTCGTCCGCGCCGTGACCAGCGAGCGCCAGCTCGAAGAGGTCATGGTCGATTTCTGGTTCAATCACTTCAACGTCTTCGCCAACAAGGGCGACGTGCGCTGGTACGTGTCGGCCTACGAGCGCGAGGCGATCCGGCCGCACGCGCTCGGGACGTTCCCCGACCTGGTGCGCGCCACCGCGCGCCATCCGGCGATGCTCTACTACCTCGACAACTGGGTCAGCGCCCGCCACGACTTCGTCATTCCGGCGGGACCCAACCGCGGCCGGAAGACGGGGCTCAACGAGAACTACGCGCGCGAGCTGATGGAGCTGCACACCCTCGGGGTGGACGGCGGATACACGCAGCGCGACGTGACCGAAGTTGCGCGCGCATTCACCGGCTGGACGATCGACCGCCCGCGGGTCGAAGGGCGCTTCAGCTTCCGGCCGCTGATGCACGACCGGGGCGAGAAGGTCGTCGTCGGGCACCGGATCCCGGCCGGCGGCGGGCAGGACGACGGCGAGCGCGTGATCGAGATCCTCACGCAGCATCCGTCGACGGCGCGCTTCGTGGCCACCAAGCTCGTCCGTCGCTTCGTGTCGGATACCCCACCGCCCGCGCTGGTGGAGGCGGTCGCCGCCACCTACACGGGCACCGGCGGGGACATTCCCGCGATGCTCCGCGTGATCTTCGCGTCGCGCGAGTTCCACGGCGCGGACGCCGGCCTGGCCAAGATCAAGAAGCCGTTCGAGTTCGTGGCGAGCGCGGTGCGGGCGCTCGGCGGACGGATCGACGCCCAGGGCGGCCTGGCCCTCGCCCGCGCCAGCGCCGAGATCGGCGAGCCGCTCTATCTGGCCCAGCCGCCGACGGGCTATTCGGATCGCGCCGAGGTCTGGGTGAACGCCGGGGCCCTTCTGGCCCGCATGAACTTCGGGCTGGCCCTCGCCACGGGACGTTACCCGCACGTCACGGTCGATCTCGCGCCCCTGGTCGCGGGCAGCGACCCGCGCTCGCCGGCGGACGTACTCGACCGACTGCTTGCCAACATCGTCGGCGACCAGGCGGGACCGTCGACCCGGGCCGTCCTGGCGGCGCAGCTCGCCGATCCGCAGATCACGCGGCTGTCGATGGACGACCGCGGGCCGGCGAACACGGACGTCGCCAAGCTCGCGGCGCTGGTTATCGGCTCGCCGGAGTTCCAGCGGAGATGAGTACGCCCATGGCGGATCCGCGCACGCGACGGACATTCCTGAAGGCCGGGGGATGCGCGCTGGTCGCCTACGCGGCGGCGCCGCGATTCCTCCTGCGGACGGCCCACGCAGCGCAGGCGAACGGCAAGGTGCTGGTGGCCGTGTTCCAGCGTGGCGCCGTGGACGGGCTTAGCATGGTGATGCCCTACGGTGAGGCCGGCTATGTCGGCAGGCGTCCGTCGATCGGGCTCCAGCCGCCGAAGCGCGGCGAGGCCGACCGCGCGATCGATCTCGACGGCTTCTTCGCTCTGCACCCTGCGCTCGCTCCGCTCGTGCCCCTATGGGAGAACCGGGCCTTGGCGGTGATTCACGCGTGCGGCTCTCCGGACACGACGCGCTCGCATTTCGACGCCCAGGACTACATGGAGACCGGGACGCCTGGGGTCAAGAGCACGCCCGACGGCTGGCTGGCCCGCACGGTCAAGACGCGGCCGGCGAACCAGACGCCGTTCCGTGCGGTCGCGATGGGCCCGGCGCTCCCGCGGACGCTCCAGGGTGACGTGGGCGCAATCTCGATGCAGTCCATCGAGCGCTTCGACGTCCGCGCCGGCTCCGATGGGAGCGCGCGGCAGGGCTTCGAGTCGCTCTACGAGCAAGGAGTCCGTGACCTCCTGCACGGGACGGGGCGCGAGACCTTCGAGGCGGTGAAGATGCTCCGGAGCGCCAACGCCTCGCGCATCCCGCCGGCGAACGGCGCCGATTATCCACGCGGCCAGCTCGGCGAGGCGCTGCGCCAGATCGCCCAGCTCATCAAGGCGAGCGTCGGCCTCGAGGTCGCGTTCGCCGACATGCAGGGCTGGGATACCCACGTCGGCCAGGGCGCCGAGCGCGGGCAGCTCGCGCTCCGCTTCCGCGAGTTCGGGGGCGCGCTCGCGGCCTTCGCTCAGGACCTCGGCAGCAGGATGGCGGACGTCGTCGTGATCACGATGTCGGAGTTCGGCCGGACTGTCGCGGAGAACGGCAACCGGGGGACCGACCACGGTCACGCGACGGCGATGCTCGTTCTCGGCGGCGGCGTGCGCGGCGGCCGCGTGTACGGGCGCTGGCCCGGACTCGCCCGCCACCAGCTCTTCGAGGGCCGTGACCTCGCCGTGACGACGGACTTCCGCACCCTTTTCACCGAGGTCGCGACGCGCCATCTCGGCGCGCCAGCCGCGCCGCTTTTTCCGGGCTTCAGGGCCACGCAGCCGTCGCTCGGGCTCTTCGCATAGTCTCGCGCGCCCGCCGCGGGCCGCTCGCGCGGCCGCGACATAATTGCGCCCGTCGCGCGCCCTGTGGTACCGTCCGCGCGCATGGGCGAGAACGTCATGCTGGCTCGCGACAGCGCGATCGCGACCGTCACGCTGAACCGTCCCGACCGCCGTAACTCGCTGAGCGACGCGATGCTAACCGAGCTGGCCACGGCGTTCGCGGAGCTGCGGGACGACGCCGCGACGCGCGTGGTCATCGTCACGGGCGCACCGCCGGTGTTCTCGGCGGGAGCCGACGCCGGCCTCAAGTCCGCCATGTCGGCCGAGGAGCGACGAGCGGCCTTCGGCCAGCGAAAGAGCCAGTTCCGCCGGCTCTTCGAGCGCGCCAACACGATGCTCGAGAACCTCGAGCAGACGACGATCGCCATGATCAACGGCCACGCGGTGGGCGGCGGGTGGGGTCTCACGCTCGCTTGTGACTTTCGCTGGGCCGCCGCCGAGGCGCAGTTCTGGATTCCGGAAGTCGACCTCGGCGTGCCCCTCGGCGTCGCGTCGACGACCCGGTTCGTGCGCCTCGTCGGCCCCGCCCGCGCGAAGGAGATCATCATGGAGTGCCGGCGGTACTCGGCCGCCGAGGCTCAGGTGTGGGGCCTC
>Ga0137409_10005189_pt1 | contig 13601 bp, 10 predicted proteins | sample CZODoug1_16funga_FD_122059 | JGI IMG/M metagenome (GOLD analysis project Ga0137409, IMG submission 122059) | Vadose zone soil fungal communities from Angelo Coast Range Reserve, California, USA - CZODoug1_16fungal (Hybrid Assembly) | ecosystem: Environmental > Terrestrial > Soil > Vadose zone...
GTCGGCGCCTCCGAACAGCAGGCCCTGGTCGGAGGGGTTGATGGGGGAGGCCTCGATGCGGACGATCACCTCCTCCGGCTTCGGCTCAGGGGTCCCAACACCGACGAGCGAGAGTTCGAGGGTGCCGTCCTTCTTCACCGTCGAGCGGAGCTGAAGTCCCGTGCCCGTGCCGGCGTTCGCCATTGTCGCCTCCAGGTTCGGTGATGGTCAGGCCAGGTTGGTCCGGAAGAAGGCGACGGTGCGCTCCCACGCCAGATTCGCGGAGACTTCGTGGTAGCGCGGCGTCGAGTTGTTGTGGAAGCCGTGCTGGGTACCCGAGTAGATGTACGCCTGGTACGTCAGGCCGGCGGCCTTCAGCGCGGCCTCGAAGGCGGGCCACATCTCGTTGATCCGCGGGTCGGTCTCCGCGAAGTGGATCAGGAGCGGCGCCTTGATCTTCGGCACCCCGGCGGTCTCGGCCGGCGTGCCGTAGAACGGCGCCCCCGCCTGCATGTCGGCGCCCAGGGTGACCGCGAGGAAGTTGACGGTGCTGCCGCCCCAGCAGAAGCCGGTCACGCCGAGCTTGCCGGTCGAGAGCGAATGTGTCTTGAGGAACCTCGCGCTGTTGAGCATGTCGGTGCGCAGCTTGGCCTGGTCGAGCTTGGCCTGCAGCGTGCGGCCGTCGTCGTCGTTGCCGGGGTAGCCGCCCACCGGGAACAGGCCGTCGGGCGCGAGGGCCACGAAGCCCTCGACCGCGACGCGGCGCGCTACGTCCTCGATGTAGGGGTTGAGCCCGCGGTTCTCATGGATCACGAGCACCGCCGGGAACGGCCCCGACCCCGCGGGCTGCACCAGGTAGCCCCGCATCTGCCCCGAGCTGCCGCCGGGCGACGGGTAGCTCACGTACTGGGCCTTGATCCGCGTGTCGGTGAAGGAGATCGTCTGCGCCCCCGCGTAGCGCGGCAGCAGGGCCTGGGCCATGGCCAGGCCGCCCACCACCGCCCCGGCCCGCAGCAGGAACTCGCGGCGGTCGATGCCCCCGTGGCAGTACTCGTCGTAGAGGTCGAGCACGCGCTGGTCGATGTCGAGCTGGGTCACCGGTTCGGTCATGGTCGGGTTCCTCCGTCCCGGGCCATCCTGCCCCGGCGTGGGCTCGTGGTCAAGAACCGGAGGCCCCGGAAGATCTGCCGTCCACCGGGTCCAGAACGAGATAATCGGCATAGGTGAAGATAGTCCAGCGCTACCTGGCGATCTCGCTCGCGGTGTGTGTGATCGGCGCGCTCTACCTCTCGCTCCGCGAGGTCGCCTTGCCCGAGATGTCCCGGATCGACCGCGCGCTCACGGAAGGGGAGCCGCTCCAGGAGCCGAGCGACCGCCCCGCGTTCACCGCGCTGATCGAGGGCTACACGTACACGCTCGTGCCCAGGGCGACCTACGCGATCTCCGGGCTGGTCGTCTCGCAGCACCGCGGCGATGCGCTGTTCAACCTCGACCACAAGACGGATCCGGGGAACATCCGGGACGTCTGCGTCGTCTGGGGGGAATCGATCACGAATGGGTCCTATCGAAAGGTGAAGTTCTGGAGCGGGGAGTTCACCTGCTCCTTCAGCTGGTCGGGAGACCTGACGCCCGCGTTCAAGCCGGAGACGGCGTCGAACAATCACCTCCTCCCCGCTGATCCGTCGATCGGGGAGCAGATCGGCGCGATCCACGTCGGTGACCAGATTCGAATGACCGGCCTGCTGGTCGACTACACGGTGACCCAGGGTGGGCGGGAGATCTTCACCCGGCGGACCAGTCTCACCCGCGGCGATACGGGCAACGGCGCGTGCGAGATCCTCTACGTCACCGGCCTCTCCGTCGTGGCGAGGGGCAATCACCTGCGGGCGGATGCCGGACGATACGCGTGGTACGCGAGTCTCGCGGCGCTGGTGGCGCTCGGGGTCGTCTGGTTCGTCCGGCCTCCACTGGCGGAGTGAGGGCCGGGTCTCGCGTCAATCCTCGCGGTTGCTGACCCCGGGGACGCCGCTCACGGAAGTGGCCGATCTTGTTTTTACCAATCTCCTGGCGGGAGGCCTTCCGCTCGGGCCCGAGCGGGGCACGGCCGATCATGGTATAGGAGTTGGTGGGTCCAGGGACTCGACCGAACTCGGTAACTCTTGGTCACATAGACCGAAGGAACACTGCACGTGCTCGTTGATGTCTTCTGCCGCCGCCGCATCGCATCCCACCCAGCGTTGGTGTCTGCTCGAGCGTGCTCCCGAGTCCGCTTTGGTCGGTGGGTCGTGACCGGGAAGGCAATGGCTGTCAGCCCATGACATTCAGCTCACTCCTCCTGACGTTCAGCACACTCATTCTGGGAGAGGGACCTCTCCTGATCCCCTGCGCGGAGACTCTCCTGCGCCACAAGCACACGATCCAGGCGATCGTGTCCACCAACGACGTGATCCAGGACTGGGCCCAGGAACAGAAGATTCCGTGGGTCGCCCGCCAGGACGACCTGCTCTCTGCGGTCGATGGTCGGCCCGTCGACTACCTGTTCAGTATCGCCAACGTCTCCGTCGTTCCGGCTCGCATCCTGGCGCTGCCCCGTCTGGGCGCCATCAATTTTCACGACGGCCCGTTGCCGAGGTACGCCGGGCTCCACGCGACCACGTGGGCCATCCTCAATCAGGAGACGTCCCACGGCGTCACCTGGCACGAGATGAAAGAGACGGTGGATGCCGGCGCCATTCTGAAACAGTCGGTCTTTGCGCTCGCCCCCGATGACACGGCCTTCACGCTCAATCGCAAGTGCTTCAAGGCCGGGATCGATTCCTTCGAGGAGCTGGTCCGTGCCCTGGGCGATGGGACGTTTCGAGCCCGCCCCCAGGATCTCTCCCAGCGAACGTACTTTGCGAAGCACGCGCGGCCCGCGGCGCAGGCGTGCATCGATTGGACTCTGCCCGCCGAGCACATCGCCGCGTTCGTGCGCGCGCTCGATTTCGGGCCGTACCCGAATCCCCTCGAAGTTCCGAAGGTGGTCGGCGGCGGACACGTGCTGCTCGTGCCGAAGGTCGAGGTGCTGCCGGCAGTCTCGGCAAGCGCGCCCGGGACGGTGCTGGATGTCGACGGTGATGCCGTCCGCGTCGCCACGTCGACCAGTGAAGTGGTCATTCCCCGATTGCTGACGCTCGCGGGAGAGGCGTTGGACATCGCCGCGGCCGGGATCACTGCCGGCGGCCGCTTCGAGACCCTCCCGTCCGACCAGGCCGCGACCCTCACGCGGTTGGGCCGGGGTATCGTGCGGTACGAGGAATTCTGGCAGCAGCGGCTCCGGCAGCTTGCCCCCATGGAGCTTCCCTCCGGGTACCGTGGCGCGGGCCCGCAACGAGCCGAGTCTCGCGTGACCGCGGCCTTGGTCGCCCCACCGACTCCCGCCCCCGCGGGCGAACCCCAGAACTTCCTGACGGCCGTCTTGATGCTGTACCTGGCGCGGATCTCGGGCCGGGCGTCCTTCGACATCGGCTTCGGACACGCGGGCCTGGAGGAGTCGCTATCGGGCTGCGAACAGTTCTTCGCCCTTCAGGTCCCGGTGCACGTAGCGCTGGACCTTGACGGCAGCGTGGACGCGGCACTTCGGGCCGTGCTGAACGAGCTCGAGAGCGTAAAGGCCAAGCAAACGTACGCGCGCTCCCTCGTCGCTCGCACTCCGGAGTTGCGCGGCCGGGGCATGCGGCTGCCCGTCGGGATCCTGCAACGGGACTCACCGGAGGACGTCGCGGACAACGACCTCACGATCACGGTCTCGCGGGACGGACGGACCAGCCATTGGACGTACCGGACCGCGCTCTTCGATCGGGCCCGGATTCTCGAGCTCCAGGGCGCCTTCACCGTCTTCCTCCAGCACGTCGCCGCCCATGTCGACGGACCGCTCGCGCAGGTCCCGCTCCTCACGGAGGCCGACCGCGAACGGCTGCTGATCACCTGGAATGCCACCCGCAAGGCGTATCGCGACGACACGACCGTGCACGGGCTCTTCGAGGAACAGGTGACGCGGACCCCGGACGCGGTAGCCGTGGTCTGTGGAGACCAGCAGCGGAGCTACGACGAGCTGAATCGCGCGGCCAACCAGCTGGCCCGGCACCTGCGCCGGCTGGGCGCAGGACCGGAGGTGCTCGTCGGCGTCTGCCTGGAGCGGTCCATCGACCTCCTGACCGGCGTCTACGGGATTCTCAAGGCAGGTGCGGCGTATGTTCCGCTCGATCCAACCTACCCCGCGGACCGCCTGGCGTTGATGGTCGAAGACGCCGGATGTCCGATTCTCCTGACGCAGCGGGGGCTGCTCGACCGGCTGCCCGCTCATCGCGCGAAGGTCGTGTGCATCGACGCCGACTGGGAGAGCGTCGAGCGGGAGCCAGAGGAGAATTTGGACCGCGGTGTGACCGGCCGCAACGTGAGCTACGTCATCTATACCTCCGGCTCCACCGGCAGGCCCAAGGGCGTGATGGTGGAGCACCGCAACGTGACGAACTTCTTCGCGGGAATGGATGATCGTATTCCGCACGATCCACCGGGGACCTGGCTGGCGGTGACCAGCCTCTCGTTCGACATCTCGGTCCTCGAGCTGTTCTGGACCATGGCGCGTGGCTTCAAGGTTGTTGTCCACGGCGGGTCGGAGAAGGGCGGTCGAGCGGCCGGCATCGACTTCAGCCTGTTCTATTTCGCCAACGCCGAAGGAGAGAATGCGGCCAACAAGTACGCCCTGCTGCTCGAAGGGGCCAAGTTTGCGGACCAGCACGGCTTCGCCGCGGTGTGGACGCCGGAGCGGCACTTCGGCGCGTTCGGCGGGTTGTATCCCAATCCGTCCGTCACCAGCGCCGCCCTGGCGTCGATCACGAAATCGATCGGCCTCCGCGCGGGGAGCTGCGTCTCTCCCTTGCACCACCCCATCCGGATCGCCGAGGAGTGGTCGGTCGTAGACAACATCTCGGGTGGCCGCGTCGGGATCTCATTTGCTTCCGGCTGGCAGCCGAACGACTTCGTGCTGCAGCCGGAGCACTACGCCAATCGCCATGACACGATGTTTCGCGGCATCGAGATCGTCCGCCGGCTGTGGCGAGGGGAAGCGGTGCGCTTTCGCGGCCCCGACCACAAGGAGATCGAGGTCCGCACCCTGCCCCGGCCCGTTCAAGCCGAGCTGCCGGTGTGGGTCACGGTGGCGGGAAACCCGGAGACGTTTCGAAGGGCGGGCGCCGGCGGCTTCCGCGTCCTCACCCACCTGCTGGGTCAAAACGTGGAGCAGCTCGCCGAGAAGCTCGCCATCTACCGTACTGCGTGGCGAGAGAACGGACATCCGGGCAACGGCTACGTGACGCTGATGCTCCACACCTTCGTCGGCGACGACGACGACCAGGTGCGCGCGGTCGTGCGCGAGCCGATGGTCGGCTATCTGGCCAGCGCCCTGGACCTGACCGAGCAGGCCGCCTGGTCGTTCCCGGCGTTCAAGGAGCGCGCCTCTGCGACAGGTCAGACCCTCAGCCAGATGTTCGCGGCCGAGAGCCTCACGCCGGAAGAGAAGTCGGCCATCCTGAGCCACGCCTTCGAGCGGTACTTCGAGACCAGCGGCCTGTTCGGCACCGTCGAGACCTGCCTCGCGATGGTGCAGCGATTGAAGAGAATCGGAATCGACGAGCTGGCGTGCCTGATCGACTTCGGGGTCGCCTCTTCGGCCGCGCTCCAGCATCTGGAGCATCTGAACCGCTTGCGGGAGCTCGCCGGCAATGCACCGGCGCCCGCCGCGGGGCCCTCGGCCATCCCGGCCCTGATCGCCCGCCACAAGGTGACGCATCTGCAGTGCACCCCCTCGATGGCCACCCTGTTGACCGCCGATCGAGAGTCACGTCTCGCCTTGCGCGGGTTGAAGGCGATGCTCGTGGGGGGTGAGGCGCTGTCTCCCTCACAGGCGCAGACCCTGGGCGAGCTCGTCCTCGGGAAGGTGGTCAACATGTACGGGCCCACGGAAACCACGGTCTGGTCGTCCACCTACACGCTCACCGGCAGCGAGACCACGGTTCCCATCGGACGGCCGATCGCCAACACCGCGCTGTACATCCTCGACGACCAGATGCAGCCGGTGCCGGTGGGCACGCCGGGGGACCTGTACATCGGCGGGAAGGGCGTGGCGCGCGGATACTGGAGGCGGCCCGATCTCACCGCCGATCGATTCGTGCATGACCCCTTCGGCGATCCCGACGGACGCCTCTACCGGACCGGGGACGTGGCGGCCTATCGTTCCGATGGCAACGTCGAATTTCTGGGCCGGAGCGACGAACAGGTGAAGCTGCGCGGCTACCGCGTCGAGCTGGGCGAGATCGAGGCCCTGCTCGACGAGCACCCCGCGGTCGGCAAGTCCGTGGTGCTGGCGCGTGAGGATACTCCCGGGGACCAGCGCCTGGTCGCGTATGTGACGCCGACCGGAGCCTCCGGTATCCCCGCGGACGCCCTGCGTGACCATCTGCGCGCAAAGCTGCCCGAGTTCATGGTGCCGTCGCATTTCGTCGAGATGCGCGAGTTCCCGCTGACGCCCAACCTGAAGATCGACCGCAAGGCGCTGCAACCACCGGGCGCGACGCCGGTGCCGGTCGTCCCGGCCGGGCCGGCTCCCTCTGAACGCCCCGGCGGTCTGGAGCGGCAGCTCATTGCGATATGGCAGGAGGTCCTGGGCGTCCAGCGGATCGACGTGCACGACGATTTCTTCGACCTGGGCGGGCACTCCTTGCTGGTCATCCAGCTGCACCGGCGCGTCAGCCCGCTGGCGGCCCGGCCGGTGGCGATCGCAGATCTGTTTCGCTATTCTACGATCCACAGGATGACCGCGTTCTTGCAGGCGACCGACCGCGAGGGAGCTCGGGCTTGAGCAAGGTGGTGCTATTCGGTAACGCGCGGTTCGCGGAGACGAACCACTTCTATCTGCGCCACGATTCTCCCCACGAGGTCGTGGCGTTCACGGTGGACCGGGCGCACATCCAGCAGGATGAGCTGCGGGGCTGTCCCGTGGTTCCGTTCGAGGAGATCACGCAGCGTTATCCGCCGGAGGAGTATCTGATGGCGGTTCCCTTGGGCCTGAAGCGGGTCAACCAGCTCCGGGCGGAGAAGTTCCAGCAGGCCCAGGCCAAGGGCTACCGGTTCGTGACCTACGTCAGCTCCCGGGCCGTGACATGGCCGGAATCGACGCTCGGGGAGAACTGTTTCGTCTACGAGAACGTCGTGATGAAGCCCTTCGCGCGGCTCGGCCGCGACGTGATCGTCGAGACCGGAAGCGTGGTGGGTCACCATACCGAGATCCAGGATCACTGCTTCCTCGGACCGCATAGCGTGGTTTTGGGCGAGTGCACCATCGAGCCCTACTGCATCATCGGCGCCAACGCCGTGGTGAGGGAGGGGGTGCGGGTCGCGAGCGGCTGCATCATCGGCGCGGGGGCGCTGATCACCCGCGACACTCGTCCCGGCGGCGTCTACCTGGCTCCCGCCTCCGAGATGCTGCCGGGATCCAGTGCCGAGCTGAGCGCCCTGCTGGAAGCCCGCTAGCCCAACCGGACGGTCGATCCGGTCGAGGAATGACGCCGAGGCAGCAGAGCAAGACGCCGGTGCGGCGCCCGGATCCGGTACCCGGCATTGTTCACCAGCAGGTCGACGCGCCCGAACTCGCGCACCGCCCCGGCCACCACCCACTCCACCTGGGCGGCGTCCCGCACGTCGCACGACAGGACGAGCGCGCACATCTCGCCGGCCACCAGCATGCAGGCGGTAAGGTAACACCTCCCGTGCGCTTCGCGTCTTGACAAGGACCCGAATCGGACTAGGCTCGGGGACCGAGCCAGGGAAAATGGCAGTTCGGCCCCCCACCCCTTCCCCTGAAGGAGATCCGCCATGCCCCATTACCTCAGCGACGAGGAGCTCACGAGAACGGCGCCGGCCGAGGTCGCGTCGTTCGCCTCCCCCGTCCCCACCCAGATCGTGTCCAACGGGGAATTCATCCCGCTCCCGCAGACTCGCGATCAACAGCGGGTCGAAGCCCGTATCAAGGAGCTGGCGGACGGCCTCGGCCCCCGGCACGGGATGGACCGGCGGCAGTTCCTGGCCTCGAGCGCCGGGATGGCGGCCGCCTTCCTCGCCATGAACGAGGTCTTCGGCCCGCTGTTCGACGTGAGCGCGGCGGAGGCCCAGACGCCTGGAGTGGCCAACCAGCGGGCGGGCGCGCTCTCGAAGCAGTTCATCATCGACGCCCAGACCCACTTCGTGCGCGACGACTTCAACCAGGCCGGCCTGCTCGACCTGGCCAAGTACGCCAAGCAGAACTGGAACCCTTCGCTCTGGGGCGAGAACACCCTGGCCCGCTTCAAGTTCGAGAACTACCTCAAGGAGATCTTCGTGGACAGCGACACGAAGGTGGCGCTGCTGACCGGGGCCCCCTTCGACGATCCCACGTGGGACTTCCTGACCAACGACCAGATCGCGATGGCCCGCGCGTCGATCAACAAGATCAGCGGCTCGCGCCGGCTGCTCGCCCACTCGGTGTTCACGCCCAAGAAGGCGAACTGGATGGACGAGGTCGACCGCTGCATCGCCACCGTCAAGCCGGATTCGTGGAAGGGGTACACCATCGGTGATCCGCTGTTCCCCTCCAAGCAGCAATCCTACTGGCGGCTCGACGACGACAAGCTGATGTACCCGTTCTACGAAAAGATCAGCAAGGCCGGCATCACCACCGTCTGCATCCACAAGGGCCTGCTCCCCGCCGACTACGAGAAGTCGTGGCCGGGAGTCTGGGAATACAACACGGTCTGGGACGTCGGCAAGGCGGCCAAGGACTGGCCGAAGATCAACTTCGTGATCTATCACGGGGCGCTCCGGCCGTTCCTCGAGAAGCCCGACGACGCGCTGGCCGAGTTCGAGAAGAGCGGCCGCATCCAGTGGGCCACCGACCTGGCCGAGATCCCGGCCAAGTACGGGGTCAAGAATGTCTACGGGGAGGTGGGGACGTCCTTCGCGAACTCCGCGGTGGCCAACCCGCGCTTCGCCGCCGCTTTCGTGGGCACGCTGGTTCGCGGGCTCGGCTCCGACCACGTGCTCTGGGGCACCGACTCCCTCTGGTACGGCTCGCCCCAGTGGCAGATCGAGGCGATGCGACGCCTCGAGATCCCGGCCGAGATGCAGAAGAAGCACGGCTTCGCGCCGCTCGGTGCCGCCGACGGTCCGGTCAAGACCGCGATCTTTTCTCGCAACTCTGGGCGGCTCTACCGGATCGACGTGAAGACGGCGCAGGGCGATATCACGGGGGACAAGGTGGCCGCCATCAAGGCGGAGTACGCCAAGCTCGGTGGCATGCGAAGCAATGCGCGCTACGGCTACGTCCATCGGGTGACCGCCTAGCCCATCCGAATCCGAGCAGGCCGGCGTCGGGCATCCCGACCCGGCCTGCTCGCGATCCCCCTCCTGGTTGCCTCGCAACTCTTTCCCAGGAGCTTCTTTCAAAGGCGCCGAATTTCTACATAGCAGAGCCCTCCAAGTCGGGCGAGTCGGGGCCAGGAGGCTCGGTTCCATCGATTCTTCATGTGGCATAGCTCTTGCCGCTTTGTGATCCATGCCCGTTCGACGCGCAGCGTCGGGGACACAGAGGAGGTAGCCTATGGACAGGACGTTTGTCGACGTGGGACATCGAGTCGAGACTTCAGCCGGGTCGGACCAGGTCGTTGACATCACCCGCCCGGCCAGCAGTCGCGGGGAGGTTGGAGGGACCGTCGGCGCCGAGCTCGCAAGGAGTCGCGACGCTCTTCAGGGGGCGCTCAGTCAGGCCGCGTGCGCGATTGGCCATGGCATCAAGGATCGGACGGACGGGGTCATCGCGTATACGCGAAGGGAGCCCGTCAATGCGCTGACGGTGGCGGCCGGGGTCGGGATGCTCGCCGGTCTTTGCGTGGCGATAGGCTCGCGTGGGGCCGCGGGTGGGAACGGCGACTGGCTCTCGCTGAGCTTTCTTGGTCGGCGGGCGAGGCCGGGCTGGCGGAGGTTCCTGCGACTGGAGTGAGCAATGCGGAGAGTCACCCCGCGGGAACGGGAGCACTGGCGCGCGCTGGCGCAACACCATGGGTTTGGAAGCGCAGAGAACCGTTTCGTGCTGGGCCGCTTCGTCGTCGAGGATCGCGACGGGGACGGCCTGGTTCTCTGTGTCGTCACACCGATCCCGGCCGGCCTCGTCGGTGAGAAACGCCAGCTCGAGACCCCGGCCGTCATGTTCGACCGGACGCCCGCCGATGAGATCGTCGTGCCCGGACGCTGGTGGCAGTTGATGTTCGAGAACGTCAGCGAGGACGTATCGGCCCCGGCCGAGATGCGGCAGATGGCCGCCACCATGGCGGCCACGACCGTCTGCCGGGATGTCTTGCTTCCCGCGGGTAGCGATACCGTCGAGATCGGGGTTCCGGATTCTCAGGGCCATGTGGCGACGTTCGAAGCGTTGCCACCGGGAACACGGATGCGAGTCCGAATTGCCAGGAATCCCTCTCGCGCCTAGTGGCGCATCCGCGTTCCCGCCCCTCCTGAGGGCCGGCGACCCCCCGCCGTAAGCCCTCCCAGACCCGGGCTCTGGGACGCAGGACGGGGCTTGACCCCGTCGCTCGCCAGGACTATGCTCCCGCCACCGTCCGACCGGGTCCGTCCGGCCCCCCGGGATCCGAGGGCTGCCGGGCAGGAGGATGCCATGGCGATTCTGACGATCTCCCACGAAATGGGTAGCGGCGGTGCCGAGATCGGCATGGCCCTGGCGACCCGCCTCGGGTACACCTACGTCGACAACGAGGAGCTGCTCGGGCGGGCGCAGCGGTATGGGTTGGCCGAAGAACGCCTCGCCCGCCTCGTGGAAGACCGGCCGTCCTGGGTCGAGCGCTTCGATGCGGAGACCCGCCGGTGCATCCTGGCCCTCCAGGCGGTCCTGTACGAGTTCGCGCAGGCCGACAATGTCGTCCTGATCGGCGGTGGGGGCCAGTGGCTGCTCCGGGGGGTGCCGCACGCGCTTCGGACGAGAATCGTGGCGCCCTTCCCCGAGCGCGTGACGCGGCTGACCGCCACGTTGTCGGCTCAAGGGCGGGAGCGCGTCACGCCGAAGACCGTCGCGCAGTTCATTCGTCGGGATGACATCCAGAAGGCGGCCCGGATGCGCTATCTCTTCGACGCGGACGTCAAGGATCCCAGCCTCTACGACGTGCTCATCAACACCGCGGCCTTCTCCCGTGCGGCGGCGGTGCAGCTGCTTGCCGATCTGGCCCGTCGACCCGAGTTCGCCAGCACCGACGCCGCCCGAGACCTCGTGGGCGATCGGGTGGTCGCTTCCCAGGTGGAGGTCGCGCTCGCCGGCCATCCCGACATGCGGCGGTACCGGATCGATGTGGAGTCCACCCGCGGCCTGGTGACGCTCGAGCTCCCCGCGGGCGTGGATCCCGACGTTGCCGTCGTGGTGGCGAGAGGCGTGACGGGGGTTCAGGACGTCAAGCTGAGAATCGCCGAGCTCCCGGTGGCGACCCCGTTCCCGGGGTGAGCGTCCCGAGCCCCGCGCGACGAGCCGCGGGCGGAAGACCCGTTTCTGAGCAGCGCCCGCGCCCGCCGCTGCTTTCGTGAGCAGCGGCTCACGCCACCTTCGCGGCTGACGCGGCCAAACGGGGCGAATCCGGTCTCGCCGGCAGGGCACGTCGGTTGCAAGATGCGCGCATGTCTCTCCTGACCGTCCGCGACCTCAGCGTGTCCTTCGAGACGCGCGACGGGTCGGTGCGCGCGGTGAACGACGTCACCTTCTCGCTCGAGGCGGGCCGGGTGCTGGCGCTCCTGGGCGAATCAGGCTCCGGGAAGAGCGCCACCCTCCGGGCGATCCTCGGGCTGCACCAGGGCGCAAACTCGCGCGTGAGCGGCGAGGTGCTCGTGAAGGGGCGGGACGTGAACCGGCTCGACGAGCGCGCGCGCGAGGAGCTGCGCGGCGGCGTCGTCTCCCTGGTGTTCCAGGAGCCGATGACCGCGCTCGATCCCGTGTACACGATCGGCGCGCAGATCGCGGAGACGCTCGTGCAGCATCGCGACCTGGACCGCGCGGCGGCGCGCCGGCGCGCGCGGGAGCTGCTCGATCTGGTGCAGGTGCCGTCGCCGGAGCGGTGCCTGGCCAGCTATCCGCACGAGATCTCCGGTGGCATGCGCCAGCGGGCGATGATCGCGATCGCGCTGGCGTGCGAGCCGGAGCTCCTGCTCGCCGACGAGCCGACCACCGCGCTCGACGTCACGGTCCAGGCGCAGATCCTCTGGCTGCTGCGCGATCTGCAGAAGCGGCTCGACCTGGCCGTCATCTTCGTCACCCACGATCTCGGCGTCGCGGCGGAGATCGCGGACGACGCGGCGGTGATGTACGCCGGCCGGATCGTCGAGCAGGCGCCGATCCGCGAGCTGTTCCGGCGCCCCGCGCACCCGTACACCGCCGGGCTGATGCAGGCCACCGTGCGCCGGGGCCAGAAGGGGCGCCCGCTCGTCCCGATCGCGGGCGCGCCCCCGAACCTCGCCGCGCTGCCGCCCGGCTGCGCGTTCGCGCCGCGGTGTCCGGGCGCGCTCGCGATCTGCACGACCACGACCCCATCGTTCCACCCCGTGGCCGCCGGCCACACCGCCCGCTGTCACCTCGTCGCCTAGGAGACTCGCCATGAGACGCTTCGTCATCCTGCTCCTCGCCCTGCTGCTCGCCCCGCTCGTCTCCGTCGTCCCGCCGCTCTCGCGGCCCGGCCCGGCCTCGGCCCAGGGCACGCTCCGGATCGGCATGACCGCGAGCGACATCCCCTACACGGGCGGCCAGACCGACAACGGCTTCGAAGGCTTCCGGTTCGTCGGCTACCAGATCTACGAGCCCCTGATCGCGTGGGACCTCACCCGCGGGGACCGGCTGGCGTCGCTGGTGCCGGGGCTCGCCGAGTCGTGGGAGGCGCGCAAGGACGCGCCCACGAAGTGGGTGTTCAAGCTGCGAAAGGGCGTGACGTTCCACGACGGCAGCCCGTTCAACGCGGACGCGGTGGTCTTCTCGTTCGAGTCGATCAAGAAGAAGGACGCGCCGCACTTCGATGCGTACGGCTCGGGCCAGGTCAGCTTCCGGCTCGCCTCGATCATCGGGGTCACCCGGATCGACGATTACACGGTGGAGTTCGAGACCAACAAGCCCACCAGCTTCGTGCCCTACCAGATCTGCTACATGCTCATCGTGTCGCCCGCGCAGTGGCAGAAGGTCAAGGACTGGCGGAAGTTCGCCGAGCAGCCGTCCGGCACCGGCCCCTTCCGGGTGACCAAGTTCGTACCGCGCGAGCGGCTCGAGCTCGACGCCAACAAGAGCTACTGGGACGCCAAGCGCCGGCCCAAGATCGACAAGCTGGTGCTGCTGCCACTGCCGGAGCCGACCACGCGCCTGGCCGCGCTGCGCAGCGGGCAGGTGGACTGGATCGAGGTGCCCCCACCGGACTCGATCCCGCAGCTCAAGGGCGGCGGCTTCGCGATCACGCTCAACAGCTATCCGCACAAGTGGACGCACACCCTGCGGCTGGACAAGGAGCCCTGGAGCAACA
>Ga0137409_10005190_pt1 | contig 13600 bp, 14 predicted proteins | sample CZODoug1_16funga_FD_122059 | JGI IMG/M metagenome (GOLD analysis project Ga0137409, IMG submission 122059) | Vadose zone soil fungal communities from Angelo Coast Range Reserve, California, USA - CZODoug1_16fungal (Hybrid Assembly) | ecosystem: Environmental > Terrestrial > Soil > Vadose zone...
GTTGACCACCAAATTTGTACAGCAGTGTAAAGCCATACGTGCGGGGGGGATTCGAATAGTCAACTGTATACCCCTCCGGTGGACCGGTCACCTCTTCACTCTCCACGACTTTGTTGAGCAAGTTGCGCCCCCAGAGCTTTACGTTTAGTCGCTCATCCTGAGAGGTCCAACCCATAGAGACGTTTATGAGATCATACGCAGCTTGACGCAGGTAGTTATCCGCCTCCGTGTAGTAGCCACTATTGAAGGCGTTGGTGAGGTTGAAATCGAGCTTGCCCGTCGGCAGGTCTACAACATAATCACCGCTGATATCCAACGTGAACTGCGGCGCGTATGGCAGCCGATTACCCGCCGCGCTGGCCGTGTACTGTACGATCCCTCCTGTTGGTATGGGCGTGCTGAAGTCGGCCCCTGGGAAGCTGGCAAACCGGGAATGAAGCGCTTCGGCGGTCGTAGATAGCCTGAAGGACTTCGTCACCTGAAAGCTGCCATCCAGGTCGATTCCGTAGAGCTTGGCCGCTGCACCATTGTAGAAATTCACCAACGCACCGATGTAGTTGGTAACTTGAATGTTCTTGTAGTCGTAATAAAAGGGGGCGACATTTACACGCAAGCGATGGTCAAGGAATTCGCTTTTCAACCCAATCTCATAGGCGTTCAGAATCTCTGGCAAATAAGGCAAATTGTTGGGGTTGTTTCCATTAAAGCCGCCGCTCTTGAAACTTCGGTTGTAGGAGATGTAGGCCAGTAGATCGGGCGCTATTTTGTAGTCCAATGCGGCGCGGTAACTTGGAAGTTGGAGACGAGTAGCCTCGTCAAAATAGGGCGCGAGCAAGCCAATGGGAAAGCCGTTTGCGAGAAAGCCGTTTACCGATCCGTTGAGCTTCCGTTCTTCCCATGTGTCCCGTGCTCCCAGCGTGAGATGCGAACGTGGGGTCAGCTCGAAGGTGGCTTGCACATAGGGCGCTACCGATTCGGTGGTAAGTGTATCGACAACCTCCTGCCTACCGAAGGAGAAGGGCGTCGGCGCGAGTAGTCCGTGCAGCGAGGTATTGACTGGATTGATTGAAGCTTCATTGCGGAAATAGAACACGCCGGCTGCCCATTGAATGAATTCTTGGTTTTTTGAGACGAGTTGCAGCTCTTGTGTGATGTCTCGACCATTCTCCGTGTCGTCAATATCGATTCCGGGCACAGGAGTAAGCGACACGACCAGATTGTCGTGGAAGGCGTATGAGCGGAATGAAGAGATGCTAACGAAATCAGCAAACCCAACGCTTTGTTGCAATACGAGGCTTACACCACCACTTTGCGCGTGATTACGTCCAGTTTGATAGGTGTCAACGTCATATGGGTTCGAGCTTGCAACGTATCCCGGAAAAAAGGGCTTTGAACCGGGAACGGGTGCGAAATTGCCGCCTAGGCTGTTGGAGACGTTGGAATAATCCATGCTCAGCCGAACGGTCGTGCTGTCGGTTGGGGTGTATACCCATTTGGTGCGTACGGATAAATCTTTGTTATCTCGTTCAACTTCATCGCCGGTGAAGATATTTCGTCCCCATCCCCTTCCCTGGGTGGTATATCGAAAGGACAAGTTGGCGGCCAGATCCGGTGTGATGCCCCCGGTCAGGTAGACAAAGTTTCGGCTTGTAATGTAATTATCGAGTGACGTTTGGGCTTCGCCGCCAAAACTCTGCTGCGGATCCTTCGTAGTCATCTGGATTACGCCGCCGGTGGAATTGCGACCAAACAGAGTCCCTTGAGGTCCCTTTAAGACCGAGATCTGTGAGACTTCGATAAGGTCTGTGGGGGCTTCCAATTGTGATGGGTAATAGACGCCGTCGACGTAAAGGGCGACCGGATTCTCCACGCCAGGACCAAAGGCGGCAGTGCCAATACCTCTCAGGTGCGGTTGGAAATAGAGGGCGGTATTGCCGATCGACAGCCCTGAGACCAGCGTCGGAAGGTCGTTGGTGGTGACCAGATTTGCCGCCAGAAGCTGATCACGCGTTACGGCAGTTACCGCAATAGGCACATCTTGCAAATTTTCAGCGCGCTTTTGTGCGGTGACAATAATTTCAGCGAGCGCATCTGATGTTGAACTGGGCGCGGGGGTCACTGCCTGCGCAAGAGCGGTCGCGACCATGCCGACGTTCAGAACGATGAGCACAAGGACGCGCCGAGCGGTGCAGGACACCTGAGCGGATCCGAGTTTCAAACCCGAAGCAGCCCTAATATCGTGAAGTATCATGGCTCCCCCCCTTTGGATTTATCCTTTTATGTGTCCGACGGCCGACTCATCTCACGATGACTCGTTGCACTGCCGTATCTACGGACACTGCCATCATCAATCGCAAAATAGATTAGACGTCGAATCATTTCCCGTCAACTGATATTGCCAAACATGATGTGACCTTGCATTATTCGAAGCCGCACGACAATGTACGTTCTGGCGGGCGCGGGATTCGGCGCCGGGAAGGTTCGTAAATTTGGCCAGCGAGGCAATAACTTGCGTAAAATCAAAGTATTACAAGCTCCTACGGTACCGAAGAGTACGGCCTTAGGGGGTAATCGACGAGGCAAAAATTCGCGCTTGGATGAAAGCTTGGGCTATCTGGTCCGAAAGACGCATCACGCAATAGTTGCCCGGCTCGAGGAACGTCTGTCGGAGCACGGAATCTTGCCCAGCACTTGGGCATTTCTTCGCCGGCTCTGGGACGAAGATGGTCTCACCCAAAAGGAATTAGCGGATGCACTTGGGTTAACCCCGCCAACGGCGGTATCCGCGCTCGACAATCTGGAGCAGCGCGGCCTTGTCGAGAGGCGCTTGAACGGCTCGGACCGACGTAAACGGCATATCTATCTAACCGCAAGCGCACGGAATCTAGTCGCGAAGCTCCGTCCACTTGCAACGGAGGTGAACGATATTGCACTCGCTGAGCTGAGTGATGCTGAGGCGAAAGAACTCATGCGGCTTTTGCACAAAGTTTCTGACTCGTTGCTTCGTGCGGCGTTGACCGCAGAGGGCAACGCGTTGGAGGTTATAGAGTGAAATCGGATGAATTGCCGTCCACTGCGTCAACCGGGGCCGAATTGGGAGCGCAACGCGGCTCTGCGTCCAATTTCGTAGAGGTCATCAACGAACTCGTTACGGCAAATCGCATTCTTTTCCGTCAGGGTGTCGTAGATGCCTATGGACACGTGAGCACGCGCCATCCTCAGATACCGGATGCTTTCCTGATTGCCTCCGGCAAGGCACCTGCGCTCGTTTCAGCCGACCATATTGTCGAACTGGATCTCGACGGCCAAGAGATCCGAGGAACCCCTCAGTCGCTATATCTTGAGCGTTTCATACATGCCGAAATCTATCGAGCACGACCCGATGTCGGAGCCGTGGTGCACAGCCACTCGCCCAGTGTTTTGCCCTTCAGTGTTGTACCCACTGCACAGTTGCGTCCCATCTGTCACATGTCTGGATTCCTTTATTCGGGGGCGCCGGTCTTTGAGATACGGGAGGCGGCTGGCGATGGCAGCGATCTGCTGATCAGCACGCCGCAATTGGGCCGAGCACTCGCGGCGACACTGGGTCCTCGGTCAGTCGTGCTAATGCGAGGACACGGCTCAACCGTTGTCGGCACCAGCCTTCGCGAGGCGGTCTTTCAAGCCATTTACACTGAAATCAACGCGCGCCTCCAGCGCGAAGCCTCAGCGCTGGGGACGCCCGTTTTCTTGACGGCACAGGAAGCTGCAGCATGTGTTGCTACGATCTCCGCAAGCATAGACCGTGCCTGGAATCTGTGGATCGATCTAATCTAAGAAATACGGTGGGCCAACAACCAAAAGACGCTCATGCGGCAACCGGGCCATGATTATATTACAATAAATTCCTTTAACCGGAAGGTGTCAAAAAGGAGGCTTGGATATAGACCGGCTCCTTTTCCTGAGGCCTTCACAGCCGAGCCAAGTAGAAACGTGACGAAGGTTAAGAAACGATCGAGCATTGCGCATAGCGCAAGCGGCAAGGTGTTTACCGAATTAGTTCTAGAGGTTTTCCGCTTTAACGGCCGTTTGGTTTTCGTGGGTGATCGCATGACCAAAGCGCTCGGACTGTCGACGGCGCGATGGCAAATCTTGGGCGCCATGGCTCTGGCAGGGAAAGCCGTTACTGTGGCAGAAATTGCGCGGAATATGGGGCTCCAGCGACAGAGCGTACAGCGCACAGTGAATGCCTTGGTTAGCACCGGTATGGTAGTGACTCACGAGAATCCCAACCATCAACGCGCCCGTCTGGTGTCGTTTACCAAAAAGGGCCGGGCGGCGTATGAGGATACTATTGCTATCCAAGTTGATTGGGCGAACAAGACGGCTGCTGGTTTACCGGAATCGGAATTGAGCAGCGCGTTGCTGAGCTTGCGTTATCTGCGCGGGAAACTTGAGCCAGCGAGAAAGAGAAACCCTTAGGCGAGAGTACTAAGCGCTTTGTAACGGCTCTGGTATGTTATCCGCCACCGATGCTTGTTGCTGGGCAGTTAACATTTTTTCCAGCGCGCGTCTAACTCGCATGCCGCCTGCATCTCCGAGAAGCGACACCGGCTTCAGGGACAGTAGGTCGGCTGTTCCAATGGAGCGCTGCTGCGCCTCGAGCATCGGCTTATCCTGGTGAGTAAAGGCTGCGATCACTCCAGCGCGGATCTTTTCATTGAACTCGACGCTGACGCCATTTTTGTAGCGCGCACTGCCAAAGAAGTAGTGGGTGGTGGTTGGCGACTCCGGCGTCATGATGTGCACCGCGGCAACATCCACGCCTTCTTCCCGAGGTCGCCCGGCCGGGGTGACACCGGCCCGCAGCAACATAAGAGCCGGAGGATCCCAACACACCTCAAACCATTGGTCTACCGGACCATCAGGGTCCGCCAGGTCCGGCTTAAAGACCCCAATCGCACGGCTATTTGCCAGCCACCAGTCACAATGCACCGATAGCCCTTGTTCCCAGACCTTTGCTTTGGTCTTTGCAATAGCGCCTTGCGTGTCGAGGGAACCGACATGCAAATAGTCAGCATGACTGAGATCCATAATGTTGTCGGTCGCGAGCTGATAATTGCATGCAGTCGGCAGATAACCAGTGAACACGGCATTCGGGTTAGGTTGGGTCAAGAACGAGTAATCCGGGATCATCGCGGGATCCGCGCGGCCGGAATCACCCGGCCAAATCCAGACTGCCTTGTGCTTTCGCACCGTAACGTAACGCTTAACCGCCGCACCGCGAGGAATCTTGCCGTCTCCGTGTGGGCTGCTCACACACTCTCCGCTGGGATCGAAACAGAGTCCGTGATATCCACACTGAACAACGTCGCCCACCAATCGCCCTAGGTGCAGTGGAGCGAACCGATGCGGGCACCGATCGGCCAGCGCAACGATTTCATCCGCAGGAGTGCGGTACAACAGCACGGGTTCCGACAGTATCGTTCGATGGAATAGGGCGTCACGGGGGATTTCATCTTCCCATGCTGCGACGTACCAGGCATCTCTCAAATAGTTCATCGCATTTCCCCTCAAATCACTCGGATCCGTTGCTGACGCGTGCCGACCCGTAAGATTTTCGGATAGCGACGCGTTGCATGTTAGCCCACGTTGTCCCATCGGCGCCGTGCGTTTTGCGGACGTCCAGCGTTTATGAAGTTCGCAAACATTTGACAGGCCCCTGTCAAAGTGAAATTATACCGATCATACCGCCCCGTCAAGTTTTCAAATGGAGGTCATCAATGCCCGCTACCAAGACCACTGCGAACGGCCGAGCGCCTCTCGCGATTCCCGCGCCCTCGTCTGCACGAGTACCGCTTAAGGTCAATGTTTTCCGGCATATGCGGATGTCGAACACTGCACTGTGTCCGATGTTCCCTTATCTCGACGAAGGTTGCTTTGCCCCCGCCGTCGCCGTCTACAGCGGCGCACCAGGTCGTGCAGTGGGTATGTTTAAACACTTCAATACGGTCGACGAGATCCTTGTGGTGTTTGGAGCTAGAGGATCGCGGCTTAAAGCCGGTAATGCGATAGCCGACGTACGCGAGCACTTTGTGAACATCGCACTCAGCGACTTTAACGACCCTGACAATTACTTCCTGGCGGCGGTAATCCAGCGTCAATTGGAAAATCGTGACGATCAGCGAGAAGTCGTTACGTTCGTTTGCGAACAGTGCAAGAAGCCCCTAAGGGAGTTTCCCTTTCGATCGCAACCTCCCGTAGGCGCCTCTGCGGGGCTCCGTGACAATCCGGAATATGCGCGCGGATTTGAATCGCCCATCGGCGCCTGGCGTGCTGCAGAGCAATTTAACAGCAATGAACAAGGTCGCCGTTGTACACATTGCGGGCACGTCAGTGCGCCATTTCCATTCCGAGAGTGGGGTTGGGAAAAATACGCTGAGCAGTGCCGGACGGTAGACAAGGCCTTGCAAGCGTACCCGGGACTGCAGGAAGAGCCGGCCAACTCGACCGCAAATATGTCGATGGGGAGTGCGGCAAATGCATAGGAGACGGATGATTGATACGTTCAAGGATGCGGAGGCGCTAGGGCCCTATGACGAATATCCGGTACTGGTCCCCCATGTAGATCCGCAGTTGCACCTGAGTCGTAATGACCGACCGCAACCATTCTATTTGATCTGTGGCAAAGACACGCTTCTAGTGCAGATGAGCGGCAGTGGAACGCTCTCGATGAAGGATTCCGATGTCGTCAACTTTCATCTCGTCCCTGGGGACTTTGTCTACGTGCCCGCGGGGACGCCACATCGGCTGATCCCGGATGGGGTATCGATCAATCATCGCTACAAAGCGGAGCACGCAGGCCTTGAGGGAGTCGCCTGGTACTGCCCCCAATGTGGAAAGGAGCTGCATCGCGAGGTGTGGGATACGGAAGATGAGCTTCCCCAGGAAGGGTACGCTAGAGCCACCGCCCGGTTCAATGATGAAGCCCCGCTTCGCACGTGCTCAAGCTGCGGTACTGAGCATCCGCTGCTCGACCTGCAAGACTTTCGATGGAGCAGCGTTGCAAAGGAACTTCGTGCGGCAGCAGAACAGAAATAACCCTGACCAGTTATGACATCGCCGCGTCTCACACGATCCTTGCGCTTGAATTTCATGGGTGATTGGGGCCAGGCCAATTTTCATCGAATTTGTTCATGGCTATGCCAAGAGATCTGCGACCGATCAGGGCCGAAGACTCGAATCGCCATATTGAATACTTTCAGCGGTGGCATCGACATGCCGACCGCGGTAATTGATGGCGAGATGGATTTGTGCTTGGCTACGCCTGCCGGGTTGATGTCAAGGGCGATCACCGGCAGCGGCATATTCCGAACACGCGCTCTGGAGGACCTAAGAGCGTTGGCGGTCTTGCCACAAACGGACCGGATGGTCTTCGCGCTCGATCCCAAATATCGAGTTCGGTCCTTTGCCGACCTGCGGCGAGTGCGCCCTTCAATCACGATCGCAACGGCGCCCGACGATGGCGTGAGCTTCATTGGCTATGTCGCCGCCCGGTACATGGAGGCGCACGGCATTGGCGCAGAAACCTTGAGGTCCTGGGGAGGGGGATACGTCTTCGATCCACGTCCTGAACAAGCATTGGCTCGAATGGAGCAAGGTGAGGTGGACGGGGTGCTTCAGGAGGCGATTATGACCCCTTGGTGGCAGTCGATGATGCGTAAGCGCACTGCCGTTGCGCTGCCGGCCGAAGCAAGCGCGCTCGAAACACTGCACGAGACCTGCGGATTGAGTGCGGTGAGTATACCCGCCGGCTTGCTTCCCGGCTGCGTCGACCCACTGCCCGCCTTGGATTTCTCGGACTTCGTGGTTCTCGTTCGCAGCGACATGGCCGTGGATGTAGCCCACCTAATTACCTGGTGTTTGATCGAGACCCGGGAAGCGATCGAAAGGCAATATCGCCACATCCCAGCGGATCGCAGTCCTCTCACGTACCCCCTTGATCCGATTCGAATGTCTCGCGTACCTATTCCACTACATCCGGGTGCGAGTGAGTACTTCAAGCAGGCCGGCATATCTGAGTAATTCCGTGCGAGTAGACAGACCGGCGGCGCGGCCGGCGCGAATGTACCAACGACGAAGGCGGCTCATATGATCCTAGAAAGTCAGTTGAAGATATCCTCTGTGGACGGGAAAACTTTCAATAGTTATGTGGCTGCTCCCGATTCAAAGCCACCTTTTCCCGCAATAATTCTGATACAGGAAATATTTGGAATTAACGAGAATATGCGATGGACTGCGAAGCAATTCGCAGAAGCGGGCTTTTTGGTCGTGGCGCCAGATCTTTTCTGGCGCGCAGCGCCTGGGATTGAGTTGGATCCCGCGGATGCTCGGCAACGCGGGCGCGCGATGGAAATTTATGGTTCCTTCGATTCGCAAATCGGAATATGCGACCTCCGACAAGCAGTCGATCATGTTCGTCGGGGTTCGTCATGCAATGGTCGCGTGGGCGCGGTTGGGTACTGTCTCGGAGGCCGGCTGGCTTTCGTCTTGGCAACGCAAGGTGATATCGATGCAAGTGTGTGCTTCTACCCGGTTGCCGTTCAATCGGAGCTCAAAACGTTGCGCGTTTCCAAGGTCCCCTTGTTAGTGCACCTTGGAAGCGACGATGCACTCTGTCAATCTGAAGCACAATTGGAGATCAAGGCATTCGTTGAAGCGGAAAAAGCGAATCGTGTGATCGTTTACAACGGTGTGGGACACGGATTTGCACGCTTGGGACGCTCCGGAGGGGCAGCGACTGCAGCGGAAAACGCGGAGAGCACCACCAGAGAATTTCTAAGACGGCACCTTGCGCAATAAAGTGTCGCATGTAAAGGGCGAGTGCGTACTCGATGATCGCGAAGCCAAGTGAACACAGTTCCTAAGAATAGCATTCAGGTCATCGCTCGCGCTGCCAAAGTATTGCGTTCGCTGGAAGGGGAGGAGGATGGATTGTCGCTCTCTCAGATCGCTCGACTCGTGGGACTTGCCCGATCAACCGTTCGGCGCATTGTTGTCGCGTTGCGGGAGGAACAGTTCGTCATGGCTGCCTCCCCGACTTCGCGGGTTCGCCTTGGACCCGCCCTCACTAGACTCGCGCGCTCGGCCAGCGCCCTCTATCCCGCTCGCTCCAGAACCCGATGTGGGGCCGGAGCCGGGACCGGAGCTAGGGGGGGCCCAAGGCCTTTGGGCCCCACAATTTGGAGAGGTTGGTATCTGCCGGATGTAAGTATAGTTGCTTCGCAGTTCGCAGTGTTCATCGGCCGCCTCGGCGTCCGGTGCCCTTGCAACCACGGATATCTGCCTCATCGGAGATGAGGACTTTCTCGAAATCGAGACACAACCCCTGAACAGACCCTCATGATCCCAAGGCAACGTATTGCCCTAGCCCTGCCCGAGGGCTGGCTGTTGAAAGACAATATTGCCCGTGCGCAATGGGCCGAAGAGGCGGGCTATGACGATCTGTGGCTTGCAGACGGCACCGGCCTGGACGGGCTTACACTCGCGACGGTTCTCGGGTGCCATACCAAACGGGTTCGCATCGGTATGTCCGTGACCCCGGCCTTTACTCGCTCGCCCGCTGTTCTTGCGGCGACCATAGGTGTCCTCGAACAGGTCCTTCCGGATCGCTTCGCCATGGGGCTCGGCTCCTCGAGCGAGGTGATTGTGTCGGGCTGGAACGGGCTTCCCTTCGAAAAGCCACTGACCCGCGTGCGCGATATGCTAGTCGTGACGCGCTCCATGCTCAGGGGCGAGAAGTCGAACTTCGATCTGGAAACTCTTCAGAGTCACGGCTACACGCAGCCAGCGCTCAAGCGGCCCGTACCCTTCTATGTCGCAGCCTTGCGGTCGCGGATGATTGAGATGGGCGCCGAGATGGCCGACGGCGTCATTCTCAACCTCTGGCCCCGCGAGGCGCTCGGAAAGTTGATGAACCATGTCCGCATCGGCGCGGAGCGCGCCGGCAAGGATCCGCGCAGCGTCGAGATCGTAACCCGGCTCATGGTTTTTGTGACCGACGACAAGGCCCGTGCCCGAGAGCTCTTCCGCCTCCAGTTCGCGCCCTATTTCGCGACCGGCGTCTACAACGCCTTCCTCGCCTGGATCGGCCAGGAGGAGGCCGCTGCCAAGGCCAGGGCAGGCTGGACCGAAAAGAATCGCGATAAGACGAAGACTGCGCTCACCGATGAGTTGATCGATGAGATCGCCGCTTTCGGAAATGAAGAGGAATGCCGCGAGCGGGTCGCTTGGTGCGCGAAGGCGGGCGTCCACACTCAGATTCTCACGCCGGTTCCTGGGATGACACCGGGTGAAGTCCTGCGCACCTACGAGGCCTTTCGTGGCTTTAACCCGGCACGCTAACTACTGGGAATGTTGAATTCGGGTCGCGGAAGCACTCTGTCCGTGCCAAAGCATAGGCAGCATGATGGTGAAGTCGTAACAGAAGCAGTATGACCGTGACAAATCCAAAGACCGATCCGGAGATATTGGCGTTCTTCACTCCGGATGCGGTGCAGATCTGTGAATCGGAGGCGCGGGTCAGCGAGTGGCCCATCCGGATGTGGTGCCGCGCCACGGGCGATAACAATCCGGTGTATCAGGACCGCAATGCGGCCCGGCGCCACGGACATAAGGACGTCTTCGCGCCTCCGGGGATGATGCACGCCTTCACGATGCCGGGCTTGCTCGATCCGACCCATGACCATCTACTGAGCCGCCTGCGGCGGAAGCTGGCGGAATACGGGCTCAATTCGACTGTCATGGGCAAGTATGAGCAGGAGTTCATTACCCCCATTCGTCTGGGCGACCGGCTGACGCGAGAGGTCCGGTTCGAATCCATGAGCGACGAGAAGGCGACGGGGGTCGGGATCGGGCATTTTATCCCGCTGGTCGAAAAGATCGTCAACCAGAACGGCGACGTGATCGGCAATCAACGGATGGAAGTGCTGTTCTTCCGGCCCGGCACGGGGAAGCCGATAGATCCGGCGGCGAAGCCCGCGAAGGCGGCACCGGCCGAAGCGCCGCCTGCCGGGACGGTGGAGCTGCCGCCGCTCTCCATCCCCCTCACCACCACGCTCATCATCGCGGGCGCGGTCGCGTCGAACGATTATGAGCCGTTTCACCATGACCGCGACGCGGCGCATGCCCAGGGCATGAAGGACATCTTCATGAATGTCTTGACGTCCTGCGGATTCGCGGCGCGCTACGTCACCGATTGGGCGGGTCCCGCGGCGGTCATCAAAGGCCATTCCACCCGCTTGATGGCGTCCAACTTTCCCGGAGACGTGATGAGCTTTACGGGCACGGCGGAGCGGCCGTTCCAAAAAGGAAGAGAGACGACGATCAACCTGCGCTGCACCAACTCACTGGGAACGCATATGCAGTCGGTCTTCACGATCGTTTGACCACTGCCGCGGGGAAGCGGCGGCCCTCATTGCGGGGATACTGATGGCGCGGGGGCGTGCGTCGGCGCGGGTCCCGTCTCGATGAGGCCGTGGCCCCGAAGGTAGTCGAGACTGCTCCGGAGCGCTGCGTACACTTGGGTGCGGTCGGCCACCTCCATCTCGAGCCCGGGAAGGACATCATTTCGAGAGCGGCTATCCCAAGCTCCGCGACCCTAGCCAGTGTCCGGTCTAGGTCCGCCGCGATTTCACTGCGTAGGCAATGCGCCTGTACCCCTAGCTGATTGGCTCGCACCGAAACTCCTGTAGCGTAGAGGGTAGGGACACCGGCAGCATTGCCGAGGGTGGTCTAGAAATAGAATGTGTATATTGGTTTGTCAAGTGAATACCTAAGAACCATATTGATCAGAACGCGCCGTGTGGGGGTGTACGGGTGGCTGAGTAGCGGGCAATGGGACGGGATCTTTCGCGCAGCAGGCCAGCGGTGGCTCAGGCGCTGGCGCTGGTCGTGAGAGATCGTGGCCGACACAAGCGGTTGATAATGAAGATATAATCGCTGTTGGACCGCAAACTCAGCGATCGGCTGATCCCGGATTATTGCCGAGTGCGCGGCGTAAAGTGAATTTGATTCCGAGGGAGGCTTTCTGGAAACCACACACGCGCGCGCGCCTAAGCAACGACGGAGCCGTCAGTCTTACGACCGGATGATCGAGGCGGCGATCGAAATTCTACGGGAAGACGGTCTGCATGCCCTGACGCTGGCGGAAGTCAGTAGGCGTTCGCGCGTCTCGATCGGCTCAATCTATTGCCGTGTCAAAGGCAAGGAGGACTTGATACGGGCGGTGCAGGGTGTCGCCCTGGCGGAAATGGAAAAGGAATTTGCTGCGCTGGTGAACCGCGTACGCCGCCGGGCCTTGCCGCTGCGCGAACTCGTGCCGGCGATCGTGCGCGAGCTGGCGCTTTACCTGCGGCGGCACGCCACCCTACTGACGGCCCTGATGCAAAGCGGAGCCCAAGATCCCCTGGTCGAAGCGGCGGGACGAAAGGCGTTCCAGCAAAATGCACTGGACTTCAGGTTGATTCTGCTTGAGCGTCACGCCGAGTTTCGCCACCCGGAACCTGAGCGCGCGGCGGCTACCTGCTTCATGGTGGTATACGGTGCGCTGGCGCGCTATCTCGGCCTGGGCGCCGCCGGCGCGGCCGACGGAGCGCGGGAAGGGGACTGGAACCTGCTCGTCGAAGACCTGGGTTGGATGGCCCTTGCTTTCCTGGTGGTGGACTTGCATCAGATGAACCAGAGTAACCGCAAGAGCGCTCGATAGCCGGCAGGACGCTCCGCACCTGTCCATCATCGACGCGGACCACGCATCGATCGGCCCCTCGGTCTAGAAAATATCCGCGCGCTCCGATTAATTGAATTAGAATACAATTTCTATTTATAAGCAAGCTTCGGAGTTCACACCCAAGATCCGGCGCTGATTGTCCAGATCGGGGTGGAGGCGCAAATAACATGAAAATATCGTTCAAAGGATTCTGGTTGACTGTCGTTCTGTCGGCGTGTGCTGGTGAGCTGGCCTTCGCGGAAACAAACGAGCCCGGGTCAAACCCGAAGCTCGATACCTACCTGGCACAGATGAAGAATGACCAGCAGGAACATCCGACTCTGAAGATTAGGGCCCAGGCCCCAGACTTCGCGCTGCCAGATCTTGCCGACCGCGTGCACCGGCTCTCCGACTACCGCGGTCGGAAGGTTCTCCTCGTCACCTGGGCCTCCTGGTGAGGGTGCCGTCGAGACCTGCCCGTGTGGCAGGCGCTCTACGAGGAGCTGGCCGATCAGCGTTTCGTCGTCATCGCAGTCGCCATGGACAGCCGCCGCGGTGATCCGCTGCCGTGGATCGAAGCGGCCAAGCCGACCTATCCCGCGCTGATCGATCGGGACCACCGTCTCGCCGAGCTCTACGGCATCGTCAACGTGCCGCAGGCGGTGTGGATCGACGAGGCCGGCCGCATCGTACGCCCCGCGGAGCCGGCCGGCGCCTACGAGGGGTTCCGGAAGATGAACCGGGCGACGCGGGAGATGCCGGAGGACGCAGCGCGCCTCACCGCGCACGCGAAGGTGACCTATCTCGATGCCATCCGCGACTGGGTGCGCCACGGGCCGAAGAGTCCCCACGTTC
>Ga0137409_10005191_pt1 | contig 13599 bp, 9 predicted proteins | sample CZODoug1_16funga_FD_122059 | JGI IMG/M metagenome (GOLD analysis project Ga0137409, IMG submission 122059) | Vadose zone soil fungal communities from Angelo Coast Range Reserve, California, USA - CZODoug1_16fungal (Hybrid Assembly) | ecosystem: Environmental > Terrestrial > Soil > Vadose zone...
AGGTCGCGTCGGCCAGCATGCCGATGTTGCCGGCCAGCTCTCCCGAGCCTGTTCTCCAGGAGGCGGTACCCGCAGCGGCGGCCACTCCCGCGCCCGCGCCGCCCTCGATCTCCGGATTGCTCGGGGCCACAACCATTAGCGGATTTGTGGATGCCTACTACGGTTTTAACTCGAACCATCCCCCGACGCGACAGAATGGGTTCCGCAATTTCGACGTGAACACCAACCAGTTCGGTTTGAACATGATCGAACTGATCGCGGATCGCCCGGTAGACACGACCAACCGGCTCGGCTATCACGTGGCCCTGGCGTTCGGGCAGGCCATCAATCTGGTGAACTCTGCTAATGGCGAAACGGGCTTCGATCAGTACCTGAAGGAAGGCTATCTGGAGTACATGGCGCCGATCGGCAAAGGTCTGCAAATCAACGTCGGAAAATTCGTAACTCCCGCGGGCGCGGAAGTGATCGAAAGCAAGGATAACTGGAACTATTCGCGCAGCCTGCTGTTCTCATGGGCAATTCCTTACTTCCACTTTGGCGCCAGCGCGAAGTATGCGTTCAACAGCAAATTTGCCGTCACCGGCTATCTGATGAACGGCTGGAACAACAGCATCGACAACAACACCGCCAAGACCACCGGCTTCAGCGCCGCCTGGACGCCGAACGCCAAGTTCAGCGTGATCGAGACCTATCTTGCCGGACCCGAGCAGACCAACGATAACGGCAATTGGAGACAGTTGACCGATACGGTCGTCGCCTATAACCCCACCGCCAAGCTTTCGTTCATTGCGAACTACGACTACGGTCACGAGGATATCGGCCCACAATTTGAACTCCCCTATAAAGTGGCTACGTGGAGTGGACTGGCGGGCTATGCCAAGTACGCCCCCAACGACAGATGGGCATTCGCGCTACGCGGCGAATATTTCAACGACGATCAGGGTTGGTCGACCGGCACGAAGCAGGGCCTGAGCGAAGGCACGGCAACGATCCAGCGTACGTTCGGCGGCAAGCTCATCAGCCGCCTCGAGTTTCGACGGGATATGACCGGTGCTCAGACATTCCTGCGAGGACCGCTCGGCACACCCACAGGCGGACAGAACACCGTCACGCTCGGCCTGATCTACGCCTTTACCAGCGCGGACCTCAAGTGAGCGAGACGAGAAGGCCAGAAGTTTTTTTGATGACGCCCAGAAAAAGTATCAATTGGACTATCCCGAGCGAGGCAGGTAGGTTGGCTGCCATTCGAGAAGTCTGAAGTGTTTGGGTGTGTAAAGCAACACAACTGAGCTAGTCAAGGAGCGATGAGATGGCTGCTACTTCGCAACAAGGGACATACCTCGGAACAACGCTGACGGGATTCACCGCTCTTACCGCCGGTTTCTATCGCGGCGGGGGTCTCGGAATTGTGATCGCAATCGTCGGAGCTGGGCTTCTTCTGCTCTCGGCAGCGGGATTTTACAAGATCAAGAACGTTTGATCGGTGACGGAATTAAGAATCGAGCAACAGGAGAACAATCGCTATGAAGATCGTCGGAGTGCTGGTGGTGCTGGCTGGATGGTTGATCCCGGTGGTGGGCATCACGATAACGCAGTCTACGTCGGTTAGGTTGGGCCTGACCGTGCTCGGGATCGCGGTGACGCTGTTCGGAATTTTTGGAGTGCTAAACAAGGTCCATCTCAAGAGTGCGATCTGGAAGGCTTGACGCCAGGCTGGCAGTAAATTTCTCGGAGGGCAAAGTTTCATATGAAGGAAACGGTCGCAGTGAGGGAACGATACATGACATCGCGGGTGCGAACGACGAGCTGTTGTCTATGGGCAGCGATTTGTCTGACCCTGTTATGCGCGTTCCCGGCGTTGGGCCAAGCTCAAGCCGCAACGAGCACCACTACCCAAGCCGCACCGCCGCCGGCGAAAGCGGCCCCAACCATGGACGAGCCGCTTGACGTAAAAGCTGCGCAACCTCCTTCCACCGACGACTTGACCGCCAAAGGCGATCCGGGCGGTACGGCTACCGGAACGGTGAGCGATGTGGTGGCTGCCGATCCGAAGAAAGGGTTGACGCTGGCGGACGTAGTGAATCAGGCTGGCCAGAACCGCATTGCCATCAACTTCGTGTGGACACTGGTCACCGGCTTTCTGGTTATGTTCATGCAGGCTGGCTTCGCTATTGTCGAGACAGGATTGTGCCGCGCCAAGAACGCCAACCATACCATGATGATGAATTTCATGGTGTACGGGTTCGGATTGTTCGCGTTCTGGGTTTGCGGGTTTGCCATTCAGATGGGAGGCGGCGGTCCCTACTCTACGTTGGGCGGCGCCTATTCGCTTACCTCCGAGCATGTGGTCAACTTCCTGGGCAAGCCCTGGGGCCTGTTCGGCACACACGGGTTCTTCTTAAGCGGTGCCAGCTACGATGTCGGCGTGATGGTGCTGTTCCTGTTCCAGATGGTTTTCATGGATACGGCCTTGACCATCGTGACCGGATCCTGCGCGGAGCGCTGGAAATACGTGGCCTTCGCGGTTTCGTCGGTGTTCATGGGCGCTATAACTTATCCCCTGTTTGCCAACTGGGCGTGGGGGGGCGGATGGTTGTCGCAGCTCGGTGTCAACTTCACGTTGGGGCACGGCTACTGTGACTTTGCCGGATCGGGCGTGGTCCATGCGGTCGGAGGAATTACCGCATTGGCGCTTTCGATGATCATCGGGCCCAGGATCGGCAAGTACAACCGCAACGGCACTCCCAATGCCATGCCCGGACACGATCTGCTGGTCGTACTCACCGGATGCTTCATTCTGGCGTTCGGCTGGTTCGGTTTCAATCCGGGAAGCACGTTGGCGGCATCCGGCAACGGCGCTCTCCGCATCGGGTCGATTGCGGTGAATACAATGCTGGCAGGTTGTACCGGCTCGTTTGGCGCGATCCTTTATATGTGGATTCGCTATGGAAAGCCGGATGCTTCGATGACCGGCAACGGCCTGTTGGCCGGACTGGTCGCGATCACAGCCCCGAGCGGTTTCGTAAGTACAGTGGGGTCTGCCATCATCGGTCTGATCGCGGGTGTCTTGGTTTGTGTAAGCGTAGAGTATGTCGAACGTGTCCTGAAGGTTGACGATCCGGTTGGCGCGATCTCGGTCCACGGAACAAACGGCCTGTGGGGTGTAATTTCGGTGGGTCTGTTTGCCGATGGAACGTCGAACTACGGAGGCAGCTGGAACGGTGTAAGTGGATCCGTCCGCGGGTTGTTCTATGGAGATGCCAGCCAACTAGTCGCGCAGTTGATCGGTGTAGGCACTCTGATCGGCGTTATCTTCACGATTTCTTATGTGGCGGGCTGGATCATGGACGTAATCATCGGTCAACGCGTCTCAGCCGCGGACGAACTTGAAGGCCTTGACATCCCAGAAATGGGTGCGCTGTGCTATCCGGAGTTCGCGCTGCAAATGCAACGCGGGGTGCCAAGCGGCGGCGTGGCGGCGGATTGATGACTATCCCAGGGCACTCACAGGAAGAAAGGAACAGTATGATGGCGTTATCAACGAATCCGGGAGAAGTGCTGGAGTTCCCACTGGAGTTGCGTTTTTCTCAAACGACCGCCCTCTCTGCCAACGCCCTGCAATATTTTCAGCAGGGAATGGCCGAACTTCAGGAAGGGAACGCGGCCCTTGCGGTGGCGGCACTCTCCCAGAGCGTCGCACTGGCGCCAGCCTTCGCAGACGGCCGAGTTTTTCTCGGCATTGCACATTCTCTGAGCTGTGAGATCTACCCGGCGATCGATCAGCTCGAGAAAGCCACGGAGCTGACACCAGACAGCTTCATCGCTCAATACGCGCTGGCCCAATTGTATTTCAAGCTGCGCGTGGTCGAGAAAGGTTATGAACGGGCGGAATGCGCGCTGCACTGCGTGACTAATATCGAGCAGCGCAAGATGCTGACGCAGTTGCTTCGGGAAGAAAAAGCTCGTGAGCGCAATGGCATCCCACGGCCCTCTTTCAGCAAGCCGTTCAGCATGCCCGCGCTACTCATCGCTGGGGGCGGACTATGTGCGGCCCTATTGGCGATCTTTCTTCATCTGAACTGAGCGGAGGAGCACCCATGGCAGATTTGACGGCACTGCAAAACGGAGCACGAGCTTTTTTTGAGCTGGCGAAGACGCAGCGGATGGCTTGGTCGTGTGCGCTGGTTGTGGGTCTTTTTCTGACCTGGTACGGACATGTTCCCGTCTTCCCTGTGCTGGCTGGCTGTATTTTGGCTGTCACCATCTCCACGATGAGGGCTTGGCCCCGCCTGAAACCAAAGCCCGTGATTCGGGGAGGGCGATGAGCACATCGCTGCAGATCCTGCTGTGTATCGCGGTGATCATCGTCGCGGCTAAGCTTGCCGGTGCGCTGACTGCGCGCATCGGACTCCCGCTTGTGCTGGGCGAGCTGCTAGCGGGCGTGATCCTGGGTCCGACCGTGCTGAACATCTGGGGTCTGTCGTGGTTTGTCCCTGCCTCGCCGGGAAGCGTTTCGGTAGCGGTTGTATTCAAGGTTCTAGCCGAGGTTGGCGTTGTTCTGTTGATGTTTGTGGCTGGTCTGGAAACCGACATCGCCATGATGCGACGCGCAGTGGCTCCGGCCTTTTGGGCGGCGACGGGCGGGGTCATTCTCCCGATGGTGGGTGGCTGCCTACTTTCGCGTAGGTTTGGTTTCACCTGGCCGGAAGCGATCTTCATTGGAACGATTCTGACCGCCACCAGTGTCACGATTACCGCGCAAACGCTGATGAACCTTCAGCAACTGCGCTCCAAGGCTGGTTCGACCATCCTCGGAGCTGCCGTCATCGACGATGTTCTCGGCCTGATCGTTCTTTCCCTGGTGATTGCGCTCACTCCTCAGATCACGTCCGGATCGTCCCTATCCTTGCGGGCTCTCTCACTTACCCTGGGAAAGATGCTGCTGTGCCTGGTAACCCTGCTTTGGTGGGGGCCGCCCCTGACCCGCTGGGTATTTCGGCAATCGGCAAGACTGCACGGGCATCACAAGGAAGTCGCGACGGCTCTGATCCTCGCGTTTCTGCTGGCCTTTGACGCGGAGTGGCTTGGAGGAATGGCCGCGATTACCGGAGCCTATTTGGCCGGGCTGTTTGTGGCCGCCACGCCCGATCACGAAAAGGTGGCGCAGGAAATCCGTCCCATGATCAATTCACTGTTCGGTCCGATTTTCTTTGCCTCGATCGGACTGGAGGTTAACGCCCGGCACCTCGCGGGAGGAGTCGGATTCTTCCTGCTTTTGCTGTTAATTGCGATCGTGGGAAAGATCGCTGGATGTGGTGTAGGGGCGTTTGCCAGCGGCTTCAGCAAGCGAGAGTCACTGGTCGTTGGCGTGGGTATGATTCCGCGTGGTGAAGTCGGATTGATCACTGCGAGCTTGGGTTTCGCGGCGGGACTGGTCTCGCAGAATGTTTACGCCCAGGTAGTGGTCCTCGTGCTGATGACCACACTCATCACGCCGGTCCTCCTGCGATTTGCCTTTCCGGGCCGGCCCATCGAATCCACAGTGGACAGCTTGAGTGTGGTCGAGATTCGCGACGTCGATTCCATGCCACGTCTCGAAAGACTCGCCGACGCGTAGAATTTCGTTTTGGGCTGCCTTACATCTTGAGCGAAGTGGTCTAGAGGGCGTAGTTAAAAGGATAAACCTATGATCAAAGTAGAAGCGATTATTCAGCCAAACAGATTTGAGGCGGTCAAGGAAGCCTTGGTTGAACTAGGCGTGGAGGGAATAACAGTTTCCGAAGTACGCGGCCATGGCAGACAGAAAGGCCATACCGAAATGTATCGTGGCAGGGAGTATGACGTGGACTTGCTGCCAAAAATCAAGCTGGAGCTCGTGTTGCCCGACAAGCTCGTGGATGGCGCGGTAGACGCCATCCTGAAGACCGCTTCCACGGGGAAAATCGGCGACGGCAAGATTTTCCTCTACAAAGTCAACGAAGCCATTCGTATCCGCAACCAGGAGCGTGGAGATTCGGCACTGTAAGTACGGCAACGACCGCGCCCGTAAGTGGTCGCGGTCGTTGCCACGTGGTCAGGATGCAGTCTGCAGCGCTTGGGTCGGGACTGTCTCGGGTTCGAACTCGCTCTCAGCAACTTCAAATTCTGAAAGAATCCGACTCCGGGCGAGCGGCAAGTTGAATTCTATCTTGGCGCCGCGTCCACGCGGCCCGTCGAAGATTTCCTCTATCCTCCATAATCCTACTCAAGACTGATTCCAATCCTGCCAATTTCGGTTTCAATGGGATAGCAAATTAGTCAGGCGTCGGATTCCATGTCAGCTTCAAAATCATGGGAAGAGGAAATTGTCCATGACCCATAGTCTTTGCATTTGTTTGCTCGCCACATGGCTGTTCCTTTCATCATCTGGAATGCCGGCTCAAACCGACACCGCGCTGCGACCGTTCACGATGGACCATCGCAAAGCTTTGGGTGTGCAATCGCCGGTGGATGTCTCGTTCCTCCTCGACGCTCCAGCGGGGAAACATGGATTCGTCCGGGCAAAGGGCGCGCATCTGGTGACCGGTGACGGCAAACGCATCCGTTTTTGGGGAGTGAACGTCACCGACTGGAGCAAAGGTTCCGTGATGGTCCCTTCCAAGGAGGACTCCCCGCTCTGGGCAGCGACTTTGGCCCGGTTTGGAGTGAATTGTGTGCGGTTTCAATTTCTCGACTTGCCCACGCCCAGAGGACTGATCGACGGAAAACGCGACGACACTCGCGCTCTTGATCCTGAGGTGTTTGACCGTGAAGACTTCTTCATCGCCGAGTTGGAGAAGCGGGGAATCTACATCAATTTCAATCTTCTAGTGGGTCGCCCGTTCAAGGCGGGTGACGGCGTTCAGGATTATCAGAAGATTCGAGAAGGCGCCAAGGGAATTAGCCTCTACGATTCCCAGATCATCGAACTTCAGAAGGAGTATGCCAGGCAACTGCTGGCTCACTACAATCCCTACACTAAATCGGAATACCGCAATGATCCCGCGGTTGCCATGATCGAAATCAACAACGAAAACGCGCTGTGGGTCGGGTCACACGGACCTACACCGTACTATGACCACGAACTTACCGACCTCTACAATGCATGGCTAAAAAAGAACCAGAGCGCGGAAGATCTGAAGAAGCTAAGAGAAATCGCCGGAGTGTCTGGGGACGACCCTGTCCCTCTCCTGCAGAGCAGGACACAGATCGAGGCAGCCCCGAAGGAGCGATTCTATGCGGAGTCGCGGTTCTTCCTCGATACCCAGCGCGGCTACTGGGAGGACATGCGGGACTATCTGACAAAAACCCTCGGTGTGAAATCACTGATCATGACTACTGCCGATCACGGCCATACGAGCAGTGGGTATCCCTTGCTGCAGGCGACTTCATCGTTCGATACCAACGATGGTCACACTTACTGGCAACACGACTGGGAAAACAAAATCAAGGCGCCCATGGTGAACGATCCTTTTAATTCGACCGTCGTGGAGTTGTCCCGCACCGCGGTTGCGGGCAAGCCCTACACCGTCAGCGAGGTGAACAATCCATTTCCTAACGATTGGGCGAGCGAAGGCATTCCCATTCTTGCCGCGTATGGCGATTTCCAGGATTGGGACGCCATCATTTGGTACACATTTGAGCCCAAGGCCTCGCCTGCCGCGAAGCCATACGTCGGAGACGCATTTGACATTTCGCTGGATCCGGTCAAAATGCCGCAACTTGCCGCCGGGGCTCTGATGTTTTTGCGCGCAGACGTGAACGTTGCTAACTCTACTGTTCAGCGTTCCTACACACGCGACCAGGTTTTCGATAGCGCGTTGCTCGTGCCGGCCACGGACCGTCCTTACTTCACACCTGGATTCCCGCTCGCCGTGCCTCTGGAGCATGGCTCGCGCATCCTCTCGTTTGAGGGCGTATCGGTTCCGCCTGCGCCATCCAAGGTCACAAATCCCATCGTCTCCGATACCAAACAGTTGGCATGGTACAACTCGTCGGCAATGACCGGGTTGGTAACAGTGGACACTCCGCGGTCTCAGGCGCTGATTGGGTTTGTGAAGGCGAATGGCAAGTCCGTCACGAATCTGTCGGCGGACGTGCAGAACCGATTCTGCACGATCGCGATTACGTCTCTTGAATTGGAGCCGATTTCTCGCGCGTCTCGATTGCTGTTGACACTCGGGTCGCGTGTAGAAAATGAAGGCATGCGGTGGAACGACCGGCGTAGCAACCTGTCCGAATGGGGCGGGTCGCCCACGCTGATTGAGCCAGTTGTTGGCTGGATTAGCTTGCGAAGTTTGGATCGCGCCAAGACCGTTTCCGCTCAACCCCTCGACGGTTCAGGCCACCCGATGGGGGAACCGATCCGTGCCGAGAAGAAAGCTGAAGGATGGGATCTTCCGTTAGGGAAGACCGTTACAACCTGGTACGAGGTGAGAGTCTCGCGCTAATAGCGGCGCGGTAGCCGATTTTCGAGCGCTACTACTTTAGGAGGATTCGAGATGGTTCCCTCCAAGGTAAAATTTTCAGGGCCACGGGCGACCTTTTGAGTCGCCAGTTTTACGCAATAGTCTTCGTGCTTGTATCGCCACGGGTTATTTTGTCGCACTTTTTTCGGCCTTTTAGGGGACTCATGAAGCGAAGTGCTTGGGCTGTAATTCTACTGTTCATCGTATCTGTCCCTGCTTTTACATCCAGCCGAATTGATTTGAACCGTGATTGGCAGTTCTGCATAGACACTCTTGATAAAGGGGAGGTTTCCGGATGGCAGAAGCACCTGCCAATGGATACGGAATCGGTCAACGTTCCCCATACGTGGAACATGGGAAAGCACGACAATTACCTCGGCAAGGCTTGGTACTTCCGCACTTTTGAGACGCCTGTAGAATCTCCCGGCTTGCATGTGGAACTGCATTTCGGCGCCACGTTCTACTCCTCCCGAATATGGTTGAACGGTGTTGAAGTTGGCCGCCACGAGGGTGGCTACACGGCATACTCTCTGGACGTCACATCCCATCTTCTTCCCATGAACTACCTTGCGGTCGAAATCGACAACCGCCTCACGGAGCAGACGATTCCCGGGTATGCCATGCGGCAGAAGGTCCCACAGGATGCGTGGTACGACTGGTGGGACTATGGCGGCATCGTGCGCGATGTCTGGCTCACGGTAGCGGGCCCGCTTGAAATTCAAAGGCAGAGGATCCGCAGCGAGATCATGCCGGGCAGTGCGATTGTGCGGGATCGGATATTTCTGACCAGCAGATTGAAGCCGAACAAACGGGTTGCGGCGCGCCTTACCGCGTTTGATCCCGAGAACCGGCCCGCGGCCTCCCAAGCAACATCACTGGGTGAAGTTCCAGCAAATGCGGAAATCGATGTCTCTCTCCAAATTGGTTCTCCGATGCTGTGGGGAATTGACCATCCGAACGTCTACCGTATGGAAGTGGAGATTGTTGATGAAACCGGGAAGGTGTTAGACCAGCAAAGCGACACCTTCGGGCTGCGCACCATCGAGATCCGCGATCGTCACCTTTTTGTGAACGGCGAACGGGTGCGCCTGACCGGATTGACGCGGCACGAAGAGTCGCAGTGGGAGGGGCTGGCCGAAACAGCAGGCACGATGCGTCATGACTATGACGACATGAAATCGCTGCAAATGACTCTCACTCGTCCAGCACACTATCCCCAAAACCCGTTCATTCTCGACTACGCAGACCGGCACGGGGTTCTACTGATTCCTGAAATTCCGCTATGGCAATTTAGCGAGAGTCAATTTGCAAATCCCCAGATCGTTGCGCTGGCCAAACAGCAGATCAAAGAGGTAATCGAACAGGCTGGCAACCACCCGAGCATATTTGCATGGAGCATGTGCAACGAGAGCGATACCGGAACGCCAGGGGGCATAGCCTACTTTCGCGCAATGAAGGAGTATGTCAACGAACTAGATCCTGGTCGTTTCGTCAGTTATGCAGACGACAATCTACCAAAACTCAAACGGGCCGAGGAATCTGCCGCGAATGATGCCGATTTTCTGATGATGAATCAATATTTCGGCAGCTGGCATGGACCAGCCAACGAACTCTCGGCTTCACTGGACAAGGTTGACCGGATGTTCCCTCATAAAATGGTGATCATTTCCGAGTTCGGTCTGTCGGGAATTTTTGGGAAAGACGAAGAGGACGCCGACCGTAAGCGCGTGAAGATCATTCAGGATCAAATGCCCGAGCTGGCGAGACGAGATTGGATTGCGGGCGCGATCTTGTGGTGCTACCAGGACTATAAATCTCGCCGAAACCTGCGCTTTGGTCTCGAAGAAGGGTACGTCGATCACGGTGTTGTTGACGAATACCGGCAGCGGCGTCCGTCTTACTACGTTTGGAAAGAGATCAATGCTCCGGCAACCATCAGTGCGGAATGGAACAATAGCCAAGATGTGCCAACTTCGTTTACCGCGACCGTGAAACCCAACTCACCGGACACGCTTCCGTCCTATCCGCTGCGCGACTACAGGCTCACCTGGGATATTTATGATGAGACGAAGGTGTTGGCTCAGGGGGAACGATCCTTCGACGCGTTGAGCAGCGCGCAAACCGTGTCCGTCCAAGTTAAGGGTGGTCTCGCTGGTCACAAGTTGCAGTTGCATCTTGTGTTGCACCGCCCAACGGGAGAGATTGCGGCGGAAAAAACTCTCGATTGGAACACCAGCCAGCAAGCCAGACAGCTCGACCATATAGCCGCTCCGGCCCGGTAGTTGTGCAAGGAAAGTACGAGGAAGCCCCCGTTAGGCTCAGGTCGTTGCCAAGGTTACAGCATGCTTGCAGTATGATGGCGCGGTATAATGCACGTCCCGAAGGGCAAGGGAGCCATGTTTTGCGTTCGGATCGTGGGCTTGACGTTAGGCTTTTTCGTGCTGGCAGCAAGCACCCGCGCCCTTAACGAACCGTCCATCAACTATACGTCGCGCACTTGGCAAATGCAGGATGGCCTTCCCGAACAGACCGTTCAGGCATTTGCCCAGACCAAAAACAGGTATCTCTGGATCGGAACGACGGGTGGGTTGCTCCGTTTTGATGGCGGGCGCCTGATCTTATTCGACCGTGATAATACCCCTGCGTTTACCGAAAACAATATTTTTGGTCTGACCGTCACGAACGACGACGCCCTATGGATTGCGACCGAAGGGGGTGGGCTGATCCGCTACAAAGACGGTGTGTTCCGTTCCTTTTCCGGAAAGGATGGCCTGCTCAATGATTTTGTGCGGGCGGTTTACCAGGACAGTAAGGGACAAATATGGATTGGAACCGACAACGGATTGTTTCGATTCTTAGGGGACCGTATTGAACGAGTGGACAATAGCAATGGCGTGCCGCCGATTGCCGTGCACGCTGTGCACGAAGACAATCAAGGACGCCTCTGGGCCGGTGGCTCCAAACTGCTCTGTCTCAACGGCGGTACCTACCAGGAATATCGGCTGGCGGGGGAGGGCAGTCAGAATCGGGTTAAGTCCATAACCCAGACCCGAGACGGGACTATATGGGTGGGCACCATCGGGGGTCTGTATAGCAAAAACCCAGTGTCGGATTCCTTCCGCAGAGTAAAGGAAACAAGTGGCACCGTCCGTTTTCTTCAGGAAACTTCCGACGGCACTCTCTGGATTGGCACCATTGGTCACGGAATCTACAAGTACCGGAAACGCGAATTCTCCCAGATGACCGCGCCGGGAAGCCTGCCAAGCAATACCGTCTTGAACTTGTTCGAAGATGTCGAGAACAACATCTGGGTCGGAACGCAGGCGGGAATGCTGAGGCTAAGCAAGACGCCGATCCAAACCGTTACCTTGCCGGACGCGGGCGACTACGACGCCGAAACCGTCTACCAGGACCACAACGACGACCTCTGGATCGCGGCAGCCAATCTTTTTCGATTCCATGATGGCAAGGCGACACGAGTACGCTTACCTGGAATTAGTGGCGTGCGTGTCCGGAACGTCTTCCGCGACCATGAGGGCGCTCTGTGGATTGGAACCGAAGGCAGAGGCGTGTTCCGGCAGGTCGGTACAAAGTTGGACCACTATATGGTCATGGATGGTCTGGTCAACAATTTTGTTCGTGCCTTTCTGCAAGGCAGGGACGGAAGCGTATGGGTTGCAACCGATGAGGGAGTGAGCCGTTGGCATGCCGGTAGTTTTACCAGTTACCAGGAACACGACGGCCTGTGTTATTTCAGCACCCGCACATTGGCGGAAGATCGCAACGGAGACATTTGGGTAGGGACTGACCGTGGAGTTAGCCATTTGCAAGGCGCCAGCTTTGTCAAGGACGCGGTCACGGAGGCCCTTCGGCACGAAAAGATTTGGGCGATTCGCGAAGATTCCGATGGCGGCTTGTGGTTCGGGACTCGAACCGGCGGGCTTTACCGCTGGCGCTTTGGAAAACTGACCCACTTTACAACCGCGCAGGGGCTCGCGAGTAACAGCGTTTACGAACTTCTTGAAGACCGCAGGGGAAATTTCTGGATCAGCGGTCCCAATGGCATCTCTGTGATCAGTCGCCGAGAGTTAGACATCATCGCGGATAACCCGTCGCATCCCCTTTCTTTGACTCTGTACGGCATTTCCGACGGTTTGGAAACAACCCAGATGTACGGAGCGGAAAAGCCCGGGGGAGTTGTGACCTCGCAGGGTGATGTTTGGTTCGCCAGCAATAAAGGGCCGGTTCGCGCTTCTCTGGATACTAGTCAGCCGTCGGGTCCAGCGCCGGTCGTGATTGACTTCGTACTGGCAGATGGCCTCCAGGCGCCGGATCTGCGAAGAGTCTCTCTCAACCCGGATCAGGCGAAGATCGAGGTGCATTACAGCGTCATACAGCTACGCTCCCAAGAGCGGGTGAGGTTTCGATACATGTTGGACGGCTTCGACAAGAATTGGACGGACGCTTCATCGCGCCGCGTGGCCTACTACACGAACCTTCCTCCAGGGCGCTATCAATTTCGCGTGGCGGCGTTCGAGATGAGCAACCCGCAGCAGATCGCGGAAACCTCAGTGGAAATTGTTCAGAGGCCGCATTTCTATCGGACCGCCTGGTTCCTGGGTTGTTCTCTGTTGACCGTTGCGGCCTGTGTGTGGGGAGGCTACAAGTTCCGGATGCGGCAGGTGCACTCCCGTTTTCAGGCGGTATTGAACGAACGGAATCGTCTAGCCCGGGAAATGCACGACACGCTCATTCAAGGTTGCGCGGGAGTCTCCGCGCTGCTGGAGGCCCATTCCAGCCTCGACGACAGCGAACCCTCGGTTAAAGACGATTTATTAAGCTGTGTGCGTACACAATTGCGCACCACTATTAATGAGGCCAGAGAAGCGGTATGGGACCTTCGCCATGCAGATGGTTCCGCGACCGCCATTGGTCCGATACTTTGCAATATGACTCAGCAGGTCAGCCACGAATTTGGCGTCCCGGTGGAATATCGAGTCTCGGGAAGGCCGTTTGATCTGGACCAATCCACGGCGCACGAATTGCTCATGGTGGTGAGGGAAGCGCTGCACAATGCGATTCGTCACGGGGAGCCGACTAAAGTGCAGGTAGA
>Ga0137409_10005192_pt1 | contig 13599 bp, 9 predicted proteins | sample CZODoug1_16funga_FD_122059 | JGI IMG/M metagenome (GOLD analysis project Ga0137409, IMG submission 122059) | Vadose zone soil fungal communities from Angelo Coast Range Reserve, California, USA - CZODoug1_16fungal (Hybrid Assembly) | ecosystem: Environmental > Terrestrial > Soil > Vadose zone...
CTGCACCGCCTCGAAGAGCCTCCGCCCGATGGAGCGCCCCTGGAAATCGGGATCGACACCGAAGCGCTCGATCCAGCCGGTCGTCTCCTCGAGGCCGAATTCCCCGCCGCGGACATCCGAGAACATGAAACCAACCACCGTTCCGCCGATCTCGGCGACCGGACAGGAATCGGGATCCCGGCGCAGGTAGTACCCCACGCGCCGCTCCCATACCTCGGGGCGGTACACGCCGGTGAGCCGCTCGTCGATGGCGACGACGCGCGAGATGTCGAGCTCGCTCAGGGGGCGGATTCGGATGTCGTGGGCCGTGGAAGTCACGCGATCAGAATACCATCGGGGATCGCCGGCGGCGAGGGTTTCGGCTACCAGGTGGAGCGGCGGCGGCGCGTGCCGGTGCGGATTCCGAGGACCCCGAAGATGCCGCGGACGAGCTCCCGCTGAAGCGAGCGGCCGGCCGGGGAGCCCAGCGCCTTGCCGAGCTGTTCCACCACGGACTTAGGCTCCGCTTCCGCGCCGGTCCGCCGGGAGGCGGCGGGCGCCGCGGCGACGGTTGCCGCCGCTCCCTGTGCCCGGGCCATCAGCTGCTCGCGCGCGCTCTCACGGTCGACCGCCGTCGCGTACTCGGCGTTCCAGGGCGAGCGTGCCGCGCGCTGCTCCAAGTCTTGAGGAGGAATCGGGCCCATGAGGCTCAACGGCGGGGCGAGGAGGGTCGCCACGACCGGCGTGGGTGTCCCGCGCGGCGAGAGCACGGTGACCAGGGCCTCGCCGATCCCGAGCGAGGTGAGCGTCTTGGGGATGTCGTAGAACTGCGATCGAGGGAAGGTGTTTGCCGTCGCGCGCAGCGCCTTCTCGTCGTCGGGTGTGAACGCGCGCAGCGCGTGCTGGACGCGATTCCCAAGCTGGGCGAGAACGTCGGGAGGCACGTCCTTGGGAGTGTGCGTGACGAAGAAGACGCCGACTCCCTTCGAGCGAATGAGCCGGGCCACCTGCTCGATTTGCGCGAGGAACGCCTTCCCCGCTCCCTCGAATAGGAGGTGCGCCTCGTCGAAGAAGAAGACGAGCTTCGGTTTCTCCGGATCCCCGATCTCGGGGAGCTCTCGGTAGAGCGAGGCAAGGAGCCACATCATGAAGGTGCTGAAGAGTGCCGGGCGGTCTTGGAAGTCGGAGAGCTCGAGCACGCAGAGGACGCCTCGCCCCTGATCGTCGACGCGGAGCAGGTCCTCCACCTCGAACTCGGGTTCGCCGAAGAAGCGGTCGGCCCCTTGCTGCTCCAGCTCGGTCATCTTGCGGAGGAGCACGCCCACGGTCGGCTTCGACATCCCGCCGTAGTCGGCGAGCTCCGCCGCGCCGGTGCCTGAGAGGTGCTGGAGGACGGCCTTCAGATCCGCCAGATCCAGCAGCAGAAGGCCCTTGTCATCGCAGAATTTGAACACGAGCGCGAGGACGCTTTGCTGCGTCTCGTTGAGTCCCAACGCCCGGGCGAAGAGGAGCGGCCCGAATGAAGAGACCGTGGCGCGGAGCTGGATGCCCTGCTTCCCGGTGAGGCTCAGGAATTCCACCGGGTAGGCCGTGGGGGTGAACGGGATCCCGACCGCCTTCGCGCGGTCCGTCAGCTTGGAATCGGGCACGCCCGGCGCCGCGAGCCCGCTCAGATCGCCCTTCAAGTCCGCGAGGAAGACGGGCACGCCCGCGGTCGAGAGCTGACCGGCGAGGACCTGGAGCGTCTTGGTCTTCCCGGTGCCGGTCGCCCCCGAGATGAGCCCATGACGGTTCATCATGCCGAGCGGCAGGCGCACGCGCGCGTCGGCCGCGACCGCTCCCTCGAGGAGCGGGGCGCCCAACAGGAGGGACGCGCCTGGGAACGCGTATCCCTCGGACATGACTTTCTCGAATTCGGTCGCGCCCATCGGAGCCGACTTTGACAGCCGCGCGAGCCGTCGTCAATGCGGGCCCTGATTCCCGCTTGTGCCGCGCTCTCGGTTCGGTATAAATTGCGGCGAACCCAGGGACGGGCTCTTACCAAGAGCGCGGCCGCGCTGTTGGCTCTGTCCAGGAGGACTCACGTGCGCTCTCCCACCCGCCGCTCACTACTTCTCGCGGCATCATTCGTTCTCATGCTGCCCGCCGTCGCGCTCGCCGATACCTCGGCCGGATGGATCGTGCCCGGCGGCGGCGTCGTGTTTCCTCTCCGCGAATACGGCACCAAAGATCCACTCGCCACCTTCGGCGGCATCGTCGGCTTCCGGCTCACCCCGTCCTGGGCCCTCGAGTTCCGCGGGCACTACGCGAGCGGCGACAGCTCCGATCCGGGCGGCGCGGATACCAAGATGCTCCACGGGGAAGGAAACCTGACGTTCTTCCTGGGGGCCGAATCGGCGATCTCGCCCTATCTGACCGCCGGGGGCGGGATCGCACGCATCGAGCGGCTCGGGGCCTCGGAGAAAGAGTTCGCCTGGAACGGCGGCGCCGGGTTCCGCATCCGGATGTCCGATCACATTTCGCTGCGGCTGGACGCGCGCGACGTGAGTTATCAAGCGACCAACGGGGCCGGCGACAAGGCGTATCGCCACGCGCCCGAAGCCTTCGGCGGCATCGCCTTCGGCTTCGGCGGAAAACCTTCCGACGAGGACAACGACGGCGTTCCGAACAAGTACGACAAGTGCGCGGCGACGCCGATCGGCGCGCGCGTCGACGCGACCGGTTGCCCGATGGACAACGACGGCGACGGTGTCTTCGACGGAATCGACCGCTGCGAGGGGACCCCGAAGGGCGCGCTCGTGGACGTGACCGGGTGCCCCCTGGACAGCGACAAGGACGGATCGTTTGACGGAATCGACGCCTGCCCCGATACCCCCGCTGGGGTCCGGGTCGACGCGACGGGATGCCCGCTTGATTCCGACGGGGACGGTGTCTACGACGGGCCCGACCAGTGCCCGGGGACCGTAAAGGGTTGTATCGTGAATTCGAACGGCTGCCCGAGCGATGCCGATCAGGACGGCGTCTGCGACGGAGTCGACAAGTGCCCGGATACCCAGGCGAACGTCCGCGTGGACGTGAGCGGTTGCCCGATCCAGGTGAGCGTCCGCGAGACGGAGCTGATCGAGACCGGGATGATCCGGCTGCAGGACATCAACTTCGACTCCGGCAAGGCGACGATCAAGGAGGATTCCCACAAGATCCTCGACGACGTAGGGAACATCCTGGTCCGCTGGCCGCAGCTCCGCATTGAAATCGGCGGGCACACCGACGCCCGCGGCAGCGATGCCTACAACCAGAAGCTAAGCGAGGCGCGCGCCAAGGCTGTGCTCGATTACCTGGTCGACGAGTTCCCTGGGTTGGTCCCGAACCAATTCACCTCGGCCGGGTACGGGTAGGGTCAGCCGATCTCGACCAACAGGACCCAGCTCGGCATGGCCAAGAACCGTCGGGTCGAGTTCAAGGTGCTGAACACGGAAGCGCTGAAGAAGCAGAGCGAGAAGCAGCAGTTCGTTCCCAAGGAATAGGCCCGGGGTCGTGTCGGGTGCTGGCGGGGAGGGGCCTCTTCCTGGCCGGTGTGGGGTTGGCCGCCGTCGAGCCGCGAGGCGAGGCACGGCCTTCCCCCACTGCGCTCGGCGGTCCGGTGCGGGGCGCTAAAGATCCGGGACGGGCCCGTCGATAGATTCCGTCAGGCGACTTCGCGCCCTGTGAGACGCGAAGGGCGTGCCTCGCCAAGGATGGCGGGGATGTGTGCAGGGGCCGCAGCGATGCGGCCCCGATTTGTTTGTGTCGGGAGCTAGTCCGGCAGTGGCCACCGGAATTCGCGGCGGTACCCCTCGACGCGGCGGCGCATAGCGGCAAGAAATGGCTCCCAGCGCGGGTCGGCATGAAGCGGACCGAAGAGCTCTTTCTTCTCGTACTTCGCGAGCGTGTCGTTCCCCAGGCGCACGGCCCGGTCCAGGTACTCGAAGGCCTTGTCCCGATTTCCCAGGTGTCCCCACATGGCGGCCGTGTCGGCCGCAAAGTCCATGTCGATCTTTCCGTGCGCTTCCATGTGAGGCAGATCGACCATCGCTCCGGCCACGTCGCCCGCGCGGAGCCTCGCGTAGGCGCGATCGAAATAGCTGGACCCGGTGATCATCTCGGGTGCGACGTGGGTATTGAAGTGCTCGACGGCCTCGGCGAAGAGGCCCTTCTCGACCAGGATCGCACCCTCGAAAGCGCACGTCTGCGGGTGATTCGGGAGGCGACGCTGGAGGCGCTCCGACGCCTCCTCCGCGGCGGCCATATCCCCTTGGAGGAGATGGATCCGGATCAATCCCCAGAACAGCCAAGGGAGATTCGGATCGAGATCCTGCGCGTGCCGCTCGGCGCTCAATGCCTCGTCGAGCATGTTGTTCAGGCGGAATAGATACGCGAAGTAGTGATAGATCAGGGACTGGTTCGGCGTCTTACGACGGGCGCGCAGGAGCTCCTGGAACGCCTCCCGCTTCCGGCCGAACACGACGTGGAGCGCCGCGGTGCCGAAGCTCGCCTGGGCGTCCTCTGGGTCGAGCTCGCGGGCCCGGTTGACCGCCTCCTCGCCCTGGACGTACCAGATGGGATCGGACTCGAATCCGCTGTCAACCATAGCTTGTCTCATGGTCCCCAGGTGCGCCCAGGCTCGAGCGTACTTTGGCTCCAGCATCACCGCCCGCTCGAACTCCCGAATCGCGTTAAGATTCCCTTCCCGCGTCCCGGTACGCTGCGCCTCGAGGCCGCGGAGGACCAGATCGTAGGCCTCGGGCGACGGCGTGAATTTTTGAGGCTCCGCGCCCCGCCGCGATTCCTCCCCCGAGAGCCGCGCGGTCATCGCCTCGGCGATGCCGTGCGCCACCTGGTCCTGGACCTCGAAGATGTCCTCGAATCGCAGGTCGACCTTGCCCGCCCAGAGGGCGCGACCGCTCGGCGTCTCGACCAGGCGCGCCGTGGCGCGGAAGCGGTCGCCGGCCCTCTGGAACGAGGCGTCAAGGACCGCGGTGACGCCGAGCTCCTGTCCGACGCGCCTCGGCTCGACCGGCGTGTTCTCGTAGACCGCGATCGAGCCGGTGGAGCGCACCACGAGGTCCGGCGAGTTCATCAGTCGCGTGATGACCGCGTCCGCGAGGCCGACGCCGAGGTAGTTGAGGTCGGGGCTCCCGCCGATGTTCTTGAACGGAAGCACGGCGATCGCGCGCGGGCCCCTCGCTTCCCCGGCCGGCGGGCCCGCGGCGGAGCCGCACCCGCACTCGAGCGCATCGAGGTCGATGTCGAGGTCGCGCGCCGAGGCGTGGCGACGCTCCGGGTCCTTGGTGAGGGCCTTCGCCAGCACGAAATCGAAATCGGCCGTCAGCGCGCGATTCACGCGGGAGGGCGGCTCGGGCGTCTCGTGGAGGATCCGGTGCATCGTATCGACGGTCGATTCGGCCGCGAACGGGTGCTTCCCCGTCAGGAGCTCGTAGAGAACGGTCCCGAGCGAGAAGAGATCGCTCGGCGGGCCGGCGGGCCGGCCGAGCACCTGCTCGGGCGACATGTAGGGGGCCGTGCCCATCACGGTGCCCGGCATCGTGGCGGTCATGCCCTCATCCGGCGTGACGCTCCGCGCCAGGCCAAAGTCGAGGATCTTGAGGAGACCGTCGCGCCGCACCAGCATGTTCTCGGGCTTGAGATCGCGATGCACGAGGCCGGCCGCGTGCGCCGCCTGAAGCGCCGCGGTCGCCTGGCGCATCATTCGGAGCGAGTCTTGAGGAGACCGGGGCTTGGCGCGTGCCCACTCCCGGAGCGTCTCCCCGTCGACGAGCTCCATCGCCACATAGAGCGTGCCCTCGGACTCACCGAGGTCGTGGACCACGAGAATGTTGGGGTGATTGAGGGCCGAGGCGGCGCGCGCTTCGTGGAGCAGGCGTTCCCGGCGCGCCTGGTCGTGCGTGAACTCGGGCGGAAGGACCTTAATCGCAAGGCGTCGTCCGAGAACCGGATCCTCGGCCAGGAAGACGCGACCCATCCCGCCCTGCCCGATCGGCTCCAAGATCCGGTACCGTCCCAGCGAAGTCCCGATCATCTCGCGAGGATAGCACTTGCCGGGCCGCACGCGGAGCGGCGCGCCGGTTGAGTGGGAAGGAAGGCGGTGGTATAATGGAGTGCTCGAGTCGCACGGTTCGGCCGGACGGAAAGGGGCCGACCGCAGAGAACTCCTCCTAGTCGCACTCCCGGTTTGCCTAGGAGTACTCGTCGGTGACACCGGTCGCGAGTGTTCTCAGCCTCACGAAATTCGCTGCCACTCAGCCCGGTTCGCACCACTCTGCCCTCATCCGCGCTCGAGCGAGCGCCGGCGCCATGGCCGCGAGCCGGGCCCCACACCTGACCGTCGCATGTCCCAAGACCTACGCTCCGGTAGGTTCCTGAACGCAGGGATCGAATCACTGGGAGGCATCCATGACCAGAAAATCACCAATCCTACTTGCTGCCTTCGCGATCACCCTCCTTCTCGCGGCTCCGATCGCCTTCGCGGGCGAGCCCGATGTGGGACAAACCGCCGCGGGCGAGCCGGACGCGGGATCGACCGCTGCCGGCGAGCCCGACGCGGGCGGGGGGCGCTGGATCACTCCCGACAACGCACGGACCTCGATCGCCGGTGAAGCCCTCTACCGATGCGGCACGGACGAGAGCGGACCGAAGGTCAGAATCTCGAAGGCCCAGATCGATCGGTGGATGGCCCAGCACGCGATCGTCGCGGGCGGGCAAATTCCCGTCTACTTCCACGTCATCTACTCGGGCTCCGAGGGAAACGTTCCCGATTCGCAGCTCGACGCTCAGATTCAGGTTCTCAACTACAACTACGCCGGCAAGGACTACAACGGAGTCCCCATTTCCGGCGCGGCCAAAACCGGATACACCTTCGTGAAAGCGGGCACGGACCGCACGGAGGACCGCAGGTGGTTCACCATGCTCCCCGGGACCGGCAAGGAGAAGCGGGCCAAGAACACGCTCTCAATCAACCCTGGTGGCGCACTCAACATCTACACATGCAAGCCGGGTCAGAACCTCCTCGGCTGGGCCGTCTTCCCGTGGAGCAGCCAGGCAGGGACGAAGCAGGATGGGGTCGTGATCCACTACGGCTCGCTCCCGGGCGGATACATCGCGCCGTATAACCTCGGCGGGACCGCGCCGCACGAGGTCGGTCACTACCTGGGCCTCTACCATACGTTCCAGGGTGGATGCGATACCGGCGCCTGCAGCGCGAGCGGCGATCTCGTCTGCGACACACCGGCGGAGGGGACCGCCACGTCGGGCTGCCCGGACGGCAAGGACACCTGCCCGGCGGCGGGGCTCGACCCGATCCACAACTACATGGATTACTCGACCGACATCTGCTACACGAACTTCACGACCGGCCAGGACACCCGGATGAACGAGATCGTCACCGGCTACCGCGGATGGATCGGCGCCACGCGGGTGGCGAGCGGCTCCAGCCCGGCGAAGGGACTCCAGGGCGACGGGCTCGTCGCGTTGCGGGCGAAGCCGAATCCTTTCAATCCACGGACGAAGATCGAGTTCGGTCTCCAGCGCGCAGGCCGGGCCTCGCTCCGGATCTACGACATCCAGGGCCGCCTTGTCCTCACGGTGGTGGACCGCGCACTGGCCGCGGGCAATCAAGCGTACGACTTCGACGGCAGCCGGTTGGCCAGCGGGGTCTACATGATGAAGCTCCAGGCGCAGGGCCAAGCCGACGTGATACGGATGATCACGCTGTTGAAGTAGACTCGTCCCAGATCCGGATTTCAGAAGGGCGGAAAGGCGGGGCCGGTCGCGTGACCGGCCCCGCCCCTGTCCGGCACCGAACGCGATCTCCGCCTACATCGTCACGGACGTTGAGAAGGAGCACCACTTTGAAGAAGTCGATCGTGACGCGCGAGGGGCACCGCATCCGGCTCAGAGATTTGGACCCCGGCGACGACGCCGGCCTGGGCACCAAGGCAAAGGCGCAGGCGCGCCTCGCGGAGGACCTGGAGCGCCTCCGCCAGCTCCAGCTCCTCCTCTACGCCGACAACCGCTATGCCCTCTTGGTGGTGATCCAGGCCATGGACACCGGCGGCAAGGACGGCACGATCCGCCACGTCATGAGCGGTCTCAATCCGGTCGGCTGCGTCGTGACCTCCTTCAAGGTCCCCACGCCCGACGAACGGCAACACGACTACCTGTGGCGGATCCATCGAGCGGTGCCACCCCGGGGCGTGATCGGGGTCTTCAACCGCTCCCACTATGAGGACGTGCTCGTCGTGCGCGTTCACAAGCTCGTGAAGGAGAAGGCTTGGGAGCGCCGCTACCGCGAGATCAATGAATTCGAGCGGACACTCAGCCAGAACGGGGTCGAGATCCTCAAGTTCTACCTCCACATCAGCAAGGCGGAGCAGGCGAAGAGGCTTCGGGCCCGCATCGAGGACAAGTCGAAGAACTGGAAGTTCTCGGAGGCGGACATCGCCGAACGGCGGCTGTGGGGCGAGTACCAGGAGGCGTACGAGGACGCGATCAACGAGTGCACGACGTCGTGGGCGCCGTGGCACATCGTCCCCGCGAACAACAAATGGGCGCGCGATTGCATCGTCGCGCGCGCCATGGCGGACCGGTTGGAATCGTTGAAGCTGCGCTACCCGAAGCCTTCCGTGGACCTCTCGAAAATCGTGATCCGCTAGCGGGAGCCGGCTCCTTCGCCCGTGGAGGAGCCCGACTCCTTCCCGCCTTCGGATTTCTTTTCTCCGGCCCCCTTCTTCACGGCCTCGTCGATTTTCTCCGCCAGCTCGCCGGCTTCGTCGGAGTCGTTGGCGCGCAGCCACGCGAGCTCCACCTTCGCCTTGTCCAGATCGCCGCTCTGGAGGTAGGCCTCGCCGAGATACTCGTGCGCCTCGTCGTAGTCGGGTTTGATCGAGAGGCACTTCTCGTACGCGGAGAACGCCCGCTTGAGGTCGCCGAGATTGCGGGAGCAGTAGCCGAGCATGTTCCAGGCCTGGTAGTAGGTGGGATCCCGCTCCACGGCGGATTCGAACTTCTTGATCGCCTTCCCGAACTTCTTCTTCGCGTCGCCGGCTTTGCCGTCTTTCTTGAGTTTCTTCGCCTCTTGCGCCTCGTCGTAGCCCTTGGCGTAGAGCTGCTCCAGCTCGGCTCGGGCGGCCTTCGCCTTCGTGGAATCGGGCGGCTGACTCTGGTCGGCCGGGGGCATCTCGCTGGGAGGCGGCGCCTGCCGCGGCGGTGGGGACGGCGCGGAGCCGGACGCCGAGGCGGTCGCGGCAACCAGGGCGAGAGCGAACGCGGCGCCGAGCCCGGCGCTGCGACGGCGATACTTCTTAGGATCTAGCATCGGTGGCTCCTTTCAGTTCACGTCTGCCCTCGATGCTACCAGATCGTGGTGCCTTCCGGTATGCTGCCGCCCCATGCGCTCCCGCCGGCGGTTTCCGCTCGCGCTCACCGTGGCTTCGCTCGCCGCGCTGGGCGCGTTCCTGACGCGTCCAGCGCTCGCGGCTGAATCCGCGGTCGATCCGATTGTTCCCCTGCTCCTCGGCCTCTCGATCGTCCTGGGCGCCGCGAAAGTGGCGGGTTGGCTCTCGACGCGCCTCGGCCAGCCCGCGGTGCTCGGCGAGCTGATCGCCGGGATTCTGATCGGCAATCTCTGGATCTTCGGGTATTACGGGGCGGATTGGCTGCGGGATGATCCGACGCTCTCGATCCTGGCCGAGCTGGGCGTGATCGTGCTGCTGTTCGAGGTGGGCCTCGAGTCGACGGTGGATCGGATGCGGCGCGTCGGCGCGTCGGCCTTTCTGGTCGCCCTCATCGGGGTGATCACCCCCTTCGCGCTGGGCTGGGCCGCCGGGGCGTGGCTGCTTCCCGAATCCTCATCCTACGTCCACGCGTTCCTGGGGGCGGTCTTGACCGCGACCAGCGTCGGGATCACCGCCCGCGTGCTGCGGGACCTCGACGCGACCCGGAGCATCGAGGCGCAGATCATCCTGGGGGCGGCCGTGATCGACGACGTCCTGGGCCTCGTCATTCTCGCGGTGGTGAGCGGCGTGATCATCGCTGTCGACCAGGGCGGCCGGGGCATCTCGCTCGTTCAAATCGCGGGGATCTCGGCCAAGGCGCTTGGATTTCTGGCGGCGGCCATGCTCCTCGGCGTGTTGCTTTCCCGCCGGCTCTTCCGGATCGCCGCCCGCGTCCGGGTCCGTGGGATCCTGCTCACGAGCGCGCTCATCTTCTGCTTCCTTCTGTCCTATCTCGCCGCGCTCGCCGACCTGGCTCCGGTCGTCGGCGCCTTCGCGGCCGGCCTGCTCCTGGAGCCGTCCCACTTCGATCGATTCGACGAGAAGCGGGAGCACAGCCTGGAGTCGCTCCTCCATCCGATCTCGACCTTCCTGGTTCCGGTCTTCTTCGTCCTCACCGGTATTCGGGTGGACCTGCGGACGCTCGGAGAGCCCGGCATTCTGGGCCTTGCCGCCGTCCTGACCGCCGCGGCCTGGATCGGAAAGCAGGCCTGCTCGCTCGGCATTCTCCAGAGAGGGGTCGACCGGCTGACGGTGGGGCTCGGCATGGTGCCGCGGGGAGAGGTCGGTCTCATCTTCGTGAACATCGGGGCGACGCTCACGATCGCCGGCGAGCGCGTCATCACCCCGGCGACCTACGCGGCGGTCGTGATCATGGTGATCGCGACGACCCTGGTCACGCCGCCCGCGCTTCAATGGAGCCTTCGTCGAAAGCAGAGCCGGACGCCAGTGCCGTAGCGCGGAGCGGTCGGGCGCGCGGCCGCGATCAGGCTCCCGGGTCGCGCTCGTTCTCCGACGATAGGGCGTCGCGCACCCGCGACCGCAGGGACCGCCCGAGCGCGGCAGCGAGGAGGTCCGATGCGGCGGAAACGCGCTTCAGGTCGAGGCCGATCGATGCGCCGGAGCGCGTGAGGGCCCACGCGAGGTCCTCGGTCGCCACGTTCCCGGCGGCGCCCGGAGCGAAGGGACAACCGCCCACGCCGCCCACCGAGGCGTCGAAGATCGAGATCCCCCGCTCGTAGGCCGCCAGCGCGTTCGCCACGGCGGTCCCATAGGTATCATGGAAGTGCATCGCGATCCGATCCTGGGCCAGCGCGTCGAGGAGGAGGTCGAGAAGGTCGTGGACCTCCTGCGGCACCGCCTTTCCGATCGTGTCGCCGATCGAGATCTCGTCGACGCCGAGGTCGAGGAGCCGCCGGACCACATCCACCACCGCGGGGGGCTCGATCTTCCCCTCGTACGGGCACCAGAACGCGGTCGAGACATACCCGCGAACGTGAAGCCCCGCTGCCTGGGCGCGGGGCACGACCGACGCGAACCGCGCGATCGACTCGGCGATCCCCGCGTTGATGTTCTTCCGGTTGAACGTCTCCGAGGCGGCGGTGAAGACCGCGATCTTCCCCACGCGGGCCTTGAGGGCGCGATCGAGCCCCTCGTCGTTCGGCACCAGCGCGGAGTAGACGATGCCCTCGCGCCTGCGGATGCCCTGGAAGACAGCCTCGGCATCCGCGAGCTGCGGTATCCGTTTCGGCGAGACGAACGCGCTCACCTCGATCTCGTCGTAGCCCGCCTCGGAGAGCGCGTCGACGAGGGCCACCTTCGTCTCGGTGGGAACCTGCGCCTTCTCGTTCTGGAGCCCGTCGCGGGGCCCGACCTCGACGATGCGCGTGTTCACGCGGATCCCCCTGGCTTGAGCCGCACCAGGAGCTGGCCCAGCTCGACGCGATCCCCCTCCGCGCACAGAACCTCCGAGACCGTGCCGTCCTCGGGAGCGGCGAGCCGGAACTCCATCTTCATCGCCTCGATCGTGAGGAGGAGATCCCCCTCGCGCGCCTTCTCCCCGGCGCGGGCGGCCACGGCGACCACACGGCCTGTCATCGGCGCGCGGATCTCGTCGGTCGCGGGCGCGCCCTGCGCGGCCGCGGCCTCGCGGTGGACGCGCTCGAGGAGATAGCTCCGGCCGTCGAACGCGACCCAGACGCCGCGGGGGGAGATGACGGCGCCGCAGCGGGCGACCCGATCGCCGCTTCGAATCTCGATCCAGTCATCGACGCGTCGAACCTCGGCTTCGATCCGTCGTCCCTCGCGCTCGAGCGCCGCGCGCGGCCCGCGAAGCTCGAGCTCCGCCTCGACCGTCCGGCCCTCCCAGCGGAGCGCGAGGCGGCTCACGCCCGCGCCCCCGCCGGGGCCCGGCCCCAGCCGCCCAGGGCGCGCCAGGGCGAATAGCGATCGGCATCGTCGCGCTCCCCCTCCCGCGCGGCGCGGGGCGCGGAGAGGGCGACCGCGGCGGCGAGGAGCACCTCATCGGGGATCCCGGAAGGAGCGGGCCACGAGCGCGACTCGATGGTGCGCGTGTAGGTTTCCGCGTCTTGAAACGCCCGGTCTTCGAGGAGATCGATTAGGAATCCCTGATTCGTCGTCACGCCGAGGAGGGTGAGCCGCCGGAGCGCAGCGAGGAGCCGCGCGCGGGCTTCTGCGCGATCGCGCCCGTGTGCGATCACCTTGGCGAGGAGCGAGTCGTAGTGGATGTGGACGGTGGAGCCGGCGGCGATGCCGGCATCGACGCGCACGCCTTCACCGGCGGGCCACTCGAGGAGCAGCACCTTCCCGGTCTGCGGCAGAAATCCGGAATAGGGGCTCTCGGCGTTGAGGCGCGCCTCGATGGCGTGCCCCTCGGGGCGAGGAGCCCGGGGAAGACCTTTTCCGGCCGCGATCTCGATCTGCGCGCGCACGAGATCGAGGCCGAAGCGGGCCTCCGTGACCGGGTGCTCGACCTGGAGCCGCGCGTTCACCTCCAGGAAGTAGAAGGAGCCGTCCGGGCCCAGCAGAAACTCCACCGTGCCTGCCCCCGAGTAGCCGGCGTCCCGCGCCAGCGCCACGGCGGCCCGCTCCATCGCCTCGCGCGTCTTCGCGGAGACCGCGGGCGAGGGCGACTCCTCGATCACTTTCTGATAGCGGCGCTGGAGGCTGCATTCGCGCTCGCCCAGCGCGATCGCGTCGGTTCCGTCCGCGAGGATCTGGACCTCGACGTGACGGGCCGGATCGATCCTCTTTTCCAGGAAGAGGCGGTCGTCTCCGAAGGCCGCCTCCGCTTCGCGGCGCGCCCCGTCGAACGCCGCGGTCAGCTCCTCCGCGTTCGAGGCGGAGCGCATCCCTCGCCCGCCCCCGCCGCCGACCGCTTTGAGGAGGACCGGGTAGCCGATCCGCTCCGCCTCGGCTCGCGCCCGCTCCGCCGTGGCCACGCCCTCGACGCCGGGGACCACCGGAACTTCGAGCCGGACCGCCGCGCGGCGGGCCGAGGCCTTGTCGCCGAGCCGCTCCATGCTCTCGGGCGACGGTCCGATGAAGGCGATCCCGGCCTCGCGGCACTCGCGCGCGAAGGCGGCCCGCTCGGAGAGAAAGCCGTATCCGGGGTGGATCGCGTCGGCGCCGACGCGGCGCGCGGCATCCAGGATGCGCCGGGGGTCCAGATAGCTCTCGGCAGCGGCGGCCGGTCCGATCAGTACGGCCTCGTCGGCCGCGCGCGCGTGGAGCGAGCCGCGGTCGGCCTCGGAGTAGACGGCCACGGATGGGA
>Ga0137409_10005195_pt1 | contig 13592 bp, 13 predicted proteins | sample CZODoug1_16funga_FD_122059 | JGI IMG/M metagenome (GOLD analysis project Ga0137409, IMG submission 122059) | Vadose zone soil fungal communities from Angelo Coast Range Reserve, California, USA - CZODoug1_16fungal (Hybrid Assembly) | ecosystem: Environmental > Terrestrial > Soil > Vadose zone...
AGATCGACCAGCATCAGGTGCGTGTCGGTGCCGCCGGAGACGATGTCGAGACCTTTCGACTTGAGCGTCTCGGCCAGCGCCTTGGCGTTCTCCACGACGTTCTTGGCATAGAGCTTGAACGAGGGCCGGAGCGCCTCGCCGAAGGCAACCGCCTTGGCGGCGATGGTGTGCATGAGCGGGCCGCCTTGCGTGCCCGGGAACACGGCCGAGTTGATCTTCTTTGCCAGCGCCTCGTCGTCGGTCAGGATGAAGCCCGCGCGTGGCCCACGCAGCGTCTTGTGCGTGGTCGAGGTGACGACATGGGCGTGCGGGAACGGGCTCGGATGCGCGCCGCCGGCTACGAGGCCTGCGAAATGCGCCATGTCGACCATCAGATAGGCGCCGACCTCGTCGGCAATTTCGCGGAAGGCGCGGAAGTCGAAAATGCGCGGATAGGCCGAGCCACCCGCGATGATCACCTTGGGGCGATGCTCGCGTGCGAGCCGTGCCACCTCCTCCATGTCGATGCGGTGGTCGTCGCGCCGCACGCTGTAGGGCACCGGCTTAAACCACTTCCCCGACATATTCACCGGCGAGCCGTGTGTCAGATGTCCGCCAGCCGCGAGATTGAGGCCGAGGAAGGTGTCGCCGGGATTCATCATCGCCACAAAGGCGGCGACGTTGGCGGACGCGCCGGAATGCGGCTGCACGTTGGCAAAGCGGCAGCCGAACAGCCTGGTGACCCGCTCGATCGCCAGACTTTCCGCGATGTCCACATATTGGCAGCCGCCGTAATAGCGCCGGCCCGGCAGGCCCTCGGCGTATTTGTTGGTGAGGACCGAGCCAGCAGCCTCGAGCACCGCGCGGCTGACGATGTTTTCCGAGGCGATGAGCTCGATCTCGTCGCGCTGGCGACCGAGCTCGCGCCCGATGGCGTCCGCGACCTCCGGGTCGCCTTCCGCCAGCGAGGCGGTAAACATCGATGAAGCTTGGGCTTTTACAGATGGTTCGGATGCGGACATGAGCTTCTCCTCGCGCCCCGCCAGGCGGATCGCGGATAGGTTGCCGACAGGCGCGATACGGGTTACGGCGGATCGGCTAGCACATCGCCTCGTGGGCGCCAAGCGGTAGAGCAGGGAGCCGCATAGCTGCCCAACATCTAGGGGGGCGGGCTGCCAAGAACCCCGCCGCAGAGGCGCCCTACCCGACCAGTTCGTAGGGCACCTGGGTCGGTCCGTAGCCTTCGGTCCGGGTATTGCTCTTGGGTTCGTAGCGGCCCTGCAGCACCGTGCCCTGCCCGAGCTTCTGGCTGCGCACGATGATGGCGACCGAGCGGGTCGGGCCACCCTGCTCGGCATGAATCGCATGCGGCGGCACGAGGTCGACCTTGCCCTGCGAGCCGGTGGTGACGGAGGCAAGCTTGATCTCGGCGTAGCCTGCGCGGCTGCCATCGTCGAGGCGATCGTAGCGCTCGAGACTCTCAGTGCCGTCGAGCATACCGTAGAGCACCCAGGCGTCGGCATGGTCGTGCACGCTGCCGGTGCGGCCGGGCATGCGCACCACCGCGTTGATCACGAAGTGATGGACGGGATCGACGTATAGGAGAAGGTTCTTGTGGCCTTCGGTCGAAGGCCAGTCGGCCGAATGCGCCTTCAGGCTCGGCTCCATCACGAAGCTCTCGAGCACAAGTTTCGCGCGTTCCATGCGGCGGCCGTTCTCGCTCTCGGCGGCCCAGATCGCCTGCAGATCGCTGATGAACTTGTCCAGGACGAGAAGTCGCGTGCCCATGATGTCTCCTACTCGTAAACCGGCTCGCCCTCGACGGTGCAGCGGCGCAGCAGGCGGCGCTCCTCCTTCGGGAAGTCCGTGCGCGCATGAATAGTGCAGCGATTGTCCCACATCAGGAAATCGCCGAGCTTCCAGACATGCTCGTAGATGTATTCGCGGCGCTCGCCGATGTCATAGAGCTCGCTCAGGATCGCATCGCTCTCTTGCTGGCTCACACCCTCGATACGCGTCGTCATCAGCCGATCGACGAACAGCGTCTCGCGGCCCGTGTCGGGATGCGTGATGAACACCGGGTGGTAGTAGTGCGGGATGGAACTGATGTCGCCGGTGTGCCCGGCTTGCTTGGCGCGATTGTATTCGTGGATGTGCAGCGCCTTCTTGCCACGAAGCTTCTCCTTGAGCGCGGCCGGCACCGCCTCGTAAGCCTTGTACATGTTGGAGAACATGGTGTTGCCGCCGCGCGACGGCAGCTCAAGCGCGTAGAGGAATGTGTACTTGTAGGGCTTGGCCGAATAGCCCGAGTCGATGTGGAACCAGAACTCGCCCTCGCCAAACGCGCCAATCGGCACGCCATCAACCTTGATGTTGCTGACGAGCAGGACTTTCTCATGATCCTGCTGGATTCCCTCGGCGCGGCTGCGCAGCGGCTCCGGCGCCTTCTTGCGGCTGCCGAGGTCGCCAAAATAGGCCGCGAAACGAAGCTGATCGTCCTGGCTGACTTCCTGGCCGCGGAACACAAGCACGAGATGCTTTGCCCAGGCATCCTTGATGGCCTTGACCTGCGCCTCGGTAAGCGGCCTTGTCAGATCAACCCCGCGAATTTCAGCGCCGCAGACTGGCGAGAGCGGCCTCACCTCGATGTCGAGAACATCCTGCATCGGCGCTACCTCCCGGACACGTTATGCGCTCTACCTATCACAGGAGCTGCGGCGGTACGAATTGGTGGCGCGCCACAATTGGCGGTTGCCGAGCGGCCGCGCCCGGCGTCTAATAACCAAAACAGGTTCACAGGGAGGACACGCAGATGATTGACCGTCGCACATTTTCGATTTTGCTCGCGGGCTCGGTGGCAGCCCCTGCTCTATCATCCAACGTGTGGGCACAGGCTGGGAAGAAGATGGCGCTCTACAGCGGCGTGGGAACCGAATTCACCCATTATGACGTCGATGTCGAGGGCGCGGCACTGACCAAGCGCGGCTCGGTGAAGCTTCCTGACGGCACGCAATATGCCTGGCCGCATCCGAACCGGCAGTTCCTGTACGTGACGTCGAGTGCCGGCGGCGCAGGTACGAGTGGCAACAGCCATCACGTGAGGGCGTTCCGGATCGATCCGTCGGGCGCGCTCACGCCGCATGGCGAGCCGGTTGCGCTGGCACATCGCCCGATCCACAACAGCGTCGATCGCTCTGGCAACTACCTGCTCATTGCCTACAACAGCCCGAGTAGCGTCAGCGTTCATCACATCAAGGCGGACGGCATGATCGGCGAAGCTGTGCCGCAAAAGGCCGGTCTCGACTGCGGCATCTATGCACACCAGATTCTCGCCGCGCCGGGAAACCAGTCGGTGCTGCTGGTCGCGCGCGGCAACAATGCGACGCCGACGACGCCGGAGGATCCGGGCGGGCTGCGCGTGTTCGGCTTCAAGGATGGCCTCCTGACCCACAAGGCATCGGTCGCGCCGGGCACCGGGCATGGCTTTGGGCCGCGGCATCTCGATTTCCATCCGACGCAGCCTTGGGTGTTCGTGTCGATCGAGCGGCAGAACCAGATCTATGTCTATCGGCTGACGCCGGACGGCGGCCTCTCGTCGGAGCCTCTTTTCGTCAAGAGCACGATCCTGGGAGCGGACAAGCACACCTCGTCGGCAGGCCCGATCCACGTGCATCCCAACGGGCGCTTTGTCTATCTCACCAATCGTGCCGGCGTGACACCTATTGCCACTCAGGAACGGTTCGAAGGCCGGCCCGTGTTCAACTCGAATGACAGCTCGATCGCGGTCTACGCCATCGACCAGCAGACCGGCGAGCCGACCTTGATCGAAACTTCCTATGCGGAAGGCGCGCACACGCGCACGTTCTCGTTTGACGCCAGCGGGCGCATCCTGGTGGCGGGAAGCCTGGTCCCGATCGCGGTGCGCCAAGGCGATAAGGTGAACGTCATTCCAGCCGCTCTCTCGGTGTTCCGGGTCGGACAGGATGGTAAGCTCACCTTCGTGCGCAAATACGACATCGACACCGGCACCAATCTCACCCAGTGGTGGAGCGGCATGGTGCCGATGGCGTAGTGGCGACAACGCGAATGACCCGCAGACGATCTGCCCACTATTGCGTTAGGTAGGCACGGCCTCTCCGCTCCCCTCCTCCCGCGAGCTCTTGCGAGCGGTGGGGAGGGGTCGGGGGTGGGGGGGGGCACTAGCTAGCTCGGCGAGACTGACAGCAGACAGAGGCCGGTTGCTCCCTGCATCAAAAGTGCTTAGTTGTCATCACCGTAGTCCGCAAACTGCAACTCCGGTTCCAACTGCAACTCGACAAGCATCTCCATCACACGAATGGGAAGTTGAACATGTGCGGCGTCGTTGCTGGTCCACACGACGCCACGCAAGTGGCAGTCAATGGCCCCGCTTTCGCGAAGCGCCCGAAGTCGCTCGCGAATTGGGAATAGCCTCGCGAGCAACCAGTCGAAATGACTGATCAGATCCAGTGCCGCCACATGTGACTCAGAGGAAAGCATCCACACATGGCGCGGGACGTTCATTCGAGTTCCAGTCCGCTTGCCGTACTTGACACCTTTCTCTGTCGTCTCCGTCGGCTGCAAATCCAGTCGCGACGTTATCTCTTCTGGCGCAAGGACATCGGAGTATATCAGTAGATATGCCGCCACTCGCACCAGTGCGTCCGCGCCTTCATTAGTCAGCCCACTCGCTGTCGTCATGGAAGATAGCTCTACAAAAATTTCCCACTACATTTCCGGTGGCATCTGAAGAAGCCCCCTACCCCCTCCCCGCCACTACGCTACGCTTCGTGGGGGGAGGTTCACCCCAGCGCCGTGCTCTCCTTACGAACCAGACGCACGACTGTGCACACGTGGCTTCATGTCAGCGCCAATGCGCTTGCACGGGACGATCAGCACGAGCTCACGCCTTCTCGGCAATCGCCCTGAGCTTGTCGAGGCCCTTCTCGAACTGGCTGCCGACCATGCGGTCCATGTTGAACACTGCGTCCATAACCTTGCCGATGAAGGGCCGCTCGCCGGACATGGCCCACGTCACGTCGGTGCCCGGGCCATTCGGAGCCAGCGTGAACACGACTGTGTTATGACCCTCTATCGGCTTGAGCATGTCGAGCTTGAGCGCGACCCGCGATGGCGCCGCCACATCGATGATCTCGATACTGCCCTGACCCACCTTGCTGTTGCCGGTCCATTCATAACGAGCGCCGTTGCCGCTTTCCGGGCCGGTATAGGTGATCTTGATTTCAGGATCGGCCTCGGAGAACGGATTCCAGGTATTCATGGCGTGCATATTGTTGATGAGCGGGAAGACCTTTTCTGGCGAAGCGTTGATGCGTTGCGTCCGTTGCACCTGAAAGGTGTCAGGGAAGGTCGCCGCGTAGACAAGCAGCCCGATAATCGCAAGCACGCCAACGCCGGCCACAATGCCGATGATCTTAAGCATCGTCGTCTCCTTTCCAATGTTGTGATGAATTACTTTCGTCGTGTCAGAACTACGTGAGTCGCGCTCGCCGTCGGCACGTGCTCGGTGCATTCAAATCCAAGCCTAGGGAGATCGATGCCGCCGAGGAGATGTTCGCCCGCACCCAGCAGGACCGGCGAGATAGCAAGGTGCATCTCGTCGATCAGCCCGGCGTTCAGATATTCCCGGATGGTTCCAACGCCGCCGCCCAGGCGGATGTCCTTGCCGCCCGCAGCTTCAGTGGCCCGCTTGAGCGCGGCCTCAATGCCCTCGGTAACGAAGTGGAAGGTCGTGCCGCCGGCCATGGTGATCGATGCGCGCGGATGGTGCGTGAGCACGAAGACGGGAACGTGATAGGGCGGGTTGTCGCCCCACCAACCCTTCCAGGTGTCGTCCGGCCAGGGCCCGCGGACGGGCCCGAACATATTGCGGCCCAGAATCCAGGCGCCGAGATTAGCGATGCCACGCGCCGCAAAATCGTCATCCAGGCCGGTGGTTCCATCCTCTTTCCCAAACAACATCGTTTGAAGCGTCCGGGTCGGGAGGACCCACTGGTGTAGCGCCATGCCACCCACACCAAGTGGGTTCTCGAGGCTCTGCCCAGGGCCGGCACCGTAGCCGTCGAGCGATATCGAAAAGCCTTGAACGCGCAGCTTGGGCATGATGTGGACTCTCGAATGAGTGTGCTTTGCTGATAGTCAGGTCGGAGCGGCTCACACCTCGATAAACGGCTTGAAGCCGCCCCAGAACATGCGCTTGGCGTCGAACGGCATCGACTTCGGGTCCATGCTAAGGCGGGGATCTTTCATGGCCTTGGCATTGACCTCGTCGCGATGCGCGCGCGAGCTGTAGGTGGCGATGCCGACGAACACGGTCTCGTCCGGCTTGAGATCAACGCTTTGCGGAAATGACGTGACCTTCCCGGCCGGAGCATCGTCGGCCTCGACCTCGAGGAACGACAGCGCGCCGTTCTCGCGCCACACCTTGCCGAACAACTCGGCGCTCATGCGATAATCGCTGATGTTGTTGTTGGGGACCGGAACAACATAAACCTCGACGTAACTGGCCATGACTACTCTCCTTTGTTGCAATACTGGTGACAGATCGTGCCGCGCTATCACGCAGCGTACGCGGCCTTCAGTCCTGCGATGTCGATCTTCTTCATCTGCATCATCGCCGCCATGACGCGCTGCGATTTGGTGGGGTCCTTGTCCTGCACCAGCTCGATCAGCGCATTGGGAACCACCTGCCAGGACAGCCCATACTTGTCCTTGAGCCAGCCGCATTGCACCTGCTGGCCACCGGCCGACAGCTTGTCCCAGTAGTGATCGACCTCGGCCTGGGTCTCGCAATGAACCACCAGCGAGATCGCCTCTGTGAACTTGAACATCGGACCGCCGTTGAGCGCCGTACACGACAGCCCGTCGAGTTCAAAGCTAACGGTCATGACCGTACCTTTGGGACCAGGTCCGCCTTCGCCATAACGCGAGGTCGAGAGAACCTTGGAATTGGGAAAGATCGACACATAGAAATTGGCGGCCTCTTCGGCTTGGCGATCGAACCATAGGAACGGGGTAATTCTTTGCTTGATCGGCATTTGCTCGCTCTCCTTTACAGAAACCCGAACTTGCCCCAAGGACGTAAAACGCGGCCGGGAGCCGACAGGTTCAGAATGTTTTTTTCAGGGATTTGTTTGTCTAGTGCCGCTTTTCGATTTGAAGTTCCTAACCGAGTTTGATGCAGGTGGTGTAGGAACTTCAAATCGGCGGCACTAGCGGCCGCGTCAGGGGCGCGCACCGCCCATGGTACCAGACTGAGGTTCCGCGTTCGCCGCGGCCAGACGGTCGATCTGACGGCGGATATGGTCCGCCTCCGCCGGCGTGTTGGCGAGCGCGATCGCCCGATCGAAAGCAACCCGAGCCTCTTCCGCGCGCCCGAGCTTTTTCAGAAATGCCCCACGTGCGCCATAAAAATAGGAATAGCCATTAAGCTTTTGGGCCAAAGGCTCGATCATGGTGAGGGCAGCCTCGGGACCCCGGCTCATCGAGACAGCTACTGCGCGATTGAGCGTCACGACGGGAGAAGGCTGCATACGCTCGAGTGTTCCATAAAGGAGCTCGATCTCATTCCAATCGGTGTCCGCAAAGCGCGGCGCGCGTGCATGCAGCGCCGCAATAGCGGCCTGCACCTGATAGGGGCCGGGGCGGCGATGACGCAGCGCCTTGTCGACCAGCGCAAGACCTTCGGCGATCAGCTTGCCGTTCCAGCGCGCGCGATCCTGCTCCTCGAGCACGACCACCATACCGTCGGCATCGAAGCGGGCATCCGCGCGTGCGTGCTGCAGCAACAGCAGCGCGGTCAGCGCCATGATTTCGGGCTCGGTGGGAAACAGCCCCAGCAGCAGCCGGGAAAGCCTGATCGCCTCCTCGCACAGCGGGGCGCGCGCGCCCTTCTCGGCCACATTGGTCGTGTAGCCCTCGTTGAAAACGAGGTAGACCATGGCGGCGACCGCAGCGAGGCGCTCGGCGCGCTCGATCGGGCCGGGCGCCTCGAACGGCACCTGCCCGGCGCCGATGCGCGCCTTGGCGCGCGTGATGCGCTGCTCCATGGCGGCTTCGCTCACCAGGAACGCATTGGCGATCTGCCGCACCGAAAGCCCCGACACGATCCGCAGCGCGAGCGCGATCTGCTGCGTCGCCGGCAGCTCCGGATGGCAGCACACGAACAACAGCCGCAGAATGTCGTCGCGATAGTCGGCCTCGTCGACCCGGTCGGCTAGCTCCTCCTCGGCGTCGGACAGGTCCGAGATCAGCTCGTCGGGCGGCAGCGGCTGCAAGCGGCGCTGCCGGCGCACATGGTCGATCGCGGAGTTCTTGCCCACCATGATCAGCCAGGACGCCGCATCGCGCGGCGGGCCATTGGCGGGCCAGGCCTTGAGCGCGCGCAGGCAGGCCTCCTGGTAGGCTTCCTCCGCGGTGTCGAGATCGCGGAAATAGCGCAACAAGGCGGCCACCGCCTGCGGACGAGCGGCGGTCAGGACGTTGCTGATCCAGCCGGTGTCGCTCACGCCGCGGCCTTTCCTGGAAAGAACACGCCGACCGGCCTGATCTCATAGGCCCCGCCCGGGTTGGCTGCACCAAGCTCGCGCGCGATCTCGAGCACCTCCTCGAGCGATTGGCAGTCGACGATGTAGAAGCCCAGAAGCTGCTCCTTGGTCTCTGCGAACGGGCCGTCGATCACGATCGGCTGCTCGCGATCCTTGCGCAGCGTGGTGGCGGCGGTGGTTGGCAACAGCCGCGCCACCGGGCCAAGCTTGCCCTGCCGGGAAAGCTTGTCCAAGACCCCGCCAAGCTTGGCCATGACGGCATCATCCTGCTCCTTGGACCAGGCGCAGGTCACCTTTTCATCGTGATAGCAAAGGATTGCGTACTGCATGCGGCACTCTCCTCACTGCAAGGACGCGCCAGTATGCCCGACCCCGACAGGAGGGTAAAAAAATATCGTAGGGCCACAAGGGCGAGTTCCGCCCTATTCGGACCCGCGCTCGCGGCCGAGCCGCGCCACAAGCTTCCGCAGTGCGAGCCGCTCGAGGTCCGAGCGCGCGGCGCTCGCAGGACCCATAACACTCACCTCGGTGCCGGAGGCGGCGTGGATCGCCGCGACCTTCACATTGCGTCCAATGGCGGTGAACTCGAAGTAGACCTCACCGGGATTTAACACATCCCTGTTGGACATCCGCTTGGTCTCTCGATCGCAGCTCGCGCTGCACCAATTCCCCAGCATCCTACCAGGATTCAACAAGCCGTCACGTCGCTGTTACAGAACACCTCAAAGGTGTGCTCCGTCGCCCGATCCCACTCGCGGGTCGCGTCGCGTCCAGGCGTTTTCCCAACATCGCCGCCCGTTTCACATGGAGGAGCCACATGGCTAATTTCACCATCAATACTGGTGTGACTGACACCACGCCGAAATCGGTCAACACCAACGATGTCGGCACGATCGAGGCGGGCGGCACGCTGTCGGCGGCGACGGCGATCATCTGGACCGGCGGATCGAACAATCCCGGCGTCGTCATCAACAATTCAGGCGCGATCAACGCAACGACGCGCGCCATCGACACGTCGGGGAATTTCTCGACCGGCAGCCTCACGGTCAACAACAATGCCGGGGCGACCATCACCTCCGCGAATGACGCCTTCCGCATCAACACCAATGTCAGCAACGGCACGATCGCGCTCAACAATGCCGGTACCGTGACCTCGACCGCCGGACAGGCACTGGATTTTGCCACCATCACCGCGCCGACCGCCAACATCGAGATCACCAACACCGGCACCATTCGCTCGGTTGGCGACGACGCCATCCGGCCGGGCGCCGGCCATATCGATATCGCCAACAGCGGCCTCATTGCGTCCGACGCCGCGCGCGCCATCAATCTCAACACCACCAACTTGAGCAATATCACCTCCTTCGATCTGACCAATGCGGCCGGCGGCACGATCCAGGGCCTGACTGACGCAATCCGAATCACGGCGACGACGCTCAGCCCGACCGCGACCGGCACGTTCACGATTGACAACGCCGGCACGATCAAGTCGACCGGCACCGGCGCCAACAACGGCCAGGCGATCGACTTCAACGACCTCACCTCCCCGCTCGGCCACGTCACCATCACCAACCAGGCGACCGGGCTCATTCAGGCGGCCGACGCCGACGCGATCCGGTCCGGCACCAACGCGACAATCAACAACTACGGCCAGATCGTCGCGCTCAACGGCACGCCGACCTCGACTGGCAATGACGGCATTGATTTCCAGGGCAACACCGGCGGCATCGTCAACAATTTCGCCGGCGGCTCGATCACGGGTGCCCGGCACGGCATCACCGGCAATGAGCCGATCACGGTCAACAACGAGGGCACCATCACCGGCCAGAGCGGCGCCGGCATCAACATGGACACTGCCGGCACCACCACCACGATCGTGAATAACTCCGGCACCATCATCGGCATCTCGGTCGAGGGCGTGCAATCCGGCGATGCGGTCGACGTCGATGGCCTGATTGCGCTCAACAATCACGGCTTGATCCAGGCGCTCGGCGTTCGTACCGGCGGCCTCTCGGAGGGCGTCACCGTCGGCGGCGGCACGATCAACAACTACGCGGACGGAACGATCGTGAGCTCGCAACGCGCGATCACGGTCGATGGTGGCGGCAACCTCGACGGCACCACGAACCCGGCGTTTGCCGCTGCGACAATCCTCAACGACGGGCTGATCCAGGGCGACAATGGCGAGGCAATCGTCATCGTCGGCGGCTTCGCCGACACCATCACCAATGCCGGCACCATCATCGGCAGCGTCGCGACCGATGCTGGCGACGACACGCTCAATCTCCTCACGGGCTCGAGCATCTCCGGCCTGATCGACGGCGGCGCCGACACCGACACCATCAATCTTTCGGGCAGTGGCCAGGGCACGGTCTCGGGCTTCGCCAATATCGAGGTCATCAACCTGACCGGCGGCGACTGGACGCTCGGCAGCGACGGTGTCACCGAACTCAACTTCGAGACCGGCGCGCAGACGCTGCGGCTTGCCGCCAGCACGCTCGCCGACGGCGATTTCGACGGCACCATCGACAATTTCGCACTCGGCGACCTGATCGACCTTCAGGGTATCGGGCTCGCCACAAGCGCAACGCTTGACGAGAACAACTTGTTGACCATCTCGGGCGGCTCATCCGGGCCGATAACGTTGCAGCTCGATCCCGGCGAGGACTACACAGGACTGGGCTTCGCGCTGACACCGGATGGCAACGGCGGCACCACCTTCACACTCGTGGCCGAGCCAGGACAGGTGCTCCGTGGCGGCAACGGCAACAACACGCTGACGGGCGCCGCCGGCAATGACGTGATCTCGGGCGGCAACGGCAACGACATCTTGAACGGTGGCCGCGGCCACGACACTCTCACCGGCGGCAATGGCAATGACTCGCTCGACGGTGGGATCGGCAGCGATGATCTCTCCGGCGGCAATGGTGACGACGCGCTACTCGGCGGGGCGGGCAACGACTCGCTCAGTGGCGGCAACGGCAACGATCATCTCGCCGCCGGGTCCGGCAACGACCTCCTTTCAGGAGGCAATGGCGACGACTGGCTCAGCGGCGGCGTGGGCGACGACACGCTCACCGGCGGCAACGGCAGCGACACGTCCGTGTTCGGCGTCGGATTCGGCCACGACCTTGTGACCGATTTCCGCAGCGGCGATCACATCGCCTTCCAGGATGGCGTGTTCAGCGACTTCCAGGCCGTCCTGAACGCCAGCCAGCAGGTCGGCGCCGACGTCGTGATCACACTCGATTCCGGCGACGTGATTACGCTGCAGCACGTGCAGCTCGCGAGCCTGCACGCCAGCGACTTCGTGTTCGTCTGAGTGGCGCATTACGCGCACAGCGTCGTCGTCGAGGTCACGCCTCGATGACGACGTAATTGTTCTCGACCCGCACCGGGAAGGTCTCGGCGACATGCGGGCCCTCGACCAGCTCAATGCCGGGCTTCACGCTGACCGGATATTGCCGTACGCGGATGCGGGCCGGATCGCACCATGACTTGCCGGTGCGGATGTCAAATTCCCAGCCGTGCCAGGGGCATTTCACCATCTCGCCCGGCCGCGAGTAGCAGTACTCGCCCGGCATTTTGGATTCCACAAGCCCAGTCTGGATGCCGAGGGCGAGACTGCCGCCGCGATGCGGGCAGCGATTATTGAGGGCGAAGAAATCGCCGGACAGATTGAACACCACGATGGCGCGGCCGTTCACCTCGACGAGCTTGCGCGTGCCCGGCGGGATCTCGTCGACGCTCGCAACCACGTGGCCGGCCATTGGAATCAATCCAGCCGATCAATCAAGCCGGTAGAGCGCGCGCGCGTTCTCGCTCAGCACCTTGCCGCGGCGCTCGTGATCGAGTGCCGGCGGCAAAGCGAGCAGCGGGTCGTCGAAATCCCAGTGCGGATAGTCGCTCGCAAACATGATGTGGTCGAAGCCGACCCAGGCCATCGTCTCCATCAGATGGTCGGGCTCCTCGGCCTCCTCCATCGGCTGGGTCGAGACCCAGAAATGCTCGCGCAGATATTCCGACGGCGCGCGCTTGAGATGCGGCACTTCGGCCTTGAGCGTCTTCCAGTGCTTGTCCATGCGCCAGCCGAGCGGCGGCATCCAGGCGAAGCCCGCCTCGATCATCACGATCTTGAGCTCCGGATAGCGCTCGAACACGCCTTCGAGAATGAGGCTCACGACCTGGGCCTGGCAGCAGGAGGCGTGCTCGGTCATATCCTCGATATAGAACGACGGCCAACCGGTATTGCTCGCGGGCCGTCCGCTGGTGCCGAAAACGTGGATGCCGACCGGCAGCCCTGCCTCGGCCGCCGCCTCGTAGATCGGCCAGTAGCGGCGCTTGCCGAGGAGCTCGTTGGTGCGGCTCTTCAGCAGCACATGCGCAAAGCGCTTGTCGCCGGCACGGCGGCGGATCTCGGCGCGCGATGCTTCACCGTCCTCATAAGGCACCACGACCGACGCGAGCAGCCGCGGATCGCGTGCATGCCAACCGTCGAGCTGGAACTCGTTGGCGGCGACCGCCATGGCGGCGCTGAACTCGTCATTCTGGTCGCCCTGCCCGGTCGGCGACAGCGGATTCATGATCGCGTATTCGATCGGATGGAGATCGAGATACTGCTGCTTCATGAAATTGAGATCGCTCGCCGGCAGTCCGCCACCGGGCGGCCAGCTGTCGCGGCGCGAGGCGAACGGCTGGCTCTTGGGATAGGGGAAGCCCTTGAGGAAACCCTGGCGCGTGCGCGCCCCGTAGGTCTTGTAGTGGTCCCACCAGCGCTTGGCGAGGTAGGGCCGCAGGTCCTCCATCGCACTTTTGGGGTGGATATCGACGTCGGTGATCTTCAGGCGGGTCTTCTGACCGACGGCCGGCTGTCGCAGCTCGATGTTCATGAGGCGCACTCCAGCGGGGATCTTGTAGGGTGGGTTAGCGTGGCCCGCGCGCTCCCTGTTTGATTGGCCTCTGATCCACGCGTAACCCACCATCGCCGCCGCGTGTTGGTACGCGCAAATTGACGCCTCGAACATGACG
>Ga0137409_10004568_pt2 | contig 13591 bp, 16 predicted proteins | sample CZODoug1_16funga_FD_122059 | JGI IMG/M metagenome (GOLD analysis project Ga0137409, IMG submission 122059) | Vadose zone soil fungal communities from Angelo Coast Range Reserve, California, USA - CZODoug1_16fungal (Hybrid Assembly) | ecosystem: Environmental > Terrestrial > Soil > Vadose zone...
CGGGCCGCGTCAAGATCGCGAACGACGGCGATGTCCACGACATGCTTCGCACCGGCTTGCCGCAATTGTTCGACACGTCGGCGCTCTACGCCCTCGTAGCGGCGGACTCGACGTCGTCCGGCGTGCCGGAACTCGCCCTCGACGTGGTGAACGCGTGAAGAGCGTCTTCCGCCGCTTCCAGGACGGGCGCCTTCGGGCCGATGATGTTCGCCGCCGCCTGAGCACCGACGCGTCTTCTGCCGTTGCCAACGGGTTCTTCGAGGCCGGCGGCAGCGTTCTAGCCGACGGCGTGGCCGAACAGGTCTCGGCGTCTGACGTCGTGACGTCGATTTTCGCGACCAACCCGGCGGTCGTCGAAACCATGACGGCCGTGGACGCGACCTCCGCTTCGGCTTCGTTCATCGTCTCGGTCGCGGAAACCGTGGCGCTTTCGGACGCTCCATCCGCGCTCAAGCCGACGTCGGCGAGCGTGACGGAAGCGGTCTCCCTCGCGGAATCAGTTTCGACCGGGACGGCATTCACCGTTTCCGTCGGCGAAGCGATCTTGCTAAACGACGTGGGGGCCGGTTCGGTTTCCGCTCACGTCTCGGTGGTAGAGATCGCGCCCATCTCCGATGGGGCGGCAGCCGGATCGGCTCGGGTCGTTTCGGTGGGCGAGGCGATCGTAGCCTCCGACGCGACGGCCGGCGCCGCCAACCGGGTCGTGTCCTCCGCGGAATCAATGGCCATGGCCGAAGCGGTCGCGGCCGTTCAAGCCATCGTCGCGGCGATCTCCGAATCGACCATCGTCGTCGACGTCGTGTCCTCGGTCGCGCTGCGCGTGGCGACCGTCGCCGAGGCCGCCGCCTTCTCGGACCTCGTCGCGGCCGTGAACGTCGAGATCGCGCTAGTATCCGAAGCGATCGCCGCGAACGACCAGGTCGGTGGCGTTGCCTCGATCAAGGACGGCGTTGCCGAATCGTGGGCCCTCGCCGACGGCGTGATCGGATCCGCCCGGTTCTCCGACGGCGTTACCGAAGACTTGATCTTCGACGACGCGATAAACGGCCAGCGCTGGTTCGAGGAGACGATCGCGGAAGCCATCGCTCTGGCCGACAAGGTCTACGTTCGAAGCGTCCAGCCGCCGGTCGGAGCCTCTCCCGCTGTTCGAAATGCGTGGGCCGGCGCCCGTCCCGTTCGCAGGGTGGGATGACGCCGGTGCGCGCGAGCCAGGACTTCTCGGCGATAGACCCGAACGAGGAAGTAGTTCTGTCGATTGACTTCGGAACCTACTTGCCGACGGAGGATACGGTAGCGTCGGTGACGTCGTGGACGTGCACGGTCGCGCCGAAGTCGCTCGGCGCGGACAACTCGCCGGCAAGTCGCCTCGTGGGATCGCCGTCGGCGTCGGGCAACGTCGTGACGCAGGTCGTCGGCGGGTGCATCGCCAACGCGATGTATGTTATGGAAGCTGCGGTCGTGACCTCGGGAGGTCAGCACCTGTCCATCTGGGCGTTCCTCCCTTGTGGAACGCCAGGAATAGGCTAAGGCTGGATGCGGATGTCTTCGCGGGGGAAACTCATGAAAGCGCGTCTCGCCTCGGCGCTGGCCGCCCTGATCTTCCTTTCGCTTCTGTTCCCGTCAGCGACGGTCTTCTCTCAATCCGGTCTTCGCCAGGTCCCTCTCGGCTACTGCGCGATGTCGTCGATGTCGTCCGCCACGGCGATAACGTCGACCTCCTGCGTGCTGGCGTCGTTCACGGGATCGATCGCGGGTTCGACTCTTACGGTTAGTGCTGTCGCTTCCGGAGCGATCTTGCCCGGGCAGCAGCTGTTCGGAACGGGCATTCCGACCGGAACCGTCGTGTCCGCGAACGGGACCGGAACGGGCGGAACGGGTACCTATACGCTGAACATCCCATTGACGGTGACGAGCGAATCCATAACGACCGCGGGCGTTCCGCCGCAAGCTTCCTACGCGGTTTTTTGCGCCTACGTTCAGGGCGTCGTCTGGCTCGACAATGGAGCAACGCCGACGGGAACGGCAGGTACTGGCGGCGAAGGATTGTCGGCAGGAGCATGCCTGCCATACAACGCGACGTTCACTGCCTTCCAAGCCATTCAGCAAGCCGGCGGGGCCATCCTCGGCATAAGCTTCTACAGGTGATCCGACGATGACCAAGATCCGGACAGCCATTCTTTCGTTGTTGACCGGCGCCGCGTTGATTACAGCGGCGTTTGCTCAAGGCGTTCCCAATCAGGGATCGCCTATGGTTCCGAGCATCCCCCCCCCATCTTCGGGCGGCGCGCCGGTAGGGGCGGTCGGGACGTTCACTGCTGGTAACGTTACCTGTGGTGCCGGCGGGACGAACATACAGGACTGTTCAGGCCTAACGGCTTCGCAGGGCTACGTGACGATGCCGGCGGCAATTAACGTAAATCAGCCTGTCGTTTTCAACGGGACCAATTTTGGTCCCGGTCCAATGAATGCATATTTTTGGCGAAATACCATTACCGGAACCTGCGATACTGTCGGCTGCGCGGCAGCGTATTTTATTGGAACACAAATCCGGGTTACTTCATTGAACGGTGCTGAACCTTCAATCTTGCGTATAGGCGGCAATGTCGGCGGCGTAGCTCAAGTAGGTGGCTTCCTCTTGACTACCACCGAATTGACGATGAACCAGCCCACCGGAAATTTAACGACCGCCAATTATCAGGCGATGAATATCATTGCGAAGGGAGACACGAACGACAACGGAAGTTCTGGCACTTACGCGGGGAATCTGTACGCGACCAACGCCGACACGATCATGTCGGTCAATGCTACGTTCTGGAATGCTATTCATAATATCGAGGCTGGAATCAGCACGCGAACCGGATCATCCGTTCACTATGTAGACGGCATCACTATTATTCTAAGGCCGCTCAACGCCGTTGCCGGAGATCGCGAAAACGTAGGATTTTCTGTTGCGAAAGCCTTTACGGGTACGTCCATCGCAACGATGAATACCGCTTACGCTGTCGGACTATACGAGGCAGACTTTCCGTTGACGACAACGGCGACGATTATGCGGGCACTTCCACATGCCTACGCCAACGCCGCGGCGGGACCGTCGATCGCTTACGGAATCCATTTTGATACAGACCCGACGTGCAACTGTGGTCAGGTCACGTTTTCCGGTAACGCGTTCGATAGTAACGGTTTTTCCGTAGACGGTAGCGGCAATCTCAAGGCAGCCGCTTATCAGATCGCTGCGCAAGCGTTTTTGACGAGCCCGACCACGGCTTCCTGGAAGCTGGGTCAAGCCGACGTGGCGGCTCCTGTGGCCCAGACGCTTGGCGTTCAAGGTGTGGCAACTGGAACGGCCGATACCAGCGGCGTAATATTTACCATTCGAGCCTCGCAGAGCACAGGGACCGGGATCGGTGGCCCAATCCTTTTTCAAACGTCTCCCGGTAGTAGTGCAGGGAGCACTCAAAACACGTTTCTCAATAGAATGCAGATATTTGGTGGAGGACAAGTCGTCGTCGGCTCCAACTCCTTAAGAAGCGTTTCGAACAACGCCGGAAATCCTCTGTTTGAAGTTCAGGACAATTCGGCGACCGGCGTCATTAATGCCATCGCGATGTATACCTATTCGACAACGACGACCAATCCAGCGAATATATTTTTGGCCAAAAGCAACAGCAACACACAGGGAACACAAATTGCTGTCGCAACAAATAACGTCCTTGGCGCCATTACTGCGGACGGCAGCGATGGAACGAATTTCCAAGATAGCGCACAAATACAATTCGTAGTCGACGGAACGGTTGCTGCCGGAAAAGTGCCGGGAGATATCATTTTTAAAACCGCTACAGCCGCGGTGGGTACCCTTACAGAAGCCGGACGCTTTACCGCGCTACAAAGTTTTGTGCTTAACAATGCCGCCATCGCCACCAATGCTACGGATGGCTTTATCTATTTAGCCTCTGGCGCAGGTACGCCGACCGGAACGCCGACAACGTTTACAGGCCGCATTCCGCTGTATATTGATACAACGAATAGTCAACTTTGGTTGTTCATGGGCGGCGCGTGGAAGCAACCGAAAACACCGGCGGCCGCGGCAACTGTTACTTGGCAATAAGCAGGAAAATCATGAAATACTTTGCAGTAATTATCGTTTTTCTCATTGGCAGTGGTCTGCAATCCTTCGCCGAAGATGCGCCGAAAACCTGGACGGTCGATATGACGGCCGCGCTACTCGATCAAGACGGTAAACCAGTCGAGGACCAATTCACCAAGCCTGCGGAAGACAAAGATTGTTCGCGCTGTCAGCCTCTAACGCTTGGAAACGCCGCAGCTCACGCGCTTTTTTTCGTGAGCGGAGACGAGCGGGAAGTTACTCCCGAGCAGAAATGGTCATGGGCGGTTCTCGCCGAACAGATCCGCAGCGACCCCAAGGCGGCGCTGACGGCGGCCCAGGCCGACCTGATCTATAGGCGGCTGGGCAAGATGTACGGCGGCCTCATCCTACTCCGCGCGATGCCCTTGATCGATCCGAACCGAAAGCCGCCGGAGATCAAATAATGGCGGCGCTTCTTCGTTCGATCGTAGTGGCCGTCGCATGCTTGGCGGTCACCGGATCCACGGCAACGGACGACAAGATCTCCGCGGTCGAGCGGCTTCATTCGGACATCAGCAAGGTAACCGGCGTTTCGATTAGACAGGGCGGGATAGACACACTCGCGGCCATTAACTCGCTCGCGGAAGCCATCGTCGACCTTGATCGGAGGTTGAAGCTTCTCGAATCGGCGCGCTGATCCCGCCTTGCGTCGATCCGTCCCGTGCACGATAAGTGATCGATCCAACCCGGAGGCCGTCGCGGCATGACGGTCGTTGTATCCCCGAACGAAGCCGACGTTCAATCCGTCTTGCGATCGTTCCTGCTGTCGGTCCTTCCGATAGGCGTGGACGTCATCGAAGGACAGGACAACCGCGTCGCCGAACCGTCGGCCGCCGACTTCGTGGTGATGACCGCCATCCGCCGGCGGCGCGTCGAGACGAACCTCGACGCCTACGTCGACGCCGTGTTCACGGGCTCGATCGCCGGGACGGTGATGACGATATCTTCCGTCCAGCGCGGATCGCTCAAGCTCGGAAGCAACATTTTCGGCATCAACGTCGCGACGAACACGGTAGTCGCGTCGTTCGGAACCGGAACGGGCGGCGTCGGGACCTACAACGTCGCGCCGTCCCAGAGCGTCGCGAGCAGGACCTTGTCCGCCGGCACCGCGTCCTTGACGCAACCGACCGAGATCGCGTTCCAGCTCGATGTGCACGGTCCCAACAGCGCGGACAACGCGCAGATCATCTCGACCGCCTTCCGCGACGAGTACGCGGTCGAGCAGTTCGCGTTCGCCGGCTTCCCCGTCACGCCGCTCTACGCCGACGACCCGCGTCAGGCGCCGTTCTTCAATGCCGAGCAGCAGTACGAAACTAGATGGGTCGTAGAAGCCGTGCTACAAGCCGATCAGGTCGTATCGGGAATCCCGCAGCAGTTCGCCGCGTCGACGACCCTCGTTTTAGTAAACGTCGAAGCGGAATATCCGCTGCCGTAGGGGGAGAAGATCCAAGATGTCGACGATTCCCGCTTCAGCGATCGTCAACGTTAACCCCGGCGTGCTCGGAACCGGCGGCTCCGCCCTCAACCTCAACGGCCTGATTCTCACGACGAACATCCGGGTGCCGATCGGCACCGTCATGTCGTTCGCCAGCCAGGCGGCCGTCGCCGCGTTCTTCGGCGGGAGCTCGACCGAGGCGACCAAGGCCGGGATCTACTTCAACGGCTTCGACGGTTCGACCGTCAAGCCGGGCGCGATCCTGTTCGCCCAATACAACAACGTCGCCGTTGCAGCCTACCTGCGCGGTGGCAACATCTCGCAGATCACGCTCGCGGCACTTCAGGCGATCAGCGGGACTCTCACGGTGATCATGGACGGCTACGTTCATGTCGCGGGTAGCGTCAACCTCTCCGCGGCCACGAGCTTCTCGTCCGCCGCCTCGATCATCCAGACCGCGCTGACAGCATCGGAGCCGACGGAAGCGTCCGTCACGGCTTCGCTCGGAGCGACGTTCACCGGAACCCAGGCCACCACCAACCTGACAACGACCGCGGTAACCGGGCTGATCTCCGTCGGCGACACGATCGCCGGCACCGGAGTGGCCGTGGGGACGAAGATCGTTTCGCAGACGTCGGGCACGCCCGGAGGCGCCGGCGTCTACGTTACGGACCTTTCGGGAACCGCTTCGTCGGCTTCGTGCACGGCGAGCAGCAACGTTCTCAACGTCACCGTGGTCGGGTCCGGGACCGTCGCCATCGGGCAGACGATCACCGGGAGCGGCGTCACGCCTGCGGTCATCACCGCGCTCGGCACGGGGACGGGAGGCGTCGGGACTTACGTCATCTCCGGTTCGCCCCAGCACGTTGCCAGCGAGTCTATGACGGCCGTCGCGACCGCGATCACGGTCACGTACGATTCGGTGTCGGGCGCCTTCATCGTCACGTCCGGCATCACGGGCGCGCCGTCTACGGCGGCGTTCGCGACCGGGACGATCGCGGCGACCCTTCTCCTCACGCAGGCGACCGGAGCGACCCTTTCCCAGGGCTCCGCCGCGGCCACGCCCGCCGCCTTCATGAACGCCCTTGCCCTGGTGAACCAGAACTGGGCGTCGTTCATGACCGCGTTCGACCCCGACGGGGGAAGCGGGAACACGCTCAAGCTCGCCTTCGCAGCGTGGGTGAGCGGGACCAACGGTCGATACTGTTACGTCTGCTGGGACACGGATACGAGCCCGACCGTGACTGTGCCGGCGACGTCGAGCCTCGGCTATCTGATCGCCCAGGCCGGCTATTCCGGCACGGCGCTGATCTACGAGCCGAGCGACTTGAACCTCGCGGTCTTCATCTGCGGCGCCATCGCGTCGATCGACTTCGAGCAGCCGAACGGCCGCACGACCTTGGCCTTCCGCTCTCAGGCCGGGTTGACGGCAAGCGTCAGCGACCTGACCACCTCGGTCAATCTCGGCGGCAACCCGCAGGTCGTCGGCGACCGCGGCAACGGCTACAATTACTATGGTGCGTTCGCGACCGCGAACCAGGCGTTCACCTTCTTCCAGCGCGGCTTCGTCTCGGGCCGGTTCCTGTGGCTCGACAGCTACGTGAACGAGATCTGGCTGACGAACCTGTTCCAGCTCGCCTTGACGGAGTTCCTAGCGAACGCGCTTTCGGTGCCGTTCAACCCGGCCGGGCGCGCGGCGATCGAGGCGGCCCTCGCGGACCCGATCCAGCAGGGACTGTCGTTCGGCGCCTACCGCGCAGCGGTATCGCTGTCGGTATCCCAGGCCGCGGCGGTCAACGCGGCGGCGGGAGCGAACATCGCGCCGACCCTCGCGACGCAGGGATGGTACCTCCAGGTTCCCGACGTTTCGACGAGCGTGCGCCAAGCGCGCGGCCCGCAGCCCATCACGTTCTGGTACGTCGACGGGGAATCGGTCCAATCGATCAGCCTCGCGACGGTCAACGTCCAGTAAGGAGCGCTCGCCGCCATGTCGATCACTGCCGCCAACGCGACGTTCCTGCTTTCGATCACGGGCTTGTTCCCGACGCCGCAGCAGTTGCAAGGTTTCGCTACGGACGATGTTTTCGACACGCAGCCGCTCAAGTCGACGGAAGTGCTGATGGGCGTCGATGGTCTCTTGTCGGGCGGCTTCGTCTTCGTCGCGGTCGAGCAGGCGATCACGCTTCAGGCAGACTCGCCGTCGGGCGACGTCTTCGACCAGTGGTTCAACGCCCAGCAGGCGGCCAAGGACGTCTTCGTCGCGCAGGGCGTGATCATCCTGACGACGCTCAACCGGAAGTACGCGCTGACGAAGGGGTTCCTCACGACCTACATGCCGATCCCGGACGCGAAGAAGCTCATGCAGCCGCGCAAGTTCGGCATTACGTGGGAGAGGGTGACGCCGGCCGCGGCGTGACGATCGACCCGCACTTCTCTAAACACAGGCAGGGAGGGCCGCGCGGATGGCCAGGAAGGTCGAAACCTTCGTCGTTACCGATGAAGGCCGCGATAAAGGTAAAAGCTATATTTTGACAGAGATGCCCGCGTCGCAGGCGGAGAAGTGGGCGATCAAGGCGTTTCTCGCCCTCGCCCGGTCCGGCACGGAGATCCCGGACAACGTGCGCGAAGCTGGAATGGAAGGCATCGCCGTCCTCGGCTTCAAGGCTCTCGGCGGGATCCGTTTCCCGGAAGCCGAGGCGCTGATGGACGAGATGTTCTCTTGCGTCCAGTTCATGCCCGACCCCGGCAGACCGAATATCGTGCGGCCGCTCGTCGAGAACGACGTCGAAGAAGTCATCACGCGAGTGAAGTTGCGCGCCGAGGTGTTCGCCCTCCACGTGGGTTTTACATGGCCCGACGCCCGGTCGTTCTTGACCTCGGCGCCGGGGCGGACGCCCGCCTGAGAGAATACGCGAACGTCCCACGGACGATCGGGATGGTCGTGTCGGCCGGCAAGGCGACGCTTCACGAACTTGACACGGTCTACGGGCTGGAGGACCTGTGTGACATGCTCGAGATCATCGCCGTCGACATTCACAACCGGCGGGTGATGGCGAAGAAGACGCAGCAGGGCGGGACGCGGTGATGCCGACGGTCATCGATTCACTCATATTAGAAATAGGCTTGGATCCGAAGAAATTTACGACCGGACAAAAGGAAGCCCTCGAAGCCTTCGGCAAGACGAAGGAAGGCGCGCGCAAGGCCGCGGGCGACATCGAAGACAGCGGCAACCGGGCGGCCGACGCGTTCCGCTCGATCAGGACCCAGGTTCTCGCCCTCGGTGCGGCGTTCCTCGGCGCGCGCGCGATCAAGGACTTCGTCGGCGACGTCGGGCGAACAGACAATGCCGCCGGCCGGCTGGCCAGGACGCTGGACATCGGCGTCGGCGTTCTGTCCGCATGGCGCGGGGCGGCCGTCCTCGTCGGTGGGACGGCGGCCGGCATCGAAGGGTCGATGAAGGCCCTGGTCGGCCAGTTCCAGACGTTCGCCTTGACGGGCGAATCTTCGGTCATCCCGTACTTCCGCGCGCTGAACATCCAGATCGCCGACACGGCCGGTCGCATGCGGCCGGTCAACGACATCATGCTCGACCTGGCCGACAGCTTCTCCAAGCTCGATCCGGCGCGAGCGGCGGCGTTCGGCAAGGCGCTCGGCTTCGACGACGGGACGATCAACCTTCTCATCCAGGGCCGCGCGGCGGTCACGGCGCTGCTCGACAAGCAGAAGGAGCTCGGCGTCATCACCAAGGAAGACGCCGAGGCGGGTGCCGCGCTGGTGGCGAGCTGGGGCGCGCAGGAGCAAGCCGCGACCGCTCTCGGGCGCTACCTCGTGACGGGCCTGACGCCCGCGCTCGTCGGCGTCCTCGACTGGACGACCAAGTTGATCTCGACCTTCAACCAGTGGCTGCACAGCAACGACACGTGGGTCGACCGCCTCGACCGCCTATCTGGTGGCGCCCTGTCGGCGGTTCTTGGCAAGCCTCGCCCGCGCGCGCCAGGCGCGACCGCGACGCCGGGCGAAAAGGCGCCGGGGTCGAGCGCCGAAGTCGAGGCGTACATCCGGGATTCCGCGCGGCGCCATGGTATCGATCCGGACGTTGCTGTAGCTGTGGCCAAGAGCGAAGGCCTCAACGGCTACGTCGGCGACCGCGGGTCTTCGTTCGGCCCGTTCCAGCTCCACTACGGCAACGTCGCGGGCGGCGGCATGGCCGTAAGCGGCCTCGGGGACACCTTCACGCGCCAGACTGGTCTTGACGCGCGCGACCCGGCAACGACCAAGCAGCAGATCGACTTCGCCATGGAGCAGGCCGCGCGGGGCGGCTGGGGGCCGTGGCACGGATGGCACGGGTCGCCGACGGCCGGCATCGGCGCGGGCGCGGCCGCTTCGAGCGCGGCGATCGGCCAGTCGACTTCGACGTCGAGCAGCGAGACCAAGATCGACCAACTGATCGTCAACTCCGCGTCAAGCGACGCCACCGGGATCGCGGCCGACATCAAGGAAGCGGTCGGCCGGTCGAGCCGGGCCCAGCAGAGCAACAACGGGCAGAACTGACATGGCCTTCTTCCCCATCATCCCGATCGCTCCCGGCGTGCCGGCGCTGCTGCGCAACCCGCTCGCGCCGCTCCCGTCGATCGTGCAGCTCGTCGAAGACGTGATCTTCGGCTTCGCTGGCGTGCTCGACCCGCAGTGGGGCGTGTTCCAGGACGGCTTTCCCGTCGTGACGCCCGACAGCATCGGCGCCTTCGAGTATCGCCAGGACTGGCGGTTGTCGGACTACCCGGTCGAGCAGGGCGCGTTCGAGAGCTACAACAAGGTCAGCACGCCGTTCGACAGCCGCGTGCGCCTCGTGTCGGGCGGCGACGTGGCCAACCGCCAGGAACTGCTCGATGACGTCGCGGCGATCGCCGGCACGACCCAGCTCTACGACATCGTGACGCCGGAAGAGATCTACACGGGCGTCAACGTCACCGGGTATTCGTACCGGCGGACGGCGAGCAATGGCATGGGGCTGATCATCATCGAGCTTCGTTTCCTCGAAATCCGCGTTACGGCGACGGCCGCGTTCAGCAACACGCAGGCGCCGAGCGGCGCGGGGACGACCAACGACGGGACCGTCCAACCCCAGGCGCCGTCGGGATCTCAGCTCGAGCAGCTCGGGGGATTCTTCTGATGCAGATCGTCCCGCTCGTTGCTGTCCCGTCTCAGACGCTGACCATCACGCTGGCCAACCAGACGTGCCAGATCGACGTCTACCAAAAGTCGACCGGCCTTTTCCTCAACCTGAGCGTCAACAACGAGCTGATCATCGGCGGCGTCGTCTGCGAGAACCTCAACCGCATCGTGCGCGACCTCTACCTCGGGTTCGTCGGCGACCTCGCGTTCATCGACAACCAAGACTCCGAGGATCCGGTCTATACCGGTCTCGGAACGCGCTTCAGTCTCGCCTATATCGAAGCGTCCGAGCTGCCGCCAGGCGTGGGATGACGCCGTGGCATTTGTCGAACGGGCCATAAATGTAACCTTCAAGCTCGGCCAGGGGCAGTTCGGCGGCTCCGGCGCGGACACGGTCACGCTCAGCGGGCTGCGCGTCTCTTCCAAGATCATCAAGGCCGGCGGACCGTCGATGGGGACGGCGCAGCTTCAGGTCTACGGCATGACCTTGTCGCAGATGAACAAGCTGTCGACGCTCGGAATGCAGATCACCCTTCAGCGCAAGAATACGCTCCTGGTCGAAGCGGGCGACGCCGACGTGGGGATGGCGACCGTCTTCGTCGGCACGATCTACAACGCGTGGGTCGACATGCAGGGCGCGCCCGAGGTTCCGTTCCATGTCGAGGCGCACGTCGGCTTGTTCGAGGCGATCGCGCCGGCCAAGCCGTCGAGCTTCACGGGATCGGCGGACGTTGCGACGATCATGTCCGGCCTGGCGACGCAGATGGGCCTCAAGTTCGAGAACAACGGCGTCAGCATCAAGCTCGCCAACCCGTACTTCTGGGGTTCCGCGCGCGACCAGGCGATGGCCTGCGCGGAAGCCGCGGGCCTGCGCTCGTCTTGGATCATCGACAACGGGACGCTCGCGATCTGGAACCCGGGCCAGCCGCGCGGGCAGCAAGTCCCGCTGATCTCCGCCGACACGGGGATGGAACTGTCGCCGACCTACACGTCCAAGGGGATCATGGTAAAGACGCTGTTCAACCCTTCGATCGGGTACGGGAGCAAGATCAAGGTGGAGAGCAGCCTAACGCCCGCCAACGGGGAATGGGTCGTCTACAGCCTCGACCATGACCTCGACGCCAAGTTCCCGGGCGGACAGTGGCACTCGACCATCGGCGCGGCGCGTCCGGGAAGCGTGGTGGTCGCGTGACCGGAGGGACCAACAGCGACGGCTACCAAGGTCAATGGACGCCGACGGACGATTCCTCGGACTTCAACGTCACGAACTTCCTCGTCCGGCAGATCGTGGGAAAGAACTCGACGGCTACGCTGGTGAAGGTCACGGCTGTGACCAACACCGGGGCGGTCGCGGCGGTCGGGTTCGTGGACGTTCAGCCGCTCGTGAACATGATCGACGGCGCCGGCAACTCGACGCCCCACGGCGTCCTGCACAACGTCCCGTACATGCGCGTTCAGGGCGGCGCGAACGCGGTCATCCTCGATCCCAAGGTCGGGGACGTCGGCGTCGCCGTGTTCGCCGATCGTGATGTCTCATCGGTCAAGGCCAACAAGGCGCAGGCCAACCCCGGATCACGCCGGCGCTTCGACATGGCCGACGGCCTCTACCTCGGCGGCATGCTCAACGGCGTTCCTGATCAGTACGTCCGCTTCACCGACGACGGGATCGTCATCGCCGACAAGAACTCCAACAAGATCGAGATGGCGTCCAACCTGATCACGATCACCGGCAACGTGAAGATCACCGGGACGCTCGAAACGGACGGGGCGACGACGCTCAAGGACGCGCTCGACGTTCAGGGCGCCGCCACGCTCGAGCAGACGATCGACGTCAAAGGCGCGGCGACGCTGGAAACCACTCTCGACGTGACCGGCCTGACCACCGCGGCCGCTGCCAACTTTTCGGGCGCCGTGGCGGCGAGCACGATGGCGGCGACGACGACCGTGACGGCGGGCACCAATCTTCTCGGTGCCGATATGCTGATCACCGGCCATCTGGCTTATACCGCCCACGAGCATCCATATTTCCGCTCATCGCCGAGCTCGCCCGACAACACGAGTCCCCCCACATGAAGACACTTCTTCTCGACACCGTCGCTTGGGATCTCGTCGTCGACGTCGCGGGCGACATCGCGGTCGCGAGCGAGCCGTACTCTCTCGCCCAGGACGCGGCGAGCGCGATCCGCCTCTTTCAGGGCGAGCTATGGTACGACACGACCCGGGGCGTCCCGTACTTCCAGCAGATCCTCGGCAAGTCGCCTCCTGTGCCGTTGCTCAAGGCCAAACTGATCGCGGCGGCCTTGACCGTCCCCGACGTCGCGTCGGCGAAGGTCTTCATATCCGGGATCGCAGGGCGTAACGTGTCGGGGCAGGTGCAGGTCACGAGCGCGAAGACGGGGGCGGTGTCGGTCGCCGGTTTCGGAACCGTCACCATCCCGCCCGCGGCGTTGCCGAGCTTGGACTTCTCCGACCCGGCGAACAGCCAGTTCATGCCGCTAATGATGGGGTGACGCAAATGAAGAAGACCACGACGCGGCGGCTGACCTCGATCGCCGCCGGCTTTCTTCTGCTCTTCGGGGGATCGGCCGCGCTCGCCGACTACGTGATTCGCGACGGCAACGGCACGCTCCAGACGGTGTTCGCGTACGTTTGCAGCGTTACCAAGATCTGCACGGCGACCGTCATCTTCGACACGAACGGCAACCCTCTCGGCACGCAGGCGAACCCGCTCCTGAGCTACCCGAGCGGCGCCTACCGCTGGACCAACGACGGCTTCTGCTCGCTCGCGGCGCTCTCCGCCTCGACCGGCCTCGGGACGTGCACGGGAACGTACGGGT
>Ga0137409_10005198_pt1 | contig 13589 bp, 9 predicted proteins | sample CZODoug1_16funga_FD_122059 | JGI IMG/M metagenome (GOLD analysis project Ga0137409, IMG submission 122059) | Vadose zone soil fungal communities from Angelo Coast Range Reserve, California, USA - CZODoug1_16fungal (Hybrid Assembly) | ecosystem: Environmental > Terrestrial > Soil > Vadose zone...
GACGTCGCCGGAGTGAGCAATGATGCCCAGGGCGCCGAAGTCAACGGCTGGGACTTGTTTGGCCTGCTCGATCACGGGGACTTTATCGGCGTTGAAGGCTACTTGTTTGTCACCAGAACCGGCGAGTTATCCTTGCACGTTGAGAAGTTACAGTTTTTAGCAAAAGCTTTGCTGCCGATGCCGGACAAGATGCACGGCATAAACGATCCAGAGATTCGCCAGCGACAGCGTTACGCGGACCTGATCGCCGGAAGTTTGAAACTGGAACGCGAAGAAAACGATCTAACGCCACGCGAAGTATTCGAGCTGCGATCTAAAGTCGTGCGCGAGATTCGGCGATTCCTGGATGAACACGGTTATATCGAAGTCGAAACCCCGATGCTGACGCCTTTGGCGACGGGCGCCGCCGCCAAACCTTTCAAGACGCATCACAATGCTCTGGACATCGATCTGTATGCTCGCATCGCGCCGGAACTCTATTTGAAGCGTCTCGTCGTCGGCGGATTTGAAAAGGTCTATGAATTGAACCGGAACTTTCGCAACGAAGGTATCTCGACCAAACATAATCCTGAATTCACGATGCTCGAGTTCTACATGGCCTATGCCGACGTGAATCAGATGATGGATTTCGCCGAGGAGCTGTTGCGTTCGGTCGTGAAGGTGGCGACTGGTGGACTCACAATTCGTTACGGCGTCCATGAGATCGATTTCGCGAAGCCGTTCAAACGAATCAGTATGGCCGACTCAATCATGTTAGAACTAAAGGCTCGATGGAAGATCATCGAGGATGATGATTTTCTCCAGGACATTAAGAATCTACTTAGCGTTCATGAGTTCAGGACTTTCGCCGAAAATCTACTGGTGACTCACTTCGCGAATGGTACGCACGAAAGTGATTTGTTTTATGAAGAAGCGGGTAGCGCCTGGCAACATGCAAAGGAAATTGCAAAGCACAACAACCTGGTTAGAGAATCGGATCGTCCGCAATTACTGGTTGAAACTTTCGAGGAACTGGTCGAATGGGATCTAATCCAGCCAACTTTCATCACCGACTTTCCCAAGCCGATTTCACCTCTATCTAAAGCTTCGCCCACTGATCCTTCCGTTGCCGAACGCTTCGAATTCTTTGTCGGCGGGCTGGAAACGGCCAATGGCTTTTCGGAACTGAACGATCCTGAGGAACAATATCAGCGCTTCAAAGACCAGGTGCAGCAGCGAGAGAGCGGCGATGAAGAAGCGATGGTGATGGACGAAGACTACATTCGCGCGCTGTCGTATGGGATGCCCCCGGCCGCGGGCATTGGCGTCGGCATCGATCGTCTGGTAATGTTACTGGCCAATAAGCATTCGATTCGCGATGTAATCCTGTTTCCCCATTTGCGTCCCGAACAACCTGGGCAGTAGCCCGAGGACTAGCGCGCACGCGATCGAAATAACCCTGGCGGGATATCCCGTTGTTAATGATACAAACTTAGGAGGCACGAAAATGACCCGAAAAACTCTCGTAATAGCCTTTACCATCCTCTTCGCGGTGGTGCTGTATGCGAAGGACGACAAGACTGTGAAGCTTACCGGCTATCTTCTCGACAATAACTGTTCTGCTGGTCACGCCAACGACAAGGACTTTGCGGAGAAGTCCAAGAATCATCCGACCAACTGCGCCAAGATGGACTCCTGCGAGAAGAATGGATATGCCGTCTACGCCGATAAAAAGCTTTACAAGCTGGACGATGCCGGCAATACCAAGGCCGTGGAAGTGCTGGCGAACACCAAGACCGCGAAAGGTCTGAAGGTGACAGTCGAAGGCACCCTGGACGGCGATACGATTAAGGTGACGAAGCTGACCGAAGTGACCAACTAATAACGTGCCGCGCGCATCTTGCGCGTGATTCACGGGTGTGGGACGCTCGTCCCATTTCATAACTTGCTAAAGCGAGCAGTTCCGTAGCCAGAAGAAAAAGGCGGACCAGGGTCCGCCTTTTTTGGTCTCACCAACGAAACGCCGATCACCAGCGCGAGCGGTTTTGTATCATGCTTCTGACACGATCGGGCTTGCTGACCTTCTACTGACCTGGCATTACATTCGTCTCCTGATGAGAGAAGGCTTGCCATCGTCCGCCTCGTTTTATCCAAACACTACTGGCCCAGGCGGCAGGTATCGGCTGGCCGCCACATGTTCCGGTGGCCGCGCCCTTATAGGTAAGCAGAGCCGCGTCCGCATCGATCATGCTGAGCTTCCAGTCGCTCAATGTGAACGACTTCACATCGCAGCCCATGGATGTGATTTCCTTAATCGCGTCAGTCTTGTTCTGGGTGCCGCCGCTACCAATCATCACGCTGTCGGCAGAGAGATATGTCTTAAAGGGCTTGGCGTCTTTGTTCTTCCACGCTTCCCACAGTTTCGTTTCATTTGCTGACAACTGTTTGAGCAATTGTGCCTTGCTCACTTTTGGCTTGGGCTTAGGCGCCGGCGAAGGCGATGCGCTTGCTTGCGGTTGCGCGAAGCACAGGGACGCAAACGCTATTACCAGCAGCGCAGCCAGGGGTAGATGTCTCTTCATTTTGGGGTTCTCCTTAAGAATTTCTCAGAACGAGTTGATGGACCGAATGCCCGCACGTTCTACTACTTCGAGGAGCAATCTGTCAATAAATGTGGGTTGGTTTGAAATTCATTAGCACCTCGCTTTAGCGAGGTCTTAGCGAGAAGCTAATGGAAGTTAGACGTTTTAACGGCTCGAGAGAAACGGTTTCCGTATGCGCGTTCAGTGTCCTTGGATCACCTCGCCGAAGCGAGGTGTTAATGAGAATAGCCGGGGCTCAGCGGCGCAATTAAGATTTCAATTTCGGTGCGTTGCTCTGGCCATAGAAAAGAATCGCGCCGCCGAATCCAACCGCCCAGCCGTGGTTTTGGTCGACGAAGAAGAGACGTTGAATCAGGTGTGAGGTGCCGCTTGATTCAGTGGTCCAATGTCTGCCGGCGTCTGTCGTGTGCAGGAGCGTTCCCTCGCTGCCGGCGGCCCAGCCTTCAACCGCGTTCACAAATTTGACGTCCAGCAAATCAACTTCGACGTTTGATCGTTGCGGGAACCAGGTCAGGCCGCCGTCTGATGTCGTGAACACGCGTCCGGCCAGGCCCACTGCCCAACCCAGACGATTGCCGACAAAACTTGTGGCCGTAAATCGCGCGCCGGCGCCGTCACGCACCAGACCGGCTTGCCAGGTCAGGCCGCCGTCGTTGGTCTGTAGGATGGTCGCACCTGCCCCAACCAGCCAACCGTGCGCATAATCGGTGAACGCGCCCCCGAGCAAAAGATGTTTAGTCGGCGATGCCTGTCGCATCCAATGCGCGCCGCCATCACGGGTAGCAAACACGATCCCGGTCTCGCCAAAAACCCATCCGCGCTCAGCATCCGCGAACACTGCCCGCACCAGGCGCGCATTGGCGTCAATGCCGTTGAGAAAGATGCGCCGCCAACTGAAACCACCGTCCTCGGTTTTCAACAGATAAGTCCGTGGCTCGTCGTTGGTCTTCAGCTTTAGCACGTCGTGTTCAGCTATCAGCCAGCCGACATTTTCGTTGGCAAAGTAAACGTCGTGCAGGTTGTCCTTGCTGAGCGGGAAAAGTCTCTTCCAGGTCGCGCCGCCGTCTTTGGTTTCCAAAAGCGTGCCGCCGCTGCCCGCCGCCCAACCGCGATTTTGATCGAGAAAGTATACGGCATGCAGCCAGGCCATCGTTTTTGAAGGTTGGCGCGTCCAGGTGGCGGCGGAAACAGAAGGCAGTGAGCAGTGAGCTGTGAGCAGTAGAACGAAGAGAGTGAGCAGTGGGGCACCGCAGGCGCGAAAGGTGTTAGCGAGGACCGGCGTTGTGGGCTCGCCGCGTAGCGGCGAAATGTTTATAGTTCGGAGCATTGAAGTCTCATCCAGCTCCGTTATAGGAGCGAAATATTTCTTCTGTGGCCCATAAATGGGCGATGCGAACTAAATGATGCGTGTGTCTATAAACATTTCGTGCCTGACGGCACTAATGCATCCTGCCTTCTGCTCGCTGCCTACTGTCTTCTGTTCTCTACCATCCGCCCGTAAATATCTTGGCGAAACTAAGCACCGGCAGGAAACTGGTCAACGTCTGCCACTTCTTCAAACTATTGCCGGGCACGATTACCTGATCGCCCGGCAGTAAATAGACCGAGTCAGGCGCCTGACCGCGATAGATGGCTGAGACGTTGACCGGAATGGGCGTAAGATTTCCCTTCGCTTGCTTGCGCAGCACAAAAACTTTTTTCTTGTCGCCGGTTTGCAGGATCCCGCCAGCTTCGGAAATCGCTTCCGTTACTGAGAGCCGGCGCGTCATCAATCTGATTCCCGGCTGCGCTACGTCGCCGATCACGCTGTAGCGATACGAACCGGCTTGATCAAGTGAGACCGAAACCTGTGGATCGATGATGTATTCGTCATAGCGCTTCTTAATCAACTCGGCGACTTGATCCACCGTCTTGCCGTTGACAAAGATGCCGTCCGGAATCAGCGCCAGAGAGATGCGTCCGCTGGGCGGAACCTTTATGCCGCCCTTTGAGTAACGATCCTGTCCAAAAACCGTGACCGAGATCACATCTTCGGGGCCGAGCTGATAAGTCGTGAAGAAGTTGTTGTAGTTCTGCACGATCGCGGCTTCGTCGGTTGACTCGCCGGCGCGATTCGTCTTCGCGTCGGCAGTAACCGGGGCCGGTTTGTCCTTGCTCTTGTCGTCAGCCTTATCGCCGGGCTTATCAGTGGACGCGGTCGCGGGTTTATCAGTCGCGGCAGTATCCTGCGTCGTCTCTGGCGCGGTCCGGCGTTGGCGTGAGCCGCTCGGCGATTGTGCCAGAGTGCCGGCCGTAATCACCATCGCGATCGTCAGGGCAATAGAGTGTGTTAGTAACTTCTTCATGGTTTCAACCTCCAACTTCGTACTTCGTTTAGAGCCGGGCTACTGACCAGGCGGGCGGTAGCCAGCCTCTAAACTCCCCTAGGTCCCTCTTCCGAACAAAATCGTCTTGACCGTTTCGAACAGGATTGTTGCGTCGAGCGTCAGGCTCTGGTTCTTGATGTAGTAAAGATCGTATTGCAACTTCTGCCTGGCGTCCTCGATCGACGCGCCGTACGGATATTTGATTTGCGCCCACCCCGTCAGCCCGGGCGGGATCAGATGGCGCTGTTCGTAAAACGGAATTTCCTGCGCCAGTTGGGAAACGAAATGCGGACGTTCGGGCCGGGGGCCAACGAAATTCATGTCGCCCCGCAGGATGTTCCAAAACTGGGGAATCTCGTCCACGCGAATCTTGCGGATGATGCGTCCCACTCGCGTGATGCGCTGGTCTTCAGTTTTGGCCCAGACGGGCCCGTCTTTTTCGGCGTCAACCCGCATCGAACGAAATTTCATCAGCGTAAATACGCGACCGTTTTTGCCGACGCGTTCCTGCATGTACAGCACGGGACCGCGTGAATCGATCTTGATCAGGATGGCCGTGACGATTGCAATCGGCAAAGAAAGCAAAGCGCCTGTTAGCGCGATAGCTCGATGCATGATGACGCGCGATAGCTCGTTGACGCGGGCTCGTTGGCCCCGGCTGGAAAAAATCAGCCAGGACGGGCGGATCATGTCGAGCAGCACGCGCCCGGTCAGCCGTTCATAGAACGAGGCGCTTTCTTCGATCGAAACGTCACCCGAAAGGCTCAGCCGCAGTAGTTCCTGCGTTGGAAACTGACCGCGCCGGTCGCCAATCGCAACCACGATGCGATCGATGTTTTCTTTCTTAACTATTGATCTCAACTCTGAAGTCAGGCCAATTACTTTCGGATTGATTAAGCTTTTCCCGACCAGTGCCGGATCGCTATCGACAAACCCGACCACGCGAAAACCGGCATCGGGCCGGCCCAGCGTTTCCCGGGCAATCTCGATAGCGAATGGACCCGAACCAACGATCAGGATGCGCTCGCCAAGATCCGGATGGCCCAACACCCAGTGAATCGCCAGCCGCCACGCCACCATCACGAGCAGCGCCAGCGGCAGAGAAATGAACGAAACGCCCCGGCCGATCATGACCTGCGGCACGGCATAAAACATCAGCGCCAGAGCCACCCAGGCGAGTCCCAGCGCCTGCATCAGCCGCAACACCAACTCGCGCCGATCGTGGATCACGACGAAATCGTAGAGGTCGAAAAGATAGAACGATGCGAGACAGAAAACCGTCGCCAGCGCGGCTTTATAAAAACCATTACGCTGCAGCAGCGTCTCTTCAGCATCGATCGCGCCCAGACGCACGTACACGGCGACTATCAGGCCGCCGAAGAGCAACATCGCTTCGGCCAGCAGCAAGAGCAGCATCCGTCCGTTAAAACGCGAAGGCTTCAAGAGACAAAGTCCTCCTCGATGTAAATCAGCTCCGGCTGTTCGTCTTCATCGTGATCTGCTACTGCGGTTTCCTCCTCGACAGCTTCCTCTGACGTGCGCGAGGATCGCGGCTGGTAGTAGTGAGAGGTGTCGTCCGGCTTTATTTCCGCACGGTTTAGCACCACGCCCAGCATGCGTTCGCGAGGCAGTTGTTCGAGTAGTTGATCGACAACCGCATAACGTGTCTTGGCAGCGCGCACGACCAACAGAGCGGCGTCGGCGCGATTGATCAGCAGATTGGCGTCAGTGAAAACGCCGAGCGGCGGCGCGTCGATGATGATGTAATCGAACATCTTTCGCGCTTCATCAAGCAAGCGGCCAAACCGTGGGCCCGAGAGCAGCTCCGCCACGTCTTCACGGGCGGCGCCGCCGGGTAACAGATGCAATCCCGAAGGTTGGAGCTTGAGGATCGCTTCGCCCAGCTTTAGCTCTCCCGTTAAGACTTCGGACAGCCCATACTCGGCTTCAATGCCCAGGTAATCCGCGGTGCAGGGCCGTCGCAGGTCGGCGTCGATGACCAGTGCACTCGCACCGTCAGTTTGTGCCAGCAGCCACGCCAGGTTTAGCGCCGTCAGGGTTTTGCCTTCGCCGACGCCCGCGCTGGTGATCACAAAAGCCCGCTTGCCTTCGCGCTCACGGGCCTGCAACAGGTGTGTCCGCAGAACGCGAAACTGTTCGCACTCGGGCGAACGAGGTTCGGTGATTGCCACTAGATGTGGTTCGACGCGCGCGGCCAAGATGTCTCGATTTGAGTACTCGGCAGCGCGCGCCGATCCTACAGCGTCCAAGGTTGCCCCAGCATCACGAGAAGCTGGTCCGCCGGGGAGTGCCGGCCCGCCGGTCGCCTCCGTCGTGTGCGCAGTGAACGCTGAATTGGTTGCCGCCGGCATACCGGTAAAGGGCGAGCCCTCCCACGGATGATCGTTGCCGTTCCGCGGATGGAAGTAGGCGACGTTATCCGCATTGCCGTTGCGGCGAATAGAAGATTGCGAAGGTTTGAAAGGACGCTGGGCGGACTCGGCCCGCTTCAGCGCATCATAGACTCTGCCCATTGTTTCCTCTCCCTAAACCTGACCGGCTGAACGCCGATCCAAGCTCTTCAACGGTTGCTGGAGCTTCACTTCGGTTGGTGTACTCGTGATAGATGATGTCAGTTTCAGGCGTGCTGATCGCAGTAAACGTTTCGTCTGACCCGACGGAATTGTCTGAACCAAAGTGCGAGTCGCCGTTTCCGTTTCCCGCCGCCCATAGTTCAGCGCGACCGGCGGCGCGGAAGATACGGGCCGGAGCTTCCCGCTCTTCGCCGTTTTGCACACTGCGATCGGCGTGCGGCACCATGTCAAATGTTGTCGCAACCTCTTCGACGATTGCGCGGCTGATGGTTGGTTCGCTGGCGGCGAAGCCATTCAGCAGAGCGTTGTCGCACAGGTTATTTATGTTGCGCGGAATTCCTTCCGAACAGCGAAAGACGTAATCGACCGCGCCTGGTGAAAAGATGTCGGTGCGCTGGGCGCCGGCAACTTTCAGACGAGAGGCAATGTACTGCGCGGTTTCCTCGACGTTCGGCAGAGCGGTGATTTCGCACCGCAGCGCCACGCGCTGTTTCAATTGGCGCAGATCCGAATAGTTCAGCACCGTGCGCAGCTCGGGCTGGCCCGTCAGAACGATTTGCAACTTTTTCGCCGTATCGGATTCGAAATTGCAAAGCAGGCGCACCTCTTCCAGAACATTGGTCGACAGTCCGTGGGCCTCATCGATAATCAGGACGGTGCGCAGGCCGCGGCTGTGACGCGACTCAAGCACGTTGCCGAGCTCGATCAGGAAATCAGACTTGTTGTCCCAGTTGGTGATATCGAAGAGCGTAGCCAGGTGCTGATAGAACTCAGGCACTGATAGACGCGGGTTGAAGATATAGGCGACCAGGACCGTGCGGTCCAACCGCTTCATCACCCAGCGCAGCATCGTAGTTTTTCCGGTGCCGACTTCGCCGGTCACCACGATCAATCCTTTGCCGCTCTCGATCCCGTAGTGAAGGTTGGCCATCACTTCGGTGTGCGAAGGCGTGAAATAGATGTAGCGCGGATCAGGCGTCAGCGCGAATGGCATCTCTCTTAGTCCGTAAAATTCAGCGTACATGTCTCCTCCGGGTCTATTAGTTTGGAGTCCTGCGTTAAGGCGGAATCTTGTCCCCGCCTAAAGGCGGAACTCCAAACTCGCTATAGCAGGAACTTGTCGAACACGTGCGTTAGCCGCAAAACAAATGCGAGCGCGGGAACCGCGAAAATGGCAATTGCGATTCCCGCAGCCATCGCTAGTCTTTGCCGGCGGGGAATGGCGCGCGCCTCGGCCGGCGTCATGAGTTCGGGAATGCTGGCCAACAGCGGCAAGTTGGTGTAATGCTTGGCGTCCTCGGCAGTTTGAATCGTGAAGAGACGGCGCATCTCAACCGCGACGGCCAACAAAAGGCCCAGTGCGAGGCCGACACCAAAGCCAGCGACAGTCAACATAAGACGCTTAGGCGCAACCGGACTCTCTGGCAGGTTTGCGGGATCGACAACTTGAATGCCGCCGCCCTGTTGGTCTTTAGCGGCGTCGGCGCCCACCACGATCTTCTGTTGCTGCGCCAGCAGGTTGTCATAGTTGAGTTTCTTGGTCTGATACTCGCGATCAATCGCCTCCAGGCCAACCTCAGCATTGGGAATAGCATTGATGCGCGCATCAAGATCGGCGATCTGCTGATTGGTTTCGTTTAAGAGTTTCTGTTGTCGATCCATGTCGCTGTCAACCATCGTGATCTGGGTTTTCAGCGTCAGGATGCGCGGGTCAGTCAACTGCACCAGTCTTTGCCGGCGCTCTTCGATCCGCGTTTTCCATTCCGCGATCATTTGGTCCTGATCGCGCTTAACCGATTCAAGCTGCTGCTTCTTGGCCACCACGTCCGGGTGTTTTTCCTTGTACTGAGTCAGAAGGTTCTGCAACTCAGCCTCGAGTTCAGAACGGCGATTGGCCAGGTTCGCCCAGGCCATCGTAGTTTTCGGATCGGTCGTGTTCTCGGCAGCCATGGCGATTTCCTGGTCGTAACTCTTGGTGATGTCGGCGAGCTGGCTGCGATAGGCAGCGCCCAAATCGCGCGACCGACCCAGTTCCGCGATCATCGCCTTCTGTCCCTCATGCAGCGCCGTCAACCGTCCGACCAACGCCTGTGACTGCGATGGCAGATTATTTATGTTCTCCTGTAAATACTTCAGTCGCTGGCCGTCGATAGTGTCGAGTTCTTCCTTTGCCTGGCGCACCTGTTCTTCAATGAACTGTTTAGCCGATGCACCCCCGTTGATGGTGCTTTTGGTTTGCTCATCGACGTACTTGCTGGCGAGTTCAGAGGCGACCGCCTGCGTAGTCTTCGGATCGCGGCCGCGATAAGTAATATTGAATCCGTTGGTGATGTCGTTGCGGCTGGTGTTGACTTCGACCTTGATCTGCTTGCGCATGGAATCGATCAGCAATTCCATCGGCTCTCCACGCAACCGCTCTTCTTTATAGAGATCGTACTTTTCCATCAGCGGCTGCAAAGAGCTGCGGCTGGTGACCACCTGAGAGATGCTGGTCAACTCGCGCGTCAGCGTTTCCTCCGTGATCGTGGGCACGACGGAATTCGGCAGCGTCGAGGGCTTGACGACGATCAGCGTGACCGACTCGTACATATCGGGCAGACGAAAGACGACATAGCCAATGGCGAGGCCGATAACAATGGCCGGCAGCAAGATGAGCCATTTGCGCTTGCGCAGAATGCGCGCATATTCGCCTAGTTTGCGTGGTCGGAATTCAGCACTCATTGAAGGACTCCTTCTAAAATGAATAGGGCCTATTTGACCTGTAGGACCTATCCGCTTTTTCTTTCTTACAGTGCCGCCAGCGTTTTTCGGGCTTCCTCGGCTTCAGTAAATTTCGTCTTCTCGCTCAAGCGCAGAGCGGTTTCGATTTCGCGTCGGGCGCCGGCTTTATCGCCCTTGCCGGCCAAAGCCATGCCGAGGTGATAACGATAGATGGGCGACGGCGTGCTGTTGCTGCGCCGGGCCTCTGCCTCGTCGATGGTCACGGCTTTCTTCAGTTGCTCAGCAGCCGCGCCATACAGACCTTTCTTGTAGTAAACCCAACCGAGCGTGTCGGCAAAGCTGGGGACTTCGGGGTGGGTTTGCACGATGCCCTGCGCCAAACGCACCGCTTCATCCAGATTGCCTTTGCCGTATTCGGCGTAAAGCCAGGCCAGATTGTTCGCGGCAAAGATGGCGTTCTCGTCCCTAGTGATGGCCTTGCGATAATTGTCAATCGCGGCGTCGATGTTATGCCGGCTCGTCTCCAGCATTCCGATTAAGGTATAGGCCGCCGCGTTGTCGGGACGTCGGTCGACGATCTTCTGGTATTCGGCGATGGCCCGGTCCTGCTGGTTGGTATTAACGAACAGCGCTCCCAGTGCTGAGTAAGCAGCCAGATAGTTCGCATCGATTTCCAATGCGCGTCGAAATTCCGCTTCAGCGCCTTGCGCGTTTCTTTCAAAGCCGTAAACCTGGCCTTTCAGGAAATGCAGGCTGGCGTTGTTAGGTTGCGAGTTGATCGCCTGATCGACGCGGGCATGCGCCTGATCCGTGTGGTTCTGGCTTGCATAGATGCTGATCAGACCACGAAGTGAATTAAAGTTCGCGCCATCGATAGCCAGTGCGTTGTTGTAGAAAGTGATGGCCTCGTCGACTTTATTTTCCGCCAACGCGACCGCAGCGAGCTTGACGTAGACGTCAGCGCTTCCGGGCGCCGCATCGTGCGCGGCGAGAAAATCAGACCGCGCGGTCTTTGTGTCGCGTAGCTGTAACGCGGCTGATCCGTGAGCGATTAGTGTGTTGGCCCGAATATCGGCCAGCATTTGTGGCGACGTATCGCGATCAGGCACGGCCTTCGCCAAACGGTCTTGTAACTGTGAAGCTAGCTGCAGTGCCGACTTGGCGTCGCCGCTGGCAAGGTTGATTTGCACCTGCATCAGTTTGGCCGGCAGGTATTCGGGATAGTTGCGTTCCAGATCGCCGGCGAACGCGCGTGCCTGATCGATCTGGCCCAAACGGAGATTAGCTTCTGCCATGAAGTACAGACCGGCGCGGGAATTCGGCTCCTGCCTGAGCACTTCGCGCAAGTCTTCGATGGCTACTTTCAGATCGCTCGGCTCGCCACTTTTCATTTCAATGCGCGCGCGCAGAATGATTGCCTGGCGATCCGTCGCATCGTTTTTCAGAATGCGGTCGATTTCGTTTTTCGCGCCGGCGACGTCGCCGCGCATCATCAAAATTTCGGCGAGACGATAGTGGCCCTGAGCGTAATCGGGCGATTTCGCCAGTACTTCCTTGTAAATTGCGATGGCTTCATCCAGTCGCCCGATCGCAGAATAGAAATCTGCCAGCACTGAGCGTCCTTCAGGCTTGTCCTTATCAAGTTCGGCCAGCGCTTTATAAGCATCCTCGGCTTTGTCGAATCGTTTATTGACCAGATAAAAGCTAGCCAGTACGAAACGCGCTTCCCGATTGGCTCCGTTGACCTGAACTGCTTTGAGAAACTCCGCTTCGGCCAGATCCAGACGGCTTAGTTGCACCAGAAACTTTCCGTATTCGTAGTGAGCGAGCGCCGAGGCGCCGTTGACTGAGATCGCCCGTTGAAAAGTGGCTTCCGCCGTTACCAGGTCTTTCGTCAGAGCGTAGAATCTAGCCAGACTCAGGTATGATTCAACGCGCTTCGGATCAATCTCGATCGCGCGATTCAACTCTGCGAAGGCTTCCGGCTTATGGTCCTGCGCGAACAGGACGCTACCCATCAGGACGTGACCTTCGATGTGATTCGGATTTTTCTGCAGCACTTCTTTTGCCAGTCGCTCGGCTTCAGTGATCGCCGCGGGCGACTGTTTGCTGCCCATCAAATAGTAGTTACCCAACTTTACCCGCACATCGAGGTTGTTCGGATCCAGCTCGACTACCTGCCGCATTTCTTCGAATGCTTCCTGGTAACGTTGCAGGCCTTCGTAGGCGTTCGCCAGTCCCCAGTGCGCTTCGGCGAGTTGATCGTCGATTTGCAAAGCGTTCCGGAATTCAAGCGACGCTTCCTGAAACTTTTTATCTTTCAGCAGAGCCTGGCCACGAGCGACGTGTTGGGCTTTAGCTTTTTCAGGTGTAGTGCACGCGCCCAGAAATAGGGCGGCGGCAATCAGGGTAAGCAGAGGTAGGACGTAGAACTTTCGGCAGCACTCTCGACTTTTCATTACGACTGTCTCCATGGGCGGCCAGGAAGTTTGCATTAAGTTCCAGTTCGGCCGCTGGGTTGGTTCGCTGAGGCGATTGGTCTTCGGCAACGGGCAATGTCACGCGAAGGCGCCAAGAGCGAAGTCTGTTAAGTATCAAAAATCGTCACTCGCACGCACTGGCGAGTTAGAGATAAGAAAGGGCCAATTCGCAGGTTCTCCCAGGAAATTCCCGAGAGCGGTTCATTGGTAGAGGCAGGCTACACCCCGCCTTTGAGAGGCTAATTCGGAACAAAAGCGGGCAGTTCGCTGGCGGCCGATGCGATTTGCGGCTCTGCCCCTCAGCCCACGCAGTGTCTCGCGGCCGCGCGACAACGCAATCGGTGCCGTCGGGATGCATAGAATCTGCGCGGCCGTTGCGAGCCAGTCTCGGCAGTGAATCGCGGGCGCTACCCGGAGACCAAGGGCGAGGAGGGAGATCAGTATTATTTCCTCAAAGAGAAGTGTGAGCGCCAGAGTGTCGATTTATTGGCGCACCAGCTCTCCGTCGCGGGAGATGGAACGGGCGTGCCTTACTCTGGGTCAGTGACGTCCTGGGTCTTGAAAGCTGGGTCTGTCGCGTAAGCGGATCAAGCGCCTGCCGCACGTCATTCAGGGTTCCAGGTGCGCGGATCCAAGGGACGAGCCGTTACCCTTTCACGGCTTAGGTGGAAGTTCCAGGTTCGTCCCACACGGGCTGGTCGGCCCTGGGCGCTTGCTTTCCGTCGAGTCCGCTCCCTGGGCGAGCGTTGTCATCTCGCCCGTAATCAGACGCGCGCCGCGGCCATAGGTGACCCAGGCCCACACCCAGTTCAGAAAGACCGCCATCCGGTTGCGAAAGCCGATCAG
>Ga0137409_10005199_pt1 | contig 13589 bp, 9 predicted proteins | sample CZODoug1_16funga_FD_122059 | JGI IMG/M metagenome (GOLD analysis project Ga0137409, IMG submission 122059) | Vadose zone soil fungal communities from Angelo Coast Range Reserve, California, USA - CZODoug1_16fungal (Hybrid Assembly) | ecosystem: Environmental > Terrestrial > Soil > Vadose zone...
TAAGACGAGGCCTGAAATCCATCGCAGCCGCAAACAGTGATCGAGCTTGCCTGTGGTCATGGTCCCCTCGCCGGCGCTACTCGAGCGGTTCCAGTTTCACGATCGACGCGCCGTGGTTGTTGCCCACCCAGAAGGTGGGCGGTGTCGTTCGATTGTCGACAAACACTCTCCTGACGTTGGTTGGCCTCGGAAGCAGGTACTCGACGAATTGCCCGGTCCTGGGATCGAGCCGCAGAATGCGATCGGTGAATTCGCCGCCGCTCCAGACCTTTCCATCTTTGTCGCTCGTGGCATCGTAAGGCCAGGTTCCGGGCGTCGGTGCGGCCCATTCCTGAAACCGCTCGGTCCGCGTATCGAACATGCCGATCCTGTCGCCGTTATTTTCGCCGAACCAGAGGCGACCCTGCGAGTCCATCATCCCGCGACGCGGCCCTGAGCCTGGCGTCGGGGTCTTGAAGATGGTGATTTTTCCGCTCTTCGCATCGATCCTTCCCACGTCGTTCGTTCCCAACACCAGAAAGTATCCATTATTCTGCGCATCGGGAATCACGTCGTAGACATTCGGCCTTGGGATGGCATACGGCTCGAACACGTCGAATTTCCCGGAACCAGGATCGAGACGCAGCACGGTATACGTTCCGGCGTCCTGCAGCCAGACCTTGCCGTCCACGTGCGCTCGGCCCGGGCTGACCTGATTGATCTGGACGTGCGGCCCGTTCAATTCCCGAGGAAGACTCCACGTCTGGAACGTTTCGGTCTTGCGGTCGAACTTCGCGATGCCGCCCTGAAACTGCATCCCCAGCCATGGGTTTTCGTCCTTGTCGAACCGCACGCCGAGAATGCCGGTCGGCGCCTCCGGCTTCAGCAGCGGCACCGGGTACTCGGTGACTTTTCCAGTCCTCGGATCGAGCTTGCCCAGGATCTGTTCGCCAAAGCTCGCGTACCACGCCATCCCCGTCGAATCCACGATCACGTCGTGCGGCTGTCGCGTTCGCTGCGGCAGGTCGTATTCCGTGTAGATAACCTGGGTGGCCTTGCCTTTTGGCCGCGGCAGCGTCTTGAGCGCGTAACTCCACTGCGGGCTCGTGCTCAGGTTGATCGTCGCGAGATATTCGGCCTGACGCCGCCACGCGGCGCGGCGTTGGTCCGGCGAGTCGGGACCGCCGCCGATCCTCGGGGCCGGCAGCTTCTGGATCTTCAAGGGGAACGACAGTTGCGGGTACGTCGCCATCCGCTCGATCACGGAGACGAGCTGGTCCGCCGTGTACCGCGTGCGGACAATCCGTTCCAATGTGTGGCAGTGCGTGCACGGCTTGATCGATGCCTTTTGCGCGTCGGTGCCGGGGAAGCTCGCGAGCCATTCCGCATTCGAGAGCTGAGACCCGAGATCGCGAGCTTTCTGCAGCTTCAGATCGGCGGTCGCCGTCTTGTGATCGACGACGTCCACGGTGCCAGCGCCCTCCAGGTCGTATCCCACGGCGCGGACGCGCAAGGCATACTGACCCGGCTCCAGCCTTGTTCGAGCGAAGCGATATCGACCCTGCTCGTCGGTCACGACGGTCGTCGTGATCGTGGATCCGGTTTTCTTGACGCTGACGAGCACCCCTTCCATCGGTCCCTCGGTGGAGGTGACCTGGCCGGTCAACGCCACAGGATCCCGCGCTTGAGCGTGGAGGGGATGAACTCGGGTCTGTGAGAGGACGACGGCCCCGCAGACGGCCGCGATGAGCAACAGGAACGTCGATCGCATCGGCACCTCCACCGGCCCCGCATGCCGTTCTGCTTTTGTACGTAGCGTCCGGCTTTTGTACGTAGCGCCCGGCTTCAGCCAGACCAGCAAGGTCCGCCTGAGGCGGACACGACGCACCTTTTCCGGCCGATTATGGATCAGCCCGGCGTCTCGTGCGCGGCCGGGCAGCAAAGAGGTTACACGCTAGAATTTCGTCGATGCGCGAGCCCGCCGCCCGGCTGCTCGGACTGGCACTGGCCGTCTCGTACGCGGTGTTCATCGTGGCGCTCTACGTTCGACAGCCCCAAACGGTGGCGGAAATGACGGGGGCGCTCTCCGCGACCGTCGGCACATACCGGATCGATGAACGCGCATTCGCTGACGGTCTGCAGTTCTTCCGGACCGGCCAGTATGCCGCCGCCCGTCTGGCGCTCGAACGCGCCGATCCGGCCCATGAGGATCCGCGGACACAGTTCTACATCGCATACAGCGACTACCGGGAGGGCTGGGGCCGCGTGTACAACGACCGCGAGCTGTTTGCGCGCGGGCTGGAAGCGGTGGACCGGGCGATCGCCCTCGCACCGGGCGGACGCATCGTCGTGGACGACCCCGACCTGCAGATGCGAAGCGCGGACGAATTAAAAGCGGAGCTGCAGGCGGGCCTGCGCCGCGACGCCTCCGATCTGAACCCGTTGAAGCTGTTTCGCCAGCGCAAATGAGTCATCGCGAAGTGTTCGTCCTGCCACTCGTGTTCCTCACAGTCGCCTTGCTCGGCGGCGTCCGCGTCACCGATCACGTCGTGCTGCTGCCGCCACCGCTGTTCACCTTCGTGCTTGCGTTTCTGCTCGTGGGCGTGCTCATCAGATCCGGAGCACTGGCGCCGGAACAGTTGATGAGCGCCACGCGCCCGCCGATGGCGAACGCCAGCGGCGCGGTCGTCCTAATCACCGCGTTTGTCGCGGCGACCCAGGCATTCAGCGTCGCGATCCCGGAATCGGGGCTGCCGCGTCTGCTGTTCAGCGTCTTTCTGCTGGCCCTTCTACTCAACACGCTGGCGGCATCACCTGACCGTGTTCGCGTGCTCCGGAGCGTCCTCGTCATTTTCGGATCGGCGTTCACGCTGAAGTTCATCGTGCTCGCGGCCCTGTCAGATCCGACCGGCGGCCGGGTGAAGCGGATGCTCCAGATCATGCTCGAAGGGTTGACGCTCGGCACGCTGTCGCAGGACGTCTACCGTCCGGTGACCGGCTACGTCGCGTTCGTCACGCTGACGTTGTTTGTCGGAGGCCTGGCGCTGCTGCCGTCACGGCCGCGGCGCATGCCGGATTCGGCGCAGCGGGATGCGGTCCGCAACGCGCTCGATTAGAGGCTACTGATCCGACTTCGTGGCGCCAACCCTGACGATGCCGACACCGTCCTTGAAGTCGATCGTCGTGCCAAACGGCTCGGAGAACTTCACCAGGTCCTCGATGATCTTCTTGCTGAGCTCTGGCGCCGCCAGCATCGGCCAGCCCCGCTGCGGCCGCGGCTTCTTGTACCCGAGCGAAATCGGATAGAGCTTCAGCTCGGTCAGCTTCTTGCCTGAGAACCGCGGCATGGCGACGACCGATTCCCAGATGCGCGGGTCCGCGGGGAAGCCGACGGTGTCGTTGTTGGACCGGCGGTCGTTGAAGTCGCCGACGCCCGCGCCCGATTCCAGCGTCATGCCGAGCGGCGAGTAGTTTTCCGGCGGCTGCCGCTGAAGCGTTTCGTTCTCGAAGATGAAGTTGGCGAGGCCATAGAGGATCGGCTTCGCCTTGTAAATCTCGATGCCGCGCAAAACATGCGGGCCGCTGGCCGTGACAACGTCTGCGCCTGCGTCGATCATCGCGTGCGCGAAGGTGACAAAGAACTCCGGCGGGTAGTACCGCTCGGCGCCGCCTTCGTGCGTGTGCGAGTTGACGATCGTGTAGTCCGCGACCTTGCTCGCGTTCCGCACGACGGCTGCCATGGCGTCGACGTCTTCCTTGACCGGCTCGGTGCGCGTCCCGCGCTTGTCGCCGACGACGAAGCGCCGGCCGAATACCGTCATCTCGTTCGGATTCTGGCGCGCGGGCGCCTGAGCGCCTTCGCCGCCGCCGCGTCCGCCGGTCGACACGCCAGCCGCGGTCAGCGCGCCCTTCATCGCGTCGAACTGCTCGCGCGTGACCACCTGCGTCGTCGTGAACCGCAGCGGGTTCAGGCCGGGGCGCGCCCGGGTATCGCCCCATGACGCGCCGGCACGGCTCTGATCCGGGAAGGTCGAGGCGGTGGAGATCAGCGCCACGCGTCCCTTGTCGGTGTCGAGGTACCGGGCCTCGCGCGCTTCGCGGAGGCTCTCACCGAAGCCGGCCTGCACCAGGCCGGCGGCCGCGACGTGCCTGGTCGTCAGCCGCGCGCCCTCGACGCCGTAGTCGCCCGTGTGATTGTTCGCGCGGGCCACCATGTCGAAGCCGGCCCAGACGAGCTCCTTCGCCATGGACGGATCGGCGCGCATGTAGGTGCCGCCGCTTTCAGTCGACGGGTACGGCTCGTAGTCGTGCAGGAGCATCTCGAGATTCGTGAATGCCACGTCGGCGCCGCGAATCAGGTCGATCATCTTCAGGAACGGCGGGTCGGTATGCATCGACAGCTTCATGGTGATCAGCGAGTCACCGGTCAGCGCCATCGTGAAGGGGTTCTGGGCGAACATCGGCGCGATCGCGAGCGCGCCGAGCGCGCCGGCGACGAGCCATCGCGCAGGAAGACGTTTCATCGGCCACCTCCGGGCGAACAACTCCTCATCAGAAATCAAAGGTGACTCCTGCGCGCAGCGTCCGCGGCGGCAGAATGTCGGTGACCCTGCCGAAGCTCGGTCCCGACACGTAGGTGACGGCCGTGATCGCGTTGGAATTCATCACATTCAGCACACGTCCGTAGTGTCCGCCTTCAGGCGGACGGTCCGGCCTGAAGCCGGACACGACGTACACCTCAGCGCCCCTGATCGCTCGCGCGCGGCGCCCTCAATCCGTTCAAGTCGACTTTGTTGACCTCGTCGATGATCTTGGCGAACGCCCGCACGGCCGCTTCGAGGCCGGCTTCCGGCACGATGGCGGCGGTGTCCAGATCGGTGTGATAGAACGCGTGATCGATGATGTGGAAGCTCGGCGCATCGGTGAAGACCACGCCGAGCTCGCCGCCCGGCCGCGTCTCCGGCCTCGAGTAGATCGCAACGCCGAACGTCTTGAAGCTGTTGGCGACGATCGCCTTGAGTTGATCGCTGCCGCCGACGAACCATCGCCTCGCGCTGACGGCATTCGACGCGACGAGACTGTTGCCGATGAGATACGTCTGCGTTTGAGACGTGTGTTCGCAGTTCACGATCAGCGCCGTCTTTGCGAACATGGCCTGCTTGTTGTTGTGAATCCACCGCAGGCCGGCGTCCTCACCTGACGGGGAGTGGTGCGCCGAGCTCGTGAAGAAGGTCATCGTCCGGCGCCGCTGGGATGTGGGAAGGCTCGCGTAGTACTGCGCCAGCTCGATCATCGTCCCGATGCCCGACGCGTTGTCCATGGCGCCCTCGAAGAACGAGTCGGTGTGCGCCATCACCGCGATGTTCTCGTCGGTCATGCCAGGCAGCACGCCCCAGACGCTCGCCGTCCTCAGCCCGCTTCGGATCTCGACGTTCAGCCGCATCTTCAGCCTGGGCGCCTGATGCTTCTCGATCATCTCGCGCAGCACTGTGCCGTCCTCGTTGCCGAGCATCATCACCGGCATCTTCGCCGGGTCGGCCTCGCCGCCGGTCGGCTGGTTGGCGAAGTTGCCAGGCAATCCAAGAACGATGAACAGCGCAGCCGCGCCCGCCGCTTCAGCCCGCTGGATCGATCCATTCGTCAGCGCTGAATCGGATCGGCCGCCAGGCGTGGGAATACCGTAAACCACGACCGCCTTGCCCTTGACGTCACGACCGAGGAAATCCGCCGGCAATCCGAGGCCTGCCCACACCGGCTCCAACTCGACGGCGCTGGTCGGCGCGGAGTGATAAATCGGAAAGGCGGTCCTGAGAGGAACGGCTTTTTCCGTGCCCGCCACGATGACCTCCCACGACGTGGGAAACCACTGCGGCGGCAGGTTGGTGAATTCCTGAACGCGAACCTGTTCCAGTCCAACGCGACGGAACTGCGCGGCAATCCAGTCGCTGGTCATTTTGTCGTACGGCGTCCCCGTGATCCGGCCCCAGTACTGATTCCCATCGTCGCGGCTCTTGCGCGAGATCGCTGTGATCTCGTTGATGTACCCCTTGATTCGGTGAGCATCCAGTCTGGCGTAGACCTGCTCGGACGGCGGCAGCGGCCACCGTAGGTACTCCTCGTCCGGCAACCAGAGTGGAGGCTGTGCCGGGCCCGATCGCTCGCCGCCGGCCTGCGGCGCCTGCGCGTTTTGAGGCCGACGCTGCTCGGTGCCGGCCAGGACCGACCCAAGCACGACGCTCACGAACACAGCCGTGACCGCTATCTTCGAGGATCTCATGCAATACCCCTGTGGGAGGGACTATACGGTATCCGCGCAAGGGGATGTCCCAATTTGTCAGGGGCGGGGAGTGGCTCATATTCTGCGTACGTCGACCTGTGAACCGTGGAGATCTCGACTGCTACGTGTGCAGTCGACTCCCGACCTCGATGTATCTTGTGGAAATCCGTCGAGGCAAGGTCGACGCGACAAGGAGTGGCGAATGAAGCTGACAGAGTTCTTCAACATCGGTTGCACAAGAACGGTCGAGATGGCGACGGTGGGCGGTGATCTTGCAGATCTGAAGTCGAGTGTATTGACGTGTCTCCGACGGGACCCAAGAGCTATATCGACATCCTCGAGCACATCACGGCCGGTGGTGTGCAGGTCGTGGGTCGCGTCTCCGAGGTTCCCGAGTCCTCTCCTGAGTCTGGACGCGGAGCTGCCAAGAGCGCCGAAGACATGTCACGAATTCAGCACTTGGAATCCGCGCCACAAGCGGTCGAGCCATCGCCACGTCGCAAACGCCACCGTCCATAATCAACGTCAAAGGTAGGATTACCGGGCCAGCTCGATTCGATTCTCCAATGCGGGCTCGGATGCAGTCGGCCGCCCTCGATTAGTGCTCCATCGGGAAGCCGAAGCAGTACAGAGTGTTGTCGTACGTCGTGAAGTACACGCGTCCGTTGGCGATCGACAGCGCACCGTTGTGCGCGAATGACGTGACCGTATTTCTGCTCGACCACAGCTCCTTGCCTGTCGCGGCGTCGAGCGCATAGAGGACCGCCGGCGCCGATCGCTGCGCGCGCACGTCGGCCTGATACAGCCCGCCTTCACGGTCGTTTGCCTGCCGGACCCACTCGCCTGTTCCCAGCGCGAACACCACGCCGTTCGCGACGGCGGGAGCGGCGGGCGTGATCAGGTTCCGCGACGTCCAGGCGTTTGCCAGCACCGGCTTGCCGTTGCGTTCCTCCACTTTGAAGGCGGCGATGGTGCCGACGTTGGTTTCGCCGTTCGTGATCGGAAACTTCGCCTGCGGGTGCTTCGGACCCCAGACGGGCGCCAGCACCCATCGGGTGTGGTCCTTGTCCTCCCAGCTTGCGAGGCTGCCCCACGTGCCCGCGCCGGCGAAGTCGATCTCTTCGTTCGAGATCAGTTCAGACCGAAAGAGCGGCGTCCGATGATCGGCGCCGCCGAGCGACTGACTGTCGAGCAGGAAGAGCCGGCCCTCCTTGCCGGACCCGACGATCAGATCGCGCCCCTTGTATGGGAACACCACCGGCGTCACGTTCATGTCGAGATCGCGCTTCCAGAGCCACTCGGCATTCGACGGGATATACCAATCCTTGAGCTTCAAGTCCTTCGGCGTGAGCGCGACGACCGAGTTCGCGTAGCGATTCGACGCCGGGTCGTAGGGTCCGTCGCCGGTCTCCGCGTACACGGTGCCGTCGGCCCCAATCGCCGGCCCCGCAGTGCCCCAGAGCCCGCCCGTACCGGACCGCCAATAGCGGACGGTTTTCGCCGGATCGCTCAGGTCGATCGCGTACACGCTGTTCGGATTCCCGCCGCACCCCTGGCCGGTGATCGTGTAGACCACGTCGTTGACGAACGCGAGGCTGTACGGCTTGCCGTTCGGCGGCAGGAATTTCAGCGGCGGACCGAGATCCTCGCCGGTGTTGACGTTGACCGGATGCAAATCGCCGTCTCCCGTGAGTACGAACACAGTCCGGACCGGAAAGAGGTTCTGCCCACCGCGCTGCGGACCGGGTGCGCCGCGTCCTCGCGCCGGCGCGGGCTGAAGAACGGGCCACGCCGTCAATCCGCCAGGGCAGAGAAACGTCGCCTGGTCGCTCTCGGCCGCATCCGCGTGCCAGTCGAAATGTTTCTTCCAGAACAGCTTTCCCAGGTCGACATCGACGGCAAACAGATCGTTGCCGGCACCGGCCACGAACCCGAGCTCCTTGAATCCACGATCCGTGATCGCGCGCTCGAGAATCAGCGGGCCGTAGAGCGAATAGACGGACCGCTGTTTGGTCTCGAGCTTGATCGTCCAGAGCAGCTGAAGGTTCCTGACGCTGTCCTTCGTGATCTTCGTCTCGTCTTTCTGCCAGCCGGTGCGTTGAAGGTCTCCGCTGTGCGTCAGCCAGTCGGAAGCCCACGCCGGGATGATCGCGAGGCCCACGACGAGAACGGCCCAGACGATGACTCTGCGCATTGAGAACCTTCCTTCGGCGGAACTAGAACACGAAGCGATCCTTACGCGCGTCAATCTTCAGCGGATCCACGCCCGGGACCCGCTTCAGCTCGTCGATTGTCTTCAAGGCACCCTGTCCGGTCCGGGCGCTGACGATGGCTTCGGCGATGGCGGCGGACACGTCAAGAGTGGATTCGAGCTCTTTGGCGGTCGCTTTGTTCACGAAGATCAGCGAGTAGTGCGTCGCCAGATAGTCCAGGATCTCCTTCCACTCCTCGTCTGTGCCCGACGCGCCGTTGCTCGCCATCTCGTCGAGGGTCTTGCTCCACTCCTCGCGGGTCTTCAGCTGGCCGAGCACGCTCTCGGGCCCATGGCATTCCCTGCAGACCTTGAAGAGCGCGTCGCGCCCCGGACCGGCCGGAAACCGCGACTCCACGGCCCGGCCGGCGGGCGTCTGTGCCGGCGGCGCCTGCGCGGACATCGTCACCGCGAGGAGCGCCGCACACGCACCGATCGGAAGAGACGACAGACTCGACATGATGCGGGATTTTAGTGTCCCGGGTTCGAAATTCGCTGACAAAATTTTCCGGAGCGCGGGCGCCGGCTGGCAAGGCGCGACGACCCGGCATTGCCGGGAGCAGGAGCAGAATCAGCAATCGGCATCATCTGCAATGCGCGGTCTGTAATCGCTGTCTGAAGTCGCAAACTGCATTCTGAACGGTGAGTCGGCCCTGACGTGAACGGGCGTGAGGGTACCAGAAACGTCACAGAGCCCCGCCACCGCGTCAAACACACTCAGAAACGGGCGCGAATTGAGTGGTCTCCTGGCACAGGTCTTGACCTTCCCACGACATGAACCTCATTCTCCTGCTCGCGGTCTTTGGCGGTCTTGCGTACCGAATGACCTCGGCGGAGGACCGGGCGCGATACCTCGGCATCGCGAAGCACTTTGTCCAGCGACTGAAGGTCGCGGCAACCGAACCAGGGCCGGAGTACCAGTCGTTCCGCGAGGCGCTTCGTGCGCGGACTCGACACGCGTACGTGACGCCGGCGCTCGTCGCCGTCAACGTGATGGTCATCGGCGGCATACTCTCCGGCGCGGGCGCGATCAGCAATCCGGATACGCTCGTCGCGTGGGGCGCGAGCCTCGGGACGCGTACGACGAACGGCGAGTGGTGGCGTCTCGTGACGTCGACATTCGTGCACACCGGGATACTGCATCTCCTCATCGACGTCGCCGTCCTGATCCAGCTTGGCGCGGTGCTCGAGCGTCTCTTTGGACGGTTGACGTTCACCGGCGTGTATCTCTCGGCGGGCGCGTTTGCGGGTCTGGTCAATCTCTCGTCCTATCCGGTTGGCGTGACCACCGGCGCATCAGGCGCGATCTTCGGACTCTATGGTCTTCTGCTCGCTTTACTGACCTGGCAACTGATCAGCGAGCTGATCTGGCAACTCGCCCAGCGTCGCCGAGGCGATCCGGATGCGGACGAGAGCGCGCCGGATGCGGACGAGAGCGTGGAATCCGGCTTCACGATTCCGCTGATTGCGATGAAAAGGCTTGGCGTTGGTGCGGCGGTGTTCCTCGTGTACAGCGCGTTGAGCGGGCTCGCGCACACCGCTGAAGTCACGGGGCTGGCCGTGGGATTGATATGTGGGCTCGTTCTCGGGCGACGCGTCAGCCATGAGGAGCCGAAGCCGAAGTACGTGGGCGCCGCGATGGCGGTCTGCGCTGTGATCGCGGTGGTGTGCGCCATGCCGCTCCGCAACATCGCCGACGTGACGCCCGAGATCAATCGCGTGGTCGCCACAGAAGAGCGCACCGCCGCAACGTATCAGGCGGCGTGGGACGCCTTCAAAAGACAACGTATGACCGCCGAAGCACTCGCACGACTCGCCGAGCGCACCATCGTGCCCGAGCTGCAGGCGGCCGACGCGCGTCTGAAGGCCCTCGCGAACGTGCCACCCGAGCATCAAGGGCTCGTGACTGACGCTCGAGAATACCTGCGCCTGCGCTCCACGAGCTGGCGGGCCCGCGCCGATGCGATTCGGAGAGCCGACACGGATCCGCGCGGAGCGCCAGGGGGGGCAGCTGACTCGAGCTGGCGCCTTCAGGCAGAGGCACGGTTCAGATCGAACATGGCTGCGACCGGAAGAGCCGAAAGCGCGGAGCGAGCGTCGCTGGAAGTGTTTCAGCGAATCAGGCGCGAGGCGCCGCTGTCACCGCGGCTCCGGTAAACCGTTCTCGATCGAAGATCCCGCGCTCGTTCCCGACGCCCCAACTACGTCAAATGTAACCTCCCTGTAACCTCCCGCATAGTCGCAACGGCTCCCCGGGCGACTTCTAATCCCGTTTCCTCGCGACTGGAGCCGTTCTCACGCCGGCGTGGCAGCAACAGGATCGCGCTTTGGCTGAGACCTGCCACCACCGAACGCCGTCCCCCAAAGGGGGGATGGGGTATCCCCACCGAAGGGCCATTCCAGCCGCGTTCATGCTCGCTTAATCTCGCTGCCTCCACACAATTTCGGTCAATTCGGTTTTCGGCTAGGGTGAATGTGCGGACGACCTGTCGGGAATGGCGCTCAGGGCTTCGACCGGCCTTGATCATGTCGGCGATCGCCGCGTGCTGCGGTGTCCTGCTGGTCACCCAGTCGGGCGGGCACATCGTCGACTGCGACGCTCACTACGGCAGGCCGGACTCGCATGTGTGGACGGCCGCCAGGCCTGGCGGGGAGTCCGATGACCCATCCGACGACGACGACGACGACGACAACGACGATGCCGCGGGCGCGTTGTTGGCCCCGGTGTCAACGAGCCTGACGGCCGATCTCAGGCAGACCGCGCTTCAGGCGCGTTCAGAATGCGACCGACCGCGCCCGCTCGAGTCGGACGGACACTCGCTTCGTGGGCCCCCGCAATCGGGCCTTCCCGACTTCGGATCCGCACTCCATCGCGGCCATCCCGACAACGCATTCAGCCTGCCTGAGTGCATTCATCTTTCTGGCGACCCTGAAAGGGTCGACCTGCGTGGTGCCAGAGTAAGTCCGAGGCCGCTCCGCACTCCTCCCACGACGAGCAGAACAGCGATCGACAACCCGGGCCGCGGCATGGCTCGGGACGACGGTTCGCGAGCTCGGTCGACTTTCCTTCGTGTCAGATCCTTTCTCGATCCCCCGGCAACGGTCAGTGAATGAACGGAGAGCTGAATGATGAGAACGCGTGGTGTGCGCTCGCGAAGCGTCAGAAGTCACGCGCCTGGTGGCGCGCGAAGAACTCCGCCCGGCGGTGCGTCCGCCGGCCCGCTCGGCAATCAACCGTTGCCCGAAAGCGAAATCCGCAATCAACCGGTGCTCGAAACCGAAATGAGGTTCCAATCATGAAAGCTGTAAAACCGTTCACGTGCCGCGGCATTCGTTCGCGAAAGCCGTGGTCGATCGCCGTCGTGTGCGCGATGATCGTGTCCACCTTCGGCAGTTCCGTCTTCGTGCCCACGGTGCAGGCGCAGACAGCTCCCGTCGGCGCGGGATTCTTTCTCGATGCCGGCGACCTGCGCTTCATCTATCATGCGATCGAAATCGCCCAGGACCATTCGTCCGCCGTCACCACGGCCTGCCCCACCTGCGGCACGCTCCTCGGGTCTGGGCCCAACCAGGTCAATCTCTTCGGCAACCCGGATGCGCAGCTCCCGCTCGGCCTGCGGACCGTGGACGGGTCGTTCAACAACCTCGTGCCCATTCCCGACCAGCATTTGTTCGGCAAGGCGGATCTGCTCTTCCCGCGCCTGACCGTTCCGAACTTCCGTGCAGCGGAGACCCTGCCCTTCGATCCGGATGGTGCTGGCGGGCAGGCCGCAGGCGATCCGACGTCGTACGCGCAGAAGTCGGGATTCGTCAGCGATTCCCAGCCGCGTCTCATCAGCAACCTGATCGTCGACCAGACGGCCAACAACCCGGCGGCCGCCGCGGCGGCGTTGAACCCGTGCGGCTCGGGCGGGTTCGTGTGCGCGGGGACGACCTTGGCTGATGTCACGGATCCGGTCACCGGTTCGCTCTTCATCCCGAACATCACGCCCGACTTCGGGCTCTCGGCGCCGTTCAACCTGATGTTCACCTTCTTCGGCCAGTTCTTCGACCACGGCCTCGACCTCGTGAACAAGGGCGGCAGCGGCACGGTGATCATGCCGTTGAAGGCGGACGACCCGCTGTTTGTCGCGGGCGCCGCGACCAACTTCATGGTCATGACCCGGGCGACGAATCAGCCGGGGCCGGACGGCATCCTCGGGACCGCCGACGATATCCAGGAAGGGATCAACCAGACGACGCCGTGGGTCGACCAGAACCAGACCTACACGTCGCATCCGTCCCATCAGGTGTACCTGCGTCAGTACCAGATGGTGGCCGGGCGGCCGGTTCAGGATGGCAAGGTACTCGACGGCGGGTTCTGCTCGCCGCGCCCCACGGGCATCCCCGGCGATCAGATTTGCAATATCGGGAACTGGAACGAGGTCAAGGCGCAGACCGCGACCAAGCTCGGCATCCGGCTCGCCGACCAGGACATATTCGACGCGCCGCTGCTCGTGACCGACCCCTACGGGCATTTCATCCCTGGCGTGAACGGGTTCCCGCAGCTCGTGCTGCCGGGCAACGTGCTGCTCGAGGGCAGTCCAGCGGCGAACGGCGGGACCGGCGTCATCATCCCCGCCAACGCCTTCCGGACCGGTCACGCGTTCCTCAACGACATCGCGCACGCCGCCGTCCCCAGTCCGGGGTTGTCGCCTGATCCGGACGCGGTGGCCGGGACCAGCCTGTCGACGCCGCCCGCGGGCACCTACGACGACGAGTTGCTCGGTCTGCACTTCGTCACCGGCGACGGTCGCGGCAACGAGAACATCGCCCTGACCACGATGCACACGCTCTTCCACTCCGAGCACAACCGGCTCGTCGCGGACATCGATCGGTCAATCACGACGCTGTTGACCCCGGCCGAAATCGCGGCGTGGCACAGCGTGCACGCGGGCTCGGGGTGGGACTACGGTGAGCGGCTGTTCCAGGCGGCGCGGTTCGGCACCGAGATGCAATACCAGCACCTCGTGTTCGAGGAGTTCGCGCGGAAGGTTCAGCCGCTGATCAACCCGTTTTTGGGCGGCATCACGTCGATCAACC
>Ga0137409_10005201_pt1 | contig 13583 bp, 13 predicted proteins | sample CZODoug1_16funga_FD_122059 | JGI IMG/M metagenome (GOLD analysis project Ga0137409, IMG submission 122059) | Vadose zone soil fungal communities from Angelo Coast Range Reserve, California, USA - CZODoug1_16fungal (Hybrid Assembly) | ecosystem: Environmental > Terrestrial > Soil > Vadose zone...
GACACCTCCTTCCTGCAGGCAACCTTGCCTGCTTTTCATGAGGTGTTGCGTTGACCCCTTGAGGCCGCTCGCCAAACCGGCCCTATAGCCGCGGCGATACGCGTGTTTGGCGGGTAACCTGCCGTTAGGACTCCAGCCGGTACCCAGGCTCGCAACTCCTCTGCGAGCAGCACATCAAGAAGGCGGCGAAATGATGAACTCGATTGCCGCGGTGATCGCGATCACGCCGCCGATCGATCCCAACGCGTAGGGCGTCAGGCGTCTCATCATCGCCAACGTACGCCGGCGCCATGCGCCTGGCTCGTCCCGAGCAGCGCGTCGCCCAGCCGGATTTCGAACGTGCCCTGGTCGGGCTCCAACCTCAAGTAAAAGACGGAGGCCTGGTCGATTGCTCGCCTGATCCGTGTGCGCTCATCGTCGTTGACGTACTGCATGAAAACCGAGTGGAACACGACCGTCGCCATCCCATGCCCTGGCGCGGCGAGCTCACGCTCGAGAAACGTTGCAGCGTCGAGGCGCTCCACCGTCGCCGGCACCTCTTTCGCGATCGTGATCGCGCCGTCCAATCGTGACAGCCGGCCCAGCTGGTCCGCCCAGATGAAGGAGCGCAGCGACAGCGCTCCATCGTCGGAGGTCGCGTCGATGGGGTCGAGGTCGCACCCTTTGCGCTCGACGACTTCGGCCGTGCGGTCGAGTGGTGGCGGGACGTCGAAAAAGTGGACGAACCGAACCGGCGAGCTCTCATCGCCCCAGCCCGCTTCGCCGGGCTCGCCGGAAGTGCCTGACTCGTATCGGTAGCGATCCCACCTCAGGTTGAGGCCTGCGCTGGCCCCGATCTCAAGGATGCGCAGCGGCAGGCCGGTGCGATGTGACACCTCGAGGAACCCGCCCAGGAGCGCGGCGCTGCGACCCACCTCGTTGGTCTGGCATCCACGCGCGATCAACCGGCGTATCTCTGGACGGTGCTCGCGCAACGCTTCGCGGAAGGGGAGCCACGCCGCCGACGCATCGCCGTCGCCTCCGACGGACGGATAGTGGGGCTCCAGCGCGGGCACGCGGCCTTCGAGGACTAAGCGGTGCACCGCGCCCATCAGCCGCAGCGGAACTGCGGCTGACTCCGTTTCGGTTTCAAACCCGGCCAGCGTCTCAGCCGTCGCGCCGCTGTCGTCTGCCGCGGCCGATTCCAGCAGAGAGGAATAGAAGGGCGAGCCGAGATTTGCGCACCAGGCGGCCTGCCGCCTCAGCCAGCCGGACAGGACCTCATGCCGCGCCGGCAATCTCGATCTCCCGTGCACGATTCGCGTAACCGGGATGTGAGGGGCGCGCGACCCGGTACCAGGCGAGCGTCTCGGCCAGCGCATCCTCCAGCGCCGAGGGCTCGAAGCCAAGCTCCTTCCGGGCTCGGTCGAGGACGTAGCCGGCGGACCGCCGGGGATCCGGTCCGTAAGGGCTCGCGCCCTCCGGCAGCTCCTCAAACGGCACGGGGTGAATGCGGGCCGGCTTGCCCATGACCCGCGCGATGGCTTCGATCAGACTGCGGACGCTCACGCCCTCGAATGCGGCGTTATATGCCTTCCGCGTCAGGTCCCTGCGCAAATCGCACGCCAGGGCGCAGGCGTAGCCGATGTCCTTCACCCACGCCAGGCCGGCCTGCCGCTCGTAAGACTCAACCGGCACGAGCAAGGGACCGCCGTCTTCCACACGCTGCATGTAAGCAGCGATGCGGAGAGTGTGATCCGCCGGCCCGAACACCGCCGGAGGCCGGATCACGGTCCACGGAAAAGCGCTAGAGCGCGCGAGAGCCGTCTCGCACCACCGCTTCCCTTCGAGGTAGTCGAGCGTGTCCGGAGGATCGCCTTCGAGCGGGACGAAATCCTCCTCGCGTGCAGGCCGGCCGTTCAGGTGCGGGTACACGCCCGTGGACACGAAGACATACCGCTCCCCCTTGAAGATGCGCATAGTCACCTCGATCTCCGCCGGCGTGAAGCATGCAAGGTCGAGCAGCACGTCAGGCTGCACGGACTCCAGGGTTTTCTTGAGCTGCTCCTCGTCAAATCGATCGACGGCGACATAGCTCGTGAACGTGCCGTAGGGGCGATCCTTCCGGCCCGCGGCGATGGTCTCCACGCCGCGGCGCATGAGCTCCTTGCAGGCGGCGACTCCAATGAATCCCGCGCCGCCCAGGACGAGCGCGCGCGTCAACGTCTAAATGTCGCGGGAGGTGAACTCGACGTCGATGCCGTCGACGCTTTCGAGGCGAGCTGCCATCTCGCGCGCCATCGACACCGACCGGTGCCGGCCACCGGTGCACCCGAAGGCCACCACCAGGTGCGAGCGGCCGCGTTCGCGGTAGTGCGGGATCGCGGCGCGCAGGGTCGTCTCCAGGTTCCCCAACAGCTCCTGCGCCGCCGGCTGCTTGATCACGTAATCGCGGACTCGTGGATCGTTTCCGTCGAGGGGCCGGAGCTCGTCCACCCAGTAAGGGTTCTCGAGCAGCCTGACGTCGACCACCCACGACGCGCCGTCCGGGATGCCGTTCTTGTACCCGAACGCCAGGCACGTGATGAGCAGGCGCTCTCGGGAGCGAAGCTGGTGCGCCAGCTCGCGCAGCTGGGCGACGTCGACTCGATGATGCGCACGGTCGTGGCTGCCGCCGGCTCGCCCGTCTCCCGCGCCGACGTGGACGAGCACGTACCGGATGTTCTGCGCGTCCGCGTCCTTCAACAGCGACACCGCGTCGCCGCGTAGCGGCAGCACGGCGTCGGCTTCATCCCACGGTGAAAGCCAGCGCGCGAGCTGAAAGCCCGAGTCGAGGAGGACGCCCAGGCCCTCTTCCAGCTCAGGCTCGCTCCCACTACCGACGATGACCAGGGTCACAACGTTTCCTTGAGCCGCTTGGCGAGGCGCTCCGGCACGCCGAGCTTCACGATGTCCTCGACGGGCGCGTCTCGGATCGCCTGCACGGAGCCGAAGTGTCGCAGGAGCGCGCGCTTGCGCGCCGGCCCGATGCCCTCCACCGAATCCAGCGGCGACGTCAACGCCTTGCGCGACCGGACTTTGCGGTGATGGGTGATCGCGAAGCGATGCGCCTCGTCGCGGATGCGCTGGACCAGGAACATGCCGGGCGAGTTGTGCTCCTGGACGATGGGCTCGGCGCGTCCCGGCGCGAAGATCTCCTCGCGCTCCTTGGCCAGCGCAAAGGTCGGGATGTCCGCGAATCCCGCCGTCTCGAGAACCTCGAGCGCAGCGCTCAGCTGGCCGCGGCCTCCGTCGATGAGGATGAGGTCCGGACGGCTGGTGAACGAACGATCGCCCACCACGTCGGCCTCCTCCCGGCGCTGGGACGACTCGAGCCGCTCGAGCCTGCGCCGCAGGACCTCCTGCAGCATCGCGAAGTCGTTGGGGCCGGGGACGAACTTGATCTTGAAGTGCCGGTAGTGGTCGTTGCGCGGACGGCCATCTTCGAACACGACCATCGCTCCGACGGCTGAGTCTCCCTGGATGTTCGAGATGTCATAGCACTCGATTCGCTTCGGCGGCGTCTCCAGCTCGAGCGCCTCTGCCAGCGCAGCGAGCATCGGCTCGGTGCGGCTGCGGTCGTAGTCGGCCTGGATGCGCAGCTGCTCGAGCTCCTGCGCGGCGGTTTCGGCCAGCTGCGCGACCAGCGCCTTCTTGCGCCCGCGCTGGGGGACTTCGATGGTCACAGGGCCGCCGCGTTTCTGGCTCAACCATCCCGCGAGCAGGTCGGGCTCCTCCACTGCGCCGGGCAGGATCACCGTCCGGGGCACGTGCGTGGCGCTCGCGTAGTACTGGAGCAGAAAGCCACGCAGCAGCTCCCCCTCGGCGGCCTCGCCGGCCCCATCCAGTGCATGCCCGTCATGGCCGACCATCTTGCCCTGGCGGACATACGCAACTTCCACGAACACCTCACGACCGTGGCGCGCGTAGGCGATCATGTCCTGGTCGTCACGGCTTTGAGTGAGGACCTTCTGCCGGTCGGCGATGCGCTCGATCGACTGGAGCTGGTCTCGATAGCGCGCCGCGTTCTCGAAGTCGAGCCTGCCTGCGGCGTCCTCCATGCGTTCCTTCAGCTCGCGAACGAGCAGGTCTGAGCGGCCCTCCATGAAGAGAGCGACCTCGTTGATACGGGCCTTGTAGTCCTCCGCACTGATCCGCCGCTCGCATGGACCGGGGCAGCGCTTGATGTGAAAGTCCAGGCAGACCTTGCCCTGCTTGAAGATCTCGTCCGAGCACGTCCTGAAAGGAAGCAGCTGGCGAATCGACTTGACCGTTCCGCGCAGCGATTGGGCGGACGTGTAAGGGCCGAAGTACTGAGCGCCGTCGTTCTGCACCCGGCGTGAGTAGTGGACGCGCGGGAACTCCTCAGTGATCGGCAGCTTCAGGTAGAGATAGTTCTTGTCGTCCTTGAGCCGGATGTTGAATCGCGGCCGGTAGTTCTTGATGAGGCTGTTCTCGAGGACGAGCGCCTCGACCTCGTTGGCCGTGGTGACGAACTCGAAGTCCGTCGCCTTTCGCACGAGCTCGGCCACCTGCGCAGTCGGCGCGTAACCCGGGGTGAAGTACGAGCGGAGGCGATCGCGCAGGCGCAGCGCCTTGCCGACATAGATGACCTGGGTCTTGTTGTCGCGGAACAGGTACACGCCGGGCGAGTCTGGGACTGCCTGCAGGCGCCGCTTGACCGCCTCTTCCAATGAAACTGCCACGTGAAACGATTCTAGGTAGGAGTTATCGCTGGACAGTCCTAGACTTGCCCCCATGCAGGCAGGGTCCGGCCCGCCGGCGCCCCCGGCGCCACCTCCGGGCTATACGGCAGCCGTCTCGCGCCCCTACAACCCGTGGGCCATCGTCAGCGTCTCGTTTGCCGCGTCCACCGTGATCGGAAGCTGGTGCTTCGGAGGACTGATCGCGGTCATCACCGGCCACGTGGCGCGAAACCAGATCAAGCAGACTGGCGAGGCGGGCGGCACCCTCGCGCTGGTCGGCCTTATCGTCGGTTATGCGGCGATCGCCCTCACCCTGCTTTTCATCCTCGTCTACGTGGCCTTCTTCGTCTTCATTTTTGCGTTTGCCGCCGCGCATCCAGGATCATTCCCGAGCCCCACCCCGAGCCCGTAAACTGGCCTCGTGAGCACCACGCCAGGCGAGCTCCCGGTTCAGCCTTCCTCGACATCGACGCAGATCGCCGGACAGCAGTCCGCGCCTACCAGCACGGTTCCACCAGCGCCCATGGGCCCGACCTACACGCCCGCGGCGGAGACACGGACCAACACGCTGGCCATCGTCAGTCTGGTCACCGGGATCGGGTCGTTCTTCGGGCACATCATTCCGGGTCTTGGCGGCTTCACGATCGCCCTGATCGCGGTGATCACGGGCTACTTGGCGCGCAAACAGATCAAGGAGACCGGCGAAAAGGGCATGGGCATCGCGACGGCCGGCCTGGTCATCGGCGCGGCCCACCTCGCGCTGATCGTCCTCTTGATCATCGGGGTGCTCTTCGTGGTCTTCGTGCTCGGCATCGGCGTCCTCTTCCTCCAGCCGCGTTAGACGAGACCTGCGGGGTCGTCGCGCGCCGGCACCGCGAGCAGCGGGAACACCGCCGCGACCAGCGCCGCCAGAACCGCAGCCCAGAGCGCAACGTTCAGCGACCAGCCGATCAGGGTCCCAGCCAGCGCTGAGCCGACAGGCGTCCCGACCCAGTTGATCGACATCGACACCGCGAACGCGCGGCCGAACCACGCGGGGTCGGTCCTTCTCTGGCGAATCGTGAACAGCCCGATGTCGAAGGGCCCGTTTGCAGCTCCAAAGATGATGATCGCAAGCACGACGAGAGGCAGCGCGGTCGCGAAGGGGAGCAGGGCGATGCCGGCGGCGCTGACAAGGATGGTGACGAACATCAGCTGTCTCTCCCGCCCTCGGCTGGACATGCGTCCGGCAATGAGGGCCGAGACCAGCCCGGCTGCGCCCATCACGCCCCACACGAAGCCGACGGTCGCCGGCCCCTCGTGGAGGCGGTCGAGGATAAGCACCGGGACGGCGATGGCAAGGATGCCCCAGCTCAGGTTGAACGTGATCAGCGTCATCGCCAATCCGCGCAGGGTTGCATTGCGCATCACGTACTGGAGACCGCGCCAGGCGTTCAACCAGATCGATCCGTCGGTGACCGCGGTCGAAGCCGGATCAGGCAGCCGGAGCATGACCACCGCTGCCGCGGCGAAGACCACCCCGCAGGCGGCAAGCGCCCACTCAGGCCCAAGGATGCCGATGAGGACGCCCGCGAGCGGCGCCCCGAGCAGCTGAGCGACGACGTGACCGCTGCTGTCCAGAGCGTTCGCCCGCTCCCAGAGGGGACGGGGCGCGATCAGGGGAAACAGCGAGCGAGCGCCCGAGTTGCTCAGAGGGTTCGTGAGCGATGCGAAGCTCACGATCGCCAGCAGTGCTCCCCAGGGAAGCAGTTGGCCAACCGAGAGGGCCGCAATGAGCACGACCATCACGGCCGCGGTCAGATAGTCGAGCACCACCAGCCTCGCCCGGCCGTGCCGGTCGAGCAGTGCACCCGCCAGCGGTGAGACAACAAGGCCCGGGAAGAGGCTGAAGAAAGCCGCGGCGCCGGCGAGCTGGGGGGAGTGGTAGCGGGCGAGCACGAACAGGACCAGCGTGACCGTGAGCATCGACCCGGCGACACGACCGAGCAGCAGGCCGGCGTACAGGCGGGCAAAGCCTGGGACGCGCAGCAGCGCTCCGTAGGTTGTGGCGGTCTCCGTTTTCAGACGGCGACTTTGACGCGACGGGCGGGCGGGCGACGTTTCGATTCGCGGGCGCGCATGGCGCCGTTCGACTTTTCTGGACGCCGCCCGGCCTTGGTCAGTGGCGCGAGCAGGAACTGGCCGGTCGACGAGTCGGGATTTCCCGCCACCTGTTCCGGCGTCCCCTCGGCGATCACGTACCCGCCCCGCTCCCCGCCCTCAGGTCCTAGATCGATCAGCCAGTCGGCTGTCTTCAGGACGTCGAGGTTGTGCTCGATCACGACCACCGTGTTGCCGTGGTCGACCAGGCGGTGCAGCACGACCAGCAGCCGCTCCACGTCTGCGTAATGGAGGCCGGTGGTCGGTTCGTCCAGCAGGTACAGGGTGCGGCCCGTGTCACGGCGCGAGAGCTCGGCCGACAGCTTCACCCTTTGCGCCTCACCGCCGGACAGCTGTGTCGCCGGCTGGCCCAGCCGGATGTAGCCGAGGCCTACGTCTTGCAGCGTCTTGAGCTTCACCTTGATCCGGGGCACGTTCTCGAACACTTCCAGCGCCTCGTCGACGGTCATCTCGAGGACGTCCGAGATCGAGTGGCCGCGGAACTTCACTTCCTGGACCTCGCGCGAGTAGCGCGTCCCATTGCAGACCTCGCACGGCACGTACACGTCTGGCAGGAAGTGCATCTCGATCTGGATGATCCCGTCGCCCTGGCAGGCCTCGCAACGACCACCGCGCACGTTGAAGCTGAATCGTCCGGGCTTGTACCCGCGCATCTTTGCTTCCGGCAAGCTCGCGAACAGCTCGCGCATGTACGTGAACATCCCCGTGTACGTGGCGGGGTTGGATCGCGGCGTGCGGCCGATGGGCGACTGGTCGATGTCGATCGCCTTGTCGAGATGCTCTAGGCCTTCGACCGCCTCGTGCGGGCCGGGCCGGTCTTTGGCCCTGAAAAAATGCTGCGCGACCTTGCGACTCAGGATGTCGGTCACCAACGACGACTTGCCCGAGCCGCTCACCCCCGAGACGGCGACGAACTCGCCCAGCGGGATGGCGACGTCGATGTTCTTCAGGTTGTTCGCGCGCGCTCCGCGAATCACCAGGCGCTTGCCGCTGCCGGCACGCCGGCGCTTCGGGATCGGGATCACACGGTCTCCACGCAGGAATGCCGCCGTCAGCGAGTTCGGGTCGCGCAGGACCTGCTCAACCGTGCCCGCGGCGATGATCTCGCCACCGTGCTCGCCGGCGGCCGGACCGATGTCGACCATGTAGTCGGCGGAACGGATCGTCTCCTCGTCGTGCTCGACGACGATCAGCGTGTTGCCGAGATCGCGCAGCCGCAGCAGGGTGTTGATCAGCCGCCGGTTGTCCCGCTGGTGCAGGCCGATCGACGGCTCGTCGAGGATGTACAGCACGCCCATCAGCTTCGAGCCGATCTGGGTCGCGAGACGGATGCGCTGCGACTCACCGCCCGAAAGCGTGTTGGCCGCCCGCTCGGTGGTCAGGTACTCGAGCCCCACGTCGATCATGAACTGGAGCCGTTCGCGGATCTCCTTCAGGATCCCGCGCGCGATGAGCTGCTCCCGGTCGGTCAGCTCCAGGTTGTCGAAGAAGCTGATCGCCGTGCTCACTGGCAGAACACAAACCTCGGCGATGTTGTGGTTCGAGACGGTGACCGCCAGCGATTCGGGCTTGAGCCGGCGACCCTTGCAGGCCGGACATGGCTTGTCCGACATGTACCTCTCCAGCTCGGTCTTCAGGTACTCCGATTGCGTCTCCTGGTAGCGTCGCTGGAGGTTGGCTATGACACCCTCGAACGGGGCCTCGTACCAGCGCGAGTGCCCGTACTGGTTCTTGTAGCCGAACCGGATCTTCTTGTCGCCTGTGCCGTTGAGCAGCACGTCGCGCTGTTGCTTGGTCAGCTTCGACCACGGCCTGTCCATGTCGATGCCGAAGTACTTGCTGACCGACTCCAGCAGCTCCGGGTAGAAGAACTGCGACCGGCTCCACGCTGCGATCGCTCCCTCGCGCAGTGACTGCGATGGATCCGGCACGACGAGGTCGCCGTCGACCACGAGCTGAAAGCCGATCCCGGTGCAAATCGGGCAGGCGCCGTGCGGGCTGTTGAACGAGAAGTTGCGCGGCTCGGGCTCTGACACGCTGGTGCCGTCGTACGGGCATGCGTAGTCCATCGACATCTGGATCTCGTCGCCCTTTTCCGGGACGATGATCACCTGGCCGCCGCCCAGCCGAGCCGCGGTCTCGACCGACTCGACGAGCCTCGTCCGCTGTTCCGGCCCGACGACGATCCTGTCCACGACGACCTGGATGTCGTGCTTCTTGTTCCGGTCGAGCGGGATCTGCTCGGTGAGCTCGTACAGGTTCCCGTCGACGCGCACCCTGACGAACCCTGACTTTCGCACGTCGTCGATCAGAGAGCGGTACTCGCCTTTGCGGCCCTTGACGACCGGGCCGAGGACCATCACCCGCGTCCCCTTCGGCAGCTTCTCGACGTGGTCCGCCATCTGATCGACTGTCTGGCGGCGCACCTCGCGGCCGCAGACCGGGCAGTGCGGGTGACCGATCCTGGCGTAGAGCAGGCGAAGGTAGTCGTAGACCTCGGTCACGGTCCCCACCGTCGAGCGAGGGTTTTTCGAGGTTCCCTTTTGATCGATCGAGATCGCGGGCGAGAGTCCTTCGATCGTGTCCACGTCGGGCTTTTCCATCTGGCCCAGGAACTGCCGCGCGTAGGCGCTGAGGGACTCGACGTAACGGCGCTGCCCTTCGGCGTAGATCGTGTCAAAGGCGAGCGAGGACTTGCCGGAGCCTGAGAGCCCGGTGAACACGACGAGCTTGTCGCGCGGGATCGAGAGCGTGACGTTCTTCAGGTTGTGCTCACGCGCTCCGCGGATCGTGATCTGGTCTGTCGGCATCGAACCCCTTGCTATTCCTTTTCTCTCGTCACGGCAAACGTGCCGCTGGCGGTGGCGACAAGCTTCCCGTCCCGCCCCTCAACCCTGCAGTCCGTCACGACGGTGCGCCGGCCGGCATGAACCACCCGCGCGGTTGCCCGCAGCGTCTCGCCCGGCCGGGCCGCGGAGATGAAGTTGAGCTTCAAGTCAAAGCTCATCGCCCGAACGACGCCGGGCTTCAGCGTCCGCAGCGACCGGCCCATGGCCGAATCAGCCAGCGTGCTGATCATCCCACCGTGGACGAAACCGGAGTGGTTCGCCATCTCTTCCGTGGTCTTCATCTCGACGGTCGCGGTGCCCTCCCCGGTCTCCACGGTCTGGAGGCCGAGCCACGTCCAGGCCTTTGACGGCGTCTTCACTTCACTCACGACCCTGGCCCTCCGGGACAGGCAAGCACGTCGACGAAGCTCGCGCCACCAACCTGTCGTGCTCGTCGAGGACATCTGCCTCGCCGAACATCAGGGTCTGCTTGATCTCGACGACCCGGCCGACTGCGCGAATGCGACCCGAGATGACAGGCCGGATGAAATTGATCTTGAGCTCGATCGTCGTGTTCCACATCCCATCCTCCTGGAGCGTGGCCAGCGACATCCCCATCGCCGCATCCGCGATCTGGGTGATCACTCCGCCCTGGACCACCCCGCCGCCGTGGCGGTGCTGCGGGCCGGCCTCGAGCTCCAGGACCACGCGCCCCGGCTCGGCCTCGGTGATGCGGGCGCCAAGCGTCTGCATCCACCCGTCCGGCTTCGCCGCGAGGAGCTCTTCGGCGCGGATGGCGTTCTTCAAGAACGGGTCTCCATATTGAACGTGTTCGATTTCTCTTGACTTTTGGCAAATGTCGAGCTAGGGTTCAACTTGAACATGTTCAATTTCAAGATTGGGGTGAACCGATGGACCTTAGACTGACCGACTACGTGGTGTACCTCGTCGCCAGCGTGCTCCTGACCGTCTGGGTCGGAAACTCGCTGTTTCGCAACGGCCGTCCGTTCCTCGTCTCCGTGTTCCAGGAGCAGGGCCTGGCCGATTCTGTCAACCGGCTGCTCGTGGTGGGCTTCTATCTCGTCAACTTCGGCGCCGCAGCGCTCCTGATCAATGCGGGCGGGGCGCCCGGCTCGGTGACCGACATGATCCAGGAGACCGTGACCCGGATCGGGGTCGTCCTTCTCGTGCTCGGCTTCATGCACTTCTCCAACATGTTCGTGTTCCACCTGATCCGCCGGCAGCGTCCCGCCCCGCCACCGCCCTATGCGCCAGGCGCTCAAGTCAACCAGCGAGTCGCCGGAGCGTAAGGCGCCAAATTGAACGCGGCAACCGCGATCGTGCAGCACAGGAACAAGCGCGGCGAAATCTCGAGGGCGGCCATCTTCGGCGCCGCCCTCGACCTGTTCCAGGAACGTGGGTACGAGGCGACGACCATGCGCGCGATTGCGCAGAGGGCCGGTGTGTCGCTGGGCAGCTCCTACCACTACTTCCCGTCGAAAGAGCACCTCGTGCTCGAGTTCTACCGCCACACGCACGAGCTGCATCGGGAGGTCACCGGCCCACTGCTCGCCCGCGAGAAGGACCTCGCGGCGAGGCTGCGCGGAACGATTCGGGCCCTCGTCATCACGTGCGAGCCCTTCCACGCAGCGGCCGGTTCGATCTTCAGCACCGTGGCCGACCCCTCGAGCCCGCTCAATCCATTCGGCGCCACTTCGGGATCGCTGCGCGACGAGGTGATCGCCTTCTACGCCGAGCTCGTCAGTGGCTCGGATGCGAAGCTCCCCGCCGACCTCGCGGCCGAGCTTCCACTCTTGCTCTGGCTGTACCAGATGGGGATTCTCTATTTCTGGATCCTCGACCGCTCGCCCGGCCGGTTGCGGACGCTCGAGGTCATCGACCAGACCACCGAGCTGATCGTGCGGCTGATCGGTCTCGCCAACCTGCCCGTGCTGCGCGGCTCGCGCCGCCGCGTGCTCTCGCTGGTGAGGAGCATCGCGGAGGGCACGCACGCTGCATGAGCTCACGGCCCGCGTCGTGACTTTCTCCAGTTCCGGACCATGGTCTTCTGCTTGGGCGCCGCGGCGATGGCCAGTGCAACGTCGCTGTCTTCCTCCTTGCCGGTCACCTCGCCTGACAGACGCTTCCGAAGCAGGATGATCCGGTCGCGCACGCGCGCGGCATCCTCGAACTGCAGCTCTTTCGACAGCCGGCGCATCTCCTTTTCCAGGTCCCGCACGATCGCGAGCAAGTCCTCGCGCGGCACCCCCGCTCCCGCCATGATCTCCACCGCGTCTGCCTTGAGGTCGTTCGCGTTGATCTCGAGCTGGTAGATCGCCTTCTTCACGCTCTCCGGCGTGATGCCGCGCTCCGCGTTGTAGGCGATCTGCTTGTTGCGCCGGCGGTCGGTCTCGTCGAGAGCCTGGCGCATCGAGTCCGTGATCTTGTCCGCGTACATCACGACGTGACCTTCGACGTTGCGCGCGGCACGCCCGATCGTCTGGATGAAAGACCGATAGGCGCGGAGGTAACCCTCCTTGTCCGCGTCGAGGATGCCGATGAAGGCGACCTCAGGCAGGTCGAGTCCCTCGCGAAGGAGGTTGATGCCGACCACCACGTCGACCGCGCCGGTGCGCAGGTCGCGCAGCACGTCGATGCGCTCCATCGCGTCAAGCTCGGAGTGCAGGTATCGCACCTTGACCCCGTACTCGCGGAGGTAGTCGGCCAGGTCTTCGGCAAAACGCTTCGTGAGCGTGGTCACCAGCGAGCGGTGACCCAGCTCCGCTCGCTTCTTCACCTCGGCGAGCAGGTCGTCGATCTGGCCCTCTGTGGGCCGCACCTCGACCGTCGGGTCGACGAGGCCCGTCGGACGCACGACCATCTCGACTGTGCGCTGCGAGCGGCGCATCTCGTAAGAACCAGGTGTGGCCGAGACGTAGACGACGTCGCGCGCCCTTTCCTCCCACTCGTCGAAGCTCAAAGGCCGGTTGTCGAACGCGCTCGGAAGCCGGAACCCGTACTCGACCAGCGCCGCCTTGCGCGAGCGGTCGCCGCCCAGCATGCCGCCGATCTGGGGCACCGCCACGTGTGACTCGTCCACGAAGATCAGAGCATCGTCGGGCAGGAAGTCCATCAGCGTGTAGGGAGCTTCGCCGGGCTTGCGGCGGGTGAGGTGCATGGAGTAGTTCTCGATGCCGGCGCACGTGCCGGTCTCGCGCATCATCTCGAGGTCGAAGTTCGTGCGCTGCCGAAGCCTTTGAGCCTCGAGCAGGCGGCCGTGCTCTTCGAACCACTTCGTGCGCTCATCGAGCTCCACCTCGATGTCGGCCATCGCAAGTCGCAGCTTGTCCGCAGGCGTCACGTAATGAGACGCCGGGAAAATCGTGAAGTCGCTGCGGACGCCGAGGATCTCGCCGGTCACGGCGTCGAGCTCCTGGATGCGCTCTACCTCGTCTCCGAAAAACTCGACTCGATACACCTTCTCTTCGTTGGCGGGAACCAGGTCGACGACATCCCCGCGCACCCTGAAGCGAAGTCGCGCCAGGTCGTAATCATTGCGCTCGTAGAGCATCTCGGTGAGCTTGCGCAGGAAGACCTCGCGCCGGATCGCCTGGCCTTTCTCGATGTGCAGCGACTCACCCATGTAGTCCTCGACCGCGCCAATGCCGTAGATGCAGCTGATGCTCGCCACGACCAGCACGTCGCGCCGAGTGAGCAGCGCCTGGGTCGTGGAGTGCCGCATGCGATCGATCTCTTCGTTGCGGCTCGAGTCTTTCTCGATGTAGGTGTCGCTTCGCGCGATGTAGGCCTCGGGCTGGTAGTAGTCGTAGTAGCTGACGAAATACTCGACCGCGTTGTCCGGGAGCAGCCG
>Ga0137409_10005202_pt1 | contig 13583 bp, 13 predicted proteins | sample CZODoug1_16funga_FD_122059 | JGI IMG/M metagenome (GOLD analysis project Ga0137409, IMG submission 122059) | Vadose zone soil fungal communities from Angelo Coast Range Reserve, California, USA - CZODoug1_16fungal (Hybrid Assembly) | ecosystem: Environmental > Terrestrial > Soil > Vadose zone...
GTTGGCCAATGGTGTCCAGCAGGTCCTCGGCCATGCCGCTGCGCTCGAGGATGAGCCCCATGAGCGTGAAAAACGGAATTGCGAGCAGGGTCGAGTTCGCCATGATGCCCAGCACCCGCTCGGGCAAGGCCTGCAGCAGCGACGGATGCAGCAGACCCAACGCCATCCCGATCAACCCGAAGAACAAGCCGGTCGCCGCGAGCGAAAACGCGACCGGGTAGCCGACGAGCAAGAACACCACCAAGCCGCCGAACATCAGCGGCGCCATCAACTCCAGCGACATCAGGCCGCTCCCCCTTTTCGTTCTGCGGGATAGGGCACGAGCCCCTTTAGGAAAGCGACCCTCTTGATAATCTCGGATACGCCCTGGAGCGCGAGCAAGGCAAAGCCGACCGGTATGAGTAGCCTCACCGGCCAGCGAATCAGTCCGCCGGGGTCGGACGAATGCTCGCCGATCTGCCAGGAACTGACGAGCGACGGCCAACTGTACCAGCCGATGATCACCACCGCGGGAAGCAGCATGAACAGTCCGCCGAAAATGTCGATCCACGCTTGCGCGCGCTGCGAGAGTTTTCCCGCCATGACGTCGATGCGCACATGATCGTTGCGCTTGAGCGCCCAGGCGGCGACCAGCAGGAACATGGCGGCGTTGAAGTACCACTGGATCTCGAGCCAGGCGTTCGAGCTCATGTTGAAGGTGTAGCGAAATATCGCATTCACTGTGCAAACGATGACACCCAGCAAACCGAACCAGGCGGCGGCCTTGCCGATCCGCTCGTTGGCAGCGTCGATCAAAGACGAGAATCGCAGCAATACGTTCATAGGGGTTCAATCCTCATTTCAACCCGCCGACCAGCTCACCAGCCCCGTGTAGCCTGTGACAAGCACCGCTACGCCGAAAGCGATCCGATACCAGGCGAACGGCGTGAAATCGTGAGTCGCAATGTAGCGCAGGAGCCAGCGCACGCACAAAAAGGCCGCGATGAATGCGGTAATTGAGCCAGTCGCGAACAACCCTGCGTCGCCCGTATCAAACAGGGCGCGGTTCTTCCAGAAATCGTAGGCGCCGGCGGCGATGAGGGTGGGCACGGCAAGGAAGAACGAGAACTCGGTGGCAGTCTTGCGAGACAGACCGAAGAGCATGCCGCCGATGATGGTCGCGCCGGAGCGCGAAGTGCCTGGAATCAGCGCGAAGGCCTGCGCGATGCCGACCTTGAGCGCGTCGCGCCAGGTCATGTCGTCGACCCGTTCCACGCACACTCGCGGACGCAGCGAGCGCTCGACCCATAGGATGATGAAACCGCCTACGATGAACGCGAGAGCGACCGGAACGGCATGGAATAGGTAGGCCTTGATCAGCTTGCCGAACGCGAGCCCCAGGACCGCGGCCGGAATGAAGGCGACAATAAGATTGCCGACAAAGCGCCGCGCGAGCGGTTCGGTTGCCACACCCGCCGCGACACGCCAGAACTTGACACGATATTCCCAGACTATGGCGAGCATCGCCCCGGTCTGAATGACGATCTCGAAGACCTTGGCCTTGTCTCCGTTGAAATCGAGCAAGTCACCCACAAGTATCAGATGGCCGGTAGAGGACACCGGCAGGAATTCCGTCAGACCCTCGACGACACCCAGGATGAGCGCCTTCAGGAGCAGGGTGAAATCCACTTACCTCTCGCAGAAAAAAGAAGGGCGGCCGAAGAGCCGCCGCCCGGAGTTTAGCGGAAAGGCTCAGGCCTTGGTGTAGATCTCCGCGCCCTTCTTGACGAACTCAATGGCCTTCTCCTCCATGCCCTTCCTGAGCGCCTCGCCCTCGGACACGCCTTGCTTCGCGGCGTACTCGCGCACGTCCTGAGTGATTTTCATCGAGCAGAAATGCGGGCCGCACATGGAGCAGAAGTGTGCGAGCTTGGCGCCCTCCTGAGGGAGCGTCTCGTCGTGGAAGCTCTTAGCCTTGTCCGGATCGAGGCCAAGATTGAACTGGTCTTCCCAGCGAAATTCGAAGCGCGCCTTGGAGAGTGCGTTGTCGCGGACTTGCGCGCCCGGGTGGCCCTTGGCGAGATCGGCGGCGTGCGCGGCGATCTTGTACGCCATGATCCCGTCCTTGACGTCGTCCTTATCGGGCAGTCCGAGGTGCTCCTTGGGCGTGACATAACAGAGCATCGCAGTCCCGTACCACCCGATCATCGCCGCGCCGATGGCGCTGGTGATGTGGTCGTAGCCGGGAGCGATGTCGGTGGTCAGCGGACCCAAAGTATAGAACGGCGCCTCCTTGCAGTATTTCAACTGGAGATCCATGTTCTCCTTGATGAGCTGCATGGGTACATGGCCCGGTCCCTCGATCATCACCTGGCAGTCGTGCTTCCAGGCGACGTCGGTCAGCTCGCCCAGCGTCTTCAGTTCGGCGATCTGCGCCTCGTCGTTGGCGTCGTAGATCGAACCGGGGCGCAACCCGTCGCCGAGCGAGAAAGACACGTCGTACGCGGCCATGATCTCGCAAATCTCCTCGAAATACGTATAGAGGAAACTCTCCTGGTGGTGCGCAAGGCACCATTTCGCCATGATCGAACCGCCGCGAGACACGATCCCGGTCATGCGCTTCGCCGTCATCGGAATGAACGGCAGGCGCACGCCGGCGTGGATGGTGAAGTAGTCAACTCCCTGCTCTGCCTGCTCGATCAGCGTGTCGCGGAAGATTTCCCAGGTCAGTTCCTCCGCCCTGCCGTCGACCTTCTCGAGCGCCTGGTATATCGGCACCGTGCCGATCGGCACCGGGCTGTTCCGGACGATCCACTCGCGGGTCTCGTGGATGTGCTTGCCGGTGGAGAGGTCCATGACCGTGTCGCCGCCCCAGCGGATCGCCCAGGTCATCTTCTCGACTTCCTCTGCGATACCGGAGGTGAGCGCTGAGTTGCCGATGTTGGCGTTGATCTTCACGAGGAAGTTCCGCCCGATGATCATCGGTTCGGTTTCTGGATGATTGATGTTTGCCGGAATGATGGCGCGGCCGCGCGCGATCTCGTCGCGCACGAATTGCGGCGTGATGAGCTTCGGGATGGACGCGCCGAAATCCTGTCCCGGATGCTGGCGCGTGACGAGATCGGACAGCAGGTCGCGGCGCTGGTTTTCGCGGATGGCAATGTACTCCATCTCCGGAGTGACGAGACCTTTCTTCGCGTAGTGCATCTGCGTCACGCAACGGGCGCCCCTCGCCCGGCGCGGCTTGCGCTTGAGGTCGAAGCGCAGCTCCGCCAGGTTCGGATCGCCGAGTCGCTCCCGGCCGTAGCGGGACGTCGGTCCGGGCAACGCTTCGGTGTCATCGCGTTCGGCGATCCATTTCCCGCGCAGTGCCGGTAGACCTTTCCGAATGTCGATCCGGGCCTGAGGGTCGGTGTAGGGGCCGGATGTGTCATAGACGAAGATGGACGGGTTCCTCTCGGCGCCAAAAGACGCTGGCGTGTCCGACTGGACGACCTCCCGCATGGGAACACGCACGTCCGGGCGCGACCCTTCCACGTAAACTTTGCGCGAGTTGGGCAGCGGTTTCACAGCGGCGCTATCGACATGCGCCGTCGCGGCGATGAATTTGGGATTGGCGTTCATGGCTCCTCTCGTTCTTTCGTGCAACTGCCGTGGGAGCGAAGGAACCGGTCGTTCAACGCTTCCCTGCGGCGGCATTATCCGCATCAGGTTCGAAGGGTTTGCTCTCACCCGACGGAACGAGAAACCGCGTTCTGCCAGGACCCCTACGTTGCTCTGGAAAACTTACTCCAAGCCGTATGGCTTGGCAAGCGCGTCACGCGCGCGGACGTACGGCGAACGTCAAGCGAATGCAGTTGCGTTCGCCCTCGCGGGTGTAGCCGGCATCTCGCGCGAGGGACCGGATCAGTTTCAATCCGAGTCCGCCCACGGGCTGCTGCGCGACCAGCACCGTGGTGTCCAGGGGACGAAACTCGCCAAACGGATTGTGTGGCGGCGCCGCGTCCTCGTAGCGCAAAGTAAAACCGGTGTCGCCGGGCTCGAAAGCGATCCACACGGGAGACTCACTCTCCTCGCGATATCCGTGAGTTACGGTATTCGTGAATAGTTCCTCGACGATCAGGAGGAGTTTCAGGCAATCTTCTCGGCCTATTCCGGCAGTGGTGCACGCCGCTTCAACAAACCTGCGGATTTCGGCCATGGAATCCATTCTGGCCGGAAACCGGGCGAGCGGGACGTTAGCCATGGACGGAATGAGCCGGCAGAAGGCTGTTTGGGCTATTATAGAAAAAAGGCGCCCTCACGGGCGTTGGCCCACTCCGGATTTGCAGGCTGACTAACATTGTGGGGGGTCATTATGCAAGCAAATCGTTGGATCGACCTTCGTCGACTTATCCTCGCGTGCGCGCTCGGTCTTGCGCCGACTGCGGCATTCGCGACTGACATCGCCCAGTTCAAGGTGGCAAAGGGGGCGGTGTATCTCGAGCGCGGCGGCAAGCGTTTCCCCGCCTATGTCGGAACACATCTGCAGGCGACCGACACAGTCGTCACCGGGGCCGACGGCTCCGCCGGAATCACCTTCATCGACAATTCCCTGCTGTCTGTCGGCCCGAATAGCGTTCTGCAAATCGAACGCTACGCTTTCAACTCGACGACGCATGAAGGCGTCTTCGACACGACGCTCTCCCGGGGGACGCTCTCGATGGTCTCGGGGAAGATCGCCAAACAGTCCCCCGATGCGGTGAAGGTGAGAACGCCGTCTTCGATCCTCGGAGTGCGCGGGACCGAATTTCTGGTGCGCACGAGCGAATGAGGTGTAAAGGGGGTTCATGCACGCGCGCTACCTAGGGCCTCTAGCGGCGGTCCTGGTCCTGGCAGGCTGTGCAACCTCCCAAGACCTTGTCGTACTCCTCCCGGACAAAGACGGCAAGGTCGGAAAAGTACTCGTACACAACCCCAAGGGCGACACGGTGCTCGACAGCGCCTATGCTGCGGCACGAACCTCGGGCAGCGGCCTGCAACGCAACACCGCCAGCCAAAGCGAACTGAAGAACGTGTTCGGCAGCGCGCTTACCGCAATGCCGCCGCGTCCCATTTCCTTCACGCTCTACTTCGAGAGCGGGACCGACGAGTTCACCGAGCAGTCGAAACAGGAAGTCAAGCGGGTCATCGCGGAGATGGCGCGAAGGCAGGCGCCCGAGATCACCGTAATCGGCCACACCGACCAGGTAGGGCCCGACCCGACGAACGACGCGCTTTCCCTGCAGCGCGCCGAGCGCGTAAAGTCGATCCTGGTCGGAATGGGCATTCCTCCAGAACGCATCCTCACCGCAGGGCGAGGAAGGCGCGAGCCATTGGTGCGAACAGCCGATGGCGTTTCCGAGCCGCGTAACCGCCGCGTAGAAATCAGCGTCCGCTAGGTCCGTTCCAGCGCAACACCAGGAGCGTGAGATCGTCCGCGACTTCTGCTCCTTCCGCGAATTGCGACACGTCAGCTCTTATCGCGTCGACGATTGCAGCGGGACTCCCCGAATTGCCGTTGCGCTCAAGCGCCCGTTGCAACCTGCCCGCCCCGTAGAGTTCGCCGGATTGATTCATCGCTTCCGTTACCCCGTCGGAAACAACACACGCAATGCCCCGAGGGCCCATTGAATATTCCGCGGCGGCGTACGCAAATCCATCGAGCACGCATAGCGGCGGTCCCCCGCCGCCGGCAAGGCGGGCAATCTTTCCATCGGGGCTGAGAACAAAGGGCGGTTCGTGCCCGGCGTTGCAATACTCCAGGCGGCCGGTTCTTGTGTCGAGAACAGCCGCAAAGACGGTCACGAATAGCGACTCCGGGTTTTCGCGGGCGATCTCCGAATTGGCTTCGCGCAGTAATTCCTCGACCGGTTGCCCCCGCCGAAGTGCAGCGCTCTTGCACAGCGCCTTGCTGACCGCCATGAATATGCTGGCCGGCAAGCCTTTCCCGGAGACATCGCCCACCAGAAAGAACAATCGCTCATCATCGAGCATGAAGAAATCGTACAGATCTCCGCCGACTTCCCGCGCAGGCTCCATGGACGCTGCGATCTCGAAGCGGCGTTCCGAAGGAAACACCAGCTCGGCCCGGGGAAGAATCCCCACCTGAATGCGTCGCGCGGCGTCGAGTTCCCCGGCGAGCCGCGCGGCCGCTTCGCGCTCATGCTGCAGGCGTTCCTGGAGCGATTTCTTTTGCGCGTTGGCGTCCGCTAGGGTCTCGACGAGCATGGCGGCGAAAAGGAAGGCAATAGCGGCCCCCGGTACCGCGGCGTCCAGCAATAGTCCGGCTCCCCGATAGGCTGCGAAGCCCCCCAGGCCCAGCGTGATTACCAGCAGGATAAGCAGGGCGGTGGAGCGCCCGGGGGGAAACCGCGGCACGCAGTACACAACGGCCAAGCCCGCGACAACGAACGCAAAAACCTCGATCCAGGGTGCCCAACGTGGACGCATTAACAGAGCGCCGTCGAAAACATTCTCCAGCACCTGCGCATGAATCTCGATTCCAGGCATGCGCTCGCCAAGCGGCGTGCTCTGATAGTCGATCAGGCCCAGCCCGGTTACTCCCACCAGAACGAGCTTGCGCTCGAACCGAGCAGCGTCGGCTTCTTCATCCAGCACTTCCGCTGCCGGAATGAATCGTTCCGGATCGTGAGGCGTGTAATGCACCCATACGCGTCCATCCGACTGAGTCGGCACACTGAGATCGCCGATGCCCACCGTTTCCACTCCTCCCGAGCCGCCGCGAACGGAGAAGAGGGCTTCCCCGCTTGCAAGGCGAAGTGTCTCCAGACTCAGCGGCAGGACCGGCGTCCCGCCGACGAGAGCCACCATCGGTACGCGCCGCACCACTCCAGCTTCCGTATCCGCGCTGAGCAGTCCGTGACCTTTCGCTGCCGCGTCGATCTCCGGGAGACTGCGCAGCGCGGTCGCATAGCGACGCAGCGTTCCCAGCGTGTCCGGATTTCTCTGGAGCGATGGGGTCATAGGCGCCGTGTCAGAGACATTACCCGCCTCGAGCCCGGCGATGCCAAGCACGATCGGAGCCGCTCGTATCGAAGCGGCGAGCGTCGCATCATGACGGGGTAGCCGAGCGAGACGCTCTGCCAATCTCGGGTCCGCATCGGCGACCGAGGGTGCAATCCACTCCGGGGAAAGACGATCAGGTTCGGAAAACAGAATATCCACGCCGATCGCCGCGGGCCGCGCCGCAGCAATCTTGTCGAAGAGCCTGGCGACCAGGGTTCGTGGCCACGGCCATTGGCCGAAGCGCCTTAGACTTCCCTCGTCGATCGCGACAATGACTGCGGGGGCGGAACGTCTTTCGCGCGGGGACAGCTCCTGGTATCCGTCGAGCCAGGCGAGGCGCATTGCTCCGATAACCGGCATGTCCTCCCACAGGACGGGCACCAGCAGGACCGCGAGCAGGATAATGCCGTGCCGAACGCCGCGACGGTTTAGAGCGGCCCCCAGCCGATTCGAGCTCGATGCTGCCCCGGAGTCCCTAGCGGCCCCTTCTTCCGCGCCCGGCCCGCCGTCGCTCAGAGTTCGATCTCCATTCCGTCGTACGCGGCCGACACGCGCAGCGGCTCACCCGTCCTCGAGATCTCTTCATAGCGAAGCGTTTCCCGCCAGATCTCGGCAATGCGTTCGTCGTTGTTGGCCGGTTCGTGGTGGAAGAGCACCAGGTGTTTTGCGTTGGCGAGCTGGCACAACTCGACCCCGACAACGTTACTCGAATGGCCCCAATCTTCCTTCACAGACACGGCCTCCGCGAGCGAGTACATGGCATCGAAGATAACCAGGTCGGCGTCGGCAAAGAAAGTGGCCGCGCCTTCGACCTCGTCTGGAATATCCAGCCTGTGCTCCGAATCTGTCGAATACACGATGATCCGGCCCTCGCGAACGAACCGGTAGCCGTACGAATCGCCCGAATGGTTCTGCAGCCTGGCGGTCACGCTCCAGCCGGCGATGTCGTAGCTTCGGCCCGGTTCGAGGGTGATGAATTCTATCGAAGCAGCGAGGCTGTCGAAAGGCACAGGAAAACTGGGCGGGTCCTGTTGTCGCCGGAGAGCTTGTTCGATATTGGCGTGGCAACCGTAGATCCGAATCTTGTTCCCGGGGACGTACGCCGGCCCGAAAAACGGAAAGCCCATGATGTGATCCCAGTGAACGTGGGACTGGAACACGTGGAAGGTGTTCTTCTTCGAAGGGCCGTCGCGATTGAATACGTGATTTCCGAAAGCGCGCACGCCGGTTCCGAGATCGCACAGCACGTATTCCTCATCGCCCGCATCAAGCTGCACGCATGCGGAATTGCCACCAAAAGTATGGGAAACCGCGAAATCGAGCTCGGTGTCGACCCACGCGCGCGCCTTCTCCTGGGTATCGAGGCCTTTGCCCGAGGCCGACACTATAGCGCTCGCAAGTTTGTTCCGTACCGAAGCGCAGTCCAGAGAAACAGGAATCGATCCTCGTGTTCCCCAGAGCGTGACCCACAGCCCCATCGGTCAGGCGCCGTGGGTCGAGTCGTAGGCTTCAAGCGCAGCCGCCGAAATCTTCCCCAAAGCCTCGCGCACGGTTCCGAAGCACTGGAACACGAGATTGAAGCGGCTGATGTCGAAGATTTCCCGGACCACCGGCTGAAGCGCGGCGACGGCGATCATGCCTTCCTGCTCCCGAATTTTCTTCGCCGCCAGCATCAGGACGCGTAGACCAACGCTGCTGATGTAGTCGACCTTGGAGAAATCGAGAACCAGCCGATCGCCGCCCTTGCGGCAAGTCGCCACGTGGGTGTTGAGGTCGGACCTCAGCCCGTCGGTTGTGCTGTTGTCGATCCGACCGACCGGTGTGAGCACCAACGCGTCTCCGTAACGCTCCTGGGATACATGCATGCATCAAGCTCCGGAACGATTTTGACTGGCCTGCCGTCAGGATAGGGCGCGATTGTTCGGCAATTTGTCGCCCCTTGGAGGCTATTCTGATTCATCGCCGACCCGCCTTCAAGTGCAGCACGCCGACCGAAATACCAGGCAAACAGTGCTAGAATCGCGGCCTTTCGCACCCGCCCGCATCTGCATGAGCGTCGAGCAAGCGCGCTTCAACATGATCGAGCAGCAAATCCGCACCTGGGAGGTGCTCGACCAGGACGTGCTCGATCTTCTTTACGCGGTGCGCCGCGAGGAATTTGTCCCCGGCACCTACCGGGACCTCGCGTTCTCGGACCTCGAAATCCCGTTGTACGAAGGGGCCCCCGAAGGCGAGCGCATGATGCAGCCCAAGGTCGAGGCACGCATCCTTCAGGAACTCGCAATAAGAAAGTACGAGCGCGTCCTGGAGGTCGGCACCGGGAGCGGATACCTCGCCGCGCTCCTCGCCGCCCGCGCGAATCACGTGCATTCGGTGGAGATCAGCCCCAAGCTGAAGACGTTTGCGGAAGAGAATCTCAGGCGCGCCGGCGTGGAAAACGCAACCCTCGAGCTCGGAGATTCGGCGCAAGGCTGGGCAGCGCACGCCCCTTATGACGTCATCGTCCTAACGGGGTCCACGCCGGTACTGCCGCCATCCTTTCTCGCGCAGCTCAAGACCGGGGGAAGGCTGTTCGCCGTCGTGGGTGATCCGCCGGTCATGGAGGCGCGCCTCGTCACCTGCGTTGGCCCAGGCTCGCACCACACTATCGATCTCTTCGAGACCTCCCTTGCCCCGCTGAAAAACGCGATGCAGCCCGGGCGTTTCCAGTTCTGATGCCGTTTCAAGCGAGTCCCAAGCTGCCGCGGGGCAGCATCGTCCCGCTGTTGATCTTCACGTTTTCCTCCGCGCCCGTCGACGCGGCGGATCTCCTGCAGATCTATCGCGATGCTCTTGGGAACGACGCCACCTATGGCTCCGCGCGCGCGACGCGCGACGCGGGACTGGAAAGCCTGCCGCAGGGCCTCGCCCAGATCCTTCCGACGGTAAATGCCACGGGGTTCACTCAGGCCAACAATGTCGATATCCAGTTCCGGGACATCGCGGGCACGGGAGCTGCAACCGAGTCTCGGCGGTCGGGCTCAACCGGCGGTTTCACGGTGACGCTCACGCAACCGCTATTTAATTGGCAGAACTTTCAGGTCTATAAGGAAGCCGGTTTCAAGGCAGCACAGGCCGAAGCCTTGTTCGGTCAGGCCACTCAGGACCTGATCGTGCGCGTCGCGCAGGCTTATTTCGACGTGCTCGCGTCCCAGGACAGCCTCGCGTTCATTCAGGGGCAGAAAGTCGCGATCGCCGAACAGCTCGCGCAGGCGAAACGCAATTTCGAGGTCGGTACCGCGACCATCACCGATACCCACGAAGCGCAGGCGCGTTTCGACCTCGCGACCTCTCAGGAGATCGCGGCGCAGAGTGACCTCGAAATCAGGAAGCGGACCCTGCAGCAGATCGTGGGGAGATTCCCGGAACAGCTGACGCCGCTGAAACCCAACGTCGAGCTGAACCCGCCCAAGCCCAACTCGATGGAAGATTGGGCTACCGCGGCGTCAAGCCAGAGCTATCCCGTGCGCGCACAGGAGGCGGCCGTCGAGGTGGCCGTGCGCGAGATCGATCGCGTCCGTGCGGGGCACCTGCCGACGCTCAACATCGTGGGTAACGCCGGCCTGAGTTCGTCGGGCCTCAGCACCACTGCGACTGTCAACACCGCTTCGGATTCCACCAACTACAATATTGGATTGCAGCTTGCGATCCCTCTCTACGCCGGGGGTAACGTTAGTTCACTCGTCCGGCAGGCCGTTGCCAACCGCGAAAAGGCACAACAGGACCTGGAAAGCACCCGGCGCGCGGCTGCGCTGAGCGCCCGCCAGTCGTTCGTGGGGGTGACCAACGGAATGGCCCAGGTAAAAGCGCTGGAGGCTGCGCTCATCTCCAGCCGCAGCGCTCTCGACTCGAACAAGCTCGGCTATGAGGTCGGCGTGCGCATCAACATCGACGTCCTGAATGCTCAGCAGCAGGTGTTCAGCACGCTGCGCGATCTCTCGAGAGCCCGCTACGACACCATCCTGAACGGGCTGCGTCTGAAATCGGCATCGGGAACGCTGACCGACGGCGACGTCGAGGAGATCAACCGCCTGCTCGGTGCCAACTAGCTCTGGGGCACCCGCTAGGGTTCCGAAGGGCGGTCGAGCAGGCGCTCGCATACGGCAAGCGTTCGCTGCGTCGCACCGCGATGAGTCGTGCAGAAAGCGATTCCCGCCTCCCCTAAACGCTTGCGCAGTCCTGCATCGCCGAGCAACGAACGCGCCTGGCGTACGGCTTCCACTGCCGTGTCGACCCGAAGGGCCGCGCCGGCCGCGACCGCACTCTCCGCAGCCTGGGCAAAATTGTAGGTGTAGGGGCCGATGAGGACCGGCACACCGGCCGCGCAGGCCTCGATGAGGTTTTGGCCGCCGAAAGGGAGCAAGCTTCCTCCCACGAACGCCACGTCGCAGGCGCGGTAGTAAGCGGCCATTTCGCCCATGCTGTCCCCGAGCACTACCTTGCAATCAGCCCCCACCGGCCCATTGGCACTGCGCCGTGCGAACTTGAAATCCCGCGCGGCCAGAAGCTGCGCAACCGCATCGAATCGTTGGGGGTGCCGCGGAACAATCACCACCAGCGCGTCGCCCATAGGGTCCCGCTTCAACGCGTCGAGGAGCAGATCCTCCTCTCCTTCCCGCGTGCTCGCGGCGAGGAATATCCTTCGATGTCCAAAGCGCAGCCTGAATTGCGCCGCGAGCGACTCGCTTCCGGCCGCGGGCTCCACGTCGAACTTGAGATTTCCCGTGACTTCGATCTCGCGCGCGCCGAGAGACCGAAGCCGGTCGGCGTCCGCGGCGGTTTGCGCCGCGACGGCGCTCAAGCCCGCGAGCGCGTCGCGAACCAGGGGCCCCACCACGGCGTAGCCGCGCGCCGATCTTGCCGACATTCGCGCGTTGGCGAGCAGGAGCGGCACCTGGGAGCGTTCGCACTCCGCAACGAGGTGAAACCAGATCTCGGTTTCCATCAAAATCCCGAGCCGCGGCCGGAAATGCCGCAAGAAGCGTCTCACCGCGGAAGGATAGTCATAGGCGAGCCAGGCGACCTGAGCGGAATCACCGAAGAGCTGCCGCGCTGCTTCGCGGCCGGTCGCCGTCATCTGGGTGATCAGCAGATCGCACTCCGGGTGGCGTTGCCGCAACGCGCGCAGCAGCGGTTCCGCCGCGCGTGTCTCACCCAGCGACACCGCATGCAGCCATATCACCGGCCGCGGCGGCGTGGTGCCGTAGAAGCCGAACCGTTCTCCCGGATTCTCGCGGTATCGCGGTTCCTGCCGTCCCCGCCACCACAGCCGCGCGAGCACCCACGGGAAGGCAAGCCAAAGCAGCAGCCTGTAGCCGATGCGCCACATCAGAGCGCCTTCGGCTCCAAGGACCGGAAAGCGGTTAGAATGCAGAACATAAGCCGCTGATTATACGGGTTGGCTGGCTCTTTCTTCTCGCCCATGCCCTTGTCCGTAGCGATCATTACGCGCAACGCAGCCTCGCAGCTCGAGGGCTGCCTTGCGAGCGTCGCCTTCGCCGAAGAAGTCGTGGTCGTGGATTCGGGCTCGACCGACGGGACGATCGAGCTCGCCAGACGCCACGGCGCGCGCGTCATCGCTAAGGAATGGCTTGGATTCGGTCCGCAAAAGCAGTTTGCCGTCGAGTCCGCCGGCCACGACTGGGTGCTGTGCCTGGATGCGGACGAGAGCCTGAGCGAAAACCTGCGCGACTCGATCATCGCCGAACTCAAGGCGCCGCGCGGCCTTGTCTATGCAATGCCGCGCTGCAATCGTTTTCTGGGGCGCTGGCTCCGGCACGGCGAGGGTTATCCGGACTGGAGCGTGCGCCTGTTCCATCGCAAGCATGCTCGCTGGGGCAACGAGACGGTGCATGAAAAGGTCGTCACGGCGCTTCCGATCCTCAGGCTGCGGGGCGATCTCCTGCATGATTCGGCAGAGACTCTGGAAAAGTATCTGGACAAGCAAAACCGCTACACCAGTCTGCAGGCTGAATCGCTGCGGGCCGCGGGCCGCCGCGCAAGCCTGGTGCATCTGGTATTTTCACCCTCGCTGCGCTTCGTCAAGTTCTACCTGTTGCGGCTCGGATTTCTCGACGGCGTGGCAGGCCTGGTGCACATTGCGATCGGCTGCATGAATACTTTCAACAAATACGCCAAGCTCAAGGCGCTTGAACGGGCTTCAAAATGACGATACTGGTCACCGGCGGCGCAGGATTTATCGGTTCGAATTTTGTCCTCGACTGGTTTGCGGAAGGGACGGAGCCCGTGGTGAATCTGGACAAGCTCACCTACGCAGGCAACCCCGAAAATCTCACGCCGCTCAAGGACAGCCCCGCACACGTGTTCGTTCACGGCGACATCAGCGACCGTAAACTGGTGCGGCGGCTTCTCGAAAAGCACGCTCCCCGCGCGATCGTGCACTTCGCGGCCGAAAGCCATGTCGACCGCTCGATCCACGGCCCGGACGAGTTCATTCAGACCAACATTATCGGCACGTTCGCTCTGCTGGAGGAAGCGCGGAGCTGGTGTGAAGCGCG
>Ga0137409_10005204_pt1 | contig 13579 bp, 15 predicted proteins | sample CZODoug1_16funga_FD_122059 | JGI IMG/M metagenome (GOLD analysis project Ga0137409, IMG submission 122059) | Vadose zone soil fungal communities from Angelo Coast Range Reserve, California, USA - CZODoug1_16fungal (Hybrid Assembly) | ecosystem: Environmental > Terrestrial > Soil > Vadose zone...
CTAACGGAGGGCATACTGGTTTCCTGTGTTCGGACAGGCGGCGGGAGGGTTCGGTCTTGGGGTGCTTGCCTTTCTGATCGGCGTGGCGGGCATCGCGGCGGCGCTCCGCACCCGGCGCCGGCGGGCGAGATTTCCAGAGACATACGGAGCCACCGGAGGGATGGCTTACACGGTGGTCCAGGTCGGGTGCGCGGGGATGCTGCTGCTGGGCGGGATCCTCTTGATGGTTCTCTCGATCGTCTTTCGCCGCTAGATCACGTTTTTTTCTTTGACGAGCGATCCTTTGGCAAATCGCGTGAAAGCAAATGGGGTTATGTCGATCTCCGATTCGTGATCGAGGAGCAGCTGGGTTAGCAGCAGAGCCGCCGCCGGCGCCTGCATGAACCCGTGGCCGCTGAACCCCGCGGCACACCAGAACCCCTCGAGCTCCGGCACCGGCCCAAGGATCGCCTGGTGGTCGGGCGTCGACTCGTACAGGCCCGCCCATGCAGTCTTGACCCCGGCGCCGATCAAGGCCGGGGCACGTCGTGAAGCCTCCTCGAACATCTTCTCCAGGAAGGCCCAGTTGACGTCGGTCCCAAATCCAGGGGGCTCCTCCCGATCGCTCATGCCGATCAGCACCCCATCGCCTTCGGGGTGGAAGTAGAGCGATGTCCGGAAGTCAACGGTCATCGGGTTCGTGCGCGGCACAGCGAGAAAGGTGCCCGTGACCGCGATGTGACGGCGGTACGGCAGGACCGGGATCTCGAGCCCGGCCATGCGCCCGATGGACGCCGACCAGGCGCCCGCGCAGTTGACAACCAGTCGCGTGGCGACATCTCCACCCGATGTGCGCACCCCCTGCACCCGACCCGAGGCGATGTCGATGCCGATGACCTCCACTCCTTCCTTCAGGCGCGCACCGTGCCGCCTGGCGGCCGCCGCATAGCCGGATGTGACGTCGGCCGGGCTGGCGATGCCGTCGCTGGGACAGAACGTGCAGCCGAGGACGTCGTCGACATTGAGCACCGGCACCATGCGCGAGGCTTCAGCCGGATCGACCCATCGCGCCTCGGTCAGGCCGAGGCGATGCCACATGTCCATGTTGTTGCGGAAGTCCTCGACCTGCTGGGGCAGTGTGAGGACGAACAGGTAGCCAATCTGGCGAAAGTCCGCGGGATGGCCCGTTTCCTCTTCGAACCCTTCCAGCAGCTTGACCGCCAGGCGTTGCAGGCGGACGTTGGCCTCCATCGAGAACTGCTGGCGCACGCCGCCCGCACACTTGCCGGTGGATTGAGAGCCGAGCGCCTCGCGCTCGAGGAGCAGGACGTCGACTTCGCGCTTGGCCAGCTGATACGCAAGCGCGCACCCCATGATCCCGCCGCCGGCGATGACTACATCAGCGCTTTCCATGACCTCGATCCGTCTCGGAGGAAGCAGCTTGAACATGACGGCCGGCGTTCCATGACATCCCCCACACCTCGAAGATCATCTTGAGCGCGGCAAAGGTGGTGATGTCCCCGCTGTCGAAAGGCGGCGACACCTCGACGATGTCGAAACCGACGAGCGTGGCGCTCTCGGTGGCCATCCTGACCAGGTCCAGCGCCTGCCTGGTCGACACCCCACCCGCGGACGGGATCTCGGTCCCGGGAGCAAAGGCCGGGTCCAGAACGTCGATGTCGAACGAGACATGCACTTTATGTCCGGCCAGGCGGGCGGCGATCTTTTCCGCCGACCGCGTGAGGTCACGAGCCAGCTCCTGCGTCGAAACCAACAGCATGCCGCTGGCGGCGATGAACTCCAGCTCCTCGGGGTCGTAGTCGCGGCCTCCGGCGATGATGACCCGCTGAGGATCGAGCCCCGACACGTCGATCGCACGTCGCAGCGCGCAGCCGCACGTCCATCTTCCCCCGCGTGAGTACTCACAAAGGTCCGGATGAGCATCGACCCAGAGGACGACGACATCTGGGTGGCGCTTGACCTGCGCGGACAGCGTGGAGATGGCGGTGCAGTGGTCGCCGCCAAGCACGGTGAGCAGCGCGTTCGGCGGCACCCGCGCCAGCTGATCGGCCACCTTCGACCAGCCGGTCTCGATGTCAGGTCCGGCGTCGAGGTCTCCCAGGTCGGCGACCTGCAGCCCGGTGAGGAGCCGCCCGTCCTCGGTCACCGGCGGCATCGCCGCGGAGAGGCTGCGGATGCGCTGGGGCGCGAGGGCCGCGCCCTTGCGGTAGACGGCCGAGCCATCGTAAGGAATTCCGGCGACGACCACGTCGGCGGACTCTGGCGAGCCGCCGGCAAGGCCTCCCCACGGCCGCAGCCCATCAAGGTTCATCGCGCTCTTCGCTCCGGCACCTTGAGGATGCTAAGCGACCCGATCACAAACCAGACGACGAAGACGCTGAACACGACCACAAATCCGCCTGGAAGGCCGAGGATCCGAGGCCCGGCGTTGAATGGATCAAGGAGCAGCCCGCCTGCGAACACGGCGATGATGCCCGCCCCCGCTGTGGCGATGTTGGAGAAGCCCATGTAGAGGCCACCCTGGTGCCCCGGGATGATGTCCTGGATGAAGGCCCAGTCCACCGACAGGAAAATCCCCAATCCAGCGCCGATGACAAGGCCGACCAGCGTGGCCTGGACCGCGAGCTCCGGCACCCTCAAGAGATGTGCGAGTGGCGCCAGGACTGTTGAGGGAACCCATTGGTAGTGACTGAAGACGAGGACCGACGTGCCGGCCGCCCCGAGCAGTCCCGAAATGAAGATCAGGGGGCGCCGGCCGGTCCGGTCCGAGAGCCGAGAGGCCGGCCACGTGACGAGCGCGGCGACCAGGACCACCAGGCCGAGCAGAGTGGACGCGGCGGCTGCCGTCGCCCGGCGGTCACCGTGGAAGAAAACGTTGTCGAAGTAGAAGAAGGCGAAATTCTGGAGACCGCCGACGCCCATCAGGAACAGCAGCCTCGATGCCATCAACCACATGAAGTCGCGGTTGCGCAGCGGCACCCCGAAAGTTTTCGACAGGGCTTCGCGCACGCTGCGGAAATGGCCTTCAACCGGCGGGGCCCGATCGGGAACGACCAGGACCGTGACGAGCATCGCAGCCACCAGAACGATGGCGATTGAAGAAACCGCGGCCACCCGGCCGAAGTGGGCCAGCAGCAGACCGGCGCCGACAGTGCCGGCCAGGATGCCGACCAGGTTGGCGAGGCCGTAGTAACCGGAGGCCGTGCCTCGCTGCTGGGCCGGCACCACGTCTGGAAGCAGCCCCTGATAAGGGGCCTGCGCCGTGTTGGATGCGAACTGCAGCATGAAGTAGAAGACGACCAGCCACCAGTAGTTGCCTGCGAGCGCGATGCCGGCCAGAAACAACAGGTCGCCCGCAGTTCCCGCGACGATGAAAGGGCGCCGGCGGCCCCAGGGCGTGACCGTCCGGTCCGAGATCGCTCCCACCACCGGCTGCCAGACGACGGCCATCACAGTCCCGATCGACTTCAGGAAGCTGGAGGCCAGGCCTTCGTGGGCGCGTCCGACCAGCTCGATGATCAGATCCGGCAGGATGAGCGCGGTCAGGCTGTTCCACAGGTATCCGATCGCCACCCAGTACAGCGAGAGGACGATGAAGTCCAGGTGGTTGAGACGCCGCTGCGGCGAATTAGCGGCGGCGGCGGTCAATCCGGTCGATATGGCGGAAGCGACTTCTTGACCGGACGGTCCTCGCGATAGCCCAGGGCGTACTCGCCCTGGAGGATGGTGTGGATCTCGCGGGTGCCCTCGTAGATGATCGGCGCCCTCGAGTTGCGCAGAAAACGCTCGACGGGATATTCGGCCGAGTATCCGTACGCTCCGTGCACCTCGATCGCGTCGTGCGCCGCGTTGAAGGCTGCGTCGGCGGCGTACTGCTTCGCCATCGAAACGTTCCGTGTGTGCCGGACCCCGGTGTTCTTCATCCATCCGACCTTGAAGTAGAGGAGCCGGCAGATCTCATAGTCGCGAGACATGCGGGCGATCATCTGCTGGACCAGCTGGTAACGACCGATCTCCTGGCCGAACGTCTTGCGCTCGCGGGCGTACTTCACTGACGCGTCGAGGCATGCGCGCACCGTCCCAGTCGCGCCCGCGGCGATGGTGTAGCGCCCGTTGTCGAGGCAGCTCATCGCGATCTTGAATCCATCGCCTTCGTCGCCGATGCGGTTGGCCTCCGGCACCTCGACGTCGGTCATGAAGATCGAGCCCACGTCGCCCGCCCGGATGCCAAGGCGATCGTCGATCGGCTCGGTGCGCAGCGCCTTGCCGCACGCGGAACGGTCGAGCATGAAGGCCGAGACCCCGTCCGAGCCGGCCTTCGGGTCGGTCTTGGCGAACACGAACAGGAAGTCGGCGGTGTCGGCGTCGGAGACCCAAACCTTCTGGCCGTTCAAGACGTAGCCGTCACCGGAACGGCGGGCAGTCGAAAGCATCGACGCCACGTCCGAGCCGGCGTTCGGCTCGGTCAGCCCGAAGCACGCGAGCTTCTGGCCCGAGGCCATGGGCACGAGCCACTGCTTGTTCTGATCCTCCGTGGCCCAGGTGTAGAGGCCCATCCCGACCAGCCCGACGTGCACCGAGAGCACGGTTCGGTAGACCGTGTCGACGTATTCGAGCTCCTCGCACACGAGGCCAAGCGAGAGGTAGTCGAGCCCATGGCCTCCGTAGCGCTGGGGAAAGCAGACGCCGGGCAGGCCGATCGAGGCGAGCTTGGCGAAGATCTCGGGGTCGTGACGGCCGGCGCGGTCGTTCTCTTGGATCGTGGGGCCAAACTCCCGCGCGCAAAAGTTGCGGACGGTGGCGACGAGCTGCTCCTGGTCAGGGGTGAGCGCCAGGTCAAGCGGCATATCGACGGGTATTACACCATGCGCAGTTTTCGCTCAGCAGACCCCGCGTGGCCGGAGGGAACCAATCCGGGTTCCCTCCCATTCTTTATTACTTCTTCGGCGTCGGAGTTGGAGAGGGGGTCGCAGTCCTGGCCGGCGAGGCGAACGTGTGCAGGTCACTCGGTTTGACGTGGCCGATCACGGGCAGGTGCTGGCCGAAGCTCAGGATGACCGGCACGCTCCGAGAGCTGTGCAGCTGAGGCTGCAGGAAGTCGGTGTAGATCTGCTGGAGCTGGTGGATCCCGGACACCGAGTCGAGGTGAGCACCAGAAGATTTCGCGGCCTGCGCCTTCAGCGTCTGAAGGTCGGACTTGGAAACCATGGCCGCGGTGATCGGATTCGAGAGGATCTGCTGTTCGAGCTGGTTGACCTGCGTCAGCGTGAGGCTCGCGGTTCTCAGGGCGGGCTCGAAGGCGTTGTCCAGGGTCACCAGCGCCGAGATCGCGAGGTAGATCACGACCAGGGTCACCGCGGCATGGACCACGACGCCCAGCAGGCCGTCGATCCCGCGGATCGCCTCGAGTCGCTTGAACGCCCCCCCGATCGCGCCACCGACCGCCCCCAGGACCACGGCGATGATCAGGGCGACAAATACGCTGAGCACCGTGTTGAGGTGCAGGTACTTCAGCATCAGCGCCGCGTACTGGTCGTGGAACCGAAATACGACGAGCAGGGTCCCGAAGAAGAAGATCTCGGCCATCAACGGTTGGATCACGCCGCGCTGATAACCGACGATCAGGGCCACGATGAGGATGAGGACGACGACTATATCGATGATCACGGGGCGGGGCCATTCTAGTAGACCCGCCGAAAATCCCAGCTTCCGCTAGACTCGGGCCAATCTTGGCCCGAACGATAGCCGTCGCCATGCAGAAGGGGGGTGTCGGCAAGACCACCACCGCAGTCAATGCCGGAGCCGCTCTGGCGGAGCTTGGCCAGCGGGTGCTTTTGATCGACCTCGACGCCCAGGGTCACCTCACCCTTTACATGAAGCCGTCGGCCGAGATCGAGAAGACTGTCTACCACCTGCTGGTCGACCCCGACACGACTGTGACCGACGTCGTGCAGGAGGCGCCGCAGATGGGCGTCCACTACATCCCCGCCGACGTCGAGCTGGCTGGAGCGGAGAACCAGCTCATCAACGAGATCGGCCGGGAGAGCATCCTGCGCGACAAGCTCGAGCCCGCGCAAAAGCGCTACGACTTCATCATCATCGACTGTCCACCATCGCTCGACCTGATCGTCATCAATGCGCTGGTCGCGGCAGACGAAGTGCTCGTTCCCCTGCAGGCCGAGTTCCTGGCGCTGCGAGGGATGCAGGAGCTGCTCGTCACGATGGAGCGTGTCAAGCGCCGATTGAACCCGCGCCTGGAGCTGCTGGGAATCCTTCCCACTCTGTACAAGCAGCGCGCGCTCCACTCGCAAGAGGTGCTGGCCGCCGTGAGGGAGAAGTACGGCGACAAGGTCTACGAGTTCGGCATCACCGATTCCATCCGTTTTGCCGAGACACCACTGGCGGGTCAGTCGATCCTTCAATACGCGAAGGAATCGGATGGAGCGAAATCCTATCGTGCGCTGGGGGCCAAACTCATGGAGAATCACAGCTGATGCCAACGTTCAAACGAGTTTCACTCGCCGGATCCGAAGAGCTGTTCCGGCCGACGCGGCCGCAGGTTGTCAGCGATACGGATGACGTGATCAAAGGCGCAGTCGACCGCCATGTCGAGGTGAAGGAGGTCGTCTACAGGACGCTCAACTTCACGCCGGAAGAGATCGAGCTGCTGCTCGAGGCGATTCAGGTCGCCAAGTACCCGGACCGGCCGCGCGCGAAGCCTGCGCTCGACAAGTTCGACTACCTCGACGCGCTGCGCATCAAGATCCAGGGCGTCGCGAGCGAGTAGCGATCAGCGCCGCCGGTAGCGCCGCCTGACATAGCCGTAAATCCAGAACAGGCACACGAGCGACAGGAGTACGGCGAACCCGACCGCGGCGTAGCGCTCCATTGCGTACCTAGACTGTAACGATGCCGAAGCTCGCCATCGTCAAGGTCAAGCTGGATCGTGAGGTCAACGGCTACGTCGTGTCCTGCGCGGGCACCAAGGAGGCGGTCGTCATCGACCCCGGACTGCCGGTCGAGAAGATCGCCGAGCAGGTGAAAGGCATGAAGGTCCGCTACATCGTGGCCACACACTGTCACCCAGGACACGTCGCCGGAAAGGACGATCTGAAAGAGCTGGTCGGCGGCGAGACGGGGCTTCACTCAGCTGACGCGAAACAGTTCCTGCGCTCGGCGGATCGCTACCTTGTGGACGGAGATGAGCTCGAGTTCGGCGAGTTCAAGCTCACCGTGCTGCACACACCCGGCCACACTCCAGGCAGCGTCTGCTTCGTGATCGCCAACCACGCGTTCGTCGGTGACACGCTGCTGGCCGGGGGAATCGGCAAGCAGACGCCGGAGACAGACCTACGCCGGCAGATGATGAGCATCGGGACCAAGCTGCTCCGGCTACCGCTTTCGACGGCCCTCTACCCCGGGCATGGGCCGGCGAGCAGCCTCGAGCGCGAGCTCGCGCAGAATCCGATTTTCAGGGGCGTCGGCGCGCCTCGCTAGCTCGACGCGCTGGCCAGGCTCATCGAGATCTTGGTCACACCGGAGCTTGCGTCGGCGCCGAGTATGCCCGCGAAGTTCGAGTTGCTCTTGCGCTTGAAGATGGCGGAGAACGCCCCGTTGGACGTGCCGCTGAACTGGATGTTCCAGTCGCCCTGGCTGAGCTTGCTCGAGAAAAACGCCTGCACCTTGTCGAGCCCATCGAGCGTCTCCCACTGCATGCCCCAGGTCGTCTGTCCGTTGGCGTTGAACGTGGCGGCCGCTGTCAGGCGCGAGCCGGGATAGATCGGAACGTCCGCCGGGAATCCCTTCGGCATGGGGACCTCGGCATTGAGCTTCGATGAGCCTGTTGGGGAGGGTGAAGTCTTCGCGCTCGAGGAGGCTTTCGGGGAGGTACTCGCCGTGCTCGGTGAGCCGCCGCAGGCAGACGCGGCTCCAAGCACGAGCGTGACGAAAAAAGCCAGCGAAAGGCGGCCAGGGGATTTCGTGGTCCACCCAGTGTGATGCCTCGCCTTCATCGGAACCGAGCGGGGCGCACCATGCGCCCGCCGGGCCGGCCGACGCGTGTCCCTTCGCGCACCACCGCCTGCCCGCGCAGGAATACGTCCCTCACGGCATAGCCGAACTCTTTGCCCTCCAGGGCTCCATGCCTCTGCCGGGATTTCATCAGCGCGGGCGTGACGCGCGTTGTGCCCTTCGGATCGACGATGACCAGGTCGGCGTCGAATCCAGGTGCGATCGCACCTTTCGTCTCCTGCAGGCCGGCGAGGGCCGCGGGTCCTTCGCTCACCCATCGGGCGGCGAGCGACTCGTCGCCGAGTCGGCGGGCGAGCTCGAGGCAGCTCACGTAGAGCGTCTGCACCCCAGGGCTGCCAGATGGAGCCTCGTCGAGCGAAAGCGACTTCTCCTCATCTGTGTGCGGCGCGTGATCGGTGGCGACGATCCTGATCACGCCATTCGCCGCCGCCTCGACGAGGGCATCGCGATCGGCCGCCGTGCGCACCGGCGGGAACATCTTCATCGACGTGCCGACCAGCTCGAAATCCCGTTCCGTGAGCAGCAGGTATTGAGGACAGGTTTCGAGGGTCACCGACGCACCGCTGCGGATCGCGTCTTCCGCCGCCCGCAAGCCGAGCGCGCTGGAGAGATGCGCCACGTGCAGGTGGAGCCCTGACTCCTTTGCGATGGCGGCCGCGGCCGAGATGGCGACAGCCTCCGCCTCCGCAGGTCGCGACTCCAAGAGGTCCGCATACGTTTCGAGCGGGCGCCTGAAAGCCGCAAGCACTGTGGGGTCTTCGGCATGTATCGCCAGCGGAAGGCCGAGCTCCGCGACCACGGGCGCGACCCTGGCCAGCGTTCCGTAGTCCGGCGGCGCCTCCAGGTCTGGATCGCCCACCTCCGGCGAATACAGGACCTGCTTTCGGCTCAGGCTGAACGCGTAACCGAGATAGGCCTTGAAGCCGATCACGCCCGCGGCGGCGAGCGCCTCGAGCTGGTCGGGGGTCGAGCTCGAGCGGATCAGGCCCCACAGGCCAAAGTCGACGCGCGCTTTCGCGTGAGCGAGAGCCGCCTTCGCCTCCAGCACGCCGGCTGAGTCGACGGCCGGCACGGTGTTGGGCATGTCGATCACCGTGGTCACGCCTCCCATGGCCGCAGCCCACGTCAAGGTGCCGAAATCCTCTTTGTCGGGGAAGCCGGGGTCGCGGCTGTGCACGTGGACGTCGATCGCGCCCGGCAGCACGTACATTCCCTGAGCGTCGATGAGGGCCGCGCTGTCCGGAGTCGGGCCGCCGGCCTCGACCCGTGTGATCACCCCGTCGGTCACGTGAACATCTGCTTCGCGAGGACCGTCGGGGCCGTGGACGGTGCCCCCTCGGATCAGCAGCTCAGTCAAGTTCGAGGTCTTGAACGCGGAAGAGTGGCGAGTAAGGGATGCCTGCGCTTTTGATGTTCTCCTCGCCCCCTTCACCCCGATCGAGCACGACGACCAGGTGGATGACGTCCGCGCCGGCGTCACGCAGCACCTGCGCCGAACGCAGCGAGTCGCCGCCCGTCGTCACCACGTCTTCGATGAGGGTGATCCGGTCGTTCGGCGACAGTCGGCCTTCGATCTGCTTCGAGGTTCCATAACCTTTCGGTTCCTTGCGCACGAGGACCAAAGGCAAACCAGTCTGCAGTGAGACGGCCCCACCGAGGAGGACGGCGCCAAGCTCAGGCGCGGCGAGGCGCTGGGTGTCCTTCGGAATCAGTGCGGCGAGGTGTTTGCCGATCCTGCGCAGCAGATCCGGCTCGGTCTCGAACAGGAACTTGTCGAAGTACCGATTCGACCGTTTGCCCGAGCGAAGCACGAAATCGCCCTTGAGATACGAGACCTTGACCAGGTCGCGGCCCAGCGTCTCGCGCTCCCCGATCACATCCTCAATCTAACGGATAAAAGCAAGCCGCCAGGTGTTCCCTTCCGAAGGCCTCGAGCGGCGGTTCTTCCTCCGCGCAGTGGGGGCGCGCGCGGGGGCAGCGTGTGCGGAACCGGCAGCCAGAAGGCGGATTGACCGGCGAGGCGACGTCTCCCTGCAGGATCACGCGCTCACGAGCGCGCTCGATCAGGGGGTCGGGAATCGGAATCGCCGAAAGCAAGGATCCCGTGTATGGATGACGGGGGCGGCGGTACAGCTGCTGGCCCGGTGCAATCTCCATGATCTTGCCCAGGTACATGACCGCGATCCGGTTGGAGATGTGCTTCACCACCGAGAGGTCGTGAGCGATGAACAGGTAGGTCAGGTCGAACTTGGACTGCAAACGTTCCAGCAGGTTGATGATCTGAGCCTGGATCGATACATCGAGCGCCGAGATGGGCTCGTCGCAGACGATGAACGTCGGCTCCACCGCGAGCGCGCGGGCGATGCCGATTCTCTGCCGCTGGCCGCCCGAGAATTCATGTGGGTAGCGGTCGGCGAACTGTGGGTTCATGCCAACGACGTTGAGCAGCTCGTAGATTCGGTTCTGGCGCTCCCTACCCCTGGCCAGGCCGTGGATGTCTATGGGCTCACCGACGATGTCGCCCACGGTTTGCCGCGGGTCTAGCGATGCATACGGATCCTGGAAGATCATCGCCATCTCGCGGCGCTTCGCCCGCAGCGCCTCGCCCCGAAGTTTGGTGATGTCTTCACCCTTGAATTGGATCGTGCCGGCGGTTGGCTCGTACAGGCGCATCACTGTCCGGCCGAGCGTCGATTTTCCGCAGCCCGACTCTCCAACCAGGCCGAGCGTCTCGCCCTTCATGATCTCGAGGTCGACGCCGTCGACCGCATGCACATGAGCGACCGTGCGCTCCATGATCCCGGAAGAAATCGGAAACCATTTCTTCAAGCCGTGAACAGATAGGAGCGGCTCGGTTGCGGTCCAGGCTTTCTTCAGCTGGGCGTGGGCGGTCTCAGGCATCCTTCAGCTCCGTGCCCGACTGGGTGACCCAGCACGCGGCCAGCTGCGTTTCTCCGACTCGATTGAGCACGGGCGTGTCACGCGTGCAGCGCTCGATTCGGAACGGGCAGCGCGGCTGGAAGGCGCAGCCTGGGGGGAGGTCGATGAGATTCGGGGGCAGGCCCTCGATCGGTTTCAGGGGTTCGTGCCGCTCCGCGTCCAGGCGAGGTATCGAGCGCAGCAACGACCAGGTATACGGGTGCTTCGGGTGCGCGAATACGTCCTCGGTCGGACCGGACTCGACTACCTTCCCTGCGTACATCACCATCACGCGCTCACACATCCCGGCCACTACCCCCAGGTTGTGCGTGATGAGGATGGTCGCAGTTCCAAACTCCCGATTGACGGTGCGCAGCAGGTCGAGGATCTGCGCCTGGATCGTTACATCGAGCGCTGTCGTCGGCTCGTCGGCGATCAGCACCTGCGGCGTCGTGGTCAGCCCCATCGCGATCATCGCCCGCTGGCGCATGCCGCCGGAGAACTGGTGCGGGTAGTTCTTGGCCCGCTCCGCGGGTGACGGGATGCCCACCCTGCCGAGCATCGCCACCGCCCCTGCCAGCGCTTTCACGAAGTCCACGCCTCGGTGCAGTCGCAGCGGCTCGGCCACCTGCCAGCCAGTCTTGAACACCGGGTTCAGCGACGTCATGGGGTCCTGGAAGATCATCGCGATCTGCTGGCCGCGGACCTCTCGCATCTCAGTCTCCGAAGCCTTGGTCAGGTCGTTGCCTTTGAAAAGAACCTTCCCCCCGACGATCCGGCCCGGCCGCTGCAGCCCCATGATGCTCATCGCGGTGACGGACTTGCCGCAGCCGGACTCGCCGACGATGCCCAGCGTCTCCCCCGCGTCCAGGTGGAAAGAGACCCCGTCGACCGCCTTGACGTTTCCCTCCTTGGTGGCGAAGACGGTGCGGAGGTCCTGCACCTCGAGGAGGGTCTGGGCCATCGCCTGGCTACTTCAGCCGGGGGTCGAAGGCGTCTCGGACGGCGTTACCGAAGAGGTTCGCGGCCAGGACGGTCACGAAGATGGTGATCCCGGGGAAGTACACCAGCCACACCGAGTGGAAGAAATAGCTCTGGGAGTTGGTGAGCATGTTGCCCCAGCTCGCGGTGGGTGGCTGAATGCCAAGCCCGAGAAAGTCAAGCGCCGCCTCGATCAGGATGATCTGGCCCACACCGAGGCTGGCCGCCACGATCAGCACCGGCAGCACATTCGGCAGCAGGTGCCGGATGATCAAGCGACCATCGCGGGCGCCCAGGGAACGCGTGGCGAGTATGAAGTCGCGCTGCTTCACGGAGAGCACCTCGCCACGCACCAGGCGCGCCACCCCGCCCCAGCCGACCGAGGCGATGATGGCGGCGAGCGTGATCGGCGTGGGCCGGAACAGGATCGCCATCAGGATGAACAGGAAGATGGCTGGGAAGGCCAGCACCACGTCGACGAATCTCATCAGAAGGTCGTCGATCCACCGGCCATAGAATCCGGCCGCAAGGCCGACCGTGGTGCCGAGCGTCAGGGATAGCGCAACGGTCAGCAGAGCGACGCCCAGCGTGACCCGACCGCCGTAAATGAGTCGCGTCAGAGTGTCGCGGCCGAGCTCGTCCGTGCCGAGCAAGTGGGGATGGCCGGGCGGCGCGAACGTGCTGTCGAGATCAAGCCGGAAAGGCTCGTAATGGGTCAGAAACTGTGTGAAGAGCGGAGCAGCGATCGCAATCAGGGCCAGGACCAGAATCAGCGAACCGCAAACCATTCCGATGCGGTTTGAACGCAGCCGTTCCCAGGACTCGTTCCAGTAGCTCTGCGCCGGGCGCCGGGCATCGCCCTCAAACGCCGGCGACGGCAGCTCGCGCTCGACGGCCTGCCCTGGATCGATCATGCGTATCGGATCCGTGGGTCGAGGACCGCATAGAGCACGTCCGCCAGCAGATTGCCTGCCACCACCAGCAGCGTGGCAAAGAAGGTCACGCCCATCACCGTGGAGTAGTCGTACTGCAGCGCCCGCTCGAAGGCCAGCCTGCCGATGCCGGGCCATCCGAAGACGACCTCGACCACAAGTCCTCCACTGACCAGGCCCGGCAGCTCGAGGCCGACCAGCGTGATCAGCGGGATCAGCGCGTTGCGCAGCCCATGCAGATAGACAACCCGCCGCTCGCTCATGCCCTTGGCCCTCGCGGTACGGATGTAGTCCTGGGACAGCACCTCGAGCATGCTCGAACGTGTGAAGCGCGACCAGACCGACAGGTAGAAGAAGGCGAGCACGGTGGCCGGCATGATCAGGTGCACGAGCCTGTCCAAGAGGTCACCGCCGTTGAGCGGGCTGGCGACGCCGCTGGACGGCAGCCAGGGAAGGCCGTGCTGCTCGAACGTCACGGAGAAGATGAGGATCAGCAGCAGGCCCATCCAGAACTGGGGAACGGCGAAACCCGCCACCGACACCACAGTCAGAGCGTGGTCCGTCTTGCTGCCGCGACGTAGGGCGCCGATGATGCCAAGCGGGATGGAGATCAGAACACCGACCACGATCGCGGTGGTCGTGAGCTCGAGCGTGTTCGGCAGCCGATCGAGGATGTGGCTCATGACCGGGCTGCCGTCGATCATCGAGCGCCCGAA
>Ga0137409_10005205_pt1 | contig 13577 bp, 11 predicted proteins | sample CZODoug1_16funga_FD_122059 | JGI IMG/M metagenome (GOLD analysis project Ga0137409, IMG submission 122059) | Vadose zone soil fungal communities from Angelo Coast Range Reserve, California, USA - CZODoug1_16fungal (Hybrid Assembly) | ecosystem: Environmental > Terrestrial > Soil > Vadose zone...
GCACGAACCTCAAGTTGCCGGCGCGCTTCGCCGCCTTCGCCAACGGCATCGCGATCCACGCCGACGATTACGATGACACCCAGCTTGCGGTGGCCAAGGACCGCGTCTACGGCCTGCTCACCCACCCGACTGCCCCGGCACTGCCGCCGGTGTTGGCGCTGGGAGAGACCGGCAACCGCACCGGACTCGACGTGCTCACCGCGTACCAGGTCGCGGTCGAAGCCGAGACCAAGATTTCAGAGGCGATCAATCCGCGCCACTACGATCACGGCTTTCATTCCACTGCGACCATCGGCGCGATTGCCGCAGCGGCCGGCGCCGCCCGCATGATGGGACTCAACCTGGAACAGACGCGTCGCGCGCTCGGCATCGGCGCGAGCCAGTCCGCCGGCCTGCGCGAGAACTTCGGCACCATGACCAAGCCGTTTCACCCGGGGCGCTCGGCGGAAAGCGGCATCGTCGCGGCGGAATTCGCGAAGCTCGGTTGGACTGCAACGCCCATCGTCCTGGAAGCCGGGCGCGGCTTCTTCAAGGCTGCAGGCGGCGGCTACGATCCCGCCGCGATCGAAGGCAAGCTCGGCAACCCCTGGACCTTCGCGTTCCCCGGCGTCTCGATCAAGCCGCATCCGTCGGGTTCGCTCACGCATCCCGGCATGGGTCTCATGCTCGATCTCATCCGCAAGCACGGCGTCCGACCGGAACTCGTGGCCAAGGTCAAGGTCGGAACCAATCGGCACATGCCGAACGCGCTGATCCATCGCCGGCCGACGAACGAGCTGCAAGCCAAGTTCAGCATGGAATTCTGCATGGCGATCCTGCTGCTCGAGCGCAAGGCCGGGCTCGCCGAATTTACCGACAAGGTCGTCAACCGCCCGAACGTGCAGCGCATGATCGAAAAGATCGAGTTCGGCGTGCACCCCGAAGCCGAAGCCGCCGGCTATGAGAAGATGACCACCATTATTGATATCGAGCTCACCGATGGCCGCAAGATCGGCGGCCGCGCCGACTTCGGCAAGGGCAGTCCCATCAACCCGATGACCGACGAAGAGCTCGCCGGGAAGTTCCGCGAGTGCGCGGCTTGGGGCAAACTGCCCAAGGCGAACGCCGACAAAGTAGTGGACATGGTTTTCAATCTCGAAAAGCTCAAGAGCATCCGCGACCTGACCAAGCTGCTCGCCAGGAAATGACGGGAGAGCGGGAAGTCGGGAGATCGTCAGATCGAAAACTCCCTCTCACGACCTCCCGATCTAACGATCTCCCGAATAAATAGCCCCGGTTACCAGTTAGAGTGCCTCAAATGAAGAAAGAGCTTCCCATCATCGGCCTCATGCTCGGCGACGTCACCGGCATCGGTCCGGAAATCAGCGCCAAGCTGCTCGCGTCCGGTGCGGCGAACGAGCTCGCCCACGTCGTCGTGATTGGCGACAAGCGCGTGCTCGATCTCGGCATCAAGAACGCGGGGGTCAAACTCGGCTATCGCACGGTTGCATCGGTCGACGCTATCCGCTGGCCGGCGGAGCAGCTACCGGTGCTGGACCTCGGCAACGTCGATCCCGCCCAATTCCCGCAGGGCGTGTCTTCGGCCGAGTCCGGCAAGCTGACCGGCGACACCCTGAAACACATGATCGACCTCGCGCTTGCGGGCAAGCTCGACGGCATCTGCTTCGCTCCGCTCAACAAGGGCGCCATGCACCAGGGCGGCTGGAAATTCAACGATGAACACCAGATGTTCGCCAAGCTCACCGATCACAGCGGCTTTTTCGGCGAGATGAACGTGATCAAGGAGTTCAGCACCTTCCGCGTGACCTCCCATGTCGCGCTGCGCGAAGCAGTCAACATGATCACGTCCGAGCGTATCGAGAGCGCCATCCGGCTCGCCGACGACACGCTGCGCTCGGCCGGGCACGCGAAGCCGCGCCTCGGCGTCGCGGCGCTCAACCCGCACAACGGCGAGAACGGCCTGTTCGGTGACGAGGAAATCCGTATCATCCGCCCGACAGTGGAGCGGCTGCACGCGGCCGGCGTGAACTGCACCGGTCCGATTTCGTCCGATGCGATTTTCATCAAGGCCCGCAACGGCGATTTCGACGGCGTGGTGATGATGTACCACGACCAGGGCCAGATCGCGACCAAGCTGCTGGGCTTCAACAAGGGCGTCACGGTCACCGCCGGGCTCAAGACCGTGTTCACCACGCCCGCGCACGGCACCGCTTACGACATCGTCGGACAAGGCAAGGCGGACCGGGGCGCGATGGAGCATGCGTTCACGCTTGCGGCGAAGATGGCCGCTTCCCGCCTCGCCGCCCGCAAGGCATGACGCAACCACTGCCCGGTATAATTTGATCGCTGCCACACCATCCGAGGAGACCATAATGAAAATATCCAGAACAAAACTTGTTTACGCTGCGCTTGCCGCGACGCTATCGGCGCACGCCGCCGTTGCGGCGGATTGGCCGGATCGCCCGATTCGCATGCTCGTGGGTTTCGCCCCGGGAGGTGGAACCGATGCAACCGCCCGCGCGATCGCGCCCAAGATGTCCGAGCTGCTCGGCCAGCAGGTCATCGTGGACAACCGGCCCGGCGCCACCGGCAACATCGCGACCGACATCGCGGCGAAATCCAACCCGGACGGCTACACGATCCTGATGGGAACGATCGCCGCGCTCGCGATCAACCCCGCTCTCTACGAGAAGCTCCCGTTCGACCCGATCAAGGACCTGCTGCCGGTCACGCGCGCGGTGGATTCGACCAACGTCCTGGTGCTGCATCCTTCGGTTTCCGCCAAATCGGTGAAGGAACTGATCGCGCTAGCAAAAGCGAAATCCCTCAATTGCGGGTCGTCTGGAGTGGGCGGAGCCGGCCATCTCGCGCTCGAGCTGTTCAACCTCCAGACCGGCGTAAAGATGACGCACGTCCCGTACAAGGGCGGCGGCCCGGCCATGATCGACCTGCTGGGCGGCAACATCCAGCTGATCTTCGCGACGGCTGCCAGCGCCGTCGGGCACATCAAGTCCGGCAAGGTCCGGGCGCTCGCCGTGACCACCTTGAAGCGCTCGCCGCTGGTACCCGATCTTCCCACGGTGGAAGAAACGGGTCTCAAGGGGTTCGAGGCGAACAACTGGTACGGCATACTCGTCCCGGCCAAGACGTCCCGCGCAATCGTCATGCGCCTCAACAAGGACGTCGCCACTGCCCTGCTGACCCCCGACATCAAGGAAGTGCTGTTCAAGCAGGGCCTGGATTCGGCGCCGGAATCGCCGGAAGCGTTCGGGGCCTACATCAAGTCCGAGCTCGTCAAATGGGCCAAGGTGGTCAAGGCCGCCGGGATCAAGGCCGAGTAGCCCGCGTGACGGGCTACTTGACGGATGAGGGAGTGAGTCCGGGATTTCGATGGACGCACCTGCGCACGTTCGTCGAATTCCTGGCTCACCCTTCCGCCTTCATCCTTAAAGCGACCGCCTGTGCGGCGCTCCTGCTGACCGCGCTGGCGACGCCGTTGGTGGCGCAGGAGTATCCGACCCGGCCGGTACGCCTCGTCATCGGCTTCCCGCCCGGCGGCGCTGCCGACATCATCGCCCGCGCGGTCGGCAACAAGCTGGCCACGTCGTTCGGCCAGCAGGTGATCGCGGACAACCGCCCGGGGCATTCCGGCACCATCGCTGCGGAAATCGTGTCGAAGGCCGCGCCGGACGGGTACACCGTGCTGCACGGCACGATCGCGCTCGTCGTCAATGCCATTTTGACGAAAAAATTGCCGTTCGATTACTCGAAGGACCTGCTGCCGGTGACGCAGGCGGTGGACCAGACCAATATCCTGATCGTTCATCCCTCGGTGCCCGCAAAATCCGTGAACGAGCTGATCGCGCTCGCGAAAACGAAACCGCTGAACGGCGGCTCCTCCGGCATCGGCGGCACCGGGCACCTCGCGATCGAACTGTTCAATCTCCAGGCCGGCACGAAGATCACGCACGTCCCGTACAAGGGCGGCGGTCCGGCCCTGATCGACCTGATCGCCGGCAACATCCAGCTGAGCTTCGCCACGGCGGCGAGCGCGATCACGCACATCCAGTCCGGCAAAGTCAGGGCGCTCGCGGTAACCACGGCGAAACGCTCGGCGTTCGCGCCCGACCTGCCGACGGTCGCCGAAGCGGGGCTCAAGGGCTACGAAGTCAATAACTGGAACGGTTTTTTCGTCCCGGCGGGCACGCCGCGCGCGCTCATCAACCGGCTCAACCGGGAGCTGACGGCCGCTCTCACAGCCCCTGACGTCAAGGATTTCCTCTTCAAGCAGGGCATCGACGCCGCGCCGGGCACGCCGGAACAATTCGCCAGGTACATGAAGACGGAGCACGCCACGTGGACCAAGGTCATCAAGGCGGCGGGGCTCAAGGCAAGTGAGAACCTGTAATGGGAGCTGGGTGATGCGTGATGGGAGCCACGGCGTAAAAAGCAGGCTCAGGACACTCTGCGCCATCCTGCTCGCCGCGTGTCCGGCCGCAGCGCCGCTGTTTGCTCAAGATTATCCGGCGAAGCCGGTGCGGATGATCGTCGGCTTTCCGCCGGGCGGCGCGACCGACCTGGTGGCGCGCATCATCCAGCCGAAAATGTCGGCGGGACTCGGCCGGCAAGTCATCGTCGACAACCGCCCCGGCGCGAACGGCGTGATCTCCAACGAGATCATCGCGCACGCCGATCCGGACGGGTACCTGATCGGATTCGGCCACATCGGCACGCTCGTTATCAGCCCGGCCATCCAGAAAGTCCCCTACGACAAGGACAAGGACTTCGCGCCGATCGGGCTCGTGGTCTCGCTGCAGAACATCATCATCGTCCACCCTACGCTGCCGGCGAAGAATCTGAAGGAATTCCTGGCGATCGCCAGGACGAGGGCACCGCTCAATTACGCCACCTCCGGTATCGGTAGTCCGGGCCATCTCGCGACTGTGCTGCTGGAGTCGAGGACCGGTGTGCGCATGTCGCATATCCCGTACAAGGGCGGTGGCCCCGCCATCACCGACCTGATCGCGGGCCACATACCCTGCTTCGTCGCGGTGATTTCGACCGGCATCCCGCCCATCCAGTCGGGCCGGGCGCGCGCGATCGCCGTGACCGGCGAAAAGCGTGCAGCGGCCATACCCGACGTCCCGACCGTCGCGGAATCCGGCGTGAAGGGCTATGCAGCGACCAATTGGTATGGCCTGCTGGCGCCGGTGAAGACCCCCCCGGCCATCGTCGAACGTCTGAACAGGGAGCTGGTGGCCGCGTTGAAGTCGCCCGACGTCGCGCAGCAGCTCAAGGACCGCGGCATCGATGCGGCACCCTCCTCGCCCGCCGAGTTCACCGCGTTCATCAAGGCGGAGGAAAAGAAGTGGGTAGATATCATCAAACGCTCCAACATCAAGGAATAACGGCCAGACCAAGAGCGTGGATCGTACCCCTCAAGGGGGTATTGAAAGGAATGATTCGTGGATCGTGATTCGTGGATCGTGATTCGTGGGTCGTGAGTCGTGATTCGGCTCACCAGTGCACGGTCGCACCGCTCATCACCCATCACCCATCACCCATCACCCATCACCCATTACCCATTACCCATTACCCATTACCCATTACCCATTACCCATTACCCATTACCCATTACCCATTACCCATTACGGACTTACGAATGTTCAACCCGTTCCAGCCGCTCGAAAAAATAAAAACCGAGGTCTTCACCTCGATGCCCGCCAAGTTTCGCAAGAAGGGCCGCACCACCTGGTCCGATCCCAACCGCCAGGGCGCCGAAGTGGAGTGTTTCCTGGAGGGTCCCTCCTTCGATCGCGATGGCAATCTGTACCTCTGCGACATCCCGTTCGGCCGCGTCTTTCGCATCGATCCGAAGGGCAACTGGGATCTCGTCGTGCAGTACGACGGCTGGCCCAACGGCATGAAATTCCACAAGGACGGCCGCCTGTTCATTTGCGACTACAAGGAAGGCCTGCTGACGCTCGATGTCAGGTCGGGAAAGCTGGAAACGGTGCTGCGCACGGCTTACAGCGAAGGATTCAAGGGACTGAACGACCTGCATTTCGCCTCGAACGGCGATCTTTACTTTACCGACCAGGGCCAGACCGGCATCGCCGACCCGACCGGCCGGGTATACCGGCTGAGTGCCAGCGGCGATCTGCGCCGCCTCGTCGAGAACGCACCCAGCCCCAACGGCATCACACTCGCGACGACGGATAAACACGTCTACGTCGGCATCACGCGCTCGAACTCCATATGGCGGTTGCCAGTGATGGCCGACGGCTCGGTATCGAAGACCGGCGTCGCGATCCAGCTGTCCGGCGGCGTTGGCGGACCTGACGGCGTCGAAATGGATTCCGAGAACGGTTTGCTGGTCTGCCAGCTCGGCATCGGCATCTGGCGCTTCGACGCCCATATGCTGCCGACGCATCTGGTGCATTCAGGCGACCACCGGCATCATCACCTTGCCAATCTCGCCTTCGGCGGCCCCGACTGCAAGACGATCTACATCACGGAATCACTTTCGGGCGACGTGCTGATGGCAAAGATGCCCGTTGCCGGGAAGAAGATGTACGGCCTTAGCTGAAAAGCGTGATAAGTGACGAGTGATAAGTGATAAGGCTCCCGCGCTCGCGCGGAAATTGATTCCTATCACCCATCACCCATCACGAGTCATGGCCGCTCGACCGGTAATTCCGGCCGAGCAGACCACTCATGCCACGAGCCGATGTAATTGCGCACCTTCGGCAATCCGGCTTGTTTGAGCGCGAAGTAGGTGTTGGCTGAACGCGCGCCACGATGGCAGTACGGCACCAATTCCGAATCCAGGTCGACCCCACTCTCGCGCAGCAGGCCACGCACCGCCTCTGACGGCTTGAAACGCCCGCCTTCGAGAAAACGGGTCCACTCTATCCAAACCGCACCCGGGATGGTTCCACGACGTGCGCAGCACGGTGTCTTGTCGCGCCCGGCGTGCTCGTCGGCGTCCCTGACGTCGAGTAGCGTAATGCCCGGGCTGCCCAGGCTCCTGGCGATCTCCTCGAAGCCGATCACCATGTCGGCGCGCTCACGCACTCGCAACCCTACGGTCCAGTCATCGGTGGATTCTGCGCTGAGCTTGCAGCCAGTCGCCTGCCACGCCGCAAGCCCCCCGTGCAGCAACCGGACGCGCGGATGCCCCAGGTATTGAAGTATCCAGGCGTCGCGCGCGGCCCGCATGCCGGTGTCCGATTCATACAGCACCACCGACCGGTTGCCGGAAACGCCGGCGGCGGCGTAGCGTGCCGCCATGTCGCGCGCGAACGCGGATAGTCCCTCCGCCCGCGTGTCGAGCGCAAACGTATCGTAGTTGCTGAAATTGATCGCGCCCGGGATATGGCCGCGTGCGTACTCGGTTGCCTTGCGCGTATCGACGATCAGGAAATCCGCTTGCCGCGCCTGCTCCAGCAGTTCTTGGGGTTCGATCAGGAAATCCATAAGTCTGATAAATCGTGATAAGTGATAGGTGATAGGTGATAAGACCCTTGCGCACTGCGTAAAACTCGACTCCTATCACCTATCACCTATCACCTATCACCTATCACGCCCCTCAGAGCTTTCAGCCTTTGAAAAATTCTGAAAGCTCGTTAAAAACCTCATCGGGCACTTGCTCCGCCGGGTAATGTCCGCAGGGCAGCGGCCGGATACGCACGATATTGGATGCGTACTGCGGCCAGGCCTTGCGCGGATCGTAATACTTCTCGGTATGGCTCTTTTCGCCCCAGTAGACGGCCGTGGGACAGCTCACCTTGCGCCCCGCCTCGAAGTCGGCCGTATCCATTGCCATGTCCACGGTGACCGCCGCGCGGTAATCCTCGCATACGCCGTGAATGTTCTCCGGTGTGCACACGCGCGCATATTCGGCAAGCGTTTCCTTGGAGAAGCCGCCCTTGCCTATTCCCATCGCCGTCAACTTCTTCAGAATGTAGAAATCCTCCCTGCCGTGGATCAGCCGCTCAGGAATATCGTAGGGCTGCGCCATGAAGAACCAGTGGAAGGAGCCGACCGCCCATTGCCAGGTGGCATGCGTCAGGACGTGGTGCGTTGGCAAAATATCGAAGGTCGCGAGCTTTTTGACCTTGTCCGGATGATCGAGCGCCATGCGGAACGCGGTGCGCCCGCCGCGGTCGTGTCCGGCGACGCAAAACTCCTTCAGCCCCAGGTGCGCCATCACGTCCACCTGGTCCTGCGCCATGCGGCGGAACGAGTAGTTGCTGTGGTCGTCTTTCCCGCGCGGCTTGCCACTGTCGCCGTAGCCGCGCAGGTCGGTCGCGACAACCGTGAAATGCTTCGCGAGCTGCGGCGCGACCAGGTGCCAATGCACGTGGGTAAGCGGATTGCCGTGGAGCAGCAACACCGCCGGCCCTTTCCCGCCCACGCGCCCGACGATTTTCACCTCGGGGTCGGAAGTCTGGATTTCGAAACGTTTGAAACCGTCGTACATGTGGACTCCAGGAATTTTATAACCCCGATGTTACAATCGCGCCTCTATCTGAACAACCGTGAGAGCGGGAGGTCGTGAGACCGCGAGGTCGATTTTCCCCTCTCCCGCTCTGACGCTCTCACGATCTCACGATCTCACGTCATTTCTCTATGAAGATATTGGTTCTTCCCGGCGACGGCATCGGCCCTGAGATCACGCAGGCGACGCTCGCCGTGCTCGACCGCGCCAACGCGAAATACAAGCTCGGCCTCGAGTGGCAGCCGATGGACATCGGCCTCGTCACGCTCAAGAAGGAAGGCTCGACCCTGCCCGAGCGCGTAATGGACGCCGCGCGCACGGCGCCGGGCATCATCCTCGGCCCGGTGGACCACCTGCAATATCCGGCGCGTGAGCAAGGCGGCATCAACCCTTCCGGCGAACTGCGCGTGAAGCTCGATCTCTTCGCCAATATCCGTCCGGCCAAATCGCGCATGGGCGTGGGGCTGACCGGGAAACCGGTGGATCTCGTGATTTTCCGTGAATGCACCGAAGGCTTTTATGCCGACCGCAACATGTTCATGGGCCGCGGCGAGTTCATGCCGACCGAGGACATGGCGCTTGCCGTGCGCAAGGTCACCGCGCGCCAGTGCCGCCGCATCTCGGAAGTGGCGTTCGCGTGGGCGCGCAAGCGCCGCAAAAAAGTTACCGCCGTGCACAAGGCCAACGTGCTGCACATCTCCGACGGATTGTTCCTGCGCGAGGTGCGTAAGGTCGCGGAGCAGTATCCGGACGTGGCGCTCGACGAGAAGATCGTGGACGCAATGGCGGCCCTCCTCGTGCGCGATCCGTCGAAGTTCGACTGCATCGTCACCGGCAACATGTTCGGCGACATTCTCTCGGATGAAGCCTCCGAAATCTCCGGCAGCCTTGGGCTTGCGGGCTCGACCATGGCGGGCGATGACGCCTGCTGCGCGCAAGCCCAGCACGGCTCCGCACCCGACATCCAGGGTCAGGACAAGGCTAACCCCACCTCTCTCATCCTCTCGGCGGCGATGCTGCTGGAGTGGCTCGCCGCGCGCCACCGGCGCCCGGAGTTCGAGCACGCGGCCAAAGCCATCGAGGCGGCCATCGACGCCTCCCTCAAGGACGCCGCCACGCGCACCGCCGATCTCGGCGGCAAGCTCGGCACCCGCGCCTTCGGGACACATATCGCCAGCCTGCTGATAGGCTGATATCCGAAGGGCGAGGCGCGCTCTCCAATGTCTGCGCCGCCAAGCCTTGTGTTGCCTACAGTCCCCTCCCGGGGCCTGGTGACTTTCTTTTTGCTCGCCCATAAAAGAAAGTCACCAAAGAAAAAGGGCGCCCGAACCCGCGCATCTGGCGCTTCATCCTTTCGGCCAAATCCCGACCTATGCTACGTAAAGGATGCCAGTGCGCTGGCAATAATGTAAGCGCCGAGAACCAGAAGCGCGACAAAGAAAACCTTTCGAAACCGTCGCTCGGACAGAGTACTTCGAACACGTTGACCCAAGATCATCCCGAGTATTGCGGGAAGTACGGCACCGAAGGAAAGAATGCCGTGCTCGATAGTTAGAATGTTGGCTTTTTGCAATGCGACCGCAAGCGCCAAAGTAGACGCCGTAAACAACATTCCCATTGCCTGGATGAGCATGTCCCGTGGGAGCCCGATAGCCTGAAGAAACATCACGCCTGGCACAACGGAAGAACCCGTCATACCAGTCAGAACCCCATTCGCGGCTCCAACCAACGTACCGACCCATGTCTCGTGACGTGCGGGGATTGTCAGTTGGATTCCCCGCAAGGTCACCATCGAGTATGTTACGAGTAGAACACCAAGAAGCGCGGTAAGCAGCGAAAGGTCTATGCGCGTTAGCGCTTGGGCGCCAACCCAAACCGTCACGGTGGCCATAACGAGAAACGGCCAGAGCCGAAGCAAGATCGCCTTACTATGACCACCGACCGATGCCTGCCAGAGATTTGTCACGAATGATGGCACCAGTAGCAGGGACATTGCGCTGGGTAGATCGAACGCAACTGTTAGCACACCAAGAGTAACCGCTGGCAGGCCGAGCCCGATTACCCCCTTCACCATGCCCGCGAGTAAAAAAGTGCTTGCTACGACGACAATGACGTTTGTATCAAGCATCCTGCTTTCCAGACTAATTTGTTGACGACGTAATGCGCGATCCACGAACAATTGCCGATGGCTGCGGAGATCAGCACGAGCGACCGACCAGACGATTCATGGATGACACTCAAAACATTGCCGCTCCATAGAAACCAGGTTCTCGTCCAAAAACGCCAAGCACAAATTCGGCGTGGACCACGCACCATTCGTAGAATCCGCTGGTTCGCTTCCCGCTCATCATCAATCGATCCCCTGCATTCGGTACGTGGCGACACTGTGCCTCCAATAAGGGGAAAAGTGTTTCGGTGGCAACCGAAGCATCCAGACCGCGAATGGCGTAAGCTCATGCCTCGAAATAACATGTCAAACAACGCCAGATTTGCTGAGGTAGCTTCGCTCGCCGGCGACCCCGCGCGTGTCGGTATGTTGCATGCGCTGATGGATGGGCGCGCATTGACTGCGTCTGAACTTGCGCGGGTCGCTAACGTCACCCCTCAGACCGCGAGCGAGCACCTCGCTAAAATGGCCGCCGCCGGCCTCGTGCAAGTCGAAAAGCAGGGCCGACATCGTTACCACCGGCTTGCTTCGCCGGCAGTCGCTCAGATGATGGAAAGCATCATGCTGGTTGCGTCGAGATTGGATACGGTGCGACCTGCCCCGGTAACCGGTCCTCGTGATGCAGCATTGCGCGCGGCGCGGACCTGCTATGACCATCTCGCCGGCCATCTCGGCGTCGCACTCGCGGACGCGTTAGTAGCCGGTGGTCACGTGGAGTTGTCACACGATGCTGGCGTGGTAACTGACGCCGGGGTCGCGCTTTTCGGGCGAATCGGTATCGATGTCACTTCATTTTCAGCTGGCCGCGGCAAGACTGCTCGCGTCCTTTGCCGACCCTGCCTTGATTGGAGCGAACGACGATCGCACTTGGCTGGTGCCGTCGCAACGGCACTGTGCACACGCAGCCTGGAAGAAGGCTGGATACGGCGCATTGAAGGCACGCGCGCCGTCACTGTTACGGCCAAGGGACAACGCGTCTTTTGCGAGGCTATCGGTATGCGGCTTGGACCTAGCCCAGCTTTTTCAGGTGCGGGAAGCGCTCTGAGAGGAGCGACCCGAAGTAGTACGTCGGCTTGAACGCCGGGTGCGCGCGGATCGCGTCGAACCAGCGCGCGACCGCGGGTTTTTCCTTCCACATCGAATCCAGGCCGAGGTCCGCCATGCGCACGATCGCCGGCATCAGCGCGACGTCAGCCAGCGTCGGGCGCGCGCCCATCAGCCAGGGGCCGCCGCTTTCGCGGATCGTGTCCTCCATGCGCACCAGCGTGCGTGCGAAACGATCGAGCGCCGAGCTCATCTCCTTCTCGGAAAATCCCTTGCGGCCCATCGCCAGCATGAATTCCTTGCGCAGGGGCTTGGATTCCGCGAAGGCGATGAACTCCTCCTCGCTCATTGCCGCGAAGCGCGGCAGGAACGCGAGATTGACGGTCGGCACGCGTACTGCCGCCGCGGGCATCTCGTCGATGAAGCGCATCAGCGCGCGCATCGCCGCGCGTTCCGCCGGCTCCTTCGGCGTGAAGCTCTCGGGCCCCGGCGAGACCTCGTCGAGGTACTCGACGATTACCGAGGAGTCGATCACCACGGCACCGTCGTGCACCAGAGTTGGCACCACGCCGTTGGGGTTGAGCGCCAGGTAGTCCGGCTTGAGCTGATCTCCGGCGAGCAGGTCGAGCTTCACCTCCTCGAAAGGCAGCTTCTTCGCGTTCAGCACGAAGCGCACCCGCTGGCTGCAGGTCGATTGCGGAGCGTTGTAGAGGACGAAGGCCACGGAGGCCAAAGTCTACGCGTACAATGCGCGCCTTGCCATGATCCGCCTCTCCCAAGTCACGCTCCGCCGCGGCACCAAGACGCTGCTCGAAGCCGCCGACGTCTCGCTCAACCCCGGCGACAAGATCGGCCTGATCGGCGCCAACGGCTCGGGCAAGTCGAGCCTGTTCGCGCTGCTGCGGGACGAGCTGCACGCCGACGGCGGCGACGTGGATTTCCCCGCGCGCTGGCGCGTCGCGCACGTCGCGCAGGAAACGCCGGCGCTGGATCGCCCCGCGCTCGAATACGCGATCGATGGCGACGCCACGCTGAGGAAGCTCGAAGCGCGGCTCGCCGAGGCGGAACAGGCAGATGACGGCCACGCGATCGGCGAGATCCACGCGGCGATGCTGGACGCCGACGCCTACACGGTGCGCTCCCGCGCCGAGCAGCTCCTGCACGGCCTGGGCTTCTCGCGCGAGCAGACCGCGGAACCGGTGGCGAGCTTCTCCGGCGGCTGGCGCATGCGGCTCAACCTCGCGCAGGCGCTGATGTGCCCCTCCGACCTGTTGCTCCTCGACGAGCCGACCAACCACCTCGACCTCGACGCGATCATCTGGCTCGAGGACTGGCTGCGGCGCTACGCCGGGACGCTGCTCATCGTCTCGCACGACCGCGATTTCCTCGACGGCGTGGTGAACGTCGTCGTGCATATCGACAACAAGAAGCTGCGGCGCTACTCCGGCAATTACTCCGCCTTCGAGACGCAGCGCGTCGCGACGGTGGTGCTCGCGCAAGCGCAGTACGAGAAGCAGCAGCGCGAGCGCGCGCACCTGGAGTCGTTCATCGACCGCTTCCGCGCCAAGGCGACCAAGGCGCGGCAGGCTCAGAGCCGGATGAAAATGCTGGCGAAGATGGAGGACCTCGCTCCCCTGCACGTCTCGGCCCCCTTTTCCTTCGAGTTCCGCGACCCGCTGCGCGCACCCAATCCGCTGCTCGTGCTCGAGGAAGTCGAGGCCGGATATCCGGAGAAGACGGTCCTGGAAGGAATCACCTTCTCGCTCCAGTCCGACGAGCGCATCGGCCTGCTCGGCGTCAACGGCGCGGGCAAGTCCACGCTCATCAAGACGATCGCAGGGGCGCTCAAACCGCTGTCGGGAG
>Ga0137409_10005206_pt1 | contig 13577 bp, 13 predicted proteins | sample CZODoug1_16funga_FD_122059 | JGI IMG/M metagenome (GOLD analysis project Ga0137409, IMG submission 122059) | Vadose zone soil fungal communities from Angelo Coast Range Reserve, California, USA - CZODoug1_16fungal (Hybrid Assembly) | ecosystem: Environmental > Terrestrial > Soil > Vadose zone...
GCCGAGGCGCTGGGGCCGGTAGAGATCGAAGGCGCGGTAGGCCACGCCCCACACGGCGAGGATCGGCAGGAGCTGCAGCGCATAGCCGTTGAACGGCGGGACGTCGCCGTGCCCGAAGGCGTAAAAGCGCAGCGCGTAGGCGCCGAGCCAGCACGCCACGATGAGCGCCAGGTCGGTGACGAAGGCGACCTGCTCGAGGAGCCGCGAGTGCGCCTTCAGCATCCGCGCGCCGCCACGGCTGCCCACCGGCCGGTGATCCACTCCCGCATCTCGCGCGCGAACCGCGGCCGATCGAACCGCGCCGCGTGGGCGCGCAGCGCCGCCGGCTCGAAGCGGTGCGCGGCGGCCTCGAACGTGGCCATCGCGGCGACGAGCGCGTCCACCGTCTGCTCGCCGAAGAAGACCGCGGTGGGCGGCGCGTCGGCCTCCAGCCCGATCATGGTCTCCAGCGCGCCGCCCTGGGCGAGCGCGATCGTGGGCCGTCCGGCCGCCGCCGCCTCCAGCGGCACGATGCCGAAATCCTCCACCGACGGAAACAGGACCGCCCGGCAGCGCGCGTAGAGCTCGGCCACCTCGGCGTCCGAGCGCCAGCCGAGGAACGTGACCGACGGCCCGGCCAGCGCCCGCAGCCGCGCCTCCTCGGGCCCGCGTCCGACGACGAGCAATCGCCGGTGGGCGCGCGTGGCCGCGCGCACCGCGAGATCGACGCGCTTGTAGGGCACCAGTGCCGAGACCACGAGGTAGTAGTCGTCGGGCGTCGGCGCGATCGTGAAGCGGTCGAGCTCCACCGGCGGATAGATCACCGACGCCTCACGGCCGTACACGCGGCGGATGCGGTCGGCGATGTGACGGGAGATCGCCACGAACTCGTGCACGCCCGCCGTGCGGCGGTCCCAGCGCCGCAGCGCGGCGGCGACCGGCGGCAGCGCCAGCCGCGTCAGCCATCCGGCGCCCTCGGTGTAGTCGCTCTCGAGGTCCCACACGTAGCGCATCGGCGAGAAGCAGTAGCAGAGGTGCAGCGCGCCGGGCGGCACGCGCACGGCCTTCGCCGCGCAGTGGCTCAGCGAGAGCACGACGTCGAAGCCCTCGAGCGGCAGCCCGCGCACCGCGGCCGGGAAGAGCGGCAGGTAGTGGCGATAGCGCGTGGCGGCGCCGGGCAGGCGCTGCACGAACGAGGTGACGATGCGCCGCCGCTCGATCGTGGGACTGACGCTGCCCGGCACGTGCAGCAGCGTGAACAGCGGCGCGTCGGGGAACAGCTCGCAGGCGACCTCGAGGCAGCGCTCGCCGCCCCGCATCCCGGTGAGCCAGTCGTGGACGAGGGCGACGCGCGGCGCGGCCACGGTGGCCGCCGCTCGGCAAGTGCTGAACATCCCGGACATATTACTACAGCCCCAGGAGCTCCCCGTAGAGCCCCTCCAGCGCCGTCACCATCGCGCGCGCGTCCAGCTCGCTGCGCGCCCGCGTCCGGTTCTCGGCGCCCAGGCGCGCGCGCAGCCCCTCGTCGGCGAGCACCTCGCCGAGGCGCTTGGCCAGCGCCGTCTCGCTGCCGTCTACCAGCACCCCCGCGGGCAGCGCCGCGGCGGGCAGCGCCGCCGCGGGGCCGAGCACCTCGCGGTGCGCCGCGATGTCGCTGGCCACCACCGGCAGGCCCAGCGCCATGGCCTCGATGACGGCCAGCGGCAAGCCTTCCTTGCGCGAGGGCGCCGCGAAGACGTCGAAGGCCCGGAACAGGCGCGCGGCGTCCACCATCGCGCCGGCAAAGCGCACCCGCGCCGCGACGCCGAGGCGCGCGGCCAGCGCGCGCAGCGCGCCCGCCTCGGGCCCGTCCCCGATCAGCACGAGCGTGGCGGACGGCAGCGACGCCAGCGCGTGCAGGAGCAGGTCGAGGCGCTTCACCGCGTCGAAGCGGGCCGCCGTGCCCACCACGGCCGCGGACTGCTCGAGCCCGAGCGCGGTGCGCGCGTCCCACCGCTCCAGCGCGCGGCCGGTCAGCCGCGCGACGTCCACACCGTTGAGGATCACGCGGCTCTGCCCCCGCGTGAAGAGGCCGAGCGCCAGGCCTTCGGCCTCCTGCGCGCGCGAGACGTTGACGACGGCGCGCGTGGAGCGCGACAGCCGCCGCTCGAGCGCGAGATAGGCCGCGCGCGCCACGCCGCCGTAGCGCTCGTAGTGGATGCCGTGCAGCGTGTGGACGGCCGGCACGCCGGTCACGCGCGCGGCCAGCCGCGCGTGCAGGCCGGCGCCCTTGCCGTGGGAATGCACCAGGCGGACGTCCTGGCGGCGGATCAGGCGCACCAGCCGGAGCAGCGCGAGCGGCCCCAGCCGGTCGGTGCGCGCCGCGAACGTCTCGATCCCGGATTCCCGGAAGCGCACCACCATCGCGCCTCCCGGCGGGCCCGCCACGATCGGCCGCCAGCCGCGCGCGCGGAGACCCGTGGCGACGTCCAGCACGTGCTGGGGCCCGCCGCCGGGCTCCGTGGACACGAGCACCTGCGCGATCGTGACCGGCGCGCTCACGGCGAGGGTCCCCCGAGTGCGGCGCGCACGAGGCGGCGCAGCGGGCGCGGCAGCGCGAGCGCCAGCGCCGGGCGCACGGCGAAGAGCGCGCACCACGGCGGATAGGCGCCGGCCCGCACCGCGCGCCAGCGGACACGTGTCTCGGCGCGCAGGCGATCGTCCTCGCGCTCGATCGACACGCGCCGCTCGCCGAGCGTGCGGACGACGAGCACGTCGGCGAGGTTGGCCAGCCGCGTGACACGGGCCAGCCGCATCCAGAGGTCGTAGTCCTGCGCGACCGGCAGCGTCTCGTCGTAGCCGCCCGCGCGCTCGAGCGCCGCACGCCGCACCATCACCGAGGAGTGGACGAACGGGTTGGCGCGGATCAGCGCGCGACGGAGCGCCGCGTCGTCGAGCGGCGGCCGCACGATGCGGACGAGCGCGCCGCGGCTGTCGATCTCGCGCGCCGCCGTGCCCAGGAGCCCGATCTCCGGCTCGCGCGCGAGAAACGCGCACTGGCGCTCGAGGCGCGCGGGCAGCGCGACGTCGTCGGCGTCCAGGCGCGCCACCAGCGGCGCGGTCGCACGCGCGAGCCCCGCGTTGAGCGCGCGCGTGAGCCCGGTGCGTGCCTGGCGGATCACGCGCAGCCGGGGATCGCGGACGGCGGCCAGCAGATCGGGCGTGGCGTCGTTGGAGCCGTCGTCCACGACGATCAGCTCGAGATCGCCCGCCGTCTGCCCGAGCACGCTGGCCACCGCCTGGGCCACGCCCGGCGCGCCGTCGTGCACGGACATCAGCACGGAGACCGCGGGCATTATTGGTAGCGGGTGGCGCGCCGTCGGTTAGGCACGTGGGTGGCCTGACCTGGAAGGATGCCGGAGCCGTTTGTAGCGAGTGGCGCGGCGTCGGCTAGGCACGTGGGTGGCCTGGCCTGGAAGGATGCCGGAGCCGTTCGACGCTCACGTGCGCTTTCGCAAGAGCAGGTTGAGATAGGGCAGCGCGAGCGACGGGGGGCGGCCGAGGGCGCGTAGCGCGGTGGCCGCGGCGGCGAAGGCGGGGAGCAGCGCGCGGCGGGTGCGCGAGCGCGCGGTGGCGCGGAAGAAGGCGAAGCCGTAGCCCGCCTCCTCGGTGACGTCCACGACGCCGGCGGCGCCCGACGACGGCAGGCACTCGCCGAGCGTGGCGTTGCGCCAGCCGGTGCCGTCGGCAGTGAACTCGTCGAAGCCGATCGCGCCGTAGACGCCCGGGCGCGCCAGGCGCGCGTAGCGCCAGGCCAGCGGCGCCGGCAGCCACTGCACGAGCGGCAGGCCCACCGAGTGCGTCTCCAGGGGAAACCAGCGATTGGGCGTATCGAGGATCGCGATGTGCCCGCCGCGCGCCAGCACCCGGTAGTACTCGTCGACCTGCTCGCGCCGGTGACGGACCGGCAGGTGCTCGACGATCCCGACCACGACGACGACGTCGAAGGCGCCGTCGGGCCAGGGCAGCCGGCACGTGCCCGCCTGGTCGAGGTGCAGCACCTGGCGGACGGCCTGGAGGCCGAGCTCCTCCACCTTGGCGCGCGTCAGCTCCACGAAGGCGGCGTCGGTATCGTACGTGTGGAGCGCGGCGATCTCCGGCTGCTCGGCGAGGTGCTACGTCATGTGGCCGAACGAGCAGCCGATCTCGAGCACGCGCAGCGCGCGCGCGCCCCGCCCGCGGAGATAGCGGAAGAGCGGGTCCAGGAAGTGCGGGCCGCGGGTGTCCTTGAAGTCGAAGTAGAGCGGCGCGCGCTCCGCGCCCTTGCGCTCCACCAGCAGGCGAATGACGCGCGCGCTGTAGCGCGTGGGATAGGATCGCCCGCCCGTCTCCAGCACGCGGCGGTCGCCGAGATCCACGATGCGGAAGGCCTGCGTCATCGGCGCCAGTGTGTCACGCCCGCCGGGCGACGACGAGCAGCATGTGGCCGAGCAGCCGCAGCGCCGGCTCCGTGTAGAGCGCGCGCCGGGCCAGCCGCTTCACCGACGCGCCCGCGCCGCCGCCGCCGCGCGCGAAAGGTCCCGTCTGCGCGCCGATCGGCGCGACGGCCGCGGTGGCCGCGGGACGCCCTGCCCTGCGAGGCAGCAGCGTCCTCAACGCGCGCGCGGGATCGTACGGGTGCGCCGCCGTCGGCACGAAGCCGTGGCGCGCGAGTGCCGCGAGCAGCTCGGCGCGCGAGAAGGCGTACTGGTAGAACGCGCCGCCGGCGGCGGCGACGGCCCGGGCGCGCCGCCGCAGCCACGGCGCGCCGAGCCGGCGCAGGCCGTTGACGTACGGCACCGAGATCACCAGCGTGCCGCCGGGCGCCAGCACACGGCGGGCCTCGGCCAGGATCGCGTCGGGCCCGTCGGGATCGTGCTCGGCCACGCCGAGCGAGACGTACGCGCTGACTGCGCCGCTGCGGATCGCCAGCGCGCGGAGATCGGCGGCGGCCAGCGGCACGGCCGCGACGCGGCGGCAGGCGGCCAACGCCTCCACGCTGCCGTCCACGCCGGCCGCGCGCCAGCCGCGCTCGCGCAGCAGGATCACGTACTGGCCCAGGCCGCAGCCCGCCTCCAGCACCACGCCGGTGGGCGGCAGCGCGTCCACGATGAGCGTGGTCAGCGGCGAGCGCCGCGCCACCGCCAGCAGCTCGGCGACGGTGTGGCCGCCCCAGTGCTCGGTCCAGAAATCCGCGTGGGCGGTGGCCGAGTAGTACGCGAGCATCAGCGCCGCCGCCAGGCCGACCAGGCGCCGTCGGCCCACACGCGCTCGAAGTCCGCCGGCGGGGCGCCGCGCGCGAGCGCGGGATCGACGATCACGTAGTCGCTGCCGAGCCGCCGGCCCAGCGCGAACCAGCAGTCGGAGGCGCCGGTCGCCCGGCACGCCGCGCGCTCACGATCGAGCGCGTACCACTCCGTGAGCGGCCCGCTGCCCGCCAGGAACATCAGCGCGCCGTCCTTCCACGAGCCGGTGATCGAGCGGCGCGTGCGCAGGCGGAACTCGCCGTCGTCAGTCATGAAGAGCGCCGACGGCGCGGTGGCGGCCGTGGCCCAGCGCCACAGCGCCGGGCGCGCGGCGACGTCGGCGGCCGCGGCCGCCACCGGCGCGGGCCCCATGCCGAGCGCGTGCTTCACCGCGGCCCGCGTCTGCCACGAGAACGCGTGGATGACCTGCGCGGGCGGCACCAGCGACAGCAGCAGGAGCGCCACCACCGCCGCGCGCGCAGCCGCGGTGCCGCGCTCGAGCCACCGCGCGTATGTCAGCGCCAGCGCGCCGAGCGCGATCGGGTAGAGCAGCCTCACGATGCGCAGCTCCTGGATGTCGGCGTACGGCCGGTCGAGCGCCACGCCGACGCCCTGGATCAGCGCGGTGGCGCCGAAGCCGAGCGCGACCGCCGCCGCCATGACCGGCGCCAGCGGCGTGAGCACCGGGTGCGGCCGGCGCAGCCGCCGCCAGGCCAGCCACGCGCCGATCGGCAGCGCCAGGTGAAACGCCACGGAGAGCAGCGCGTTCGGCGCGATCGGATAGAGCAGGTACGGGAACCGGTAGTCCAGCGCCGCGCGCACCGTGGCCGGCGCGCCGCCGCCGATCCGCGCGGTGAAGAACGGCACCAGGTAGGGCAGCGCGCCGGCCACGAACAGCGCGACGCCGAGCGCCACCTGCCCCAGCGCGCGCAGGCTCCGCTCGCGCCACAGGTGCGCGAGCGCCGTCACCTGGGCGAGCTGGTAGGCGGACACCGGGTGCACGTTGAAGAGCAGACCGAGCAGCGCCCAGTAGCCGGCGAGCGCCGGGCGCGCGCGCCACCAGACAAAGAGCAGCAGCAGCAGCGGCGTGAGGCCGGCCAGGATCGTGCGCGTCGCCGCCGACGGCATGCCATCGAAACCCCACACCTCCCCGCCGAGCGCGTTGCGGATGGTGAGCGCGCCGAGCGTGGCGAGCGCGGCCGGCAGCGGCCGGCCGCTCACCACGCGGAAGAAGACGTAGTGGCCGGCGATGAAGAGCGCGCCCATGAGCCACCCGAGCCAGGCGAGCGCCGCTTCGACGTTGCCGTCAAGCCGGCGCGCCAGGGCCGCTTGCGCGTCGAGGAACCAGGGCACGTGGAGCACGTCGGGGTCGTAGCGGTACAGCGCGTCGCGCGCGAAGAGCTCGGGCGCCAGCTTCTTGGCGGCCAGCAGGTTGTAGGCGTTCGGGTCGCCGCGCAGGTCGGGATCGCCGAGCAGCACCAGGCCGCCGGCCAGCGCGAGGGCCAGGAGCACGACGACGACCGCCTCGCCGACGTGGCGAGGGGCGCTCAGCGGCCGACGCGCGGGCGGGCCCACTCGCGGACCAGGAGGCCGAAAAACTTGAGGCCCACCGGGATCGCGTTGAGCTTGGAGACGCCGCGGCCGATGCGCGGCGACTCCTGCGTCGGGAACTCCAGCACGCGCAGCCCGAGCTGCAGCGCCCGGATGGACATCTGGAACTCGATGGCGTAGCCCTCGGCGTCCGGCGCCAGCCGCCGGAAGGCCGCGCGGGTGACGCCGCGGTAGCCGTTGATCGTGTCGTGGATGTGCGTGCCGCCGCGCGCACACAGCACGTTCACCAGCCACGTGAAGAGCAGGTTGCCCCAGCGCCGGCTGGCGAAGAGGAACTTGTCGTCGTCCTCCGAGCGGGCGCCCGGCATGAAGCGCGAGGCGATGACCATGTCGTGGCCGGCGCCCAGGCCGTCGACGATGCGCGGGATGTCGGCGGGATCCTCGTTGCCGTCGGGACTGAAGAAGATCAGCCGGTCGTGGCGCGCCTGCTCGACCGCGAGCCGGAAGGCCTCGCCGCGGCCGCGCCGCGCCTGGCGGATCACGCGCATGCCGCGCGCGGCGAAGAAGTCCAGCGTGCCGTCCGTGGAGCCGCCGTCCACGACGAGCACCTCGTCGAGACAGTGCAGCGGCAGCTTCGGGATCACCGCCGTCACGCCGTCGATCTCGTTGAGGGTGAGGATGACGAGGGTAACCGGCGTCACCGGAGCGTCCCGCGATGCTCGCGATACCAGGCGATCATGCGTGTGAGGCCGTCGCGGAAGCTCACGCCCGCCTCGAAGCCGAACGCGGTCCGCGCGCGCGAGACGTCCGCGCTGCGGCGCTGCTGGCCGCTCGGCCGCGAGGCGTCGAAGACGAGGCGCCCGCGATAGCCGGTCAGCTCGGCGAGCAGGACGGCCAGGTCGCGGATCGAGATCTCGACGCCGGTGCCGAGGTTCACCGGCTCGCCGCCGTCGTAGCGCTCGGCGGCCAGCCGCAGCGCGCGGGCGGCGTCGTCGACGTAGAGGAACTCGCGCGTGGCCATGCCGTCGCCCCACACGACGAGCTCCGGCGCGCCCGTCTCGCTCGCCTCCAGCATGCGGCGGATCAGCGCGGCGATGACGTGCGAGCGGTCGGGCTCGAAGTGATCGCCGGGGCCGTAGAGGTTCATGATCAGCAGGTAGATGGCGTTGAAGCCGTACTGCGCGCGGTAGGCCTGGCCCTGCACGAGCATCAGCCGCTTGGCGAGGCCGTACGGCGCGTTGCTGGGCTCCGGATAGCCGTCCCACAGCGCGTCCTCGCGGAACGGGACGGCGGCGTGCTCGGGATAGGCGCACACCGAGCCCGCGCCCACGAACTTCGCCACGCCGGCCAGCCGCGCCTGTTCCATCACGAGCGCGCTCATCATCGCGTTGGCATAGAGCGTCCGGCCGGGGTTGGCGAGGTTGTAGCCGATGCCGCCGACGTCGGCCGCCAGGTGGAACACCACCTCGGGACGGTGGTCGGCGAACATGCGGGCCACCTCGGCCTCGCGCAGCAGGTCGTAGTCCTTGCGCGCGGGCGCGACCACCTTGGCGCCGGCCTCCTGCAGCTGCGCCAGCAGCGCACGGCCGAGGAAGCCGCGGCCGCCGGTGACGAGGGCGCGTGCGCCCGCGAGCGTCATGCCCAGCGCGCCATGAACTCGTCCACGCACGTCACCACGTACGCGCGGTCGGCGTCGCTGATCGCGTGGTGGTTGCCGATGAAGAACGACTGGCGCATCACGTGCTCGGCGCGCTCCAGCGAGCCGGCCACGCGATGCGGGAAGAGCCGGATGGCCGGCTGGTCGCGGAAGTTGCCCGCCATGATGGGCCGCGTGCCGATGCCCTTGCTCTCGAGAAACTCCACCAGCGCGTCCCGCGTGAACGGCGCTTCGGGCCGCACGGTGATCGGATAGCCGAACCACACCGAGCGCGAGCCGGCCGCCTCCCGCCCGGGACAGTCGCGCAGCCAGCGCGCGTGCCGCCGCAGCGCGGCGTTCCAGTGCTCGACGTTGTCGCGGCGGATCTTGATGTAGGGCTCGAGCTTCGGCATCTGGTGGATGCCGAAGGCGCCCTGCAGCTCGGTCGGGCGCAGGTTGTAGCCGAGGTTCACGAACAGGAAGCGCTCGTCGATCGGCGCTTCCGTCACCGACGGCCGCCGCTTGACGTCGCGGATCCAGCCGTGGGCGCGCAGCGTGCGCGCGAGGTCGGCCAGGGCGGGGTCGTCGGTGACGACCATGCCGCCCTCGATCGTGCTGATGTGGTGCGAGAAGTAGAAGCTGAACGTGCCCATGGCGCCGAAGGTGCCGACGGCCTTGCCCTCGAAGCGCGCGCCGTGGGCCTCGCAGGCGTCCTCGATCATCACGAGCCCGTGGCGGTCGGCCAGCGCGCCCAGCGCCCGCATGTCGCAGGCGTTGCCGAGCAGGTGGACCGGCAGCATCGCGCGCGTGCGCGGGCCGATCGCGCGCGCGGCGGCCTCGGGATCGATGGTGAAGGTGTCGAGGTCCACGTCGACGAGCACCGGCACCAGGCCGGCGGTCACGAGGGGGAAGTACGTGGTGGACCACGCCACCGCCGGCACGATGACCTCGTCGCCCGCCGTCAGCGGGCGCGGGAAGGCCGGGTTGACCAGCGCGGAGACCGCGATCAGGTTCGCCGAGGAGCCGGAGTTCACCATCACGGCCTCGGCCACGCCGAGGTACTCGGCCCACAGCGTCTCGAAGCGGCGGACCTTCTCGCCCATGGTGACGCGCGTGGACAGCATCGAGTCGATCGCCTCGTTCACCTCGTCGGCGGCGTAGGAGGGCACGTGCAGCGGCAGGCGGGGCTCGCCCGGCGGCGGGGGCGGCGCGGCGGCGGCGAAGTACTGCTCGACGAGCGAGCGGATCTGCGCGGCGAGGCGGGCGCGGGACTCTATCGGACCGCTCCGCCCGCGAGCCGGCGCCAGCGCCGCCGCGTGAAGAGCACGTCCACGAACCACTTGGCGTAGCGGGTCTCCTCGCGACCGGTCAACAGCGCGCGCCCCAGCGCGCGGATGACGCGCCACGGCCGCAGCGCGAAGGAGATCACGTAGAAGTTGACGAACATCCACAGCATCGTCCAGTACAGCCGCCGCGAGGAGACGGCGTCGGCGTACGACGGCGCCTTGGCCGTGTAGAAGTCCATCGGGGAGACGAAGAACTCGTCGTCGAGCTTCAGCTTGCCCTCCTGCTGCAGCCGGCGGAAGAGCGCCGAGCCCGGATAGGGCACGAACTTCGACACCGCGATGTCGTAGACGCCCAGCACCGCCATGCGCCGGATGAGCGAGAGCGTCGCGCGCAGCGTGGCCGGCGTGTCGTCGGGAAAGCCGATGACGATGAAGCACGAGAGCTTGAGGCCGCGCCGCACGGCCGAGCGCATCGCCGCCAGCATGTGGCCGAGGTCCACCTGCTTCTTGACGGCCTTGAGGATCTCCGGCGAGCCGCTCTCCGGGGCGAAGGCCAGCGCGCGGCAGCCCGAGCGGTAGAGCAGGTCGGCCACCTCGACGTCGAACACCTCGGCCCGCGTGCCGCTCGGCATCTGCCAGGTGATCTTCAGGTCGCGCCGGATGAGCTCGTTGCAGAAGTCGACGATCCACTGGCGCTTGACGATGGCGGTCAGGTCCTGGAAGTCGAAGTTCGTCGCGCCGTACTCGCGGAGGTAGCGCTCCATCTCGTCGGCCAGCCGCACCGGGTCGCGGGCGATCCAGCGCTGCGTCCACATGGCGGGGTTCGAGCAGAACGTGCACTGGAACGGGCAGCCGCGCGTGCCGAGGATCGGCATCGAGCGGCCGAGGTTCATGCCGTTGGTCTGGTGGCGGTCGATGTACTCGGTGATCGGGAACGATTTCCAGTCCGGCGGCGAGATGCCGTCCACGTCGCGGCGGCGCTCCGAGAGGCCGTTCGTCACCACGCGGCCGTTGTCACGATAGGCGATCCCCTTCACCGCGGCCAGCGGCGTGCCGCTCGTGCGGGCGCGCAGCAGCTCGACGAACGTCTCCTCGCCCTCGCCGAGGACGACGACGTCGAACGGGCTCGTGGCCAGCACGTGCTCGGGCACCGCGGTGCCGTGCTCGCCGCCCAGCACGAGCAGCGCGCGCGGAAAGCGCGCGCGGATCGCATCGGCCACGCGGTGGGTCAGCGGCCACAGCGTGCTGAACATGCAGGAGACGCCGATGACGTCGGCCTCAGCCGGGATGCGCCGCACCGTCTCCTCCACCGTCAGCCCCTGCATCATGAAGTCGCTGCGGTCGGGGTACGGCGACACGGCGTCGAGGGCGGCGCCCGTGGCGTCGATCACCTGGTAGGCGAACCCGGCCTCGCGCAGCGCCGCCGCCACGTAGGCGAGCCCCAGCGGCGGGTTCGGCGTGTGCATCTGGAGCCCAGAGAACGTCTTGATTCCCGGCGGGTTGACGAGCGCTATCATGCGAAGTTCCCCGCGATTATACTGCGCCGGCGACCCGCCGCAGCAGCGCGATCTCCGTGCCCACCAGGACGCCCAGATCGTAGCGGGCGACGGCCAGCGCCCGTCCCGCCTGCCCGAGACCCCGCGCCAGCCCCTCGTCGTCCAGGACGCGCCCCAGGCGCTCGGCGAGGTCGGCGGCGCGGTGGGGATCGAAGAGCAGCCCGGTGACCCCGTCGGTGACGAGCGAGCGATTGCCCTCGCAGTCGGAGGCCACGCACGGCACGCCGGCCGCGAGCGCCTCGATCAGCACCTTGGGGTGGCCCTCGGTGAAGGACGCCAGCACGAACGCGTCCGCCTCGCGATAGACCTCCGGCAGCCGCTCCTGCGGCACCACCCCGCGGAAGTCCGTCTCGAGCCCGGCCGCGCGCGCCTGCTCGCGCAGAGGCGCCTCCAGCGGGCCGGCGCCGACCAGCACCAATCTCACGGGCCGGCGCCGGGCGACGTCCGCCGCGGCGGCGACGAGTGTCTCGAGGTTCTTCTCCGGCGAGAAGCGCCCGACGTAGAGGACGCGCGCGGGAGCGCCGCGGCGGCGGCCGCCGGGCGGCGGCGCGAAACGCTCGGTGTCCACGCCGTTCGGCACCAGCGCGACGTTGGGATTCAGCCGCGACGCGCGCGCGCGCAGCGCCTCGGTCGTGGCGATCACCGCGGCGGCGCGGCGCAGGCCCACGCGCTCGACGGCGGCCTTGAAGAGGCGCTTGGGGCCGCGGCGCGAGAGCTGGGCGTAGGAGAACCCGTAGGTCGTCACGTAGGGCACGCCGAAGCGCGCGCGGGCGGCGATCGCGGGGAGCGTGCCGGTGACCTGGAAGACGCGCAGCACGGCGCACGCGCGCAGGCGCGCGCTCTCCGTCCAGGCGAGCGTGGCCGCGCGCCGGCCGCGGCTCAGCGGCCGCGGGGGCGCGACGACCTCGGCGCGGGCGAGCAACGCGGGATCGCGGCTGAACTGCGTGAGCGATTCCACCAGGTAGCTGAAGTAGAGGACGCGGTCGAAGACCTTCACGTAGCGCGCGAGATAGCCGTCGACCAGCCGCCCGGCCTGGCCGGTGGACGCCAGCTCGCCGAGCCCGCCGCCGAGCGCGGGCAGCAGCCCCAGCGTCACGCCGCGCGCACCGCCGCGTAGAGCGCGAGCAGACGGTCCACGCTCGCCTCGGGCGAGAAGCGCGTCGCGACGCGGGCGCGCGCGGCCTCGCCCAGGCGCGTGGCGAGCGCGGGATCGTCGAGCAGCCGCGTGATGGCGGCGGCGAGCGCGGCCGGATCCGAGCGCGGCACCAGGAGGCCGCTGTCGCCGTCCTCGATGAGCTCCGGCGTGCCGCCGACGGCGCTGGCCACGACCGCACGGCCGGCCGTCATCGCCTCGAGGATCACGCGGCTCAGCGCGTCGGGGATGACGGACGGCACCACGACGACGTCGGCGCCGGCGTAGAGCGCGAGCACGTCGGCGTTCGGCAGCGAGCCCAGGTGCCGCGCCCACGGCGCACGCGGCACCGCGACCTGCCCCTCCCCCACCAGCACGAACAGCGCGTCGGGATGGCGGCCGCGCACGCGCTCGGCGGCCGCGAGGAAATCGGCGGCGCCCTTGCCCGGCGAGAGCTTGCCGACGTAGAGCACGACCCGGCCGTCGAGCCCGTGGCGGCTCCGGGCGGCGGCGCCGGCCTCGGCCGTCGAGGGCCGCGCCAGCGGCGGGATCGTCGCCACCGTCGTCACGCGCCGCGCATCCGCGAGGAGGCCCGAGCGGCGATAGACGCCGAGGATGCCGTCGCTGACGCCGACCACGGCGTCCACGCGCGAGAGGAAGCGCTGCTTGAAGCACGCGTCCAGCCACCCGTGCAGGAACGCCAGGCGGGTGCGCAGGCGGCCGCGGCGCCCGCGCGCGTACGTCTCGAAGTACTCCACCGCGCACTCGCGCCAGAGCTTGCGCGTCCCGCAGTCGACGGGCCGCCGGTCGTGGTGGTGCAGGCACACTGGCGCGGCGTCGATGAGGCTCGCGTCGCGGATCGTCAGCAGAAGCGGCCGGCGGATGAGCGCGCGCGCCAGCACGCCGGGGACCAGCATGTGCTTGTTCTGCACGTGCAGGACGTCCACGCGCTCGGCGCGCGCCAGCCGCGCCACCTGCAGTCCGGCGTAGAGATAGAAGAGCGGGTTGGCCAGCACCTTCGGCGGGGCGGTGGACCGGCCCGGCGGCAGGCGGATCGGGGCCGGGAAGCGCCGCACGCGAAAGCCGTCGCGCTCCTCGAGAGGCGGCGCGCCCCAGTTCGGCGTGATCACCACGACGGCGTGGCCGCGCGCGGCGAAGGCCCGGGCCAGCGCC
>Ga0137409_10005207_pt1 | contig 13574 bp, 11 predicted proteins | sample CZODoug1_16funga_FD_122059 | JGI IMG/M metagenome (GOLD analysis project Ga0137409, IMG submission 122059) | Vadose zone soil fungal communities from Angelo Coast Range Reserve, California, USA - CZODoug1_16fungal (Hybrid Assembly) | ecosystem: Environmental > Terrestrial > Soil > Vadose zone...
GCGGTCCGCGGTCGCACCCAAAGGACGCATGGCATCTGTACTCATTGCGGTTGTTCCCTCCCAAGTCGTCGAAGCGGACTTCGGCGCTTGCTTCGTTTGTAAATTTTTTGGATCCGGCGGCCCGGCTTGCGGTCCATCCGGTTTCTTATTGCCCCACATCGGTCCTCCCAAAGGGACAGCACCCCTACGCAGATTTCCGGCCGGGGTAATGCAAACTGTATTCCCCGGAAGCGTGCGCGGCAAACAAAGCGTGAAAGCGCTGTTCCAGACAGTTACTAGACTTTGGGACAGGACGTGACGGAGCTGGGTGGGCTCAATCCACGGAGAGTCTGAAGGAATGCGGAGCAAATGTAAAGCGCAGAAGCCCCGCCCTCGTTCTAGGAAGTGGGCCTATCCGGAACGGGCTGCGTGGCGACAAAATCTTCGTGGAAGCGGCGCGCGTAGGAATCCAGCAACTGCTGAACGCGCTCGTGACTGGGCGACTTCAGCACAAATCCGGCGTGGTGATACTTCGTGACGCGATAAACGATTTCCGGATCGGTGTACGCAGAAGTGTCAGGATGCTGCTGGCGGGCGAGCGAAAGAATTACGCCGGCATAGTCGCGGCGCACGGGAGGGAGGTCGTAAGGCTGCTTTCCTGCTCCGACTTCGAGCCGCGCCCATTCCCGCCAGAGGTTGATGCCGCTCGCCGCCTCAATCACATCCGCAATGTACGCGCCGCCCACGCGCGCAGCGACCTCGATAAAGTAGAATTTGCCGTCCGCGTGTGACTTCAGGAATTCCGCGTGCGTCACGCCGCGCACGAATCCGAGGCCCGCCAGCAAATTACGATTGATCTCCCGGAGCGCTTTGGTTTCTTCCGCATCGTGCGGAAGCGTACGCGTTGTGAAAACGCCGCCGTGATGCGAAGTATCCAGCGGGGGTGTGCCATAGGCATGCGCTGCCGCGAATACGACGCCGCGTTCGGATGCGACGCTATCCACGTGATAGACCGATCCCGGAACAAATTGCTCCAGCAAATAGAAAGACTGTTGATCGCCAAGCTGATCGAGCCAGGGCCACAATTCTTCCGGGCGCTGAATTTTCTTCATTCCGATGCCAGACGCCTGCGAGCGCGGCTTGAGCAGCCACGGCCCCGGCACGCGCGCCATGAACTCGCGAAGATTGTCATGGTTCAGAACGTGAACAAACTCGGGCACGAGCATGCCCGCTTCCTGCGCCCGCGCGCGCATCGCCAATTTGTCGCGAAAATAACGCACAGTCGTGAGGCCCATGCCGGGAATGCGGAGGTGTTCGCGCAGCGCGGAGACATTCTCCATGTCGAATTCGTCCAGCGCGACGATACGGTCGATCTGCTTGGACCTCGCGATATAGCTAACAGAATAGATCAAGCCCTGCAGCGGAAGTCCTTCCGGCATGGTGAAGACATCATCGAGGCATTCGAAAGGCCACTCACCATGCCGGAATTTCTCGACGGTCAAAAGCAGGACGCGGCAGCCGATCGCCTTGCAGGTGCGGATGAATTCCTGGCCTTTTTCGTAGGAACTGACGCAAAGGATGGTGAGCGGCCGGCCTTCCTGCATTCGACGCCCCCTGAAAACGGCAAGACTAGAGGGCGGATTATACAGCGGCTACCGCGCGGGATACAGGAATTGCAGAAATGGACCGACACGCTGCGCCCAGGCCGCTTCGTTGTGCTCCGCGCCTTCAACGCGCTCGTAGTGCAAGTCCTCCCCGAGCTTCCAGCCTTTTTCGAGCAGCACGTCGCGGAATCGCTCCACGTCGTGCACAATGCGCGGGCCTTCGCGCGTGCCGATGTCCAGCCAGATGCGCGGACGCGGCTCGACGACAGTCGCTTGAACAAAACGCTGAATCACGAGCTGGTTCCACCATACGGACGGCGAGAGCGCGGCAACCTTTCCAAAAATGCGCGAATGCTTCAGGCCAAGATAGAGGGAAACGAGGCCTCCCAATGAGGAACCGCCGACGCCCGTATGCTGAGAGCCGGAGAGCGTACGATACTCGCGGTCAATGAACGGCTGTACTTCATCCAGCAGGAATTTTGCGTAGCGATCCGCCCGGCCGCCGCCGAGCCTGGGTACGTGAGTCGGCGTGTATTCGCGGATTCGAGCTTTGGTGTTGTACATGCCGACGATGATAAGCGGTTCGACCTTCCCCGCACCGATGCAATGATCCGCGGTCTGCCCGACGTGCCAGTCCTGCCCCGGAATGAAGGACGTGGCGCCGTCAAAGAGATTCTGTCCGTCATGAAGATAGAGGACGGGAAACTGGCGCGACGGCTGCTCCTCGTATCCCGGCGGTGTGTAAACGATGAGGTCGCGCTGATTGCGAAGGAAGCGCGAGCGAAATTGTTCATGTTTGCGGAGCTGAGGGGTGCTCACGGCGCGGTTTTCACCGGTGAATCTTTCGCCGCAACTGATGGTCTCGCCGGCGATGTGTTCTTCAATAGTTCAATTTGCGCCCGCACCTTTGCCCACGCTTTGACGTTGCGCTTTGTCGCATACGCTGCCGCGGGGTCCGCGAAGAATTGCACGAGTTCCGTCTTTACCTCGAGTGAGGCGCCAAGAAAATTCTTCTCGGCCAATTTGTCCAGCAGCTCGGCGTGTGCTTCGTCATTCAAACGGTATTTCCCGGGACCGGTGCTCTCGCCGACGTCGAAATTGTCGTTTGGCAAATCCAGTTTGTCTTCGCGAACCTTTGTCAGGAGTTCTCGGTAGCGGTCCAGCGTGGCGTTAAAGCTGGCCTCAAACATCCGTTCAGTTTCCGGCGTTGGCGTTTTGAACTGCAGAACCTTGAGCGGGCCAAACTTTGGAAGCAGTTTGTACAGAAAAGCAAGAAAGCGCTCGCCGGGGCTGGGCTTGTGGTAGTCCTTGCCCCATTCGCGCTCGTAATTCGATCGTGACAAATTGTAGAGAAACTTTCTCTTCGTGGCGTCGGGGATGTCATCCCTAATCTCGTCTTTCTTGAGGTGCCAGGCGATGCGAGTCGCTTTCGGAATGAATTTGCTGACGTCGCGGCGGTACGAATTGAGGGCCTTGTCCTCGTTGATCAGCACAGCTTGCAGTTCGAGTCCGTAGGTCTCCCGAAACGCTTGCTCCAGCAGAGAGCGGGAAACTTCAAACCCGATGAAATCGTGGTAGCTGTCCGGAGCATACCGCTCGCGCGCAATTTCAAGAACGTCGAATCCAAATTCGGTCTTCACGTGCGCGAGACGATCGTCTTCAAAAGACACGCTATCGCCGAATTTCTTCCGCAGGCCCGGATACAAGACCGGAACGGCCCGATTGATGCCGAGACGATGGCCGTCGTTGTCCGCAGCGTAGTGCGCCAAGGCGCCGATAGCAAAAGCAAATTCGTTGATGTCTTTCGAATCGCGCAGGAGCGCCTGGATGAAATCACCGCTGCGGATGTAATGCGTGAGGTCGCTGAAAAAGGGGCTGCCGTATGGGTAGTACCCCATGTCCTGAATGATGGCGCCACCATAGGCATAGGCTTGTGCCCGGCTCAGATCCTCCTCGGTTGCTTGCGGGAACCTTTTAAGGAGCAGCGGCTTGATGTGGGGCTCCCAGGCCGCATCGATGATGGCCTCATGAGAAAGGACTGCGTATGCATGAACGGGAACGGGCCACACCAGCCCAACGCAGAGCAGGCAAACAACCATCAGACGCGCGCAAATAAACATGCGAACCATGATTCCAGCGGGCGGGGGAAGATGCCGTTTCAGTTCCACTTCCGAGAATAAAACAGGACGGATCCTCATGGCTTGAGGAGTGGCTGGGCGTAGCGAATCGGAACACCAAAATTCGAACCGCCGAATCCTCTGACGACCGCGAACGTCACTCCAATCACTTCCCCATCGCGGTTGATCAGCGGTCCGCCGGAGCCGCCGGAAGTGGTCTGTGCATCGTAAACAATCTTGTCGGCGAGGACGTCGCCGATATGGCCTTGCGTTACCAGGGGGCGGATCAGCTTGCGGCGTACCAGTTCATCAACGACTCGCTTGGCGTCGCCGCCAGTGGCCGTCACGATCTCGTTGACGGCTTCTTCCCCAGCACGCGCGAGAATGGCGCTGAGCCCCGTGGCGTAGCCGAGCGATAGCAGGGGTTGACCGCTGATCGCCGCCTCTTTCCGGGCATCCATTTTCAAAATTGGCCGCTTGAGGCCTGAGAGATCGCCTTTTACGAGGGCGAGATCCGCCTCCTCTGAAATCTGCGAAATGCTGACCGTGACTCCGGCGGTGGAGTCCGGAAAATAGGCGCTCATCTCCGCAATCGCAGGATTGAGACCCTGACTCAGAACGGAAGCAAGCTCGTCATTTTTCCACCAGGGCTGGACGACGTGATGATTCGTTAGAATGCGTCCCTCCCCGACGATAAAGCCGGTGCCAAAAAAATCAGCGCGAACCTCCGGCGCGCGTCCCTCCAGCGTGTAAACCGGATTGCCGTCACTATCCTTCAGCGGTCCTCCGTCCGGATTGATTCCCCCGTAGCGCAGTGGCCGGCCCGACGCGCGCTCGACAAATGAGACGGAAACGTGCAGCAGACAAACGCTCGGCGCATAGGCGCGAATCACGTCCTCGGCGGTCCGTGATTCCGTTTCGATGCGCTGAAGGCGGTTGGTTGTTTCGTCGAGCTGTTTCCGCAACGAAGCGGCGTCATCGGCCTGGGCGCTCGAAAGCTTCTGGCGCAGCTCTTCCGACTGCTGACGAAGCTGCTGCTTCTGCTCAAGGACGTCCCCTTGCTGAAGATTCGCACGCGCGTTGCGCGTCTCCGCTACCAACTGTTCCTGGCGGTGGGCGCCGCGCTCGAGCTGCGCGATGACGGAATACGCGCGGTTCGCTTCTTTGTTCGCGCGCCGTGAATAGAGGAGAAAAATCCCCGCAATCACGATAGCGATGGTAAAGAGAGCCGACACGCCGATTTTCAGCGCGCGTTCCAGCGAAAAAGCATCGCGCGTCATTTTCTCGGTTACCGCCAGCGCCTGGAACGCAGTCTGCGCCATCTCGCGCCCCTCGTCGGCAATGCGGGTTTTCTCGGCGAGCTCTTCAAAGGCGTGTTTTTCCCGCAATTGGACCCGCACTCGCGCCAGCACCTCGGCAGGTTCCCAAGGCGGGGAGAGAATATCGTCTGCGCCAAGGTCGAGGCCGCGAGCGCGTTCAGCGCCGCCCCCGCGCGTAATGAGAATCACTCGCGTGCTGGCAGTGGAAGCATTTCCCTTGACTTCCGCAAGGGCGTCGCAGCATTGAATGTCGCTTAAGTCGGCGGTCAGAAGCAGGAGATCCACGCCCGTGTTCCGGACAAAATCGAAACCCTCAGTTTGCGAAGCCGATTCTGCGACGTCGTAGCCGGCGGAGCGCAGAAGTTCGCAGAGCGCCCGCCGCGAGGCATCATTCGAATCAACGACCAAAATACTTTCTCGCTTAGCCGGCAAATGGAATGCCTCCACCTGAATTCTGTCACAAATGATTCCGGAACGGAAAGAAAGCGGACTCCCTCGCGGGGCAAGAACTCCGAAAGACGAGAAAAACAAACGAAGACTTCAAGCGGATTGGTAGGAGCAAAGACCGCGGATTCCGGCTCAGTACTTCCGGAGAACGCCGATGACTCGGCCCTGAATTCGAACGTCGTTCGCCGCGACCAGGATGGGACCCATCTCCGAATTTGCTGGTTGCAGACGAATCTTGCCCGGTCCTTCGCGATAGAAGCGCTTCAGCGTCGCTTCGTCCCCGCTAACCAGCGCCACCACGATGTCGCCGGCATTCGCGACTTGGGTCTGCTCGCAGACTACGTAGTCCCCGTCCATGATGTGGTCCTCAATCATGGAACTCCCCTTCACCTGGAGCACGAAGGAATTGCCGCCTCGCGCAAAATCCCCCAGCGAAAGTGTTTCCCGTTCTTCGATCGCCTCCAGCGGACGCCCCGCCGCAATTCGTCCCACCAGAGGAAGCTCTTGTATCTTGCGCTCCATGACCTGGTCCTTGACCGACTTCGGCAATTGCACAATTTCGATGGAGCGGCTCTGATTGTAGCCGCGGCGGATGAAGCCCTTTTTCTCCAGCGTAGTAATGTGCTTATGCACCGTCGCGAGCGACGTCAGCTTCAGGCCCTTGCCGATCTCCTCAAAGCTCGGCGCATAGCCGTGCTTGGTCTCGAACGCGACGAGGTAATCGAGAACTTCTTTTTGCCTTTTTGTCAGTGGCATGGGGTCGCCTCCACCCGCGAATCTTTTCCACTGGCACTCTAGGCGAAAAGAAAGCGAACGTCAAGCTTCTTTTTTCCTTCGCGTTGCCTTCACCGCTCCCTTTCGGGCTAAGTCTGAAAGTGATATACAGACCTTCGATGGATCATTCTCCGAATCGCTCGGCCTCTGTGACTTTCGCCGCGGTCGTGGCCATCTTGGGCGGCCTTTTTCTTCTTCTGTGCAGTTCAGTCCTATTATTCGCAATGCTGCTTGGCAAATTCCCTGGCACTAGCCCCGAACTCGCCCCATTTGTGCGAAATATTATGCTGGCCACCAATGCTCTTATGATGTGTCTCTCCCTTTTTGGTATCGCCACAGGCATTGGGCTGATCTATCTTCGGAATTGGGCGCGCATCTCCATCCTGATTTGGGGCGGCATGTTGGTCTTTTTCGGCGGCATTGATATCCCGATCGCATTCCTGATGCCGATTCCTCCAACGCCGAGCGCCCCCGATTTGCCAGTGGCGGACATGCAAGCGGTCCGCTTGATTTTGCTTGCCATCTACGGCATGCCTCTTCTGATCGGTATCTGGTGGCTCATCCTTTTCAATCGCAAGACCGTCAAGGCGCAGTTTGCGAGCGCGACAGGTTCCGCCGATCCATCTGTGCCGCGGAAGCCTGCTTGCCCTCTCCCTATCGCCGTGCTCGCCTGGTTTTATGTCTCTTCGATTTTGAACCTGCTCTTCCTTCCCTTTCTTCCATTCCGTGTGCCAGTGCTGGTCTTCGGGCAGGTTCTTCCCGGAAGAGTGGGCGCGACAGTTTTGATACTCAGCTGCCTTGCCCTTTTCGTCTGTGGCGTCGGGCTCTTAAAACTCAAGCCATGGAGCTACTCTCTGACGATCGTTCTCCAGGTCTTTTGGGCTGCGAGTACGGCTGTGAGCATGCTGAGCCCAAACTACAACGCCGTGGTGGACTCTTTCCTGAAGGAAATGCAGGCTTCTCTCCATCTGCCTGAAACACAATTCTCGCCCGCAAACTTCACCCATCCTTACGGCTGGACGGTAGCTCTCGGGCTCCTATTCGCCGGCGCAATTCTTGGTTTGCTCGTCTACTATCGGCCACGCTTCCTGGAAGCGGCTTCTGCGGCCAATTCCGCTTCCTGACGACTGATTTCCCCCAAGTCCATTTCTCTCCGATATTCTTTCCCAACCAGACGGTCGTTGTGCCATCGGCCGGGTCCTTATCTCTTTCTGAATAAGGCACATTGCCGCACGGCGGACTCTCTCTCCGCCCTGCCCGGTCCGGTGTGATATCCTCTGGGTATCGGCTCCGGCGGGCTGTATTAGCAGCCTTCTTTTCACCGCACCGCCTCATCCTTTTGATGGAGCCGCGCTCCCTGGGGGGAAGTCGGGGAGTTCATCGATGAGCGGAGGGTCCGGACAAGAATGTCTACACTCGCGGAAGTTCCACCGGTAAAACACAAGCGCGAAGTGCTCGATCAGGCGGTCATCCGTTTCGCGGGCGACTCCGGCGACGGCATGCAGATCACCGGCAGCCAGTTCACCAATACCGCGGCGCTCTATGGCAATGACATCGCCACGTTTCCGGACTATCCGGCGGAAATTCGCGCTCCTGCGGGAACAATTCCTGGCGTCAGCGGTTTCCAACTCCATTTTTCCTCGAATGAAGTTCACACGCCCGGCGACGCAATTGACGTGCTGATCGCGATGAATCCCGCCGCTCTAAAGGTGAATATTGCCGATTTGAAAGCCAACGGCATCCTGATCGTCAACAGCGACAGTTTCAAGGAAAACGACCTGCGCAAGGCGCAGGTGACTTCCAATCCTCTGGAAGATCATTCGCTGGACAAATTCCGGCTCTTTTCCGTGGAACTCGAGCGCCTCACGCGTCGTTCCCTGGAGCACCTCGGTCTCGACGCAAAGACCATGGATCGTTGCAAGAACTTTTTCGCGCTGGGCATGTGCTACTGGCTCTACAACCGCTCGATGGAGCCGACGGTCCGGTGGATCGAAGAAAAGTTCAAGAACAAACCTCTGCTTGTCGAAGCCAACAAACTCGCGCTCAAAGGCGGCTACTCCTACTGCGAAGCGACCGAAGCATTTCAGATTAGCTACGAAATTCCGCCGGCGCAGCTCACCCCGGGTCTGTATCGCAGCATGAGCGGGAACCAGGCGCTGGCACTTGGCTTCGTTACCGCGTCCCAGAAATCCGGTCTCACGCTCTTTCAGGGCAGCTACCCGATCACTCCGGCTTCGGACATCCTTCACGAGCTTTCCATGTACAAGGATTTCGGCGTGATGACCTTCCAGGCCGAAGATGAAATCGCCGCGATCACATCGGCCATTGGCGCGGCCTACGGCGGCGCGCTGGCGATTACCACTACTTCCGGTCCAGGTATGGCGCTGAAGACGGAAGCAATGGGACTTGCCGTGGCCGTCGAGATTCCGCTGGTCATTTGCGACATCCAGCGCGGTGGGCCGTCCACGGGCTTGCCGACCAAGACTGAGCAAGCCGACTTGTTGCAGGCGCTCTTCGGCCGCAACTCCGAAGCGCCGATTCCCGTGCTCGCGGCCTCCACTCCGGCCGATTGCTTTTGGGTCGCCATCGAAGCCAGCCGCATCGCCGTCAAGTACATGGTGCCGGTCATCATTCTCTCCGACGGCTACCTCGCAAACGGCGCGGAACCGTGGAGAATTCCGGATCTAAGTGAAATCCCCGATTTTCCAGTGAAATTTGCAAGCGATCCGGTCGGATTCCTTCCCTACAAACGCAACCCGCAAACGCTTGCGCGTCCATGGGCGGTTCCCGGGACACCTGGGCTCGAGCATCGCATCGGCGGCCTCGAAAAACAGGACCCCACCGGCAACATCAACTATGAACCGCTGAACCACGAAAACATGGTGCGCATCCGCGCCGCGAAAGTCGCCGCGATCGCCCAGGACATTCCCAACGTGCTGCCCGCCGGCGATCTCGAAGGCGACTTGCTCATCGTCGCGTGGGGCTCGACCGCCGGATCCATCACTGCGGCGCTGAAGGCGCAGCGTGCCAAAGGCCGCAAGATCGGCCACCTGCATTTGCGTCACCTCAATCCGCTGCCGTCGAATCTCGGCGACATTTTCAAGCGCTACAAAAGAATTCTGGTCCCCGAACTGAACATGGGCCAGCTCTTGTGGGTTCTGCGCGCGAAGTTTCTGGTGGACGCCGTCGGCCTGAACAAGATCCAGGGCCGCCCGTTCAAACAAGCGGAGCTCGAACAAAAAATCGAAGAAATGCTGGGACTCTAGGAGAACCGCCCATGGGCACAGCGACTCTGCCGCCGCTTCTCACGAAAAAAGATTTTCAGACCGACCAGGAAGTGCGCTGGTGCCCGGGGTGCGGCGACTACGCCATTCTCTCCGCGGTCCAGGCCGTTTTCCCCGAGCTCGGCATCAAGAAAGAAAATTTCGTCATCATCTCCGGCATTGGCTGTTCCAGCCGCTTCCCGTACTACATGAACACTTACGGATTCCACACAATTCATGGCCGTGCCCCTGCGGTAGCGACCGGCCTCAAGGCCATCCGCCCCGACCTGGAAGTTTGGGTGGCCACGGGCGACGGTGATGCCCTTTCCATCGGCGGCAATCACACCATTCACATGCTCCGACGCAACGTCGGCATCAAAGTTCTGCTTTTCAACAACAAAATTTACGGCCTCACCAAGGGCCAATACTCCCCGACCTCCGAACTCAACAAGAAAGCGAAGTCAACTCCGTTCGGCTCGGTGGACCGTCCTTTCAATCCCGTTTCTCTGGCCATCGGCTCCGAAGCCACCTTCGTCGCCCGCTCCGTCGACGTCTTCCAGGGACACCTGAAGGACACGCTGAGACACGCCGCCGCGCACAAAGGTTCCGCCTACGTTGAAATCCTGCAGAACTGCAACATTTTCAATGACGGCGCATGGTTCAACCTGACCGAGCGCGACGCCCGCAGCGAGCACGTCCTCCAGCTCGAACACGGTCAGCCGATGATCTACGGCAAGAACCGCGACAAGGGCATCCGCCGCAAATCCGACGGCGACTTCGAAGTCGTCCAGCTCGGCAACGGCATCACCGCATCCGATCTCATTATCCACGACGCGCATCACCCGCTTCCTTCTTACGCCTTCCAGCTCTCGCACATGGAAGGCCGCCCCAATTTCCCCACTCCAATCGGCGTCTTCCGCGCCTGGGGCGACGTCCCGCGCTACGAAGATGTGATGAACGAGCAGGTCCAGGCCGTCATCGCCAAGCGCGGTCCCGGCGACCTCGCAAAGCTCCTTCGCGCCGGTGATACCTGGGAAGTAAAGTAGCTCTCCACCTTCGCCACATTGTTTTTCGAGACGTGTAGCGCCGGCATCCTTGCCGGCTCTTTCCCACCCGCTATTGTAGCTACCGCGTAGGGTCCGCCCACTCCTGCCGCGCAGACCGTCCTTGAGCGCCTTCGACCCTCCTGTAAGTCCTTTCCTTTCAATCCGTCCAACGCGAAACGCCGCGACATCGTGCGACATCCCGCACTTCCTCCACCTTGGCGTTCCTTGTCGCTTGAGCTTCCCTCCCGCGCCGCGTACGTTTCACTCACGGGATCAAATTCCGGAGAAATTTGAAAGAGGCTGCAATGCGAAAAATGATCTTGATGGCAGCAGTGATTTTGCTTTCTGCAGTCGGTTCCAGGGCGCAGGACTCCCCGGCCGCTGAAGTGTCCGCTGGCTATTCCTATATGCGCTTCGGGGTGAATAACAGCGTGAATCAGAACGGCGCCAGCGTTTCCGTCGCAGGTAATTTCAATCGTTGGCTCGGACTGGTTGGGGACGGCGGCGGTTCGTTCGGAATCGTGTTTCGTTTCGGAGATCACTAGCGCAGCAGACCGGAAGGAGTGCATCCATGTCTTACGAACGCCTGCATGTCACATTCGTTGGAGTCCTCGCAACTCTGGTGGACTCCGTCGTGGTTGCGGAATTCGCCGGGTACTGGCTGCACCGCCTTCTGCACAGCGGTAAATTCCCGGCCCTCAGCAAGGGCCATCTGATGCATCATTTTCTGATCTATGGCCCCCGGCAACCCATGCGCGCGAACGAATATCACGACGCCACGGATAATCGTTTTTCTGTGGGTAACGTCGGGCTCGAATGGCTGGTCCCGTCGGCAGTCATTCTCATTTTCTGCTGGGGCGTGATGGCTTTGCTTCATGTCCCCAATGCTTACGAAGCGCTCGCGCTCTGCACCTTGCTCGGCTGGCCTATTCTGATGTTCAGCTATCTGCACGACCGGATGCATGTCGAGAATTTCTGGATGACCAGAGTCCCCGGCTTGCGGACTTGGTTTCTGAGAGCGCGCCGGCTGCACGACATTCATCACAAAAGTCTGGACACCAAAGGCTTCATGGATGCCAACTTTGGCATCGGCTTCTTCTTTTTCGACCGCTTCTTTGGGACCATGTCCAGGCGTCATCGTCCCTTCAATTGGCGTGGCTACAAGGCCGCCATCGAGCGCTATGGGCTGGATGAGGCGGAGCTTCTCTCCTTGCAAAGCTGCAGCAAGTCCCTCTTTCAAAAAACGGACCGCACGTAGGATGGCCCCGGTTTTCTGGCCCGCCTCTAAAATTCGAATTGTGAAACCTCAGGCATTCTGTTACATCAAATAGAGGTTATTCTGTGGGCGGTCCAGGTCATGGAAGACGTTTCGAAATTCGGAGCTTTTGCCCTTCTCGGCGACGCCGATCCGGTACCGCAGAGCCTTTTCGCCTCGCATCCGGAACAGGCCAAGACCCTCCTGCTCCTCTACGAGGTGAGCCGCGAGCTCACCTCTATTCTCGACCGCGAAGAACTCTTGCGCCGCGTCGCCCAGCGCATCAAGAAAATCGTCAACTACCATGTCTTCAGCGTGATGCTCTGGAACGAACAGACGCAGCTCCTCGAAAGTGCTTTTGCCATGTGCTACGAGGATTCCATCAAGGCTCGCATGCAGCTCCCTCTTCATCAGGGCCTGACCGGAGCTGCTGCCGGCGAGCGCCGCGTCCTCCGCATCAATGACGTCGCCGACGATCCCCGCTACATTCGCTGCGAGAGCGGCATAGAAACGCGCTCCGAACTCGTTGTTCCGCTTTTCTTGCAGGACCGGCTCATCGGCGTTTTGGATCTCGAGAGCGCCGTTCCGCACGCCTTCACGGCGGAGCATGAACGCATGCTCGTGACGCTTGGGTCTTTCATTGCCGTCGCACTCGAGAACGCTCGCCTCTACGAAGATTCGCGGGAGAGTGAACGCCGGCTCCGTCACGAAATGGACAGCGCGCGGGAAATCCAGCGCCAGCTCCTGCCTACCGGCGCCCGCGAAGTGCCCGGTCTCGATCTCGCGGCTGCCTACGTCCCTGCTCGAGACCTCGGCGGAGATTTTTATGATTTCTTTCCCTACGGAGAAGGCCGGCTGGGCTTCGCGCTCGGCGATGTTTCCGGCAAAGGCACAGCCGCAGCTCTCTACGGCTCTTTGGCGATCGGCACGGTTCGGGAACTTGTCGCCGAGCACGCCGGCGAACCGGGTTGCATGCTCGCCCTTCTAAATCAGCGGCTGCTCAACGCGCGCCTCGAATCGAGATTCATTGCCATGTTGTTCGCGGTTTTTGATGCCTCGTCGCGTAAGCTCACACTGGCCAACGCCGGCGGCCCCTATCCCCTCCTGGTCCGTGACGGTCAGGTGCAAATCATCCGCCTCGAGGGCGTCCCCCTCGGCTTGATTCCCGACACCCAGTACGATGAGACCACTATCGAATTGCAACCAGGTGACGTTGTTATTTTCGCTTCTGACGGTATTCTCGAATCGGAAAATGCGGCGCTCGAGGAATTCGGCCCGCAACGTTTGAGCACGCTTCTCGCCGGCCTCTCTCAGGAAGACTCCGCGAGCCTGATCGCCGAACAAATCCTGCAGGCCACCGACGCCCATAGCGGTGCAGGGATCTCTCCCCACGACGATCGCACCCTGGTCGTGTTCCGGGTCTCGGACGCGTCCTCCAGCGACTTCACGAAACTTCCCATCATCTACTGATCGTCTTCTCCTCTGTAGTGGCCGGTCTTCAGACCGGTGCATTTATCCTCGCTATGTGGCACAGCCAACCTGGCTGTGCGTCTCGTTTCTCATGCCTCTGTAGGGCGCGCCTTCTGAGGCGGGCCGGTCGAGCTAGTGGCCTTGGCTCGGGCCCGAAGAAACGGCGCTGGCCTGAAGAATTTCCGGATTTTTCAGCACAGGAAGCCACTTCTGCCGCAAAGCCGCAAACTCCGGCAGATTTTTCTTTGAGACGGGGTCCGAGGGCGGCAGCCCCAGCTTTTCGAAATTCTTATACTGGCC
>Ga0137409_10005208_pt1 | contig 13574 bp, 13 predicted proteins | sample CZODoug1_16funga_FD_122059 | JGI IMG/M metagenome (GOLD analysis project Ga0137409, IMG submission 122059) | Vadose zone soil fungal communities from Angelo Coast Range Reserve, California, USA - CZODoug1_16fungal (Hybrid Assembly) | ecosystem: Environmental > Terrestrial > Soil > Vadose zone...
GATTTGCTAAACGGCAGCCACACACCGCGCAACTGGCCTCTCGATCGCAACCCTTATTATCTGGAAACGAATATCCCTGGTTTGTTCGTGGCTGGCGACGTGCGCCACGGCTCTGTTGAGCGCTGTGCCTCCGCAGTGGGTGGAAGTAGCCATGGCAGTCATTTTTGGACAGCCTCGGAACTATCAGTGCAATTTGTGAGTAATGAGACCGATAAGAGTAATGGGACCGATATCGAGCAGCGATTACGACGTCACTACTAACTTGCCTTGGTTGTCAAAGGTTGTGCAGTCGGAATGTCAGTGCCCGAGTTGGGCCCGAGCACTTTCAAAGGGGTTCTCAGCGCGTGCAGCAGCGCACCGTGGGTGTTGCGAAGCGCATACCAATTGAGCATCGGTAGCCCTGCCCGGATTTGGGTATGAGGAACCAGCCGTTACTGCTTTCAGCCGCTGTCTCAAAATGCGCGGCAGGTCAGGGCGGGAGTTCGAATCTCCCCGGGCGCGCCATTTAACTTGCACCCAAACTACGCCGCGTGGCGGCGCCACCAATCCTGGCCCGAGGCAGGCAAGGTGTAAACGGGATCGTAATATTCATAGAGACGCGTGAGCGCGCCGGGATCGTTGGCTTCGATGCCCGTCTTGTAATTCTTCGTCCAGTAGGAAATGCCCTTCTCGCGGTCGTATTCCCTCAGTTGGTGCACCCAGCGCTTGCCGACAAACGGCACGTCGCAAACAATGCGTGGCGTGGCGAAGCCGGGAAGATAGCCCATGATGTCGTGTTGCAGTTGCTGCGCTTCCTGGATCGACAATCGCCAATGCTCGGCGTTGGGAATCATGTCGCACTGATAAAAGTAGTACGGCATGATTTGGGCGTGGTCAAGAAGCGTGAAACAAAGATCGAGAAGCTCTTTTGGCGTGGTGTTGACGCCGCGCAGGAGTACTCCCTGATTTCGAACGTCGCGAAAACCAATGTCGAGCAGTTTGCGGACGGCCTTGGCGACCAGTGGCGTCACCTGGCGGGCGTTATTGACGTGCGTGTGGAGCGCGAGGTCGATGCCGCGCTCGTGCGATTTCTTTGCGAGACGCGCGAGGCCGGCCACTACGTCATCTTGCAGGAAATGCTGCGGAATGCCCATCAGACCTTTGGTGGCCAGGCGTATGTCTTTGATATTCGGGATGTCCATGATGGCGGACACAAACGATTCAAGCTGTGCGATGGGCACGTTGGCCAAATCACCGCCGGAAACCACGACGTCGCGCACGGACGGGGTCTTGCGGAGATACTCGAGCATCTGCTCGTAGCGATCCTTTTGCGGAATTTGGAATCGCAGCTTAGTCACTTGTGGGACGTCGTTACCGACAAGGTCCATCCGCGTGCAATGGCCGCAATACTGCGGACAAGTGGAGAGCATTTCTGCCAGAACTTTTGTCGGATAGCGATGCGTAAGTCCTTCGACGGCCCACATGTCGGCTTCGTGCAAACTGTCGCGGCTGGATTTCGGATGACTTGGCCATTCCGGATTGCGATCATCGAATGCGGGCAGCATGTAACGGCGCACGGGATCGTTCCAGAGATCTTTCTCATCCATGGTGTTGAGCATCTGCGGCGGGATAAGGATGGACATGGTGGCGCGCTCTTGAATGTCGCGCTCCATGCTTTCCAGAAGATGTTGCGGCAACAGCGGACCGAAGACGGCCTGGAGTTCCTTCAAATTTTTTACGGTATGGCGGCGCTGCCATAGAGCGGTTTCCCATTCGGCTGTGGTGACATCTTTGTAGCCCGGCAGGCGGCGCCAATCCGGCTCGACGAACGCGTGTTCGAGCGGATACTTGAAGGGCTGTTCGCCGCCCCCGACTTTGCCTGCAGGATGCCAGACGGGCCGCGCTGTTTTCGCTTCGATCATATCCATAACCTTTTGGCCGCAAGAGGTTTCCCTGGAGAAGCGAAACCGTCTTTTCGGGAGAATGCGGGGAGAAGATTCTGTTCGCTTAAGGATACGATGGATTGAGGAATAAGAGAACAGGATCGCACCTATTACGCCAGCGCGAGGTGCTTCCGGATTTCCGCGACGATTTCTTCTGGTGTGTGAGCCACGTCGACGGTGATGGCATCCGCAGGTTCTTCGAGGTCAGCGAACTGACTGGTGAGGATTTGTTCAGTTGCATAGTGTCCCTTGCGCGCATGTAATCGTTCGCGAAGAAGATCGTAAGTGCCTTTCAAATAGACCAGCTTCACATCTGAACTAATTTGCAGCCGTTCGCGGTAGCTGCGCTTGAGCGCAGAGCATGCCAAAACAACGTTTCGGTGCTGCGCGTTCCATTGTTTCATCGCTTCACGAATGGAATTCAGCCACGGGATGCGGTCGTTGTCATCGAGGGGCACGCCGCGCGCCATTTTCTCGATGTTGGCTTGTGAATGGAAGCTATCACCATCGACGAATTCCCAACCAAGCCGCAAAGCCAGGAGTTCGCCAACCAAGGTCTTTCCGGATCCGGCGGGGCCCATCAAGAGAACGATCACGGCATCATCTTTGCCAATTACACCTGCCCGAGGAATTCGCCGAGCAGCATGTGGAAATGATGAACTCCATTTTCGCGCTTGACGGAGTAACGTCCGCGATCGTAGGTCGAAGAGCGCAGGCCGCGCTGAACATTTTCGCAGAGTCCAATGTCTTCGTGCTGCACTTCCTCGCTGAACGCGACCGAGCGCTTGATGCGTTCTTTATTTTTCTCCGAGTCCACCTCGTGAAAAAACCATTCGAAAATGGTGAGCGTTTTTTCGTGGGAAAGAGGCACGATCAGATTCGTTGAAATGTTGTCCGGGTAAATGTTGAGCATCAAGTTTGGAAAAACCCAGAAATAAAGCGCCTCCTGCAGTCCCGTGCCCGGCGCATACATGCGCTCGCCGGCGTCCTCGGCCTTCATGGCGCGGATGGGAGCGAACTGCTGGGAGTAATAGCGGAAGGTATCCGTGCGGTATTGCGAGTAATCGATTTCGCGCATCAAGCCAGGATGCGCGATGGGAATGTGGTAGCCCTCGAGATAGTTGTCGACGTAGACCTTCCAGTTGCAATCGATCACGTAGTCGCGGCGTTCGGCAAATTGCAACCCTTCGAATTGAAAACTCCGCGCTTGCTGAGGAATCTGGCCGAGGTAGGCGGAAAGCGGCTCGGACTTCAGGTCGAAATTCACGAAGATGAATTGTTCCCAGGTCTCGCAGCGGAGCGGCACCATGCCCATGGTGCTGCGGTCGAAAAACTCGACGCCATCAATGTCGGGTGTGCCAATCAGCCGGCCCTCGAGCGTGTAGGTCCATCCGTGGTATTGGCAACGCAAAACATTCTTGCAGCCGCTGCCCAGCGCGATGGGTCCTGCGCGATGCCGGCAAACGTTGCTGAAAGCACGGAGGACGCCTTCTTTGTCGCGGACGACGATGATTGGCTCACCGGTCACATCGGCGGTAAAAAAACTTTCCGGGTCGGAGATGGTCCGCTTGATGCCGTTCACTTCCCCGCACGCCTGGCTGAGCGTGCCGACAAGCTGCCAGGTGCGGCGGAAAATGCGCGTTTTCTCGATTTCCAGAATCGCGAGATCGGTGTAGAAACGCGAGGCGAGCGTTTGCGCGCACTCGATCTGTTCGTGCATGTCCAGGTGCAATGGTTTCGTGATCATAAGAAAAAGCTAAAAGTTCAAAGTTAAGTTCCAACACTCAGCGCTAGGCGCGCGCTATTGCTGAGCCCAAAGCAGATCCCTCGCTGCGCTCGGGATGACAATCGGTGGGCCTCCTCACTCTCTCGCTGCGCTCAGGATGACAAGCAGCGGCGGTTCCCCCACCTCTCTAAAACTTGCGCGTTTCCTGGCGCGACCAGCGCTCCACGACGATTTTTGATTCGGTAAAAAATTCGACGGCGTCGCGCCCCTGGCCGTGAAGAATTCCGAAGAAACTTTCTTTCCATCCGCTGAACGGAAAATAGGCCATCGGCGCGGCGACGCCAATGTTAATGCCGATATTTCCGGCGGGCGCTTCGTAGCGAAATTTGCGGGCTGCGGACCCGCTTGTAGTGAAAAGCGACGCTTGGTTGCCGTAAGGGCTGCGGCGCAAGAATTCCATGGCGTCGTCAATGGAATCGGCATGAACCAGACTTAGCACGGGGCCGAAGATTTCCGTGTTGGCAAGCTGGCTAGAAAGGGGCAAGTTATCGAGGATTGTTGGTGTGAGGAAATTGCCGGACTCGTACCCTGGAATTTTCGTGCTGCGGCCGTCGAGGACTGCCTTTGCACCTTCGCCGACGCCCGCGGAGATGAGCGACTCAACGCGCTGCTTGCTCTGCTGGGTGATGACTGGGCCCATCTGGACGCCCGCGTCCAAGCCATTGCCAACGCGAATCGCGGAAGCTGCCTGCGCAATGGAGTCGCGGAAAGTTTTTTGCGCTTCGCCAATCGTGACGGCGACGGAAACCGCGAGGCAGCGCTGACCGGCGCAGCCAAACGCGCTGTCGCTGATGATCTGTGTAGCCAGCTCCATATCCGCGTCGGGGAGAACGATGACGTGGTTCTTCGCGCCGCCCTGGCACTGCATGCGCTTGCCGCTGGCGGCAGAGCGCGTGTACACATGCTTGGCAACGGGCGTGGAGCCGACAAAGCTGATGGCGCGAACTTGCGGATGGTCGCAGAGCGCGTCGACCACCTCTTTCCCACCGTTGACCAGGTTCACGACTCCCTTGGGCAAGCCGGTCTTCTCCAAAAGCTCGAAAGCACGATGCATCGAGAGAGGAACGCGCTCCGACGGCTTCAGAATGAAAGTATTTCCGCACGCGATGGCATACGGGAGGAACCAGTAGGAGACCATCGCCGGGAAGTTGAAAGGCACGATGGCCGCGACGACCCCGAGCGGCTGGCGAATCTGCATCTCATCCACGCCGGGTGTGACGTCTTCGAGGTTGTAGCCCTGCATCATCATGGGGATGCCGCAAGCGACTTCGACGTTTTCGATGGCGCGGCGGAGTTCGGCTCGGGCTTCGGGGAAGGTCTTTCCGTTTTCGAGAGTGATGATGCGGGCGAGCTCATCAAGATTCTCTTCGAGGAGGTTTTTTAGCTTGAAGAGGTATTGGACGCGCTCGCCGGGGGGAGTGCGGCGCCAAGCCGGGAAGGCATCGGCGGCAGCTTGAACGGCAGCGTCAACGTCCGCCGAGGTGGAGAGCGGCGTGCGCGCGAGAAGCTCGGCCGTCGCCGGGTTGGAAACCTCCACGTATTCGGTCGCCGTGGATCGGCGCCAGGCGGCATTCACATAGTTCAAGAGTTCAGGCGCTTGGGTTGTTACGGCACTGCTCATGTTCGGCTCCTTGGACTCCGTGCGGAAAGAAAGGATATGTCATGCAAGGCCGCTCTGCGAAGAATTGAATCAATGTAGTTTACCAAGAAACTGCAAGGGCAGGAAAGGTGGTGCTTCTACAGCGGTTGTCTGGAATCGGAGAACCGTGGCCGCGTGACCGCGTCGAGGCGCGTTCGGTTGGCAAGCCAGGCCATGGTGGCGAGCATGCCGAGCCAGCCGAGGGTGCGCATGATTCCGCCGATTTTTTGGTCCTGGGCGAGGAGACCCCATTGGGTGAAGAGAATTTCCCAGTCGGAATCGCCGGAGCCGACCAGGGGCAATGCGGCGGTGCGCGCGTCGGCCATGTAGGTACCGATGTAGGGAAAGTTTTCAAAAAACCAGAAGCTGGAAAACGCAAAGCCGATGGCTTCGCGCTGCCAGAAGAAATAAACGGCACACAGGAGCGGCACGAACAATTCGCCGAGGGTTCCGCCAAGAATCCTGATGGTGTTGCCGAACCAACTGAAGAAGAAATGACCGCCTTCGTGAATGATGAGATTGACGAAGTCGAGGAACAAAAATCCGGAGCGGTTCGCGAGGGCGTAGAGGAGGAATAGCGCGTAAAAGCAGAGCCAAGCAATGCCAGCCACGCGCGAAACCGGTCTCCACTCTCCGAATTTGTCCTCGAGGAAGGCCACTCCGCCAAGCGTAGCAAGCGCGGTTCAGATGGGAAAGCTGTTCGGGGAAGAGTGTTTCGACGCACGAAATCATGATGCCGGGCTCCCGACCGTGCCGGGATGAATTTCGCCCGCCCTTACAAAAGCGGGGGAAAAGAGAAAACAAAGATGCCGGCTGAAGCCCGGCGCTACCCGTTCCCAGCTCGGGAGCGGCTTGGCTGCTATTTATCGACGGCGGCCAATGCCTCATAGGCCGCGCCCAGGAGTGGAGCAGATTCATTGAGCACAATGGAGACGGGAATGTCGCTCAAGAGGCCTTCGAATTTCCATTTGTCCTTGAAGGCGTGAAAAAAAGTGCCGTCCTTCATTTTCTCGAGGATTTTGACAGCGATGCCGCCCGCGACGTAGACGCCGCCGAGCGCCAAAACCTTTAGCGCAAGATTGCCCGCTTCCGCGCCGTAGATGGCAGTCCACAGATCCAAAGTGTCGGAACAGACGCGGCAGGATTTGTCCAAGCCGCGCCGCGTAATTTCCGGCGCGGGGTCGGCATCGGGATCTTCAAACGTAGCATGCGTAACTTTCGGCGCGAGAAATTCATGAAGGGTACGGAACCCGCGGCCGGAAAGAATCAGTTCCCAGCTCACCTGCGGATAGCGTCGGCGCATGAAGCGCAGCAGTTCGATTTGCTGCTCCGTGTGTGGAGCAAAGTCAGAATGCCCGCCTTCCGAGGGCACAACGCGGTAGCGTCCGCAGTCCCACACGAGGATCGACTGGCCAAGACCCGTGCCCGCTGCGAGTAAAGCGCGCGTACCGCCCGGCTCGGGAGCCCCCGGATTCAAAACACAGAAATCCTCCGGCGGAAGATGCTCGAGGCTATGGCCGGTGGCACCCAAATCATTGAGGAGAACGACATTGGGAATTTTCAATTCCTTAATGAGGTTCGCGGTCTCTACGATCCAGGGAAGATTCGTCGCTCTGACGCGGCCGTTGATGACGGGCCCGGCAATGCCAAAACCGGCGGCAACGATGCGCTCGGTCCCCAGGTGATCGGCGGCCTGGCGCGAAAACTCCCTGACGATCAGTTCGAACTGCGCGAATTCCTTGCTGGCAAAGCGCTGCTTGAAGACGGGCGTGAGCGTACCGCCTTTTTCCGAAAAAAGCGCCAGATTGCACTTCGTGCCGCCAACGTCTCCCGCGAGAATCACCTGTTCCCCCCGTATTTTCTGAATCGATTTAATGAGCCAATTTATCGCAACTACGGGTTGTACCACTGTCTGCCGTCGCGTTCGAGCAGAATATCGGATTCCCGAGGCCCCCAACTGCCGGCCGGATATTGTGGCACCGTGGCGCTCCTGGCCGCGCTCCAGACCTCGAGAATGGGATCCACAAGCGCCCAGGCAGCCTCGACGCTGTCACCGCGATCAAAAAGCGTAGCATCGCCGCGGACGCAATCGTTGAGGAGCGTGGCGTAGGCGCTGCGCGTCGCGCCGCCAAACCCTTCGCGATAGCTGAAGTTCATGGTGACATTTCCGATGCCCATCTCGGTTCCCGGCCGTTTTGCCCCGAACGAAACGGAGATGCCTTCATCGGGCTGAATATTCAAGACCAGACGATTCGGTTCAATCTCGCGCTCGCGGAAGACGATGTGAGGCGCGCACCGGAACTGGATCATGATTTCCGTGAAGCGCTTGGCAAGGCGCTTGCCGGTTCGAAGGTAGAAAGGGACGCCAGCCCATCGCCAGTTGTCGACCAACAACTTTGCGGCAACAAAGGTTTCGGTTTTGGAGGCAGGATTCACTCCGGGCTCTTGCCGGTAGCCGGGCACCGGCTTATCCCCCATTTTCCCGGGTCCGTACTGCCCGCGAACTACAGACTGCGCCACCATTTCCAGATTGAAAGGGCGAATCGACTGCAGGACCTTCAATTTCTCGTTACGCACCGCGTTTGCGTCAAACGAGGCGGGAGGCTCGACGGCGACCAGAGAGGTGAGCTGCAAAACGTGGCTCTGAATCATGTCGCGGAGGGCACCCGTTGATTCATAGAAGCCGCCGCGGCGCTCGACCCCGAGGGTTTCCGCCGCGGTAATTTGGACGTGATCGACATAATTCCGGTTCCACAACGGTTCGAATATTCCGTTACTGAAGCGCAGGACGAGCAGGTTCTGGACGGTATCCTTTCCGAGATAGTGATCGATGCGGTAGACCTGCTTCTCGTCAAAGACATTGAGGACAATCCGATTCAATTCTTTTGCGGAGGCCAAATCCCGGCCAAAGGGTTTTTCGATGATGATGCGCACCCAGGAATCCGGGGAAGCGGGACGAGCGAGACCCGCGCGACCGAGCTGCTCGACGATGTCGGGATAGACCTCGGGCGGGGTGGAAAGATAGAAGAGCCGATTGCCGCCGAGGTTTTTCGCGGATTCCAGCTCGGAGAGATGCCGGGCGAGCTGCGCATAGGCTTCCGGATTGCCGTAATCACCGGCGCAGTAAAACATGTTGGAAGCGAATTCGTCCCACTGCTTCGGATCGATGGGACCGACTTCCGAAATGCTTTTGGCCGCTTCGCCTGCGGTGGTGCGAAAACTTTCGTCGGTCATGGCCGTGCGGGCAAAACCTACAAGGGCATACCGGGGGCCCAGCGCGTCATGAATGGCCAGATCATAAAGCGCCGGTATGACTTTGCGTTTCGCAAGGTCGCCCGACGCTCCAAAAAGAACTATCGTGCAGGGTTCCGTCACACCACCGTAGCCTGAACTGGAACGATCCGAATCCGCGGCCATTATTTTCTCCCTATGAGTTGTGTCCGGTTCAGGTGAACAAAATGAACCTCAAAACTATACCTCAACGCCATACTTTCCAAGCTCGGAACGCAATTGCTCCGCATTCTGATGATGGATGGTGTTCATTCCCAGACGCCGGGGGCTTTCCAGATTCAGCGGGCGGTCGTCGATGAAAAGACACTCTTCGGGCGGGCGTTGCGTGACCTCGAGGGCCAAGCGAAAGATCAATTCTTCCGGTTTGCGCGCTCGAACGTAACAGGAACTGAAGAAAACCAGAAAATTTCTTCGAAGATGGAACGCCTCAATTCGGTATTGATTGAGCTCCAGCGGCTCATTATTGATGGCCCCGATGAAATACTTCCCGGAGGCAGTGACCTTATCGAGAATCGCGCGAGTTTCCGGATACTCCTTCGATTGGGCGAACATGAACGCGGTGAACTCCTCGCGCGTGAAGGGGCGCGGGCGATAGAACAGGGTTCTGTCCAAATATTCGTTGAGGGTGATGAGACCGGAATCGAATGCGGGGAAGGAAAGTTCGTGGCGGTCGCGAAATTCCTCCCAGTCCAGATGGAAGATATTCGCGGCTTCTTTTCGAGAAACGTGATCCCAGCCGTTGGTCAAGATGACGCCTCCGATGTCCCAAAACAGCGTAGTGATTTTCGCCACGGGCGCGGCACCTCCAGTCTTTGGGCCTACTTGCGGCTGATGGGAACAACCTTTACTTAGATGAACCCGAACGCGCAGAAGACTCAGGTTCAGCGGATTAGAGTACGCCTTTTTAGCTGCGTTATTGAAGATAGTTTCCAGATTCAAGATGGGACGCAGCAGGGTGTGACTGGGCTCAGTGTCATGAGGCGGAGTGCCGCTAGGAATTTCAGCGGACTTGCAGTAAGGTGAAATGGAACGGTGTTTGTCAGGAGAAGAGCATGGCGAACGAATCTTGCGATGCGGCACCCGCGCCGAGCGAACCGGTCAAGCCCGGCACGCGGATGGTGCACTGCGTGAAGTTCGACAAGGATTTGCCGGGCTTGGATCGCATCCCCTGGCGGGGGGAGATTGGCAAACGCGTGTATGAAAGCGTTTCGAAAGAGGCGTGGAAGTTGTGGCTGGAACATTCCAAGATGGTCATGAATGAGTACCGGTTGAATCCGCTGGATCCCAACTCGCAGAAAATCATGGAAGAGCAGATGGAGCAGTTTTTCTTCGGGGAAGGCTCCAAATTGCCGGAAGGATATGTGCCGCCGAAAGCGAAAAGTTAATTTCCCTCGCTGGTCATTCGGCGTGTCGCGGGATGTTCCACGGGCAAGCGCGGCGTAATCGTGAACGCCAATTTTTCGTGAGCTTTGCGGATGGCCTGCTCAACTTCTTCTGGATGAGCTCCTCTCGCGAATAGGAATCCAAGATAACTTGAACCCTCGGGCCAGGCTGCGATGTAGTCGTGTAGCCGCGCAGTGATGAGCAGGTCGGTGATGCCCGGCACGGCGAGAGCGGCGTCTTCGCCGATTACTGATTCCAGTACGCCGCTTTTCGGGACGGGAATCATCATTACGGCGGAAGCAAATGATTCGCGCGGCGAATCGGTTCCTGGGAATTCGAGTACGTGGCGCATCAGCAGTTCTTCCAATCCGATCGGTTCATTCTCCGAGCCGAGCAAGAACCGTAAGGCGCGAGCGCAAAGGCCGCCGATGGGCCGGGGAGCTACTTCCAATGGCCAGACGCCGTGATCGTTGATTCGAAATTCCGCGTGAATCGGGCCCTGCGACAGTCCCAGCGCCCGTGCGGCGTCGCGAGCGCACTGCTCGATGGCGCGCTGCTCTACGTCAGGGACCCGTGAAGGCGTGACGTAAATGGTCTCTTCGAAATAAGGGCCTTCGAGCGGATCCGGCTTATCGAAGAGCGCCAGCACGCGCAAGGTTCCGCCAGAGAGAAGGCCTTCAACGGCCACTTCCCTTCCGGGAATATAACCTTCGACGAGCATCTGGTCGAGATCCGGCTCGCGCGTGGAACGAATCTCTGGTGACTCCAGCAATCGGCGGACGCGCGAGGCTGCCCCGAGAAATTCCTCGCGATTGTTCGCTCGCACAACACCTTGGCTGGCGGAAAGCGAGAGAGGCTTCAACACACAAGGATAAGAAATGCCGAGCAGCGAAGGCTCGGGCGTGGGATGGATGGGGAAGTTTCGAAACCAGGGCACGCGCAGCCCGGCGTCTCGAAAAATTTCCCGCATGCGCAGCTTGTTTCGGCAAGCTTCGACGGCGGCGGGATGGTTGTAAGAGATTCCGAGCCCTCGCGCGGCGTAGGCCGCGGCAACGGCAGGGCGGTCGCCGAGAGCGAGAATTCCGTCCACATTCTGGCCGCGGAGCGACTCCATCACGGCGTAGGCCGCGACTTCGGGAGATTCGAAATGCACTGCGATAGCGTGGTCGTCCCAGGGGTCTTCCAGTTGATGGCAACGATCCGTAACATAAACGAGCTGTACGCCCAGTTTGAGAGCGGATTCTTCGAAACTTCGCGTCTGGTAGCCCAGCTTCCCGGTGAAGAGCAGCAATCGTTTGGATGGAGTGGTCATGCGAGAGGAGTTTCCGCGCTGGAATCACACAAAGCCATCGGCTGTGGCGAGAACAGCCTTCACTTGTGGTTTCACGGTCCCGATGGAAACCAACTGGTCGCGCGTGGGTTCGGCGCAGCAATACCAAGGTTCGCTGAGATAGGGAACGCCAAGTCCTGTATGTCGTGATGCGGCGATCGGTGGAGCAGTGAGACCGGCCGCGGCATGGGCCGCCTGCCAGATTCGTTCGAATGTGACCGGCCGTGATTCTTTTCTCCGCTCCGCCGCGGCGGCGATCTCCTGCACGGTTTCGCTGAGAGCATCCAGGCGCGGGTCCGGGTTTTTCCAGGGATAGGCCAGTGATTGCGGATCGAACGGCCCAATCAGGCGCCGCACGTCCTCCAATTCGAGCATTCGCGAGCCTTCCGGGATCAGCAAGCGAATGCCGAGCTGAATCGGCGCTACATTTTCGATGAGGGCCTGCTGCTGCAGCACGTTGAGCAAGTCGAGATAACCTTCCAGAGTCGTCCACGGGGTAAACGGCACAAATGTCGGATGAAGCGTCATGCCGAGTTCGCGGAAAGTTTTGATCACGTGCAGGAAATCCTCGCGCGTGTGGCCTTTGTCGAGGAATTCCAGAACGGCATCGTCGACCGACTCAACCGCGCTGATGATGAAGAGACAGCCAGTATCGCGAAGCGTGGAGAGATGCCCCTCGTGTTTGCCCAGGTGCTCGATTTTGATCGTTGCGTCGTAGGTGAGCTTCGGAAATTCATGATGGAATTCCTCAACGAGTTCCATGGCATGGCGGATGCCGTTGAAGAAGTCCGGATCGCCGAACGAGATATGCTGTGCGCCGGCGGCCGCCTGGCGGCGAATGTCTTCGAGAACAATGTCGCGGCTGACGATTCGAAAAACACCTTTGTAGACCGGCACTATCGGACAGTGCCGGCACAGATGTTTGCAGCCGCGGCTGGCTTCGGTGGAACCTACGATGCGATAGCCGTCGCCGGGAACGATTAGATGCGCGTATTTTTCGAGGGGAGGCAAACCCGCGCGATCCGGCACTTCGAACTGCAGGCGGTCCATCGAGACCAGCGGTTCTGTTTGCGGTTCGTTCGCTCGTGTCGCGAGGCGTTCGGCTAGATGGACGAGGCCATTTTCGAATTCCCCGCCAAGAATCGTGGAAACCCCCAGCGAGCGGAGGTACTCCACATTCATGGGTGCATAGAGCCCGTAGCAACAGAGATGCGCCCCAGGGTTCAATTGACGCAAAGCCGGAATCAGTTGCGCGGCCAGCCGCGTCGCTGTGTGCATTGGCAAGTAGATCGCAATCAGAGCAGCATCGCGAGCGGCAGATTCGTCCAGGGATTGTCGCGCGAGGTCCATAGAAACTACGTGATGACCGCGCTTCCGCAGCCACGCCGCTGGCGACGCCAGACCGAAAGGCTGCCGGCCCAGCTCGTAGGTCGAAATGAGAACGATGTTCACGTCCCTATAAGTATAGCCGCACCGCACCTGGATTCGATTTCGGTTATCATAGGGGGCTGCGTACCATAGCGAAGGGACCGTCTGCATGGCCATTAACGCCGGCAATTCTTTCCGCACACGCGACAAACTCAATGTCGGCGCCCAAACTTTCGACATCCACCGGCTCGAGTTTCTCGAGAAACAGGGCGTCAGCGATCTGGCAAGGCTCCCGTTTTCGCTGCGGATACTTCTAGAAAATCTTTTGCGCTGCGAAGATGGCCGATTCGTCCATGCCGAGGACATCCGCGCACTGGCGGGCTGGCAGCCGGGCGCCGCGGAAAAAGAGATTGCCTTCATGCCCGCGCGCGTGCTGCTGCAGGACTTCACAGGCGTGCCTGCGGTTGTTGATCTCGCCACTATGCGGGAAGCGTTTGCGCGCATGGGCGGCAATCCCAAACGGATCAATCCGCTCTTCCCTGCTGAGCTGGTCATCGATCATTCCGTGCAGGTGGATAGTTTCGGCAATGGAAATTCCTTTGGGTTGAATGCGGAGCTGGAATTTCAGCGCAACGTCGAGCGCTATGCTTTCCTTCGCTGGGGCCAGACGGCGTTTCATAACTTCAAAGTGGTGCCTCCGGACACCGGGATCTGCCATCAGGTGAACCTGGAATATCTTGCGCGCGTTGTCTGCGCGATGCCTTCCGGCAGCAGGACGGAGGCTTATCCGGATTCCGTGGTGGGAACGGATTCGCACACCACCATGATCAACGCGCTCGGCGTTTTCGGCTGGGG
>Ga0137409_10001762_pt1 | contig 13569 bp, 11 predicted proteins | sample CZODoug1_16funga_FD_122059 | JGI IMG/M metagenome (GOLD analysis project Ga0137409, IMG submission 122059) | Vadose zone soil fungal communities from Angelo Coast Range Reserve, California, USA - CZODoug1_16fungal (Hybrid Assembly) | ecosystem: Environmental > Terrestrial > Soil > Vadose zone...
GGCTCTTGCAAGCCACGTTCCCAGCGGGAAATTGCCATTGCGGAGTATTGAAGTTCTTGCCCTAGTCGGGATTGACTGAGACCCAATCGTCGGCGGAGCATCTCAACTTGATTTGCCCACTCCGGAATGGCCCGGCGCCTTGAGGATTTCCTAGCCATTGCATCCTTACCGACTTTGGTATAACATCCCCGTTACATTGATGCCAGCTCCAAAGCGGTCGCTGAGGGATCAAGAAAGGAAATAACACGAATGGTGACAAAAGTCAAAGGCAGCGTGAGTGCACCTCCCCTCCACTTCGCATCCCTCTTCCGGGGCTTTTACGGCCGCGTCGCCCGCCTGCTCGAACTGGACCCGTCTTACGTGAGCCGCGTCGCTCGCGGAGAGCGCCAATCGGCAGTCATTGAAGCCGCCTTGGAACGCGAGATGAACCGGATTATCCGGCTCGCCGGAACGAATCACAACGGCGCCAAGCACAATGGCGCCAACCACAACGGCGCCAAGAAGAAGCAACTCGCGAAGAAAAGGAACTAGTGGATTCTTCAGTAGTAGACGGAGATTCAACCGCCGCGCGGAAGCGATCTAGCCCCTCAATTTTCGGAGCAGGCAGGCCCGAGCACTCTCATTGATCCGCCAACGCATTTAGCGGGAATAATCACTGTGAAAGCGCCGGGCTAGTAGAAAAAAGGAAGTCGCCGACAATTCCCTTTCAGAATCAGCCGGCGGCGGCCCTTAAAAACATTGCGCCGCTTGTGCCTTCGCCGCCCTTCCATCCGTCCAGGTTTATCCCCAAATCCCGCAGTTCGATCAGAACGTGGAGCCCTGCGGTTCAGTGGAACCAAACCCCGTTGGCGTAATCGTGATCGAGCAAAAATTCTGACATCGTAATTTGATGTTCTTCTATTCTGGATTAGTATCATCCTGCCGTGAAACGAAAGGCTCGGCCACCCGCCATTGCCGTGCTTTAGTTGGCAAACCGTCACTTCTGGAAACTGTTCCAACCGTGCGACGGCATCAATCGGTCGAAGAGAAGACCGGTTCGCGGTTTCGCGGATGCCATTTTCCCCGAGTAAAATTCAATACCTTCTGGGATTCTCCCTCAATGAACTTTCCATCCTTAGTTCCCCCAATTCCCTCAGCCCTCTGTGTCTCACCGACGTCGGTTGGCCATCGACGCCGGATGGCATCGAGCGTGCTCGCGAGGCACAACAGCCACTCGAATTCCAGGTTGTCCTTGGTCGTATTCGAGTTCGGAGGAGTTGGCACGAACACCGCTCGGCTCTTTGTCTCACAGACGCCGGTTGGCTCCAGACGTTCGATGACCCCGAGTATCTTAGCGAGGCACAGCAGCAACTCGAATTCCAGGTCGTCCTTGGCCGTATTCGAATTCAGGTAAGTTGACACAACACCTCCTTTTGCCCTCTAGGGGAGACTTTTCGCTAACGAGGATGTTATATCTAACGCGTTACTCAGCGCCTATACACTAAATACCGTAAAATCTTACAGATCTTCTGGTAGCGGACTTCGCACACGGCTCCATCCAGTTTTTGAAATCGCATGAACCGGAATTTCCGGTTTGGACCTCTGACTTGTGCAACGTACACTTCCTTGCCTCGGCAGCACGAAATTGCCACCAGAGCAGTCCGTCGCGAGATCGCGCGCTTCTTACGGCTCGTTTTTGCGCGACATCCAAAAATTGGTTTGGTGGAGATTAAATGGGAGCTCCGGGCTTAGAAAAAGCTACGAACTTATTGTTGTTGCTGGGCAGGTTGGTGCGCGCGTTCCGCGATGACAGGAGGTTCCGCGGATGCCGCTTTGTTTTCGTTGAGTTGTTCGCGTCCGTCGTCGTCGAGTGCGGGAAGCACACGGACATCGACGGAAAGCCGTTGTCCCGCATGACCTTTATAGACTCCGCGGACCGGAGCCACGTCACCGTAATCCCGTCCGTATGCCACGCGAACGTGCTGCAACCCCAATGGCTTCCCCAGGGTTGGATCAAACCCAGTCCATCCGGAACCCGGCAAGTAAACCTCAGCCCACGCGTGCGACGCGTAGCCGCCGATTACTTCTTGCAGCTTCGCGTCTGGGGAAGCAGCGCTTTCGGGAACCAGGTAGCCGGAGACGTAACGCGCGGGCAGGCCTCGCCTGCGGACTACGCCGAGCAACAGGTGAGCGAAATCCTGGCAGACTCCCGCGCCGACCGCGAGAGAATCTTCGATTGAGGAATTGACGTGCGTCGCGCCTTTCACGTACTCAAATCGCAGATGGATCAGGTCGGACGCCGCTTGCACGAAGCCGGGGACGAATCCGTCGCAGCTTTGACTAGCCGTCGCAATTAGTTCATCGAGCTTGGCCACATGGGGCACGTATCCTGACTGAGCAATGAAATCGAGATATTCTTCCTCCAATTCCTCGCGGTGCGAATCCAGTTCGGAAAGCCTCATGCAATCCGCCGGGGGCGCCGGGGCATCGTGCGCCAACACGACAGATTCCGCTTCGATCTTCAGGGATTGATGCTCCGGCAGGATATTAAACTGATGGACCCAGTTTCCAAACGCATCGCGATAGGACGTGCCACGGGATGCGGGTTTCGTGATGAGGCGGAAAGACAGGCAGCTCTGCGCCTCATCGTGCATCGGCCGCAACCGCACTTCGTTATAGCTCTCGGAAACCGGTCCGTCGTAGCGAAATTCCGTTGCGTGCAGCAAATGGTATCGGTTCATGCCACCACCGCGTAATAGAAGTAGTTCCGGGCAATGTCGACGCCAATCGAGCCGCACATTCTCAGCATCTCGTTTAGGTACGAGTGCAAGCCATGTTTGAAGATTTCCTCGATCCTGTCGTACCGCAGCCTCTCGAGAACCTTGCCCGTGAGCCTTTCGGCTTCATTCGCGTAGGAACCCAGTCCCGTGCCGCTGATGGCGCGCAATCCGGACTGCACTTCGGTCATGCTGAAGCGGATCGACCTCGGATGCAGAGGGTGCATGATGAGCATTTCGGCCACCTTTTCCGGCTCGATGGAAGAATGGTATTTCTTGTGGTACGCCTCATAAGCGCCCACCGACCTGAGCACCGCCATCCATTGATGGTTGTCTTGTTCGCCGATCTCCGCCGGCGCGTCGTACAAGTTTTGGTATTGCACGTCCACAAGGCGCGCCGTCATTTCCGCGCGCTCGATGAACCAGCCGATTCTCAGGAACTCCCAGCCTTCGTCGTGCGGCAATGTCGCATCGGTCACACCGTGAAAGCGATGGCTCCCAAACCGGATCGCATCGCAAAATCGGTGCGGACCCGCTTCCATTTCCTCGGCCGGATTGAAGCGATTCACCATGAAATATAGCCCGTTGAGGTCCTCCCACATCTCGCGGGAGATGTAGTCGCGAATGGTTCGCGCGTTCTCGCGCGCCTTGGCGATGCATTGCGTGATGGAACTGGGATTGTCCTGGCAAAACGCAAGAAATTCGAACACGGCACGCGCGTCCGCCTCATCGTAAATCCGCCGGAACCGCTCCTCTTCCCCTGCCATGACGATCAACGGTTCCCAGCGCAGCCGGTACCGGTCCTTGGATTGCTCGAGCAGCATGTGAAAATTCACGTCGAGGATACGCGCCGTGTACTCGGCCCTCTCAATGTACCGTGACAGCCAGAATAGCGATTCCGCGATCCGAGACAGCATTTCAGTCCTCTCCCCGAAGCACCCAGGTATCCTTACTGCCGCCGCCCTGGGATGAATTCACAATCAACGAACCCTCTTGCAGCGCGACGCGGGTCAACCCCCCTGGCACGATCGTCACGTCCTCTCCGTCGTAGAGGCAGTAGGGCCGGAGATCCACGTGGCGTCCGGCAACGCATTCTAGCGCCGGATCGTAAGATGGGACACGTGAAAGTGGAAGGACGGGCTGAGCAATGAAGTTTCGCGGGTCGGCCTGAATTTGGCGCCGGAATTCCTCGATCCTCGCGCGATCCGCCGTGGGTCCCATCAGCATCCCGTAGCCGCCCGATTCTCCTACTACCTTCACCACGAGTTCCGAAAGGTGTTCAAGCACATACGCCAGGTCTTCGCGTTTCGAGCAAATATAAGTATCCACACTCCTCAGAATTGGATCTTCACCGAGGTAATAACGGATAAACGCGGGTACGTAGGCGTAGATCGCCTTGTCATCGGCGACTCCGTTCCCCACGGCGTTTGCCAGTGCGACATTCCCCGCCCGGTATGCTCCCATCAACCCCGGAACTCCCAGCACGGAATCCCGCCGGAACGTTAGCGAATCCAGAAACTCATCATCCACGCGCCGGTAGATCACGTCGACGCGCTTCAGTCCATGAATCGTTTTCATGTAAACGATCCCGCCATCCACGATCAAGTCCCGGCCCTCCACCAGCTCGATCCCCATTTGTTGCGCGAGGAAGCTGTGCTCGAAGTAAGCGCTGTTGAAGATGCCGGGCGTGAGCAGCACGATTTGCGCGTCGTCTCCCCCTCGCGGGGAGAGGCTGCGGAGTATGCGGGCAAGCTCCGCGGGATAGTGGTTCACCGGGAGGACTTCGTAGGCCTGAAACGCATCGGGAAAAGTGCGCATCATGACGGCGCGGTTTTCCAGCACGTACGAGATGCCGCTGGGCGTGCGCACATTATCTTCAAGCACGCAATATTCGCCGGTCTTGGAATCGCGCACCAGGTCGATGCCGCAGATGTGAGTGTGAATCCCGCGGGGGACCTCGATGCCGATCACTTCGCGCATGAAATGTTTGCAGGAATAGACGAGGGAGCGGTGAATCTGGCGATCCGCAAAAATGCGCTGCTTCCCGTAAACGTCCTGCAGGAACAGGTTGAGCGCCACCACGCGTTGCGCCAGGCCGCGATCGATGCGTTGCCATTCTGAATTTGGAATGATGCGGGGGATCAAGTCGAAGGGAAATAACCGTTCGGTGCCTCGTCCATCGCTGTACACCGTAAACGTAATTCCCTGCAGGAGGAATGCAAGATCGGCATGCTGGCGTCGCTCTTCAAATTGCGACGGCACCATCCTCGCCAGTTTCTGGTATATCTTCGCATAGGGGGGGCGCGGCTCATCGGGGGCTGAGAACATTTCATCGTAGAACGGCCCAGCCCTGTAATCGCTGAATAGCCCCTGCAAAGGCATTTGTGATGGCACTGCCGCCATGCTAGAACTTTAGCAAGAGCGCCGTCCATTCAGTGGATGAAAGAATCTATCGGACCCATCAGCGATTCCGCACCTGGGCTTGTCTGGAAGGGAGACAGGCCCGGAGTGAGTGCGTCTGAAGGTCTAAAATCACTTTGGAGACTCGCTGCGAGGTGATGACCAGCCTCACAAAACAACAGCGTCGCCGACGCTGAACGTCGGCGACGCCGTTCCTTCAGCCTAATTGCCATTTTCCGAAAAGCTGGCGCTTCTCACGCCTCAATGAAAAACGGACAACAGCTCTCGGTCTAGGTCAGCCTCCACCGCGGCGGACCCTAAGGCTGATCGTGGTTGTATGGCTCAAGCTGGCTGACGTACCCATGACCGTCACGGTAAACGTTCCTCTCACTGCGTTGCTGCTTGCCGTAAATGTTATGGTGCTGGCGGAAGTAGCCGGGTTCGGGCTAAACGACGCCGTCACTCCGCTCGGCTGGCCCGACGCGGACAACGTTACGTTGCCGGTAAAGCCATTCTGACGAGTGATCGTAATCGTGCTCGTGCCGCTGCTTCCCCGCGTGATCGCCACGCTGCTTGGCGAGGCCGACAAGCTGAAGTTCGCCCCGGCGGCGGGGTTCACCGTGAGGCTGATGGTGGTCGTGTGTATCAGGCTCCCCGACGTGCCGGTGATCGTCACGGCAGTCGTTCCGGTGGTGGCCGTGCTGCTTGCTGTGAGCGTCAACGTGCTACTACTGGTGCTCGCAGGATTCGGGCTATACGACCACGTCACTCCGCTCTGCTGCCCTGACGCGGACAACGTGACGTTGCCGGCGAAGCCATTCTGACGAGTGATCGTAATCGTGCTCGTCCCACTCGTTCCCTGCGTGATCGCCACGCTGCCCGGTGATGCCGACAGGCTGAAGTCCGGTGTGGCAGCGGCATTGACAACCAGGGTCACCGTAGTGGTGTGGATTGCGGTGCCGCTCGTTCCCGTGACCGTTATCGTGTGGCTCCCGGTTGGCGTTCCACTGGCGGTGGTTACCGTCATCGTGGAGGAGCCGGAGGTGGTTATTGTGGGAGGGCTGAAAGTTGCGTTCGCCCCTGCCGGTAGTCCGCTTGCGCTGAAAGTGACGGTTCCCGTAAACCCGTTCACCGCACCAACTGTCACCGTATACGAGGTGCTATTGCCCTGAACCACCGTTTGGGAAGGTGGCGTAGCCGAAAGCGTGAAATCAGGCGCGGTTGAAACACAGGATGGGAAGCTAAAGGATGCTAGTCGGGTATTCCAGTTAAAGTTGCCTGAGACAGGCAGATACTCATTGGCGTACCAGAATGTACAATCGTCCGCGGGGTCGACGCTCATACTGGTGTAGTCGCCCCAGCGGTTCGCCCCGTTTATCGTCCCGCCTGTTTGTGACCCCGACCCGGCAAAGATCGTTGTTTCGCTTTCCATTGCCCCCAAAGCATCGCCCGTTAAGCGCCCGGTATAGGCAATGGAGGGGAATATGCTACTGCTGGAGATGCTGTAGCCGAGGGCGATATCACCCGCTTTGTCCATGGCGATGCTCGGCATCCAGCGAGAGTTAGAGTCAGGTGCAAATGTGCCGGATTGGAAGAGAGTCGGGGTCGCGTTGGGGCTTCGGATTTCATACCAACGAACACCTGTGCTGCTCCCCGAGGCGACCGAGTGCGACGCAACTAGCGACTCGTGGCTTCCAAAATTGCGATAGGCCAGGCGAAACATCACCCGGTCGCCCAAAGAGTCGAGTTGTTGTGTCGTTCCTTGTTGCGGAATGCACGTTCCTGTCGACGCGCAGGCGTCGGTATATGGCGCCACACTGATGGCGGTGGGTCCCGTGAAGGTTGAATTGGAGGGGGTGGTGAAATCGACGTGGAACCTGAATAGATTCAGCGTGGTGGACGTGCCGAGTTCCAAAAAGAAATTGGGCGAGCCGGCGGGAGGTGCCGTAGTGCCGTCCAAGTCCGCAGGGAGCAAGCTCGCATCGCTTGTTCCCCTTTGGAAACACTGCATGGTGGCGGCAGTGCCCGCTAGCATCGCTGCGCGATTCAGGGCGCAGGCCTGCGGGCCTATAAACGCGCCTCCGAAAGGAAAGATGTTCGCCGAAAGATAATACGCGTCCGGCCAAACCCCGATCTTGGCGTAGTCATTCAGGTCGCTACCGAACGAGAAGGCATATCGGTTGAAACTCCCGGAAGCGTCCGAGGTCGTGGAAACCGCGATGCATTCCGCGTTCGAGGTAAACGCAGGAGAGTTGAACGCCACGATGGCGATTAACCAGCGTCCAGCCGCCTTGTCATAGAGGACAACGGGGTCGCTGAGGTTGCCACTCCCGCAAATTCCGCTGAAACCGGTCCAAATACTCCCAATGGAAAAGGGACCAAAAACAGACGCCCCAGTGGCCTTATCAAAGACCTGAAAGGAAGTGTTTACCGTTTCCACCACCTGAGAAGCACCGACAGAAGCGTTCGTATCCGGTGGCACAAATCCGTCACGGTCATTCATCCCATCAAAGTTCAGACCGTTTGTGGTCCCCACTTGGGGGGCCGGGCTACTCTGCTGCAAGGCGCTATCGGGAGAGCTGTCGACACGCGGGGGTCCAGGTTTCCGGTGGGGGAGCGCCATGCCACGGGCTCCGGGTTGTAGAGCGAGCAAAGGCATTTCCCGCATGAGCGGGGATGTATCGTGCCCATCTTCGTAAATGACCAGTGGTCCTTTCTGCACCTCTTGCGCTGGAGCGCGCGTAACTGACAAGAAAACCAGAGACAACAGCAGAATCAGGATTACCCATGGCATGCGATCATTCCTCATTCATCCTCCTCAGTCATGACAGACTTCATTAGACTAGTTTCACCAAGTCCGCGACTTTTCCTAGGGGCACAAAGTTCAGAGACTAGAGCCGTACAAGCAAAGGAATGATTTGTCGATCCAGTGAATCCTGGATATCAGAAGCGGAAATACCTGACAGAATCGCAATCACGACAACCGAACCCGGTGCGCTGGAGCTCCAAAGACGAGAGGACCGGTCAACAAAGTTATGCTTTCTTGACGCGACGCCGGTTTCGCAGAAATGACACGAGTAGCGTTGCCAGCCTGGATTTGGTATTGTTCCGGGCCGGGACTTGTGCCGATTGTCAGTATCTGGTTCCGCGATTGGTAGCTTCTTTTCTTTGGATTTCACCGGACACCGTTCTTGCGAGTACCCTCGATAAGCAGTGGTCCGGGGGTGACAAACCAGAAAAAATTGCATGCCCACACTATCTCCACTTAGCAGTGATTTGACGGACTTGTACGCTTCCGAGTCCTCAAGATTTCAGCAGCAGTTCTCCGCCACCAAGGACGGATTAGGCTTTCTTCAACAACGATCCGCGCTCGTCGAATCGATCGCTCTTCGACTTTGGCAGCAGTTCGTCTCCCCGGAAAAAGGCGGGCCTTCCAGATTTGCACTCGTTGCCCTGGGAGATTTTGGAAGGCGATCGCTCTTTCCTTACTCGGAAATTGACCTCCTGCTTCTCCACGCGGCGGAAGACACAGCGGAGAAGTTCAGCGAATCAGTCCGTCGATTCTCACACGACATGGGGGCTCTTCCGTTGAAGTTGAACGTAACGACGAAGATCGTCTCTGACTACACTCAATTTAACTCGGATAATCCGGAGTTGATTCTCTCCTTGCTCAATTGCCGATACCTTGCTGGCGACCTGGAACTTTTCACGAAACTACGGGACCGTCTGATTCCTGAAATGATGGCCCAAGAGTCGCAGGTCCTCGTGGGACACTTGGCGGATATTACGCGGACTCGCCATCGCAAATTCGGGAACACTGTATTTCATCTCGAACCCAACGTGAAGGATGGTCTTGGCGGTTTTCGGGATTACACCCTGGCCTGTTGGCTTGCGCTCATGTCGAAAATGGAGGAGGAGCATGGCTGGCCCTCGCAGGACACGATACTTCCCCCCGCTATTCAAAATACACTCGATTCGGCGTTGCAGTTTATTGCTGCGGTGCGCTGCTTCCTCCATTTTCGCAACGGACAGGATGACAACGTCCTCACCTGGGCCGCGCAGGATGATGCCGTGGCTCAGAGAGTGGGCGCAGCGGGGCCAGGCGCCGCGAATTCCGCCGACTGGATGCGAATCTACTTTGGACATGCGCGCGCGATTGACCGGATATCCGGACAGCTTCTGGAGGAAATGCCCGCGGCCCAGTCCCTGTTCTACCGCCAACTCGAAACGTGGCGAACCGGATTCTCCGATTCCGATTTTTCCGTCGTGGATGGACTGATCTTTCTGCAACCCTCCGGGAATCTCGAGGACCCGCTGCTCCTGTTGCGCATGATTCGCTTAATTGCGCAACGCGGCTTCAACCTCAGCCCGGCGGCGGAACATCAAGTCGAGCAGGTGCTGCCAAAGCTGGCGAACCACCTTCCGGCGGGAAATGATTTCTGGCATTTTCTTCAGGAAATACTGCCGGATTCGCATGCGGCGGACGCTTTGCGAGCCATGCACTCCCTGCATCTGCTCACCATGTTTTTGCCGGAGCTAAAGGGCATTGATGCGCTGGCCGTGCGCGATTCTCTGCATCGCTTCACCGTCGATGAGCACACGCTTCAGATCATCGAGAATCTGCATTCCCTGCGCCAGTCCAAATCCAAATGGGACGAGCGCTACGCAGCGATCCTTCGTGAACTCGAGCAGCCCGAGTTGCTTTACCTCGCAGTCCTTCTCCACGATACCGGAAAGGCTGTGGCGTTAGACGATCCGATCCCTGCTAGCTTGGCGATTGCGAAAACGTGCCTCGAACGGCTGCAATTGCCGGCGGCCGACCGGGAAACGGTCCTATTTCTAATCGAGCGCCATCTCGATATGAATGCCGCCCTTCGCAGGGACATCTACGATCCCCGCACCATCGCGCAATTCGCGGAAATTGTCGGCACACCCGATCGCTTGAAAATGCTCTGCCTTTTCACACATGCGGACATGAAGGCGGTTAGTCCGGAGACTCTCGCCGCCTGGAAAGCGGAAGACCTCTGGCAGCTCTATATCGGCACGGCGAACTATCTGGACCGAAGCGTGGACGAACGCGTGCACGCGGATGCCAACGATGAAGTCCTGAATCACCTCCGCTCGCTCGCCCCCGCGGCTGGGAAGAAACTTCAGGTATTTCTGGAAGGTTTGCCGCGCAGGTATTTGCGCACGCATCCGGTCGACGAGATTTTGACGCACCTGGAAATGTCGACGCGCCTTGCCCAAGACCCGGTGCAGTTAGCGTTAAAACGTACCCGGCATTGGTATGAACTGACGCTGGTCACCACGGATCGCCCTTTCCTGTTCGCCACAATGGCTGGAGCGTTGGCTGCCTGCGGGATGAATATCGGAAAGGCGGCGGCCTTCTCTAATCAGGGAGGCACCGTCGTGGACAAATTTTACTTTACCGACCGCTTTCGAACGCTGGAAATGAATTTGCCGGAGTGGGAGCGCTTCAAGGGCACGGTTCATGCGATCCTGTCGGGAAAACAAGACTTGACTCGCATGTTGCAGGAACGCCTCCGGTCCGGGAAAGACGAGCCGTTGAAAACGGCGGCGCCAACGCAAATCCAATTTGACAATACTTGCTCCGCCCACAGCACGCTCGTGGAAATCATTACACCGGATCGCCCCGGGCTTTTGTACCGCATCAGCTCAGCGTTCTCGCACCAGAACTGCAATATCGACATCGCCTTGATTGAAACGGAAGGCGAGACGGCCATCGACGTCTTTTATCTCACCTCTTCCGGCGGCAAGCTCACTCCCGAGCAGCAGTTACGCTTGCGCGAATCTTTGCTGAAGGACCTTTCCGCATAACAGGAAATTGCGCGTCCAAGCGCACTTGTGTGGTTTCGGATTCATACACCAATTGTTTGTAATAAGGTGTATAGTATTTTCATGAGCAGGACCAACATCGAGCTGGATGACGAATTGGTTCGTAAGGCGCGCAAGCTCACGCGGCTCAAGACCAAACGCGCGATTGTGGACAAGGCGCTGGAGTTGCTGGTGCGCTCGGAAAGCCGCAAGGGCATCCTTCGGTACTACGGGAGCGGCATCTGGAAGGGGGACCTCAAGCGGATGCGAAGGAATCGCGCTTGATACTGGTTGACACGTCTGTCTGGATCGATTTTTTCAGTTCTTCTCCCGGCCGCGCGGGCCGTGAATTACGGCGCCTGATCGAAGAAGTCGAGCCCTTCGCGCTCACGGGCGTTGTCGTGACGGAGGTCCTGCAAGGACTTACGCGGAACGTCAATCGCATCGAGCGATTCCTTTCCATGTGGGAGCTGCTCGAGCCGCGTGGTTTTTCCACCTACCGTGAGGCGTCCGCGATTTCCCGGCTGGCCCGATCGAGGGGCGTAAGTCTGACAACCATCGATGCCTTGATCGCTGCCATCGCTCTTGAGCACCAGGCAAGTCTCTTCAGTCTGGACAAAGATTTCTCCCGCGTCGCCCGCATCACCGCACTTCGGTTGCACCAGCTGCCGGAACCGGAGCAGTGAAAGGGTAGGTGCGACTCGTAGTTTTCGGCTTTTGTAACACCTATCGGCTAGCAATCCACATCCAGCGAATCAAAATTGGCGTATAGTAATTGTACGAGGGATTTTGAATAAGGCAGCTACGTCCGCAGGAGGTTTGCAATGCTTTTGAAGCGTTCACCTGATTTGAAGTACTCAGACATCACGCCTCGCCAGGTTTACCTGGACAGGCGCAAGTTCCTGTATGGGATGGGATTAGCGGGCGGCGTGGCCCTCGCCGGCAAGAGCGTCGCGAATCTAGCCTTCCCATCGACGCGCGCGTACGCCGCCACCAGTCTGCCCGGTCTCGTCAAGGGGCCGTTCAGCACGGACGAGAAGGTGACCCCCGAACAAACGGTGGCGACCTACAACAATTACTACGAATTCGGCACCGACAAGGGCGATCCCGCAAAGAACGCGCAAAAATTTGTGACCTCGCCGTGGTCTGTTTCGGTCGAGGGAGAAGTCGCCAAGCCGCGCATGTTCACCATGGAGGAAATCCTGAAGCTGGCGCCGCTCGAGGAGCGTATCTACCGTCATCGCTGCGTGGAGGCATGGTCGATCGTGGTGCCGTGGGTTGGCTATTCGTTCAGCACCCTGGTGAAGCTGGTCGAGCCGAATTCCAACGCGCGCTATGTCGCTTTTGAATCCTATTTCGACAAAAAGCAAATGCCCCTATGGGGCCGCGCCGGAATTCAATTGCCATACGTGGAGGGGTTAAGGCTGGACGAAGCCATGCACCCGCTGGCGCTGCTGTGCGTCGGAATGTACGGCGAAACGCTCCCCAACCAGGACGGCGCGCCGGTAAGAATAGTGATTCCGTGGAAGTATGGATTCAAGAGCATCAAGTCACTGGTAAAGATCAAGTTCGTCAAGGATCAGCCGCCGACCACTTGGAACATCACCAACGCTCATGAATACGGCTTCTATTCCAACGTAAATCCAAGTGTGGACCACCCCCGATGGAGCCAGGCCAGAGAGGTTCGCCTGCCCGGATATTTCAAGAATACCCCGACGAAAATGTACAACGGTTACGGGGATCAGGTCGCCAGTTTGTACAACGGCATGGACTTGAAGAAAAACTACTGAGGGGCCCAGGCCAATGAATCGCATCCTCATTAATAAATGGGCGAAAGTGTTTGTGTTCGTGCTGTGCTTGGTTCCTCTTGCCATCATAATTGGGGAGGGGCCGAGCGGCTGGGGAGCGAACCCGACCCAATTCCTCGAACACGCCACAGGCGACTGGATCTTGCGGTTTCTTGCCATCACGCTCGCCGTATCGCCGATGCGCAAGTTACTGGGCCTGACGCAACTGATCCGCTTCCGCCGGATGCTGGGCTTGTTCGCATTCTTCTACGCCTTCCTGCATTTCAGCCTCTATCTCGGCCTCGACCAAGTGCTCGATTTTCACGGCGTCTGGGCGGACGTGCTGAAGCGGCCGTACATCACGGTGGGATTCACGGGATTCGTCCTGATGATTCCCCTGGCGATCACTTCAACAGCGGGAATGGTTCGCCGGCTGGGATATCGGCGCTGGCAGATGCTGCATCGCGCGATATACGTGAGCGCCGTGGCCGGAGTGATTCATTTCTACTGGCTGGTGAAATCGGACGTCCATTTACCCCTATTGTATGCGGTAATCATGGCTGTTCTGTTGGGCTGGCGGCTGTTCGCTTGGTTTTCCGATCGCGGGCGCAAGCCCGCGCGAGGCGCTCCGGCGCGCAAAGAGCCCACCACCGTCGCTGCGTCCTAGAAATCGATTCCCAAGCGAACTGACCTGGTCCGAATCGCTTACGTGTAGGGGCACCCGCCGCGGCGGGCCGTGCCCCTGCCAATCAGCGCTGCTTTTCCTCCAGCTCGGCCCACCGCGCGTAAAG
>Ga0137409_10005210_pt1 | contig 13569 bp, 9 predicted proteins | sample CZODoug1_16funga_FD_122059 | JGI IMG/M metagenome (GOLD analysis project Ga0137409, IMG submission 122059) | Vadose zone soil fungal communities from Angelo Coast Range Reserve, California, USA - CZODoug1_16fungal (Hybrid Assembly) | ecosystem: Environmental > Terrestrial > Soil > Vadose zone...
GAGCGCGGCGAGAAGCACCATGCACCAGCCCAGCATCCAGACTACGCCGGCCAGGAGGTAGTGGCCGAAGTCGAAGTTGAAGGTCCACGCCACCCGAATGACCGTGAGCTCGAGTAGCACGAGTATCAGCCCTCGGGTGACGAGATACCGCGACAGTGCTCCGCGACTCCCTAGCCGTTGACCGAGCAGGTACGCAGACGTGCCGGACAGGAAAGCGAATGCTGGCGCGACGAAGTTGGTGATCCAGCGGGTAAAGAAGACCCCTGGCCTCGGACCGCCAGCTGGCACGCCTGCATAGACGCGCACGTGGTCGATGGCCATGAGGACCATGACGACGCCGCGCGTAATATCGATCGAGTGGATGCGTCGGTCGGTTTGCATAGCCGGATCTCTCCACGAGCGGGGAACGTGCGCAGAATCTGGCTGGTCCGGCTGGCTTTTCAATAGCCATTATCCAAGCCATTACAACCTTTCTCATCGATCGAGCGTCAAACCCTGTTATCGGAGATAGCAGCGACGGCCCACCAGCACACTGGACTCCGATTCCTTCCGGGGAGGGCCGTTTATGCATCAGGTCTCCGTTGGCGCGACGGGACTGGAGAGCTGGGTCCGATTCTATCGCACGCAAGCTCACGCCTGGACGGTAACCAGCCTCGTAGGATTGCTGACTGGCTGTTTACAAACCGCCAGTATTCTTAGCGAGGACCCCGGGCACGCGAAACTTGCAGCTCGAGACAATGGATTTCGCGAAGACCTGTCCGTTCTGTCTCCTGTCGCTGCATCGCCTGGTCCGTCATCGTACCCAGCAGAGCGCGACCCTCCCCAGATCTATTTCGAAGAGTACTGGGCAGCGCTCGGCGAACTAAACCTGGATGTGTTGCGCGGGCTCGCGCGAAGTGAGCCGGAAATCGGCTTTGCTGAAGGCATCGCTTTGTTGGCGGCCGGAGAGCAGGAGAAGGCCGAGAGCACGTTCCTGTATGCGAGCAGGCAAAGCGCGGATGTAAACGTGGCAGTTGCGTCTCAAATCATGCTCGCCAGCACACTCTTGTACGAGCACAAGTGGACAACGCTTCGCGACCTTACTGCCGGCTCCCGCCTGGTGTTGGTTGACCGCCAGAATACATCCGACCTGGAACGATGGGGGCATGCATTCGCAAGCGTGGACCCGCAAACGACAAGCTTTCCACTGGCGCCGGTTTCACTTCCGCTAGGGATAACAATGATGGGAACTCCAACCATCCGAGTGCGCATAAACGGAAAGGAGTTCGAGTTCTGGCTGGATACAGGGTCGAGCATCACTGTGCTGAGCTCCGACGTCGCATCCGAAACCAGCGTCGTGATACTTTCTCCGGATACCCTGACCGTTCGAACATTTTCGGGAGCCGCGCCAGTGAGGCCGGCGACTGTGAAACGAATAGAGCTCGGTCCGATCGTGTTCGCCAACAGTCCAGCGATAGTGATAGATGCCGCTCTCATGAGGCTTAGAATCACGGGTGAGGGAATCCCGCGGGAAGGCCTCCATGTCGATGGCATCATAGGTTGGGATATCATCCGACAGTTCAACGTCGTGATGGATTACGAGAACCGGAGGATTACGCTCGGGCAGCCAGAAAATCTCGGGACAAGGGGAACGACAGCGCAGAATCTAGTTTGGGTGGGTAAGCCGTTGATCACCGTCCGCACAAAACTTGGCGGAACGCTTCATTTCACAATTGATACGGGCGCCCAATCAAGCTTTCTAAATGCCTCGATACTCGAGCGAGTGGGAGCGACAACGAGTACCTCCGACGCTCGTGTATTCGGCATTGCGAAGACTGGCCAACAGACGAATCGGGTCGTTCCGTCACTGACATTGGATGTGGGGGGGAAAACCTTTCACCTGCCGAGTGTAATCGTCTACGGTCCTGTCTATTTCAGCCTTATAAACTGTGATGGCGTGTTGGGCAGCGACATCGCGCAATTCGGGAAAATCAGAATAGACGCCACGAACGGGCTGTTTTCAGTCGGGGGTTGAGCGACGGGTTTACTCCGTGCTCTTCAAGACGGAAGCGAAGAGGCTGGAGTTGACGTTTCCACCCGACAAGATGACGGCGACATTGCGACCACGCATTTTCTCTTTTTCCTGAAGCAGCGCGGCAAACGCGGCCGCGCCACCGCCTTCAGCCGTGTTGTGTGTGTCCGCGAACAAAGCCCGCATCGCTGATTCAATTTCGTCGTCGCTCACCTTGACTACTCGCTCCGCACCCCGTCGCGCGATGGCGAGCGCCGGTTCCACTGGAGTCCGGCATGCCATTCCATCGGCTATGCGGGTAGTTACCTCGTGAGAGACTACGCGACCCTGCTCGTAGGAAAGCGCGAAGGCAGGGGCGCGCTCGGACACAACTGCGACGACATGGGCGCGAAGTCCAAGAGCATCTCGCGCCGCGATGACTCCGCATAAGCCGCTGCCCATTCCCACCGGAACGTAGACGGTGTCGAGATGCGGGACGGCGCGAAAAAGCTCCACCGCATACGTGCCTACACCACGTACCAGCAACGGGTGAAAGGATGGGAACCTGTGCCATCCACGGTCAGTCGCAATCTCATCGGCGATTTCAGCGGCAGCCTGAAAATCACGTCCCTGCTCGATGACTTCGACACCGAGCGCTCGCATCGCGGCATTTTTCTCGACGCTGTTGTCGATGGGTACGACAACCGCCGCCGGTATACCGTACTTATGAGCCGCAAATCCCACTGATTGGCCGTGATTTCCTCGCGTCGCGGAGATCACTCCTTCGGGTTTGACACCAGCGCGGCAGAGATCTTCGAGGTATACGAGACCGCCTCGCACTTTGAATGCACCAGTGGGGGCGTGGTTCTCGTGTTTCACCCAGACGGTTGTACCGACTCGCTCTTCAAGAAGCGGCCACCGGTACTGCGGGGTCGGCGGCATGGATTGGTAGACAAGGGCGGCGGCAGCCTCGAGCTCGTCAAGCGAGGGCTGATCGTCAGCTACGGTGTTCTTTGTTTCCAGAGTGAACGTCACGCGGAGCTACCTGGGCTGCGGAATGAATGCTACGCCGCACAGCGATTTGATAAGATGCGCGCGCTTGCGCAGAATAGTCACCGCAACAACGAAACGGAATCCAAACCCAACTCGTATGTATAGTTGCTCAATTGGTACCACAGTCCCCTAACGGTCCTTGATGTCAAAGCCCTTTTTCGCCTGCCCCCGCCTGATCGGTGCGGCCTTGTTCATTTTTGGCACGGGCAGCACGGAACTTCGAGCGCAGACTATTCCGGCCAGCTCGGTATCGCTGCCAAACGCGTCCGCGGCGTCAGTCACAGGAACGATCGCCATCGATGGCAAGCTCGATGAGAGCGCGTGGGCGAAGGCTACTCCAATTACCGAGCTTCGGCAGCAGAACCCGATTGAAGGGGCAGCGCCGACCCAGCGAACCGAAGTGCGAATCCTCTACGACGAGCGCGCGATCTACATCGGCGCGCGCATGTATGACTCGTTGGGCGCTCGCGGTATTCGCGCTCCCCTGGCGCGGCGCGACCAGCTTCTCGACTCGAACGGAAATAACGGCTCGTTCAATTCGCTGACGACCGACAAGCTGATCGTCATTCTCGATCCGTATCACAACCACATTGACCAAGCGTGGTTCGAGATCAATCCCGCGGGTGTTCGCGGCGATCAATTCAACGGGGATCCGTCATGGGATCCGATCTGGCAGGCAGCCACCCGCGTGGACTCTCTCGGATGGACGGCCGAGCTCCGAATTCCGTACTCGCAGCTCCGTTTCTCGCGCGACAGTCTGCAATCGTGGGGAATGCAGATCTGGCGCTACACAGATCGGGTCAATGAACAGGACATGTGGTCTTTCCGGCGGAAGAGTGAGGCGGGTGGTGCGATGTATTTCGGAACGCTCAACGGACTCGTCATCGGGCAACAGCCCCATCAGCTCGAGATTCTTCCATACGTCGAGTCGCGTGAGCAGTACAAGTTCGCGGCACCCGGCGACCCGTATCACAGCAGCAGTTACGGACGGATGAGCGCGGGCGCCGATCTCAAGTACCTGCTGACGTCGAGCCTCGCTCTCGATGCGACAGTCAATCCTGATTTCGGACAGGTGGAGGTGGATCCCGCGACAATCAACCTGTCGGCGTACGAAACCTATTATTCGGAGAAGCGACCGTTTTTCGTAGCCGGCAGCAGTGCGTTCGACTTCGGCAACTTCAGCTGCAATTTCTGTAGCAACACCTCGAGCCTCGATATCTTCTACTCTCGACGCATCGGACGCCCGCCGCAGCTCAATCCGTACATCAGCAACGTAGCAGACTTCGCCGACACTCCCGATAACACGACGATTCTCGGTGCCGCGAAGATCACCGGACGGACGAAGAGCGGTTACACGATGGGCTTTCTCGATGCGCTGACGAATCGAGAAACCGCGCGCTACGTACCGGCCGGTGGTGGACCGGAACAGACACAGCAGGTCGAGCCGCTCAGCAACTACTTCGTCGGGCGGGTGAAGAAGGATCTGAACCAGGGAGCTACGACGATCGGCGGAGCTTTTACCTCGACCCTTCGGCAACTCAGTGACACGGTGGTCGCGGACAGACTTCGCCGTCGGGCTGAAGCGGGCGGAATCGATTTCGATCATACGTGGCGCCAGCGCCAGTATTCCTGGATTGGTTCCCTGCTTGTTTCGGATGTCGGTGGAACAACATCCGTGATCGATCAGACCGAGCAGTCCAGCGCGCACTATTTTCAACGTCCCGATCGTCGCGTAACCAGCGACGGACTTTTCAGTGCCAGGTACGATCCCAACGCGACATCGCTTCAAGGTTACGGCTTCTACACCCGGGTTGCCAAGAACACCGGCGATTGGTTCTGGGAGACAGCGCAGAACTGGCGAAGCCCCGGATTCGAGGTAAACGATCTGTCATTCCTGGGTCGCGCGGATTACAAATGGATGAACGCCAACGTCGGCAGGCAGTGGTCAACTCCTGGACGCTGGTATCGGAATGCGGTGATCCTTGGGGGCGGCCAGCAGCAGTTCAATTATGACGGCGACAAGACCGATGCCCAGACACAGATCTACTTCGGCAGTCAGTTTCTGAACTACTGGAATCTGCGCAGCTTCGTCATTCATCGCCCGACGGCGCTCGATGATCGACTGACGCGCGGCGGACCGGTCGTGATGCGAACGGGCTACAACTTTACGGAGGTCGAAGTCTCGACCGATGCGAGGCAGCGCGCAGTATTTGATATCGCCGTGCAGCTCGCGAAGGGCATCGACACAGACACGCACACGTTCATACTTCAACCCGGTGTTGCTCTCAAGCCTGCGGCGAATGTGTTCGTGAGCCTCACGCCGAGCTTCATCGTGGATGAAACTCCGGCGCAGTACGTGACGACGGTCGCAGATCCGACCGCGAGGTCGTTCTTCGGCAAGCGCTACGTGTTTGCTTTCATAAAGACACGCACGCTATCTCTCGACACGAGGGTGAACTGGACGTTCAGCCCGAATCTCACGCTGCAGCTTTTCATGCAGCCATTCATCGCGAGCGGAGCTTACTCCTCGTTCGGGGAGTTCGCGGCGCCGCGCACCTTCCAAAGGGCGATTTACGGACAGGACGCCGGTACGATTATCCGTAAGCCGGCGACCGCTGTGAGCAGCGCGACCTATACGGCAGATCCGGATGGCGCGGGTCCGGCGCCCGCTTTTTCGTTCGGCGACCCCGACTTCACATTCCGGTCCCTGATCGGTAACGCTGTGGTGCGGTGGGAATACCGACCCGGTTCCACCGTGTTCTTCGTGTGGACACAGAGCCGGACCGGAAGCGATCCCAACGGGAATTTCGATTTTGCTGCCGAGAGGAGCGCGATCTTCCGTGACAGGCCCACGAACGTGTTTCAGGTGAAGGTGAATTACTGGATCGGGCGGTAACACCGGAGAGGAGTCGCCTGATTTCTGGCTGCCGCCCCTTGTAGTCTCCCCATCCGCTTTCGAAGTTTTGAGCACGGCGATCAGTTCCGATCGCGGGTTCTGAAGGTCATTCCTTCCAATCGCCATGCTCACCCTTATCGGGATCGTCATTGTCGTCATCGGATTTGTCCTCCGGATAAATCCACTCCTCGTCGTGACAGTTGCCGGGCTTGCGACCGGCATCGCCAGCGGTCTCGGTCCGCTGGCAGTGGTGGCAGCGTTCGGAAAGGCGTTCATCACCAGCCGATACGTCGCCATTGTCTGGCTAGTGTTGCCCGTCATCGGCTTGCTCGAGCACGCCGGGCTCAAGGAAAGGGCGCGCACCGTCGTGGCGGGACTGCGTGGTGCGACAAGCTCGCGTATTCTGCTTGCCTACTTCGCCATCCGTCAGATCACAGCCGCGCTCGGTCTCACCTCCCTCGGCGGGCACGCGCAGATGGTACGTCCGCTGATCGCGCCGATGGCTGAAGGAGCGGCAGAGAATCAGTACGGCGAGGTGCCTAAATCAACTCGCTACAAAATCCGAGCGAACGCCGCTGCTGTCGACAACATCGCTCTCTTCTTCGGGGAAGACATATTCATCGCGATCGGATCGATTCTGCTGATCAAGGGCTTTCTCGATCAGAACGGAATCCACGTTGAGCCAACGCAGTTGGCGATCTGGGCGATTCCAACCGCGATCTGCGCGTTCGTGATCCACTGCACGCGGCTCGTGTTGCTCGACCGTCGGTTGCGCGTGGAGCTCGCAAAACAACCAGAGCAAGCGTGATCACACTCGAGCACATCTACTGGCTCAGCGGTCTCATGATGGCGGGCGTCGCCATCGTTAACTGGCGCGATCGGAGCAACCCGCGACGGTTCAATAACACTGCCTTTTGGGGAATCTACGCGATCACCTTCCTTGCGGGCTCGCATTTGCCTGACCTGGCGAATGGTTTTCTCGTAATTGCGATGGTGCTCGTCGCGAGCATTCGTGGCCTTGGCCAGGGTAAGCAGGAGAGCTCGTCGCGCGAGGAACGTGAGGCCAGCGCTCAGCGTTGGGGAAACAGACTCTTTATTCCGGCGCTTGCCATTCCGTTCGTCACCGTGCTCGGAACTGTGCTCTTCAAAAAGATTACGATTCACGGCAATCCGGTTGTGGATCTCAAGCAGGTGACGGTGATCTCACTTGCGCTCGCGACTCTGGTCGCGCTCGCGGCGGGAATGATCATGCTCAGGCCGCCGCTATTTGCTCCGATCAGGGAAGCGCGCCGGTTGTTCGACGCAGTTGGCTGGGCAGCTGTGCTACCCCAGATGCTCGCCGCACTCGGGGCGCTATTCGCGATTGCAGGCGTTGGGGACGTCGTGTCCGGCCTGGCGCAGCGCTGGATACCGCTCGACAACCCGTTCGTCGTCGTGACGACTTATGCAGTCGGCATGGCCGCGTTCACAATGATCATGGGCAACGCGTTCGCCGCCTTTCCAGTTATGACCGCGGGTATCGGGCTCCCGCTCATCGTTCAGAAATTCGGCGGCGATCCGACAGTCATGGCCGCAATCGGCATGCTGTCGGGATTTTGCGGCACGCTGATGACTCCGATGGCCGCGAACTTCAATATCGTTCCAACCGCTCTGCTCGAGCTCCCGGATGAGAATGCAGTGATCAAAGTCCAAATTCCAACGGCGCTCATGCTGCTCGGAGCGAACATCCTGCTGATGAACTTTCTCGTGTTCCGCCGCTGATGACCACATCCAGAACTCTCACTCCGGTCCTCGCCAGTAAGTTCGCGCGGGTCGCACTAGCACACGCGACGCGGGAATACCCGAACAAGCTCGATCATGTGCTGAACAAGCGCGCTGATCTCAAATCCCCGCGTCAGCTGCATCCGGTGTTTTTCGGAAGCTTCGACTGGCACTCGTGCGTGCACGGATACTGGCTGCTCGCGACGCTGCTGCGGCTTTTTCCAGAGATGCGGGAGGCCGCGAAAATAGAAAGGCTATTTGACGCCCAGCTTACCACTGCGAAAGTGCGAGCGGAGATCAGATATCTTGGTCAACCGTTGCGCGCCACGTTCGAGCGACCATACGGATGGGCGTGGCTGTTAATGCTTTCAGCTGAGCTGAATCGGCATGCCAGCAAAAAAGGCAAGCGGTGGAGCGATGCACTTGCGCCGCTCGCCGACGCGTTCACTCAGCGCTTCCTCGAGTTCCTTCCCAAGTCAACGTACCCGACACGCGTGGGGACGCACTTCAATAGCGCCTTCGCCGTTGCTCTGGCGTTCGAATACGCGGAGGTCACAAGCAACGATGCGCTTCGGAAGACTCTGATCGACAAAGCACGCACGTGGTACGCCAAGGATTCGGACTGCCAGGCGTGGGAACCCGGCGGGGATGACTTTCTATCCTCCGCGCTGATGGAAGCCGAATGCATGCGGAGGGTATTGAAAACGAGCGACTTCTCGAGCTGGCTCGACGGCTTTCTACCAAGGCTCGCGGTGCGGGAGCCGGCGACGCTGTTCATGCCCGCCATCGTCAGCGATCGCAGCGATGGAAAGATCGCTCACCTCGACGGATTGAATCTGAGTCGCGCCTGGTGTTGGCGCTCGATCGCGGCGACATGGCCGGCGAGCGATGCACGCCGAGGAATCGCGCTCGAGGCGGCGGAGAAACATTTCGCGGTGAGCCTGCCGCACGTTTCAGGCGATTACATGGGAGAGCACTGGCTGGCGACATTTGCCTTGCTGGCTCTGCTCTAACGTGGGACTTCCATGACCGAGCCAATCACAATGGCGCCCGCAACGGGGGAGGATGTCACCCGGCGTTCGGCGCTCGTGGCGCTTTTCTTCGGGATCTCCGCAATCGCAGCCGGATACCTGGCGGCATTCAGCACGGCAGGGCCGCCGATCTGGGCCGCCTGGCTCCTCGCTCTGGGAATTCCCGTTGCACTCGGCGCCATCATGATCCTGGGCGCCGCGCGCGGACGCCGAGGGATAGGACCGCTAAAGATTCCGTTCGCATTTGTTGTCGTGGTGCTGGTGATCGGCTTCGGGGCAGCGTTAGCGCTGCCAGCGACAGAAGGTCCGCTCAGCACGCTCTGGCTGGGACTGCCCGCGCGCGCCGCCATCGTGATCTACGGAGTGGGGCTGCTCCCCATCGTCGTGTTGCCCCTCGCGTATGCACTGACATTCGAGACGCAGACACTGAGCGCGGAAGATGTCGAGCGGGTGCGCGTGCTCGCACGCGAGAATCAAGCGGCGACTGACAACGTGCCGCGAGAGCCAATAGACGACCTGCTCCGCGGATGATTCAAACCACTGGCGTGAGCGCGCTTCTCCAGGTCGCGTTGCCAAATGCTGCTCGCCCCGCCGTGGTGGCTGTCGGCATTCTTTATTTCGCGGTAGTCCTCGGGATCAGCGTCTGGGCGGCGCGCAGAACGCGCACCGCGGCCGACTTCTTCGTCGCTGGAAAGGGAATCGGCCTCGTCGCGCTCACGGTTGCTTCGGTATCGGTGTCCGTTTCCGGCTTTGCGTTCATCGGTGGTCCGGGGTTCATCTATGCAGTCGGCCTGGGCGCGATGTACATCGTGCTTCCAGCCGCCGTCACAAACGTCATGGGGGCTTGGGTTCTGGCAAAGCGCATGCGGCTCCTTGGCGAGGCCCGCGCGCTGATTACGATTCCAGATGCGATCGGCGCCCGCTTTCGCTCGCGCGGCGCGCAGGGACTTTCGGCGATCGCGATTCTCGTCGGCATAGTGGGATACATGGCGACGAACGCGCTGGCGATGGGAGTCGTGATCAATTCGATCTTTGGAGTCGGCCTCGGATGGGGAATCTGGATCGGGATGGGTGTCACCCTCGCCTACTCCGCATCGGGCGGGATTCTCGCCGGCATCTACAACGATGTTTTTCAGGGAACCCTGATGGCCGTGGCGTCCGTTCTCGTTTTTCTCTTCGTGCTCAATTTCGGTGGCGGGCTCGGTGAAATCTCGCGTACGATTCTCGCGCACGACCCGACTTTTCTTGGCCCCTGGGGAAAAATCACTCCACTCGCAGCGCTTTCCTTCTTCTTCGTTTTTTCGATGGGCTCGCTCGGCCAGCCTCAGGCCGTGCACAAGTACTACATGCTGCGTGATCCGCTGCAACTCAAATGGTATCCGCTGCTCAAGACACTTGGCCTGGTGCTCGTGCTGCTTCTGTACTTCAGCGTGGGAGTAGGCGTGAAATCATTTGTGCTGAGTGGTCGCCTGGCCCCGCTCGCGAGCCCCGATCAGGCAACGCCGGCACTCCTGCTCAATGTCACGCCGATAATTCTCGCGGCTCTGGTTTTCTCGGGGGTCGCAGCCGCGACCATGAGCGCCGCGAACTCTTTCATCAATATCGGCGCGGCCATAGTGACGCACGATTTGCCGGTTGCCTTTGGCCGACGGGTGAAGAACGAGTTGCGCTGGGGAAGGGCGGTAACTGTTCTGATCGCCATCGCGGCCGCGATCACGGCGCAGCGGTCCGGGACGATGGTAGCGTTCCTCGGGATTTTCGGGTGGGGCCTTTTTGCCTCAACACTGGTCCCCGCGCTGGCGGTGGGATTGAACTGGCAGGGCGCGACGCGTGCGGGAGCAATGGCGTCGATCGCAACGGGCTTGATCGTCACACTCGCGCTGGAGACCGCTGCCTATTGGAAAGTGTTCACCTTTCCCGCCGGCGTAACAGCGTCGGCGGTCGCAATGGTGTCTTCATTCCTGGTGTTCTTCATAGTGTCGTGGGTCACTCGACACGCGGCTCAAGCGGAGATCGACCCCGACGTGAAGCTCGTGATGGACCTTTGAATCACTCGGTGGCCGACTTCTCTTCTTTCTGGCTCTTGAGGACGCGCACGCTCTTGATGTTCACGAATTCATGGATGCCAAACTCGCCCAACTCCCGGCCGAAGCCCGAGTTCTTGACGCCGCCAAACGGAAGCCGCGGATCGGATACGACCATGCCGTTGATGAACAGAAGTCCCGATTCGATTTCGGCGACGAACTGAGCCCGCTCGCGGTCGTCACGGGTCCACGCTGACGCGCCCAGTCCAAAAGTCGTTCCGTTGGCGATGCGGATCGCATCGCCAAGGTCCTTCGCCTTAAAGACCGAGGCAACCGGTCCGAAAAGCTCTTCGCTCGCCGCGGGGGCCGTTGGTGGGATGTCAGCAAGAACGGTCGGCTCGTAGAAGAAGCCTTCCCGGTCGATCTTCTTTCCGCCGGTGGCCAGTTTCGCTCCGGCGGCGATGGATGCCTTCACCTGCTGATCGAGCTGATCGCGGATCGCCGCTGTCGCCAGTGGCCCGAGCTCGGTCTTTTCGTCCATTGGATCTCCCACTCGCACGGCGGCAACGCGGGCGACGAATTTCCTGAGGAATTCATCGTAGATCTTCTCATGAACGATGAATCTCTTGGCGGCTATGCACGACTGGCCGTTGTTGATCATCCGGGCCGTCACCGCCGTCGAAACGGCGTTGTCGAGATCCGCGCTCGGCATTACCACGAACGGATCACTGCCTCCAAGCTCCATGACCGATTTCTTGAGATTCCTGCCGGCAGCACTCGCCACCGATCGGCCGGCACCTTCGCTTCCCGTGAGCGTGACCGCGGCGATGCGAGCATCGGCGATTATTTCCTCGACCATGTCGGAGCCGATCAGCAGAGTCTGAAACGAGCCATTGGCAAAACCGGCGCGGCGAAAAATATCTTCGATGGCCAGTGCGCACTGTGGGACATTCGACGCGTGCTTGAGAACGCCGACATTACCGGCCATAAGCGCCGGCGCGGCAAAACGAAACACTTGCCAGAACGGAAAATTCCACGGCATGATCGCCAGCACGATGCCGATGGGCTGGAAGGCGACCCAGCTCTTGCCGCCTTCCATCTCGACGGACCGGTCGGCGAGGAACCGCTCCGCATTTTCGGCGTAGTAGCGACACGCTGTTGCGCACTTCTCGGCTTCGGCGACGGCGGCCTTGATGGGCTTCCCCATCTCGAGCGTCATCAACCGTCCCAGCTCACGGCATTCCGCATCCAGAATTCCGGCAGCCTTGCGCATGCGGCTAGCGCGATCGGCGAAAGATGAGCGCCGGTGCTGACGAAAAGCAGCCACGCCTCGATCAAGCGCCTCGCTTACCTGCGCCGCCGAAAACGGCTCGAACGTGCGAACGGTCTTTCCAGTCGCTGGATTTATCGTCGAGATACTCATGATCAGTGGCTTCGCTTCACTTAGCGTGCCGGAGGTCGCGCTTTGCGATTCGTATCACGGTTGTTATTGAGCCGATCTCGAGAAGGCCGCCCACACTCGTGACGATGCCAGGCGTTATCTGAACAAACCGTTTCAGACGCATCTGATTTACATTGTTGTCCTATGCCCAAGAACAAAGTCTGTGCGCTCGTCCTTTTACTTTTCGTGCTCGCCGGTGTCGACACCGCCTGCGGGCAATCGCAGTCAAGCACCGCACAAAACCTGACGCAGCCTCCACCGATTCGGCGCGAGTTCAGGGCAGTATGGGTGGCATCGGTCGAGAATATCGATTGGCCTTCGCAGCCCGGGCTTTCGACGCAGGAGCAGAAAGACGAGCTGCTGGGGATTCTCGATCGGGCGGTGGCTCTCCGATTGAACGCCGTGATTCTGCAGGTGCGACCTGCAGCCGACGCGCTATACGCGTCGCCGTACGAGCCGTGGTCCGAGTATCTGACCGGGCGAATGGGAAGAGCACCGAACCCGTGGTACGATCCGCTCGAATTCGCGGTGACCGAAGCACATAAGCGGGGACTCGAGCTGCATGCATGGTTCAATCCGTATCGGGCGCGTCATCCGTCGGCGAGATCGGCACCATCGCCTAATCACATCAGCGTCACGCACCCGGAGCTGGTGAAGCGGTACGGAAGCATGCTGTGGATGGATCCGGGAGAGCCGGCCGTTCGGGACCAAACCGTCGCCGTGGTGCTCGACGTCGTCCAGCGGTATGACATCGATGGTGTTCACATCGATGACTACTTCTATCCCTACAAGGAGAAGGACCGCCGCGGAAGAACCATCGAGTTCCCGGACGCGAACAGCTGGCGGAAGTATCGCAGATCCGGCGGCGGGCTTTCGAGGGATGATTGGCGCAGGGCAAATGTCGACAGCTTGATTCACCAGGTGTACATCCGGATCAAGGCGGCAAAGCCATGGGTGAAATTCGGAATCAGCCCATTCGGAGTCTGGCGTCCGGGGAACCCCCCGCAGATTGGAGGCTTTGATTCCTATGCGGAGCTTTACGGCGACTCGAGAAAGTGGCTCCTGAATGGATGGGCGGACTACTTCACACCGCAGCTGTATTGGCCAACCTTCCGTGAGGATCTGAGCTACCCCGTGCTGCTGCAATGGTGGGTCGAGCAGAATGCGAGAGGCAGGCATATCTGGCCGGGCAACTATCTCGACAAAGTCACGGGTACTCCGACCGGATGGCCGTCGCAGGAGCTACTGGATCAGATCGCGCTCACGCGTGCGCAGCGAGGAGCAACGGGCAATGTTTACTTCAGCATGCGGTCATTCATGTTTGGAAGGGACAGCCTGCCGGAGAAGCTGGTCGCCGGTCCCTACGCAACCAG
>Ga0137409_10005214_pt1 | contig 13552 bp, 12 predicted proteins | sample CZODoug1_16funga_FD_122059 | JGI IMG/M metagenome (GOLD analysis project Ga0137409, IMG submission 122059) | Vadose zone soil fungal communities from Angelo Coast Range Reserve, California, USA - CZODoug1_16fungal (Hybrid Assembly) | ecosystem: Environmental > Terrestrial > Soil > Vadose zone...
TCGAGCTCGACGAACGCGCCGTAGTCGGTGAGGCTGACGACCTTGCCGCCCATGCGCGCGCCGACCGGATACCGCTCCATCACGTTCGCCCACGGATCAGTGATGAGCTGCTTGTGGCCCAGCGAGACGCGCTCGGTCGCCGGGTCGTACTTGAGCACGACCACGTCGATCTCGTCGTTCACCTTGAACAGCTCGGACGGATGGCCGACGCGACCCCACGACATGTCGGTGATGTGGAGCAGGCCGTCGATGCCGCCCAGGTCGATGAACGCGCCGTAGTCGGTGATGTTCTTCACCACGCCCTTGAGCACTTTGCCTTCGGCCAGCGTCTCGAGCGTGTGCTTCTTCTTCTCGGCGTTCTCTTCTTCGAGCAGCGCCTTGCGCGACAGCACGATGTTGCCGCGCTTCTTGTTCACCTTGATCACGCGCATGCGGAGCTCCTGCCCGCGCAGCGCGTCGAGGTTTCTCACGGGACGGACGTCGATCTGCGACCCCGGCAGGAACGCGCGGACGCCAATGTCCACCGCCAGACCGCCCTTGATCCGCTCGATCACGCGGCCGATGACGACCTTGCGTTCCGCATAGGCCTTCTCGACCTCGTCCCAAATCTTCATCTTCTCGGCTTTTTCGCGCGAGAGGACGACGTAGCCTTCGCGATCCTCGGTCCGCTCCAGCAGCACGTCGACAATATCGCCCGCCTGGACCGTGACTTCACCGCTCTCGTCGAGGAACTCATCCACCGAGATGATGCCTTCGGATTTGTACCCGACGTCGACAATCACTTCCGACGGGGTCACCTTGAGAACCGTGCCCTTGACGACTTCGCCTTCCGCGATGTTGCGGAAGCTGTTATCGTAGGAATCGAGCAGCCGCGCGTACTCGGCCGGATCCATCTGCTCGTCGTCTTCACGCGGCCGTGCTTTCAACGTACCGCGATCCGTGCGGTCGCTGCGTTCCGTGCGTTCGCTGGTCGCGACGCCGCCGCCGCCCGCACCGGGAGTGTTCTCGTCTTCAACGTTCGCCATGCCTTGCGCGTCCTCCTGTATCGATCTTTTGTCCGGCGAATTGCCGGGAGCTTCCCTTAGCGGAGCCGGCCCAATGAGGTGTGCAGGAATTCCGATAAGCAACAGAGCGTACGACACTTATCGCCAAACTGTCAAGGTTCCGAAAGGACTCAGCCATGGCCAAACGGAAGGCCAGAACCCACGCGAAACAGACCCGATCGGGTCGCAAACAAGCCCCGACAGGCCGTTTGGCCAAACGCCCAACCGGCGCGGTAGCGGCGCGCAGAAAGGCGAAATCGCGTCCGTCAGGCGGTAAGAAACGGGTATCCGCCGGAAAGGCGCCCAAGAGGCCGGCGCGCAAACTCCGGGGGCGACGGAGTCCGGGCACAGCCGTGCGCAAGGCGGCCGCGCCGCCCAAAAAGGCCCACCTGGATCGCGTCCGGCGAACCCTCGACGAAATCGTCCCGACTCCCCCGTCGTCGCTGGACCTGGAGCAGCATGGATCGGCCGCGCGGACCGGGCGCGCCGAGATTGCTCAGAACCTGCGCGAGCACCACGGAATGACCGACCTGACCGCGGGCGACGTCGACGTCGACGTGGACGACGCCTTCTTCGTCGGCGACGAGGCGCCCGGGGGGGACAACCCGACGCCCGACCAGGACATCGTCGACGATATCGGCAAGGCGCTCGGCGTGCAGTACGAGGATAACGAAGAGTTGAGAGCGGCCGACAAAGTCATCGAGCGCGATCGCAAGCGCTGGGAACTGGATCCGGCCTCTTCAGAGGATTACAAAGATCGGAAATAGAAGAGAGGCGTCATGGCTAATGGCTGAGGGCTAATGGCTATGGCGAATTAGCAGCGCCAAACGACTATACGCGTCGGTCATCAGCCATAAGCCATCAGTCATCAGCCATTCTTGCTTCCACCACCCGCAGCACCTCTTTCACTACTGCGTCGACGCTTTTCCCTGTCGTGTCCACCACCACCGCGTCCCGGGCGGCGTAAAGCGGCGACGCAGCGCGTGTGCGGTCCTGCTCGTCGCGCGCGATGAGCATCGTGGCCACTTCCGAGAGGACCGCGGGTACTCCGGTGTGGGCGGGATCGATCGCGCGCCGCCGGGCGCGCTCGTCCGGCGCCGCATCGAGATACACCTTCACGTCCGCGTTCGGAAAGACAACGGTGCCGATATCGCGGCCCTCCATCACGATCGCCCCGCCAGTACCCAGCGCGCGTTGACGGTCGACGAGCACGCGGCGCACGCGCGGCAGCCGCGCCACGGCGGTGGCGGCGCGATCGATCTCGGGCGTGCGAATCTCGCGCGTCACGTCCACATCGTCGATGGTGACGTGCGCCTCGGAGACGTCGATCCGCGACGCATGGGCGAGCGCGGCGACGGCCGCCTCGTCGTCGAGCGGCACACCGCCGCGAAGCGCCTTCCATCCGACCGCGCGGTACATCGCGCCGCTGTCGACGTGACGGTAGCCGAGCGCGGTCGCGACCGCGCGCGCCACGGTCCCTTTTCCCGCGCCTGACGGACCGTCGATGGCAATGACGAGGGGACGCATGTCGGGATTCGGGACTCGGGGTTCGGGATTCGAATCCCAAATCCCGAATCCCGAATCCCGTCACCGGAGTGTAACATGCGCATGATGCGCGGCCGTCGTCTCGCACGGCTCCTTGCGGTGGTGGCGGCGCTCGCAGGCGCCGCGCTGATCGCGCGCCCGTACGTTCACGGACTCTCCTTCGTCATCCGCGCCGCGGAGATGAACGGGACTATGCGGCGCATCGCCGACCTCGACACGATCGCCACTCGCGAGCGCGAGATCGCGATCCCATCCACGCGCGGGCCGTTGCGCGCGCGTCTGTACCAACCGTCACGATCGACCCGTCGCACCGCGCTGCTCGTGTCGGGGCTTCACGCCGCCGGCATCGACGAGCCGCGGCTGGTCGCGCTGGCGCGGCACCTGTCGGCGAACGGGCTCGCCATCGTGACGCCTGACATTCCCGAGCTGTCCCGGTTCGAAATCACGCCGGCAATCACCAACGCGATCGAGGAAGCCGGGGTCTGGCTGGCCGCCGACTCCGGGTTGGCGGCCGATCACAGAGTCGGGCTGATGGGGATCAGCTTCAGCGGGGGCTTGTCGGTGATCGCGGCCGGCCGCCCTTCCATGAAGGATCGGGCGGCGTTCGTCTTCGCGTTCGGCGGCCATGACGACCTGCCGCGGGTGCTTCGCTATCTGTGCACCGGGATCGAAGAGCGGCCTGGCGCGAAGGTCCGCCTCAGGGCGGACAATGGCGCGGACGAGCCGTTCGTCCGCGCGCCGCACGATTACGGCGTCGCGGTGATCCTCCTCGGCATCGCGGACCGCGTGGTGCCGCCGGCGCAGGCCGGGCCGCTGCGCGCGGCGGTCCGCCGATTTCTGTGGGCGTCCCATCTCGATCGAGTCGATAAAGCGGAGGCGAACCTCGAATTCGCGGCGCTGCGCGACGTGGCGAAGCGGCTGCCGGAGCCGGCCTCGACGCTGATGCGCTACGTCAACGATCGCGATGTCGTGCATCTTGGCCCGAAGCTGTTGCCGTACGTCCGGTATTACGGCGGCGACCCGGCGCTGTCGCTGTCCAGGTCCCCGAAGCCGTCGGTCCCCGTCTTTCTGCTGCACGGTTTGGACGACAACGTCATCCCGGCAGTCGAGTCCGAGTACCTCGCCGAGGATCTGCGCGGCCACGCGCCGGTGCACCTCCTGCTGAGCGGCCTGATCTCGCACGCCGAAGCGGATCGCCCGATGCACGTCAACGACGTGCTGCAGCTCGCGGGCTTCTGGGGGGATCTGTTGTCGCGCTGAACAAACAACCACGAAAATCACGAAAGCCACGAAGACGAGCTACGATCAAAAACGTCTTCTTCGTGTGTTTCGTGCTTTCGCGTGCTTCGTGCGTTTCGTGCGTTTCGTGGGATCGTGCCGATCGTGCGCTCGTGTGCTTCGTGGTTCTCTGTTGATATGGAACGGCTGCAGAAAATCCTGTCGCAGGCGGGCGTCGCGTCACGGCGCGCCTCCGAGCAGTTGATGCTCGAGGGCCGCGTGACCGTGAACGGCACCACCATCCGCGAGCTGGGGACGAAGGCCGATCCAGCGCGCGATGACATCCGCGTGGACGGCCGGCGCGTCAAGGTCGTGGAGCACCACCGCTACCTGTTGCTGAACAAGCCGCGCGGCTACGTGACCACGCGATCGGATCCACAGCAGCGCCCGACCGTGATCGATCTCCTGCGCGGCGTGCGCGAGTACGTTTACCCTGTGGGGCGCCTCGACTTCGATTCCGAAGGGCTGCTGCTGCTGACCAACGACGGCGATCTGGCGGCGCGGCTCACGCACCCGAGCCACGGCGTGGCGCGCGTGTACGAGGCGCGCGTGCTGGGCGTACCGGACGCGCACGATCTGGATCGCCTCTCACGCGGTTTTTCGCTCGGCGGCCAGCGCACGCGGCCGGCCGAGGTGAAGCTCCTGCCGCTCCGGCGCGAGGCGAACGAGGCGACGATCCTGATCACGATCCGCGAAGGACGGAACCGTCAGGTGCGGAACATGTGCGAGGCGATCGGCCACCCGGTGAACCGCCTGCAGCGCGTCGCGATCGGACCGATCCGGGACGCGAGGCTGAAACCCGGGCACTGGCGGGAACTGACGCCGGCCGAAGTGGAACGTCTCCGCAAGGCCGCGGCTCAATGAACCGCCTGGCCCGGCTCGTCCGGATCGGGCTCCTCGAGCGGCAGCAACTCATCGCCCGGCGTGCGCTCCACGAGAATCGGCGCCTCGAGGCCGAGGGCTTCAGCCATGTCCTCGACCTTCGGGAGGTCGGTGAGATCGTTCAGCCCGAACCGGATCAGGAATTCCTTCGTCGTCGCGTACAGAAACGGCCGGCCGACCACCTGCTTGCGGCCGACGATCTTGATCAGATGGCGCTCGAGGAGGGTGTTCAGCACGCCGGAGGTGTTCACGCCGCGCACGTCGGTGATCTCCACCGCCGTGATCGGCTGGCGATACGCGATGACGGCGAGCGTTTCCAGGGCCTGCACCGTGAGCTTCTGCGTCGTGCGCTCGTTGAACAGCCGGCGCACCCACTCGTGCAGATCGGGGCGCGTGACGATCTGATAGCCGCCCGCCACCTCGACGAGCTGCAATCCGCCCGGGCGCTCGTACTCCCGCTTGAGCTCGGCGAGCGCGGCCTGCACGTCCTCCTTCGGCTCCGTATCGAGCAGCTTGTACGTGGCCTTGAGCGTGAGCGGCTCGGGCGACGCGAAGATCAGCGCCTCGAGGATCGCTTTGAGCTCCGCGGTCCCCCGCCTCGGCAGGTTTTCGAGCCCCTCCTGCCCCTCCGGCCCTTGCCGCCGCACCTCCCCTGTGCCTTTGTCGTTCTCAGCCACGGTCTCCCTCCGGATCGCCAATCGGGTGCGGCGCATCGGCCGGCCGCGTCCGCTTGTAGACGCGGATCGGGCCGAAGCTGCCGGCCTGGAAGACCCGCACCAGCTTCAGGCGGATCATTTCCAGGAGCGCGAGAAAGGTGACAATCAGGCCGCTGCGATCCTCGATGTCGGCGAACAGATCGTCGAAGCCGCACGCTTCGGTCTCGGACAGGCGCGCGAGGAGCTGCTCGATCCGCGTCTCGACCGGAATCTGCTCCGGCGGCAGCAGCACGTTCGGCCGCAGCCTGGCGCGCCGAACGACAGCCTGGAATGCCGTCAGGAGGCTGAAGAGATCGACTTCGAGCTCCGGCTCGTAGTCGTCGCCGGCTAGTGCCGCCACGCGCTCGTCGGGACGCAGCCACTGCGCGGCGCGCAGCTGCTCGCGCTCGTGGAGCAGGCTCGCCGCCGCCTTGAACTTCTGATGCTCGAGCAGCCGCCGGACCAGCGCGTCGCGCGGATCCTCGTCGGCCTCCCCCTCGACGCCGGCCGCCGTGTCCGGCCGCGGCAGCAGCAGCTTCGACTTGATGTGAATCAGCGTCGCGGCCATCACGAGGAACTCGCCCGCGACGTCGAGATCGAGCTCCTCCATGAATGCGATGGCCGCGAGGTACTGCGCCGTGATGAGCGCGATCGGGATGTCGTGGATGCTCACCTCGTTCCTGCGGATGAGGTGCAGCAGCAGGTCGAGCGGGCCCTCGAAATTCGACAGCTTGATCGGGAACGCGTCGGGCGCCGACTCGAATTCGGCATGCGTATCGGTCATCATCTGTACGCAATCTTCATCGCGTCGCGCACGCGCGCCATCGTCTCGGCCGCGGACGCCCGCGCGCGTCTGGACCCTTCGAACAGAATCTCGCGCAGGCGATCCGGCTTTGCGAGCACGGCGGCGCGCCGCTCGCGAATCGGATCGAGCCGCGCGTTGAGCGCGACGGCCAGCTTGGTCTTCACCTCGACGTCGCCGACCTTGCCGGTGCGGTAGCGCGTCTTGAGATCCTCGACCTCGTCCCTGTTCGGGTTGAACGCGTCATGATAGATGAACACGGGATTGCCCTCGACGGTGCCCGGGATGTCCGCGCGCACGCGCTTGGGATCGGTGTACATCGACATCACTTTCTTCTTCACCTCGTCCGCCGTATCGGACAAATGGATCGTGTTGCCGACGCTCTTGCTCATCTTCTTGTCCCCTTCGAGGCCGGGCAGCCGCGGAAACTTGCTCAGCAGCGGTTGAGGTTCGACGAGCACGTCGCCATAGAAGTTGTTGAAGCGGCGGACCACCTCACGAGCCAGCTCCAGATGTGCGACCTGATCGTCGCCGACCGGGACGAACCGCGCATCGTACATCGCGACGTCAGCGGTCTGCAGCAGCGGGTAGCCGAGAAAGCCGATCGTCGAGAGATCCTTGTCCTTCAGCGTCTCGCGCTGCTCCTTGTAGGTCGGCACGCGCTCGAGCCAGGGCACCGCGATCACCATCGACAGCAGCAGGTAAAGCTCGGCGTGCTCGGCCACGAGCGATTGTACGAAGAACGTGCTCTTCTCGGGATCGAGGCCGGCGCCGATCCAGTCGGCGACATTGTCGTACACGTTGCCTGTAATGCGGCGCGTGTCGGCATATTCGCTGGTCAGCGCGTGCCAGTCGGCGATGAAGTAGAAGCAGTCGTATTGATCCTGCAGCGGCACCCAGTTGCCGAGCGCGCCCACGAGGTGGCCGAGATGGAGGCGTCCCGTCGGACGCATGCCTGAAACGACGCGGAATCTTGCGCTCACTGTGTCGGAAGCCAGGAGACGATGAAACGGTACGGCGGGACGACGATGTGCTCGAAGCCGCCGGTAAGGATGAGCGCGTAGAGCAGCAGGAATCCGTACGGCCGCAGCTGGTTGAAGACGCCGGCGACCGATGGGGGCAGCAGGCCTGCGAGCACGTTGCCGCCGTCGAGCGGCGGGATTGGAATCATGTTGAAGACCGCGAGCAGCACGTTGAGCCGCATCAACTGGCTGAGGATCGCCGCGATCGGCACCGACACGTTCGGCTCGCCGAGCGTGTGCGGCGACACCGGGAGAATCACCAGCAGCACCGACGCCGCCAGCGCCATCACGAGGTTGCTCGCAGGCCCGGCCGCCGCCACGATCACGTAGTCGCGCCGCGGGTGACGCAGGTACCGGAGGTTGACGGGCACCGGTTTCGCCCAGCCGATGAGCGGGACTCCGCCCAGACCGCGGTCGATCAGCGGACCGACGAGCGCGACGAGCGGAATGATCACGGTACCGAACAGATCCGCGTGGACGACCGGGTTGAGCGACACGCGGCCGAGCTGCCGCGCCGTCGGATCGCCGAGGCGATCGGCCGTCCACGCGTGCGCCATTTCATGTACCGTCAGCGAGAACAGCAGGACGATGAACGAGATGAAGATCTGCGCGATGTCTATGGCCGGCAAGGAGTAAAGGTTACGGCCGACTTGCGAAAAACGCAAGGACGGCATCCGCCGTTTTCGCGCCGACGACGGCCGCCAGCTCTTCTCGCGTCGCGCGCCGCACGCCGGCAACGCTGCCAAATGTCGTCAGCAGCGTCTTCCGGCGGCGTGCACCGATGCCCGGCACCTGGTCGAGCTCGGACCTCAGATCGCGCATCGTGCGCGCGCGGCGGTGGAAGGTGACGGCGAAGCGATGCGCTTCGTCACGGATGCGCTGAATCAGCAGGAGGCCTGGATCGCTGGCCGGCAACGCAATCGGATCCTCCCGGTCGCGCGTGTAAAGGAGCTCTTCTTTCTTGGCGATGCCGACGGCAACCAGGTTGGCGAGCCCGAGCTCCTCGAGCGCCGCATACGCCGCGGACAGCTGCCCCTTGCCGCCGTCGATGAGAACGAGATCGGGGAACGGCCCGCCGAGCTCGAGGAGCTTGCGATACCGGCGCAGCACGACCTCGTGCATCGCAGCGAAGTCGTCCTGGTGACGCACCTGGGCTTCGGGCTCTGGGATTTGGGATTCGGACGGAGCGCGCTTCTTCGAATCCCGAATCCCGAGTCCCGAATCCCAGCGCATGCGGTATTTCCGATAGTCCGCAGGCCGCATCCGGCCGTCTTCACACGCGACCATCGACGCGACCGTTTCGCTGCCCTGGATCGTCGAGATGTCGAAGCACTCGATCCGGCGCGGCAGTGCCGGCAACGCGAGGACGTGCTGCAGCGTCTCGAGCGCGTCGTACTGCGCGGCCTTGGCCTGATTGAAGCGGGTTTGGTACGCGAGCGCCGCGTTGCGGTTCGCGAGATCGATGAAGCCGCGTTTCTCGCCGCGCTGCGGCACGACGATTCGCACGCGACGCCCGGCGCGCGCCGTCAACCATACTTCGAGCGCCTCGCGCTCGTCCGGCTCGGCCGGCACGTGAATTTCCGGCGGCGCGCCGCGCAGCTCGTAGAACTGCTGGATCGCCGCCTCGAGCACGTCGCCCTCGCGCGATCCGACGATGGCGTCCTCGGTGCCGAGCTCGACACGCTCGACGACGCGGCCGCGCCGGACCTGGAAGATCTGGATCGCCACGCCGGCTGGGCCGAGCTTCAAGCCGAAGACGTCGCGGTGCCCGAACTCGACGGTCGCCATCTTCTGCTGGCGGTCGTGCAGCGTCTGAACCGTGCGCAGGGCGTCGCGCGCCTGCGCCGCTTCCTCGAAACGCTCGCCTTCGGCCGCATCCAGCATGCGCTGGCGCAGCGTCTTCACCAGCTCGTCGTTCTTGCCCTCGAGGAACAGCTGCGTCACTTTCACGGCGCGCTCATAGTCGGCCGGGGGACAGATCGCGTCGACACAGGGCGCGATGCAGCGCTTGATGTCGTACTCGAGGCACGGCCGGTCGCGCTTCCCGGTGATCACCTCGTTGCAGGAGCGGATGCCGAAGAGGCGGTGCGTCAACGACATCGTACGCCGCGCGAAATGCGCCGGCATGAAGGGCCCGGCATAGAAGCTGCCATCCCGCTCGACGTGGCGCGCGACCAGCACCCGCGGGAAGGGCTCGTTGGTCGTCAACTGCAGGAAGGGATAGTTCTTGTCGTCCCGCAGCAGGATGTTGTATTTCGGCGAGCGCTGCTTAATCAGGTTGTTTTCGAGCGCCAGCGCCTCCACCACCGAGTCGGTGACGATGACCTCGAGGCGGACGACCTCGTCCAGGAGCGCGTCGGTTTTGGCATCCGCCCCGTACGCGCCCAGATAGTTACGGACCCGGTCGCGCAGCGCCCGCGCTTTACCGACATAAATCGTGTGGCCCTCCCGGTTGAAGTACAGATACACGCCCGGCTGCTCCGGCAGCCGGGCGATCTGCTCCTTGAGTTCGTGGATGGCCATACGCTACTATGTCGCGTTTCCTATCTGGGTCGGAACCCTCCATTATACGTCACACGGTGCCATTACCTTCGACGATCGACGGCCGCGAACCCGGACGCTTCCGGAAGCGCAAGACCATCACGGGTGCGATCGGCGCGGTCTGCATGTTGCCGCTCCGCGCGATCATCAACCTGTGCGTCGAGCTGCGCGTCCACCCCAATACGCTGACGCTCATCGGCTCCATCGTCAACGTGGGGGCGGCCTGGGCCCTCGGGTTCGGCAGGTTCATGCTGGCCTTCGTGATGATGCTCGTCGCGAACATCTTCGATTTCATCGACGGCAAGGTCGCGCACCTGGCGCAGCTGCAATCCGAGTTCGGCGCATTCTGGGATTCGACGCTCGACCGCTTCTCGGATCTGGCGCTCCTGACAGGGCTGATCTTCCTCTACTCGAAGCTCGGCCGCAGCGACTACGTCATGGTCGCCGCGCTGACGCTGATCTTCTCGATCATGACCAGCTACGCGCGCGCGCGCGCCGAATCGCTCGTCAAGAGGTGCAAGGTCGGCTTCATGGAGCGGCCCGAACGCATCGTCCTCTTCATGATCGGGGCGCTGACGAACCGGATGGCGGGCGTGCTGTGGGTGATTCTGGTGCTGTCGATCCTCGCGGTGGCGAACCGGATCTACTACACGTATCTGGCGCTCAACGGCCTGCCGATGCCGTCGAGAGACGGGGTGAAGGGGATCGTCAACCGCGCGTTCTTCTGGACCGACGAGCGCGCGACGTTGCCCTACGACCTCTGGGTGATCGCTATTCTCGTGTTCGTCTGGTTGGTGCCGCCGGACTGGCTGGGCGACCCGATGGCGCACGATCGCGGCCTGGTCGCCTGGATCGCCGACAAGATAATTAGGAATTAGGAATTAGGAATCACTCTTGTCCAAATTAGCCGTACACAAAACAGGGGTTGAGCGCGCCGCGTATGATGACGATGGAGTGTCCAAGCTTCATCACATCACCGTGGAGGCCAACCCCTGTGACGAGATTCTGCAGCATCTTCAATCAGTTGCTCCAGCTTTTTCCGCGCGCGGAGTTTCAGAAGGCCGTGATCGACACGCGGGCGGAGCGGCACGCGCGCGGATTCCTGTGCTGGAACCAATTCGTCGCCATGCTGTTCGCGCAACTGGGGCGCGCGCATTCGCTGCGCGAGATCTGCGGCGGCTTGGCGAGTTGCGAGGGCAAGCTGGCGCATCTCGGCGCGACCGCCCCCGGCCGGTCGACGCTCGCATACGCCAATGCCCACCGGCCGTGGCAACTCTATCAAGCGGTGTTCTACCAAGTTCTGGCGCGGTGTCGGGAGGTGACCGGATCGAAGCCGTTCCGGTTTAAGAATCCGTTGCTGAGTCTCGATATGACCGTCATCGACCTGTGTGCCGAGATGTTTCCGTGGGCCGTGTTTCGCCGCACTAAAGGCGCGGTGAAGCTGCATTTCACCCTGGATCATGATGGCTATTTGCCGACGATGCTGGTGATCACCGACGGCAAACATCACGAGGGACCGATCGCGCGACAGCAGACGTTCACGCCCGGGACGATCCTCGTGTTTGATAAGGGGTACATCGACTTCGAGTGGTTCGCCGAGCTCACGGCGGCGGGCGTGTTCTTCGTGACCCGGCTGAAGCGCCAGGCGGATTACACCGTGGTCGAGCGCCGCACCCCGCCCCAGGACCGGGGCATTGGGTGCGATCAGATCATTCGGTTCCGCGGCCCGCTGACGCGGAAGAAATATCCCGGCCGCTTGCGGCGGGTCGTGTATCGCCCGCCCGAGGGCGAGCGCCTCGAGTTCCTGACGAATCACCTGACACTCGGCGCCTCGACCGTGGCGCGGATCTACAAGGACCGGTGGCAAATCGAGCTGTTTTTCAAAGCGCTGAAGCAGAACTTGCGCGTGAAGACGTTTGTGGGCACCTCCGCCAACGCCCTGCACATTCAGATCTGGACGGCGCTCATCGCGCTGCTCGTGCTGAAGTATCTGCAGCTGAAAGCGCGCTTCGGGTGGTCGCTCTCGAATCTGGTCGCGCTGCTCCGCATGAACCTCTTGGTCTATCGAGATCTGTGGGCGTGGCTCGATGAGCCGTTTACCAGCCCGCCGCCGCTCGCCGAGCCCGTCCAGGGCGCGCTGGCGTTCAGTTAATTCGGACAGCATTAGGGAGGGTGTCGTTGGAGCAGACGTCAACCACGCCGTATTACCTGCGGGAAACGCGGCGCGCTCAACGGTAACCACGGCTAATTTGGACAGCACTGATTAGGAATTTGGAATTCGTACTCACGCTTCGGCGGTTTGGCAGTCTTCGCGCGGCGCGCCAGACGTTCCGCCTTCTTCGCCGCGAGCTTCGCGGCGACGTTCTTCCGCTTGTTCTTGATGATCGTCGTCACGATCGCGATCAGCTCATTGCTTTCCTGAACAAGCTCCTGCGCGTGATGCGACGGGCCGATCCGGCGTCGCTTGCACACGCCTAAACGCGTCCACGACTCGCGGCACTCCTTCAGGGAAATGCAGCACTTTGAGATGAAATCCGCATCGCTCTCGGCGGCGCGAGCTTCTTCGAGCATCGTCGCGAACGACAGGCTGCAGCTGAGAAGCTGCGGCACCATCAGACGGCCAATGCCTCCGCCGCCGTCGAGGTTCTCGCAGAACTTCACGACGCAACAGGCGAACTCGAATGCCCGGTCGCGGATGTCCTGGCCATCTTCGAATGTCGGTGGGCCTCAGGCGTGACGTCGTCTTTGTCCATACCGATTTGATCAGCATGAGCAATGCCACGACGGCAGATCAGTCTTGCTGGTGTTTCTGACGGCTGAATCTACCCGTACGCAAATTCTCCGTACGCATTCCAAATTCCTAATTCAAAATTCTTAATTCCTCAGGCTCGTTTGCGTTTGGCAGCGACGGGTTTCTCCGTCGTTGCCTTGGCCGTCTTCTTCTTCCCCGCGCTGACCGCGTCCAGACTCTTCTTGAGCGCGTCCATCAGGTTCACGACTTTCGGCGGCGCATCCGTCATCGTGGTCACCACCTCTTCGCCGGCGATTTTGGCGTCGATGATCCGCTGCAGTCCTTCGCGGTACTCGTCCTTGTAGTCGGCCAGGTTCAGCGGTTGTTCGAACGTCTGGATGACCTGACGCGCGAGCTTCATTTCCTCCGGCTTCACCTTCGCGGGCACGGCGCTCAGTTCGTCGATCGCCTCGATGCTCCGCATCTCGGCGGCGTGATGCAGCGTGTGCATGACGATGCCGCGCTCGTGCGGCCGCACGGCGACGAGATATTCGCGGCCGTAGAGCGCGAGCTTGCCAACGCCCACCTTGCCCTGCATCCCGTCGCGCATGACCGCGAAGGCATCGGCCGCCATCCTGCCGTCCGGCGCGAGGTAGTAGGTGCGATCCACGTACATCGGATCGATTGCCGACGCGTCGGCGAACTGCACGAGATCGATCACGCGCGTCGATTCGGGCCGGACCTTGTCGAGATCCTCGTCCGACATGATCACGTAGCGCCCCTTCTCGAACTCGTAGCCCTTCACGATCTCCGAGTTCGGCACCTCGCGGCTGCAGTGCGGACACCAGCGCTTCTGCTGGATGCGCGTCTGACACTCTCCGTGGAGCTGGTTGAAGGCGATCGACCCGCTCGACTCGGTCGCCGGGAACACCTTGATCGGGATGTTCACCAGGCTGATCTTGAGGTAGCCCTTCCAGGTCGCTCGTGCTGCCATACCGGACGTATCGGCCGTT